>Ga0233438_10003003_pt1 | contig 16006 bp, 17 predicted proteins | sample SI_123_September_FD_182720 | JGI IMG/M metagenome (GOLD analysis project Ga0233438, IMG submission 182720) | Seawater microbial communities from Saanich Inlet, British Columbia, Canada - SI_123_September2016_10_MG | ecosystem: Environmental > Aquatic > Marine > Inlet | place: Canada: British...
AAAGTACAGACATTGTTTGAAGGATGTACCTGTACGTGAGGTACCATTCTCCTTCTTTTTGCCGTGGAGAGGAACGATTGCATCAGCAACATTCCAACAGATGATACCACCAGGTTTTAGAGTGCGAATGAGACCATCAGCAACCTGAGTGAATGTATCCCAGTTCCAGAATGATGACTCATTGTACTCACGAAGGTTATCATAAGGAGGAGAGGTGACCACAAGATCAACACAATCCTCATCCATCAGTTTCATTCCATCAATGTTAGACATCAGATGGACTTTATTAACGTCGAGCATACTTACAGAGTAGTTACTTGTTTATTATAACAGGCTTTAGTCAAAAAATCAACTCTTTGTCCTCTTTTCTTTGCTTCTTGCTTTCTTGGCTGATGCTAAGTTGGACCTTCCATCTTCAATCTTTTGGAGAACATCAAAAAGTCCCTTATCGAAGTTATTGACATCCACGGTATCTGGGATTCCTAACTCATCAATAAGTCTGTCCTGTAGCTCTGTAACTCCAAGTGATGTTCCTCCACCGGCGCGCCCTGACTCACGTGTCTTACCCCTGTCCTTATAATAAGACACCCCCGCGGCCATTGCCATTGCCTTAAGAAACTGCATCCCTTGAACACCTTTCTTTTCACGAATGTCAGCGACATTCATATTCTCCCAACCCTTAGTGTCAAACCTGGTTTTCCAATCTGATCTTGTCATATTAGTGAGTTCGTCTTCTTGTTTTTTAATATTGAAGTCAGGAGAGTTTTGTTTTTCCTCCTCTTTGTCGAGTGCTAACATCAAATCATCATCGTCCATGTCACCTTTAAATTGGTTGTATCTTTTGGGTAACCATCTCCAGTTGCCACCTTCATCTAATCCCCCATTAGAAAGAGAGATTCCGTGGTCTAGTTCTGAGTCTGAGAAGGGGAGAGATGACCCATCAATTGCAGACTGACCCAAATTACTCAAATATGATTGTACAACTTCTCTCGCTCTAGAAACAACCTTACGTGATGGCGCAGGATCTCCCTTACTTTTGAGTCTGTTTTGTAGTCCTGTCCATTTCTTTCCTGCATTACTTTTCAGGTAATCCATTGCCCAATCGACATCTTCATCATTTACATCCTCTCTTTGGTTTTGTGGTCCGTCTTTGATGTATTTCCTAAATTTTGTAATGTCATCAAGACTAAGTGTGTTTGAACCTGCCCCTTTTGATAAAGAACTCGGAGATGTTAAGTTATCGAGTCTGGAAATGAGATTTTGTTGTCTGGATGTGTATTGTGGAGTTCCTATTTCTCTTGCTCTTGTTTTTAAATCTCCTGTTGGTGGTTTAAGTCCCTTGCTTCTGGCCACCAACGACGGCTCATCATATCCTCCATCTGATACTGCTTTATCTCTTAGTCCATTGTTCTTTATTGTATCTTTCAGTTGTTGTTGATTCTGTTTCAATGACACAGCAGCCAGTTTCTTAGCTGCATCTTTTCCTGTAATCTCAGCCTCAAACATTCTGTAAGTTTTTGTACTTTCTGACGCAAATGCCTGTTGTTGTGCAGGGTCACCCTGTTGTGCCTGTGCCTCCTGTTCTTCTGCTTCATCAGGAGTCATACGAGCAGGTTGAGGTGTCTCCTTATTCTGTTGATAAGCTGCATCCTTCTTCTGTTGCATAAAGCTATTATAACCTGCTGGTGCTGTTGCAGGTGTTGGATCAGGAATCGCAGCAATTTCCTGTGGTGACTCTGCATTAGCAGGTGGAGTTGTCATCTGACCTGTAAGAGGGTCAGCCCAACTGGGTTGTTTCTGTACTAAATTACGACCACCTTCACTATCAGACACTGCACCTCCATCAGGTGAGTTAGTGTCATAAAAGATAAGTTCTCCATTGACAGTCCTGGCCACCAGTTGTCCAGTTGTTGGGTCTATATAACCACCTTTACCATTGCTCTGCAGTCCAAGTTGCTTCGCTCTTTCAGCTGGGCCCATTGCAGCAGAAGGGTTATTCTCTTTCAGAAAACTACCAAACCCCTTCTTATCTGTTACAGAGTTACTCCAACGATCCCAACGCGACATTTATCAATACCCTTTTAGGTATTTAGAATGGAAGTACACCACCTGTTTGGTCATACACACCACTGATCAAGTCTGACATAATCCCGTGAACCAAGTAAGACTCAATGTCTGGAGAACGTAATCCCCAAGCGATGTCGTGCAATCCAATGGATGGAGCACCTGATGCAAACCTTGCAACCTTCATCCAATCGTGTGCAAGAATGAGATCCTTACCTCCACGCATAAACCTGCCTGAGTTACTGTTATAAGTCTTACCTGTTGTTGGATAAGCCAGTCCCTCAAGGATACATCCAGCAGTTGATCCTTGTGTTCTGAGATAATACTCAGCTTCTTCCATTGGAACTTGCTCAAAGAACTCTTTATAAGTTGTCTTACCAAACTTCTTACGCTTATAATCACGACGCTCCCACATTTGGAAGCAAGTTCTTACATACTTCTCTGTGCCATCAGGGAGAATGTAAGTCTCGTTGGGTAAGTTATAATCACCAACAGGATGAAAGAACTCATTGATACGATCAATGCGTTGAACCTTACGGAAACACTGTGGCAGAATGATTGCAACCCTGTCAGAGAACAGAGTGCCGTGATTTAGAATGTCACATGCAAGACCACCTAACCAACCAAAGGGTGGGTTAGTGAGAACCAGGTCATACTTCTGATCTGGTGTTTGTTCTAAGAAGTTACCAACACGATCCAGTGGGACATCATACTGATTGAGATCCCACGCTGTAACATTATCTAATCCTTTGATTAGGTGACCATTACCTGTGCAGGGTTCAAGGATACTACCTTCTAACCACCCTGCATCAGCAAGCTTACTGTGTACAAACTCCACACTCTCTGGATGTGTGAAGTAAGCATCAGAAATGGATTCAGAAAACTCAGACATATTATGGGTACTTACAACCTTATCTTAACACAAAGAACCCATCATCGTCAAGCCACTCACACTCAATATAAATGTTTTCAAATAATAATTTTTTGAATTTTGCTGCTTCTTTGGGTTGCATATGTTGTGATAACATTTCTGGTGTAATCAATCCATTTTCTGCAAGAGAACGATAGAACATCTTTTCCCAAGTTCCTTTTTCGTTTAATTTACCAGCACCACCTGCACCCTTACCTTCAATTGCTCCATCCATAGTGAGTCCATCCGGTCCTGCCGCACTCATTTCTGATACTTTATCTGCAGCTCCGTGATATAACTCATTATATTTTTCGACTTTTGATGCTCTCTCTTCTTTTGGCAAAGAAAGTAAATGCATAATCAAAGGTCTAAACAACTCCTTTTGTGTTTTAAGTTGTGATCGAGTCAATTTACGGTCTTTGACCATTCCTAACGATTTTCTTATCTTATCGCCTAACTGAACTGGAGTTTTTTTGATTCCTCCTCTGTGCATTGCATTCGATTCTCCCAATTCGTTTTCAAATAGAGCTGAGATTGATTCAGGAGTTGCCTTATCTGTAAATTGATTGTCGTCACCAATCATTCCCTCTAATAAGGATGACATTCCTGTTTGTTTTTCCATGAATGCCTTGTCGGCTGCTTCGAGATCAACATAATCTTCTTTGGACATTTTACTATGTTTTTCTTGAACATTGTCTAAAAATTTGTCCATGTGAAGATCAGATTTTTCGTTATTGACACCTGTACCAATCCACAGCCAATTTCTTAAATTTTCTCTTTGGAGTAACTGGTCCATTGTCGGGGCATCCTCTCCTTCACCTAATGCGTTAACACCACGGACGTGTTCTAATTCCATATATCTAGGATCTAATTCATTACCTGTGTATCCGTCTCTCCCTGCTTGATCAAGAAACAATTTGAGTAACAATTTTTTTCTTAATGAAGATCCAGATCCAACGCGTTTGTCGTCTCCACCAAAATGAAGTTTATCGGCTGGGACATTTCTGATTGATCCATCTTCTTGCAGTGCCTTAAATGTGGTCCCAAGGTTACCGGAACCAAGTGCACCTTTAAATTCTTTAGGTAATATTTTCCACAACGCTTCAACATCTTCAAGGGGAGTATCGACAACTTTACGTGAATTTACGAATTTTTCAATTTGCTCAGGTGATCCATCTCCATAACCTTCTAATAAAGATTTTCTGACGTCAGGATCCATTAATCTTTGGGCATCTTCATAGAACATTGTTCTTTTACCCTCACCATTTCTTATTCTTCCGTTGTAAGTGTTCGCGAATGCCATCAATGAAATAAATTGATCTCTCATTGACTCTTCACTACCGTCAGATTGATCGACTCTGGTTTTAAGAATGTTTTTGATTGAATCTCTCAATGGTTTCATTTTGCTGTCAACAAAGTCATCCTCCATGTCAAAAGAATCCCTCAATTTCTTTCTGAAGTCTTGAATCATTTGTTGTCGATCACCTGTCGATCCTTCACTAATTCTCTCATGTAGATCTGGTGCATCATCAAGACTTAGGATTTGATCCAGTGATGGTAGGCCTGCCTTTTGAGGGTTGTCATTCTCTTCTGGTTCTGGTGCAGCTGCAACAGGAGGATTTATTGGTGGTTTGGTGCCACTTCCATCTTTACCGAGATCTAATTTACCAGGTTTCTTAGGTTCTTTACCTGTCACTGCTCTTGTTGCTCTGGCCGCAAGAGGGGCATTATCTTGAAATGCATCATCCACATTACCCACAGCTCTGTCTTTAGCAATGGCGGCTCTTTTGGCTACATCCTGCTCTCTTGCTTTAGCTTGTGCAGCAATTTTAGGATCGACTACATTAGGGTCCTTAAACACCTTCATTGGTGCTGCTTTGCGCCTTGGAGCTTCATTAAGAATGCGTTTCTTAACTCCTTCCAACCCTTGTGGGTCGTCTTTGTTGTTCCACTCCGTGAAGTTCATCATAGATATGCTGCAGCAGTTTTTGCTTTCTTAGACACATCACCATTCTTGCCCAGTTCCAGTGCCTTCTTCAGGACCTTTGCTGCTTCTTCCTTGTCATCCCTGTTCTTACGTAGAGTCTTGTACTCCACCATAAGTGCCATGAACTTCTTGTCGTCAGCACCAGCGTCCTTCTTGAGTGGTGTCTTCTTGTCTTGTTCCTTCTTTTCTTGAAGGTAGTCGGATAGGTTCTTCATTAGGATAGTATAACAGGTTTAGTCATCAATGTCAAAGTATTTACCCACAATGGACTTCTCGCCCCTTGCCCTTCTCATGGCGTTTGCCCTTCTAAAGGTTTGTTGATCATCTGGTGACATCACATTCTTATCAAATCCATCAGACATCCTTTGTTCCAGACTGCTTGCCCCGAACCCTTTGTAAAGTGCCTGAATCATTTTCATCACCAGTTTTCTGTCACCAAGTTGTGGAATCTCTTCTGTGAGTCTTTTGAGGTCATCCTTTTTCATTCTAATCCCACCTCTCATCATGTCTTCCATTGTCTGTGTTTTACCACTCATTGTCGGTGAGTAATCTTCATCTGCATCATAATCATCATAATCATCAGGGTCCAATGAGATTTGATCCTGAATCATTTCTCTCACTGACTCCATGTTCTCAAGGAACGACTTTTGCATGTCTTCAGGGAGGTTTGCTCCACTGAATATACTGGACAACTGAGTGTCCTCCCCTTGTTCATAATCACCACCACCCAGTCCTTCCATCAGTGCAGAGAGTGGGTCATCTTTAGCAAGTCCCAGGTCAATGATGCTGGAGTTACCATCATCATCCACAAAAATGTTACCACCATGCATGTCATTATGTGAGAACCCTTTCATGTGGAGTGCTGCTCTTGCCTTCCAGAAACTCTTCATTGCCTTCTCTTGGTCTTCATCACTAAGGTTATCCATGGCACTAAATGCTGGTTCTCCCTGTGCCCTTGTCATTGCATAAGTTCCTGGTGCAGTGGGGAATCTGTCATCAAAGTCACTCTGTTCATCAGGATCCCAGTACTGAGATTCACCTTCTGGTCTCTTCTCATTATCAGCACCCATTGGGTTGTTATAAGCAGTGGATTTATGTTTGAATGGTCCATCAAACCTTCCATTCACCAGTGTGGGAAACTGAGGGTTGTCCTTCATTGCAAATAATGCCTTCATTTCATCAGGACCAATCATTCCCCTCTTAATCACATGGTCATCAGTAACAGCAACATCACCAAATGCCCCACCTTCTTCAAAGTCATCATCTCCAAACTGGTCCAGGTCAAACTTAGGGTCAGAGAACATTGGTGAAATCTGTTCATTCATCTGCTTGACTGCTTCACCATCCTTTGCAACACCAGGAAGTTTGGCAAGTTTCTTCCACATCTCCTGTTGCTTGCCCATCTCCAGATTATGTCTTCCAGTGGATCCTAAATCTGCAGTGTCATCATAAGTGCGTTCTTTGTTTTTTCTGACAATCTTCATCATGGATGCAATCTGATTACCAAGGGCAACATCTTGACCACCCTTTTTCATCTGATCAACAGCACCCCTTGCTTGTTTGATTGTTCTGCCAAATGGTGCATCAGTGGCGGGTCTCTTCTGAGCACCCATTGCCTGACGCATCATTGTTTGGGCACCAGGGATTTTAGGTTCTTCCTCTTCTCTTATTGTAGATTCAAATGTGTTCTTAATGTTATCATAAGACAGATTCTGGTAGTTAGTTCCCTTGGGACCTGCCACCCATTGGTAGTAGTTGGTTTTACCAACAAACGCATCTTGTGGAATATCAGCAGGTGGTTCTGAACCATCAACTGCTGTGTCTCCATCAGGACCAGGTTCCCAGGACAATCTCTTTGCCGCCTGTTCTAATCCTGGTTGGGCAGTCCCCACATTTTGTCCAGACCCCATTGGCATTCCCATTTGAGGAGTGTTACCCATTGGAGTGATAGAACCCTTATCCATTCCTTGTGGACCACCACCACCTGGACCTTCCTTGGCGTCACCTTTCCACTTTTCATTCTCTACATCTGGTTCTACTTCCACCAGACTATCACCTTCAGTCTTGTGTGTGACTTCCCCTGACTGAGGATCCACCCAGTAACCAAATCCTTTATACTTAAGCCCTAAAGCTTCAGCTTCCCTGTGTGCTTTCTCTCCCTTACGCTCAGTAAGAGCAACAAATTTCTTTAAACTTTTCATCAACCAACCCCTGCTCCTCCGCCACCACCTGCACCACCGCCCCAGTTATTGGGTTCTGCCCATGCGTAACCATCACCATTCAGACCAGTGTTACCCCAGGTATTATAACCAGGACCATTCTTGGGTTCATTGTCTTTCTTGTGGCCATCACTCACAGAGTCTTTCTCACTCTTAGGTTCACATCTCTTATTCTTCCTACTCCACTTGTATCCCTTAGGACAATGTGGCATCTCACCTTCAATCGTGTATTCTGGTTCTACTCCTTCAGTTGCATCAAGATATTCAGTAAAATTGAGTGCCATTTTATTACGACTTTCTTTTATTTATTACCAAATTTTGGGAACCACAAAATTGAGACGAGAAAATTCTAACCTATCAACAAGCTTGATAGCACCTTGTGATGTGATCGCAACAAATCCTTCTGGTGTTGTAACCCTATAATCTCCACCACCCATATCAACAAACAAATTGAGGGAAGTAACCTTCTTCATCTTTTTAACAATCATTCTCTTACAGAACTGAATATTCATATAAGATGCAATCACCATTTTAAGTCCTCTTTCATTGTTCTCAAAGAACCTTACCATGTTGACAAACTCTGACACCTTCTTCTCTTGTGACTTAAGTGTTTTCAATGGTTTTATCTTCTTATCATACTCCTTACCCATGTGATGTAAGAACTCATTATAAGCAATACTAACTGAAGGAATTTCACGTCCCTCTCTCACATATGAATTGAAGAACTTCTTGAATTCAGTATCAATTTGTAATGTTTTCTTGCCAGATTGTATGGCATTTAGTGTTGCGGATGCCTGTCTCAGTGAACCTGAAGCACGATTGATTGCACGATCATACTGCTGTCTCTCTGCTGTGGAGAACTTACACATCCCACCAATGTCTTTGAACTCTGCTTTCTCTACCCACACATCTTCTGTCTTTGTGAAATCATTATCACTAATGGAGAATGATGATTGCATTTCAGCAAGTGTATTACCTGTGTACTTTGTGTGAAACACAATTCCAATCTTTGATTTGCTTATCTTCTTCTGTAACTCAGACCCCATCCTTGCAGCGTATGTGATTGTGTTGGGTCTAAAAGTGATAAAATCTTCGCCTTGAATCTTTTGTTCTTGCTTGTCATTAGTAAACATCAGGTCACCCTGAAGAACACCTTTGATGTCTAATTTGGCAAAGTGTTCTAAACTCATAAGGAGTTTTTCTTGTAATGCACCTGAATATTGACTTCTTACATCTGCTGGTGTCTTGCACAACTTAGGAGTCTGTGAGAACACAGACTTGGTTCCCACAAAGAACTTACCATCAGAAGGGTCAGTGCCACAGATAACTGCGGGCGCGCCATCCCATTTGGTTGTGACTGCCATTTGTTTCTCTCCAGCTCCAGTCATAAACTGACCCAGACCTTGTAAAACTTTTATTGCTTTTACACCACCATCAGCACCCATGTTGATGATTTCATCTTCAAGGTGTTCAAGATGGACATTCTTACCTGACTTACCCATGGGACCCCCTTGGTTACTTACTTATTATAACACACCAGGAGGGCCCTGTCAACCCCCATCGATTTGACATCCGATAAGTCCTCCTAATACGAGACCAGTGGGGACTGCAGCCCACCTTCCATTGCCTCTTGAAACCGCTCCACCGATTCCACCACCCAGTAACCCACCAATGATGGTTCCTTCCAAACAGGAGTTGTTATCGTGGTTCCTTCTGGGAGCTGGGTCGTTATAACTTGCCTGTCCTCTGTTACATGGAATGGTCACTCTCTCAGTGTACCTTCTCACATAACCTCTTCTGTTAAAGGAACCAGGGACATACTCCTCTCTCCACACATCTTCGTAACATCTAGATCCACTTGTACCATACGCCTGTGTAGGTGCAGGCAGGAGAGGAATGCTCAAGAGTGGGATGAGAAGTAAAGGTGCAATTTTCATAGTATTTTTAGGTATTTAGAGATCAACAGATGAGGTTCTAACGCCTGTATTGGATGCCCAGCTGTTCTGAAACCCATTCAAATGTTCACGAGACCAGGCGACAACTGCCTCTTTATCCAATCCACAGGTGATACCTTCACCATCTCTATCTCTTGATGAATAGAGACCAAATCTTGTGGTGATAACCATAAAGGCACCATCATCATAATACTCAACTGTGTCAGTCATCTGTTTGTTCTGTAAATTCAATGATAAATCTTCTGGTTTCTTTGCCTGTGGAGTCTCTGACATAGACGTCAGAGAACTCACCTCCCAGTAAGCTTGCGATGTTTTTGGCTTGGGTGACTGCCATGAACCATCGTTCGTCATCAGATATCGTTGGTTTCACGGTTTTCGCTGTAGTATGCGTCAAATTGACCACCAGGGTAACGTTTTTCTAATTTATCAATATTCATCTTGATGACATCATCCATTGATACCTCAAGTGCAATACAACACTGCATGATGTACCACATGCAATCACCAAGTTCTCGTTTCAGGTGATAAGAAGTTTCCTCATTCCAGGGCTTACCTTGAAACACCATCTTCTTCACAATTTCCATCACCTCACCACCTTCTGCATTGATGCCAATGGCACCTGTCATCAGTCGTTCAATGTTTGCTCCTTGTTCATCAAGTGCCATCAGTCTGTCACTGAGTGCAATAAAGTCACGTGATTCATCAGAAGTAACTGCATCCACGAAGGATTCATACTTCTTAAAGTCAATTCTCTTAGCCATTAGTAATTAAAATCAGCGAATGTTTGGGGTTTGAACTTGGGCTCTTCATTATACTTGAATGTTGGTTCAGTTTCAAGTATGTCATTTTGTGCGGATTGTTCCACATCATATAATCTCATCTTAGCTCTGTCGATGCCAACAACGAACTTACGATGGATAGCTGAATCATTGTAACGATTCTTCAGTTGTTTAATCATAATCTGACCCATTTGCTCTAACTCATCATTGGAGATAAGAGCAAACATCAAATCTGCGGTGGCAGGAAGACCAAAGGACTCACTTGTATCAGTTAAGCTTACATCTGTACTGGAGAACCCTGATCGGGTTGTCTGAGTTGCACTGATGATTGGTACATTGTATTGTACAGCTAATCCCCGCAACTCTTCTGCAATAGCCTTGACAACAGTATAGCTATTGACGTTGGAACCAGCACGATACCGACTAGAGTTGCATATGTTGAGATAATCAATAAAAATGATATCAGGTTTGAAATTCTTTTTGAGTTGAAGTTCTCTGATAAGGGAGTCGAAGTGTCCTGCATGTGCTGACGCTGTGGGGTATTCTTTGATGAACAGACTACCTGTAGTCTTCTTCTGCACATTATTTACCCTTGTTTCAAACATGGGTCGTGGTATCTCAACGATATCCTGTATTGGAGTGTCCAGAAGGTTAGCGTCAATCCTCTCTGCAATTCTCTCCTCTGACATCTCAAGGGTGATGTAAAGAACATTCTTACCTTGAAGTAAACATGAACTGGCAAAGGAACACATAAACAATGATTTACCAACACCTGTGCCAGCAAGAGCAATGTTTAGAGTCTTATTAGGGATGCCACCCTTAGTAATCTTATCAAAGTAATCAAGACCAAAGGAGATTCTCTCCTCTTTAAGGTGATAGAAGTCGTAACGTTCGTTGTAATCAGCAAGGTAATCATGACCCACATGTGGATCAAAGGAAACTGCTAACGCTTCAGTAAGAAGTTGTGGAATCGCTCCACGATCCTGTTCACCTTTACCCTCATGGATTGAAATTGATTCAAGTAATGCCAGGTAAACTGCCCTTTCCTTACACCATTTCTCAGTTTCATCAACTAGAAACTCCAGGTTTTCAGTTTCTTGTTCTCCAAAGATTGATTCACAGAGTAATCCAAGTTCTTTGAACTCATCATCACTGAGTCCAACGAATCTTTCAACTTCGATCGCGATGGATTTTGCTGTTGGACAGGAGGAGTATTCAGAAAAGTACTTTTCACATAGTTCAAATAAAGTGCGTGATGCGGACGTTTCAAAGTAAACGTCCTTAATGTATGGAAGTACCTTTCTGGTGTAAGTTTCATCATAACAAATACCCTTTAGTATGGTGTGCTCAATGGTTGAAATCATGGACAAATTATAACACCCTCATTCATTAAAGTCTAATCTCATAGTATTGACCAACCACATTCACCTTATCATTCTTAGTTCCAATGGTTTGTCTTAACCTAATGTTGTCATCATGGAGCAATCTGATTTCCTCACGGTAGTCAACGCCACCATAAGATGTAAAGAACACCACAGTGTCATTATCAATGAACTCCATTTTGCTGGTGGTAGGGTCATCAGTGTAATAACCCCTGTCTCTTTCAAGAGTGTCACCATTAATGGTGAAGTTCATTTCACCAGTGCTGATTGCACTCCCCCATGTTAGGAGGAAGTTATGATCACCAGTTTGATTCATTTCAAAACTGGTTTCGATTAGGTCTGGTGATAACTCATCACCATAAAGATAACGACGGTAAGATTGCCAGTCACCCACACTACGTTTAAACCAGGATGTGAAATCAGATCCCATAACTAAAGGTCCCCTTTGCGATAACATCAAGTTGTTCCATCACTTCATCAGTGAAGTACTTTTCTGGGTTCTTGTAGATCTCTTTGGCATAAACTTTCTTACCATCAATCTCGTACCTACCAGCGACATTCTTCCATAGTCCACCAGCCTCGCCAAGCTCAAGTAAACCATAATACCTATCAAGCCCCCTCTCGTCATAATACAACCTCACTTCTACTTGTTGATTCTCTCTACTCAGACGCGACTTAGCAGTCTTTGCCTTGATAATGTTTCCGATAACTTCTTTTCCATCTTTCTCTTTCTTTTTACCAAGGTAGATAATCGTGCTTGCTGCATACTTAAGTCCACTTCCACCGCCCATCTCCTTAGTTGGTACGTAAGCTCCGATGACGTCGTAAGTATGATTGGTAACAATGAGCGGAACATTTGCTTGTCCTAGTTTGAGTGTGAGCATTCTAAATGCACCTTTGACCAATTGTGATTTGGTCATGTCCCTGACATTCTTGTCTGCCAAAGCGTCTGTGATCTCTTTTTCAGTAGATAACATACCCAATGAGTCCAATACGAACAACATTGGTTGTCTATCATCGACATCGCGTTTTAGGTATTTATCCACACACTGAAGTGCCTTGGTCCTAAACTCTTCAATGGTCACCACATTGAGGACAACGACCCTTGATGTGTCAATTCCTCGATCCTCAAGTAAAGACCGAGTGATAGCAGACTCAGTGTCAAAATACAGACATATGCTATCTGGATTGGACTCAAGGAAGTTCTTAACAACGGCCAGTGCAAAGAAAGTCTTTCCTGTAGAACTCTCACCGGCGATAGCAGTGATCTTGTTACCAGAAATACCCCCGTGGATACTACCAGAAATAAGAGCATTAAAGATATACGAACCACTGTCAATAAACTCCTCAGTTTCATCAATGTCTTGGGCCAGAGAGGCGTATTCATTACCTACATCTTTGATTAGGTCTTGTAGAAAACTCATGTAAAAAAGTCGAATAAAGTTGCTTGTTTTTCGGTTTCCCAACCGATGGAGTCAAGGATAGTTTGCAAGGGATCAATGAAAGCCTTAGACCACATTATATCATAGTCCACGTAATCAGTCAAGTCAAATTCTTTAGGTAACTGACTGATGAATGAAATGACATTCTCTCCCATCCTGTTGGGGACACGAAGATAAACGTACTTAATCTTTTCTCCATCATTGATGTGGTTGTACTTGTTGGTCACCTTCTTCTCTCTAATGAAGTGATTAAAGAGGATGGCACCACGCACATGAAGGGGTGTTCCCTTGGTGTACATTGTGGTTGGGTCTCTAAACTTAGAGATGTTATTTGCTGTCTTAGGAAAGGCAATCTCTTCAGGTGATAACTGATCAAACTCCTCTCTTTTACTCTGGACATAAGAGATAAGTTCTTCCTCTGTGCCCCTCATAACAATGTCTAAACACCCTTTGATGTAAGCACGAACAGGTTTGGGTGTTGATGACTTCACTGCCTCAATGCCCATCATCTTCAGTTTAGGTTCTTCATAACGAACACCCTCATTATCCCACACATTCAGAATGTAACGCTTCTTTGCAGTCCAGATTCCACGATCTGCAATGCACTCACGTTTCATTACCAGTGTTTCTTCATAACAATTCAGATAATCAGAGAGTTCCTTGTAACTCTGATCAATGAAGGGTTCAATTTTATCTAAACAGAACTGATTTAGAATCTCGACAGTTCTTTCACTTGATAAAACGTTGTTGGATGAGATCCTACCCACAAGATCACCAAGATTAAGATAAATGGAATCAGTATCTGACGCAACGACATAATCAACTTCCTTAGTTCCTAATATCTTATTTACATACTCATTAAGTTTTCTTTCAATCCAACGAATGGCAACCTGTCCAGTACAGGTAATTGCTTCTGCATTCTCCAGACGATAATGTCTGAAGTAGTTGTTACCAATTGCACCATAAAGTGAGTTGAGACAAATCTTTCTCACCATCTGAAAATTTGAATACTTTGTTACATCTTTTACTGTCTGTGCATGGAGTTCCAAGAGTTGACTATCAGAGAGGTGAGATAGTTTCCTACCAGACTCGATAATCTCCTCTTGTGCTTCTTCTCCTGTCCCACCTATGAGGTAGCCCATTAGTTCAGACCTCTCTTCTTCATTTCAGACTCCACATCAACCAACAGTTGTTTATATTGTAACATACGTTTCTTATAACCAACACGTTCTTCATACATCTTAATGACTAACTCAGACATCATACCTGTCTTCTCTTTGGAATACAGAGCACCATTAGCAGCAACAGCATAATCTGCATGTAACTCTATATTCTCTGACTTATCAATCAGTTTCATATGATTTACATCAGCGTGTTTATTCTGAATGAGAGTTTCAGGAGACACATTCAGGAACCTGATGAGAGAGGGATAAAGAGAGTTAAGGTCAAAGGACACCACCCAGTCATAAGCACCTGGTTTAGGTTCTTTAACATAAGCACCAATGAATTGGTCAGGTTTCTCCTGTTTATTCAGGAGTGGTAACACAATGTCCTGCTTCTTCAGGTAGTTATAGATGATAATGTCCCAGAGTCTGACCTGTGCAAATGTATCTGTGTAATTACACTTAGCATCATATGCCATCAACATCACAAGGTCAATGAGTTTCATCTTCTCTTCTAATTGGTCCACCAGGTCAACGTCAACCAGGTTGTAATCAACAAACTTCTTCCAGTCATTAGTGTAGAAATCTTTGAATGTTTCAAACTCACTGTGGTCCAGTTTCTTCTGACCCAGTTCGATTTCTGCAATCACATCAAGTCTGTATGACTCTCTGTTGGTGTAAGTAAACTTCTTGTAGATGTCCAGGTAATCAAGGACAGAGATACCAGCAATGTCATAAGTCTGTTGCTTTCTACCAAACACCTCAACCAGTTTCTCACTCACCATTCTCCAGGGAGAGACATCACGCATCGCGTTCAATCCCAACACATTATGGATGCGATTACAGATGAATGGAATATCAAACATATTAACATTCCATCCTGTGATCACCTCAGGTGCAACATCTTGCCACCACGCCAGGAAGGTTTTCAGGAGGATTACTTCATCCTCACAGTAAATGTACTCCACATCATCACGCGTGGGCGTGTAAGGTCTTGAACCAAAGGTTATGAGACGTTTGGTGTTGAAGTTCTTGAGTGTGATGAGCAGGATCTCTTCTGATGCTTCCTCTGGTTTAGGGAAACCATTCTCAGAGGATGTTTCAATGTCAAGAGACCAGAGTTTAATCTTGTCAATGTCATACTCAATTTCTTCTGGGTACTGCTCAGAGAGGAACTGATATAGATACCTCTCAAACCCATACACCTTGGTACCTGAAACATTTGAGTACTGATCAATGAATTCACGGCACTCTTTCATTGTTCCAGGTTGCACTGGTGCAACTGTCGTACCATCTAAGGTTTTATACTTAGTTGGTGTTTTAGATTGCAAAAAAAGAGTGGGCTTAAAGACGGTTTTCTCCATAAAGGATCCACCTTTCTTATCGTCCCACCCTCTTAGAAGGATCTGGTTGCCATATAGTCTTGCAAACGTAGGGAATCTCAACTATTGACACCCTTACGCAAGTTTGTGAGGTAGTTAATCATCTCTTCACGAATGTCCATTAATTCAACAAAACAACCCAAATCCTGAGCTTCATTACGTAGTTCAGAATCAGGTTTATAAACTGACATAATCATCAGGTCAAGTGCTTCCTGATGCTTATTCCTCGATGTACTTGGGTTCATATTCATCATCAAAGTTTGGAACTTGTTCATCCTCTGATAACATAACAGATTTGGATGGTTTATCTAAACCTGGATCTTTGACCTTACTGGTGTAAAGATTAGTAACCTTCTCATTGGCAGTACAGACAGTAAGAAGGTCATCACTTTTGAGTAGAATGTGCTCATCATCAGTGTGTGATGGCCATTTAGTAAGTGTCACTTTGGTTTTGCCACTTACAAGGTAAGGACTAATCATGTGACACTTAGGTTCATAGTCTAACTCTTCAGCATAAGAGACTAAGGTCTCTCCTGATGTGAGAATGATCAATTGGGGAATCATGCATCAACTTCAACAGGTTCTGATTCAGTCACCACAGGTGCCTCTTCAGCAGGACTTGCACCAGTGTCACTTACTCCAGTAGTTTTCTCATACTCTGCCGTAACGTCATCACGTGGCTCAAGGATGGATACGATACTCTCAGCTCGAATCGTGAACTGA
>Ga0233438_10003004_pt1 | contig 16005 bp, 16 predicted proteins | sample SI_123_September_FD_182720 | JGI IMG/M metagenome (GOLD analysis project Ga0233438, IMG submission 182720) | Seawater microbial communities from Saanich Inlet, British Columbia, Canada - SI_123_September2016_10_MG | ecosystem: Environmental > Aquatic > Marine > Inlet | place: Canada: British...
ATTATAACTTCGTTACCTTCAGCAAACTTACGTACTGCTTCTCTTGATTCTTTGTCTGTTTCGCCTGCGATGTAGTTGACTTCTTTATCTGTAAGATCTTTGATTTGTTCGAAGATATCTTTACCGTGGTCGATTCTACTGAATATGACAAGTGTGTTACCTGACAGTGTAGCGCTGAGCTTTGAGATAAATCTATTTCTTTTTTCGTGTTGTATGATAAATGATATTTCATCTTGGTATTCGAATGATTTTGCGGTTTTCTTGTCTTCGTCACTATAGTTTAGCCTCAATAGTTGGATTTTCATATCACTAATCTGATCATTATCAATCAGATCTCGTGTTGTAGTTGCCTTATATACTGATCCAAATAAACCTTTCAATACAAGCTCATGTGTCTTTGCTTCTTGTAAAGTACCTGTCATACCGACACGATCCGGACATACGAGCAAATTGCTCATGATACCTTGAATAGATTTACTCTGAGCATGGTGTACCTCATCCACAACAACAGAACCAAACTGCGCAAACCAACCAGCTGGCATTTTGTAAATAGATTGCCATGTAGATATTACAACACGCTTATCAGTTTTCTTTTCTACACCACCAGTTATACAATGCATATCATTGAATTTACCTTGTGAGTAATCTTTAAAGTCACTTTCCATTTGCGATACGAGACTAATGGTGGGTACGATGATAAGAATCTTTCTCTCATGTACTTCTCTCCACCATCTCATTAAGGCATATATGACAAGCGATTTACCTGATGCAGTGGGTGAAAGCAATAATAATCTTTGCTTACGTATAGCTTCTTTGAATGATTCATATTGATATTCACGCATTGCAATGGGTTCACCACGTGCATGTAAATCAAGAGCATTTAAGAAACCATCAATAAGATTATCAGGCACGTCTTGTTCTATGCCTGGAATATCGTGCTTTGCACCTTCAAACTCGACTTCGATATCAAGGTCTTTCGAAAACTTTGCGATGTCATTTACAAGACCAGCATAGATAGTTCTATCACGTAAACTTGCTAGTCTGATCTTGCCATCCCAATACTTATTCTTATATGCTGGCGTAAACTGATACCCTGGAACCTGAAACGTGAAATAGTCCGATAGCGTTTGCATATCGGACTTATCACCATCAAACGATAGGTATACGTCGCTAGTCTTGCGGAATGTTATCATCTACAAATTCAAGGTAAATATCAATAAGTTCTTGTGATGGTACACATTCAAATGTTGTATCCCAAAAACGGAATGGTTGAGTAAAATCTGCAACTTCTACGAAGGTACCGATTTTATATTTACCATCATCTTGAAAAACCATAACTGGATTCATGTATTTGAAGTCGCTATCATGTGATGCCATAATAAGCGGTCCATTCTCTGGTAGTTTCATTAGTTTATACATTATAGACTTCCACTTGTAAATCTTGCCCAATCGATTGCTGATTTGATTGAGCTATTTCTCCATTTGATTTGTTCTAAGATATGATTGACACCTTCAAGCAAGACATCCATATACTCGAGTCTTTGAAGGATTGATACAACTTCAGGATCTGTATTGACATGCTTATCAACACCGCCTTTGGTTTTTAGTTTCAAATCAAATGGTTTTTCTTTATACACGTTTGCTTCCGCTTGACCAGAATAATATAGTTCTTTATCTTTTTTCATACCTTCAAGCTTGTGTTGATATGCAATCTTTTTAGAACGAATGTCCATTAAGATCTCGAGATACTTGTGATGAAGCTTTGGTATATTTAATGCTTCACCGTCAAGGTCGGTTTTACTGATGGCTGCATCAGCATCCCACATGTCAAGCAATTCTTCGTGTGTAATCATAGGTAGATTATACTGTTTCGACAGACGATTTCTAATAAATAGTGTATGGATATAGTTTTATATTCCCATGTACAAAGAGATGCCGCTCTTCTGAGCTGTGTCTCTTTTTGCCTTTATAGGAGAAAACAATGGCTAGAGCCCACAAAAAAGAGAAGAAGGAAGTTTTTTTGCAGGAGATAAAATCATCAGAAGCATTTCATATTCAGCCTAAAAATAAGACACAGCAATACCTATTAGATTGCATAGATAGTAGCACAATGACAGTATGTATCGGACCAGCAGGAACTGGAAAGACATACTGTACGGGGATGAAGGCTGCACAGCTTTTTTTGAAAGGCGGTTATGAACAGATCATTTTAACAAGAGCAAACATTCCTACTGGTAAGTCACTAGGTTATTTCCCTGGTACTGTTGAAGAAAAAATGGAACCATGGCTAAAACCTATTACCAACGTCTTGAAAAATGGATTAGGTAAAGGTAGATATGAGTATATGGAATCTAAAGAAAAAATTCTGGTACAACCTATCGAGACTATCCGTGGTAATTCATTTGATTATTCTATTGTAATTGTGGATGAAGCTCAGAACCTCTCACTAGAGGAAATTAAAGCTATTACTACTCGTATTGGTGAATATTCCAAGCTTATATTGCTGGGAGATCCAGCACAGAGTGATATTAGAAATGGTGATGACCTACTTAATTTTGTAGGTATGTGTGATCAGCATAGTATTGAAGTACCTATTGTAAGGTTTACTATCAATGATATTGTAAGATCTGATATCGTAGCTCAACTAATTAAGATGTTTGTAAAAGAAGATATTTAGATAAATTCTTTATTGAACGGGGCCGGTGTAAACTTGTTTTACACCGGTTTCTGTTAAGAAACTATATACTACTGTCACCGACCAGCTTCGCTAGGCACACCTAAGCTAATAATACTCATAAAGGTGGATTTTTTTCGATGATTGTTAAAAAAAGTTGACCATCACCCTTGATGATGCGGTGATACTGACCACGCTTTATCTCAAAAACGGATCTAGCGGTGAGTTCGAAAGGTACTTCATTATCGAATTGAAATAACCAACCACTGCCTTGTAAAACCTTGACTTCTCGGTCATGGTAGTCTCTGTGCCAGACAAGTTCTTCTTCTCGAATGTCATTGTTAAATACTCTCAAGTAATAATTCTGTGATAGGGTAAATTGTTGGTAGGGTCTACCAGAAGAAAGAGCCACCGCCTTTGAGTCCCAGTTGTCCAGCATATTTAGGCGTGTTGCAAGCCCAATATCCAGGTTTTGTCTTATCCTTCTTTTCACTGCAGTTATGTCTTGCAGCAAACGATTTTCTCGCGGCTGGGTCATTCATCTTCACACTGAGACCGCTTGTGTCTCCCCATTCTACTTTGACTACGTTACCTTTTTGGTTCTTAACGTATACATAAAATTTCTTAGAACCACCACGTGCTGGTTTATTTAGTTCTACATCTTTACCTTGATATTCTGATTCATCAATCATTGGCATATCAAGTGGTACTTCTTCTTCGCCATATACACCAAACTCGCCAAGTACTGTTTCTTTAAGAAACCATTCAGATAGTTCATCTACTTCAATTTTGCCTTCATTGTATAAGGTTCTTGCTTCCTTAAATACTTCAAAGTATTTTTCTGAACCCATGCGAAATACATTTTCCGACAGTGGAATCATATTTTCTGCATGGTATTTTACTGATTCTGAAACAGCACTAAATTCTTTAAATCGTATCATTGTTCTTAGCTCCATTGGTATATGTAGAAAATTCTAAATACATATATCTAAATGACACTGCGGCTGTAAGGTATTCTATATCTTGCCGTGTAGCATCATATTGTGGTCCATCTACTGAAATTGGAAATGCATTAAAGAATTTCCATTCTGCAACTGGTTGGTTTGCTGAGTCTGTACCCATCAAAATAATGTTTGACATTGTCTTCGCATAGTCTGTGTTTGCCTGAGTATCAACATTGTCAAGAAAATCTTGAAACTGTGTACCACCTTCTGGGTTATTTATGCCTTTCAACCATTTTAAAATCGATTGATATGTCTTAAAATGTTTATCAATTAAGAATGTAACATCAAGCTGTGCATAATCCACAGTGTCTCCTGGCATGTATGCACGACCAGAATTAAATCTTGTAGGCATAGCTGCTTCACCACCAGAAATAGGTGGTACATTTACTTGTTGTACGGTGAATTGCAGGCGTGGTAAACGCTCAACTGCAAGAAAGAAATTCTGTGGTGGGGCAAAAGACAACTCTGTTTGTTGTGCTGTTACCTGATTGTATGTATCTGCCATGGACTATTTATTATACGAAGAAAGGCTGGGATATACCCAGCCTTTCAAAAACAAGATTGTATCTAAACTTATACGTTGTCGATACGGAACTTGCGGTAGTAAACGTTGGTGTTTGGAGCATGCAAACCTTGAGTTTGGATAGCAGCACCGCCAGCAGCGAATGGGTTTGAAACCATACCGTAGCGAGTCTTAAATCCAATTTTTGGTTGGAATGTCTCTTGTGCAACTGCACGAACCATTTGCAATGGAACGTATGGGCAGTAGAACATACCAGCATCCATGTTGTTTCCACCTTTGTAACCAACAACAGCGTAGTCACCGTTGGTTGCATATGGATCAACATAAACTTTGGTACGACCATTCAAAGTACCAGCGAAGGTACCAGAAGTAACGTCTACATCAAGATTATCTTGCAGACCGCTTGAGTAATCAAGCAGACCAGCCATGGTCAATGCAGAAGCAACGTTAGCGGAGCAAAGAACAAAGTTACCTTTACCGCGGCGAGTTTCAAAAGCAATACCATTAGCTTCTTTTTCAATCTGAAGCATCAGACCTTTGGTTCTTTCAACTGACCAACGACCTTGACCATCAGCGATGAGATCAAAAATACCGTTGTTTGTAAGGCCAGCAGCACCATACTTAGCTTGGCTAAGAATAGTATGAACAACTTCACGGTTGATTTCAGCCAGAATCTCGGTGGAAAGGATATTTGCAAGTTCTGCTTCAGCATCCAAGCCATGGACTGCTTTCAGATCTTGTACCAATTCCATCGTGTACTCTGATTTAAGAGCACGTGTTTTGGCTTCAACAGCTGTGCGTTCGATTGTGAACGACATTTCGCGGAAGTTATCACCTTCACCTTCACGGGTAGTCATGCCGTAAGGTGTAGTACCTTCAGCAATACCTGATGGATTATAACCAGAGTTCAGACCAGGATTTGCAGTAACAGTGTCTACAAATGGGTCATTTACTGGAGTAATCGAAGTATCCGTGATTGGATCGGAGTCAGTAGTAGCAGCACCATCATTACGAGCGCGGCTTACACCAAATGGATTACCAGAAGTAGCGTCAGCAGCACCAGCAGCGTGAGTCGCAGGAGAACCGGTGTTAAACGCGGTACCTGAGAAGTTGGCAAATGGTTCGTTGTACATTGCTTCTACACCCAGACCGTCTGTACCGGCTGGAGCATTGGTGTTGGAGTATCTTGCACGAAGTGCAAAGATAAGACCAGTTGGAGCATTCATTGGCTGAACACCGCAAAGGTCAAAAGCCATCATTTGTGGTACACTACGGCGAACCAAAGAAATGATGATTGGGTCGTAACCGGCACGGCCAGTTGCGTTCAGTGTGGCATTAGAACCAGCACCTGAGAAACCACCACCAAAAGAGGCACCAGATACTGAACTTTCGTCGAGCATCGAAGCTTCTTCTTGGAGGGCTTTCTCTGTATTTTCTAGAACTTGAGCAACAACTGCTTTGCGCTCACGATCTTCAATGGAAGGCAAATCGTCATGGTCGATGACAGGTGCCCATTTTTCAGTCAGTACGTCATAAGACATTATATTTTCTCCTCTAACTGCTTAATTTATCTTTATAATTTTCTTAAATATATTCGGTTTATTTTCTTACTTAAGCACAGTCTTCGAAAGGTATTTCGCGTACTGTGAGATTGGACTTCCGTCCTCATTGAGAAGCTCTTCAGCATTCTCGTTCATGCTGTAAACCTCATCACCATAAGTAGACAAGGCTTTAGCGGCTGTTTCAGGAGATTCGAAATAAGCTTCTTTCAAAGTTTCGAGTTTCTCTTTAAACTCACCAATTTCTTCAGCTTCTACACTTTCACTCAATTTCTCAAGGCGGATCTTTTGAGTTTCTGTCAGACCATCGGAAATTTCTTCTACAATAGAATCTTTCTTAAATGAAAGTACTTCTTTTTGCAGACCTTCCAGCATTTCTTCTTGCTCACCAATCCGTTCTTTATAACTTTCAACGGCTTCGGTAAGCTCATCGACCACACTGATATCATCTTCAGGGATTTCGATGTAATTTTCTTCGAATAGACCTTTCAATCCACGGATAAAGTTCTCTGCAACTTCTGTACGGAGCGAGTACTTAATTTCCAAAGCATTCTCTTTAAGCCATTCTTGAGTAGCATAATCAACATACTCACTGAATTTTTCTTCAAGTGCTTCTTTTTCTTGAGCAAGTTTATCTTCAAACTCGGCTTCAATTTCTTCACGGATTGTAAGAACTTTTTCATTGACTGCGGTTTCAAATACTACGGCAGCTTTTTGTTTAAAGTCTTCTTCAAGATCTGTTTCTTCTTCAACTTCTTCAGCATCAGCTTCTTCTTTTTTGTCTTTAGCAGCGGCAGCCATAGGCTCTTTCTTATCACCGTCTTTATCTAAATCCAAGAAGTCTGGTTTACCTTCAGAAACTTCTTCAGCTTTATCTTCTGTAACTTCATCAGATTCTTTAGCTTCTTTATCTTTAATAGCTTTTTGCAATCCAGCTGGAAGTTTTTCCTGATCTTTAGTCAATTCTTCGATATCATCTTCTTCGACTTTAGCTTCTTCAACTTCTTCTGCTTCTTCAGAAACGGCTTCTTCTTCTTCAGATTCTACTTCTTCATTTTTAGAAGCATTTGCCTGAGCAGCATTTTCTGGATTTGCAGCGGTTGGAGTTTCTTGTGGATCACTTTCTTGATTGTGGTCACCTTTGTCTGCTTCTGCAGTAGTAGCATCATCCATCTCAGTGCTCAAAGTTTCTTTGTCTTCATCTGGAAGTTGCTCATCGTTAGCATTTTTCTGGACAGTGGTGTCTTGACCGGCTTCTTCAACCTTTTCACCAGAGAGTGTGGATTCAAGATCGTCAGCAATTTCTTGGACAGTGTCACTTACTTCAGTCTGATCGACTTCTTCATAAGGTTTTTCTTCTTCAACAGATTCTTCTTCAAGCTCATCAGCCTCTTCGATGGCTTCATCTTCTTCTGTCACTTCATCCTCTTCAGATACTTTCTTCTTAGGATCAGAATCATCTTTCATTGGAGTGTCAATTGGATCAGACTCTTGACCGTGTGGACCTTTATCTGCGGCTACTTCAGCACTTGCATCAGAGGCATTGTCACCTTTAGAACCACCTTTATCGGTCATTGGTTCTGCTCCGGTTTCATTTTTATTAGGCTCTGCATTTGGCGAGTCTTTATCAGTAGATGGTTGCATAGTAGAAGCATCATTCACTTCTTTAGCTTTATTATCTACTTGATCAGCATTAGCTTTACCAGTTTCTACGTCAAGTGCTTCGTCCACAGATTCTTCATCTTGTGGATTTTTCACCAGGTCTTTTTTTGTCATGTCTGCTTCAAGCAGTTCTTCAATGACATCAATGAGGCTATTTTTAGACATTAATTCACTCCAATATTGTCTTCAGATTTATTTATTATTACAAATTACTCAAAAACCTTTTAAAGATTTTCAATTTTGTTTCTTGTAACTGCTTTCTTTCAGCATTTAACAGTTGCATTCTGGCGAATTCCAAATCAATTTGGCGGAAAGCACCAGACTCATAGATCCATTCTGCTTGTTCATATACACCTTCAACAAAAGATGATTGAGCAGATGGGTCAAATACTACATCAGCAGCAGTAGTTAACATAAAATCTTCTTGCACTTCATTAAAAGAACCACGAGATTTTAAAGAACCAAGACCACGGGATGAGACACCAATCTTAACACCATCACTCAGAAGATTTTCTACAATCTTACCCATAGGTGTGGACAGTACCTTCGCTTTTCCAACATAGTAAATTCCGTCTTTAGTCAAATCCTCTGTCATAATGGCAGCTCTTTCTGGATTGACTACTGGTTCGGCTGGATGATTCAATTCTCCCAGCGCACGATTTTCAGAAATGTAATCTTTCTTATATTGTTCTACGGCTTTATCCATAACATATTGTGGATAAATTCTACCATTCTTGTTTTGCTTTTCTGCTTGCAAGAATGGACCTTTAATATACATCTTGTCCCCAGCTTCTTTAGCTTCAGTAACAACCTGCAAATCGTTAAATGTTATATCTTCTTTAATTAGTTTCATTAGCTTCTAAACTCAATCAGTGCATTCGGTGCGGTGCCGGTAATTACAATATTACCTTTAGCTTGTTCTACTGAAATTCCACCGTGATGGCTGAGCTCCCATCTTCCGGTCTCAAATATATTGCCATCAATAGTGATAGTATTTGGACCCATGTTAATAATACTTTCAATAATTCTTGGAATCATTGTTGATGAGACAGTTACAAACTCAGAGTCAGTACCACTTCCTGGATATTGAGCATTGCGATAAAGGTTTGGAGTATTATAATGAAAAGTAAAACTATCGCTGTCTAGTGTTGCTGCAGTATCAATATGATATACTACTCTACCACCGCCTCTACGCGATGATCCACCATTTAAAGTTTTTGCTGTGACTCTGTTTGCCATGTCTTATTAAGTCCCTGAATAATTACGTGACCTACCGGCTACACGTTTCTTTGTAATTCTACCTCTGAGTGCGGCTCTTTTCTTATCACCTGCACCTCTAGCACGCTGTGCTCTTTTCAGCTTGATACCAAGGCGGCGGTTACCTGCTTTTTGAGTACCACTTTGTGGTACACAGCGGAAGCCTTTCAGTCTTGTTCCAGCTGGACATCTTTTTCTTTTTACTATTCTACCTTTTGCTCTGCGGAATACTACACGAGCTCGGCCTGCTTCACCCATAGGTGTAACACCATACTCAAGTGGATCGTCTTCAGACAGTGCTTCTTCAGGAAGATCTGCTTCGATCACGTCCATATCATCAGCAAAGATAGAATCACGAATACGAAGGTAGTTTTCAATACCAGCATCGTAGTGATCTGTTGTTTCAATTTCAATATCCATCATATCTGCATACTTATCTGGCAGAAAATCAAAGTACATTTCCGGACATTCACAACCGTCAGCATCATCTGGACAATCGCAATCATCTTTACTCTGATCCATATCTAAGTATGCTTCAGACAAATCGATTTCATCTTCAAAATCGACTTCTTCACAGAAAGTTTCAATTTCAATTTCGGCTTTAATTTCTTGGATATGTTCTTCAGAAAGAATAGAATCGGCAACTACATCATCACCTGCAAGCATAGCTTCTTTAGCAGCTAATCTGTAGCTCTCTTCTTTGACTTTTACCCATTCATTCAGATTCATTGGTTTCAATATCCTTCAAAAACTCAGATGCCAATTCTTTTTTCATATCGGCAATACCATCAAAAGCTTTCGCATCTAGTGATTGTTTTACTCTACTGACAAATTCGTCCTTATCAGTGAGTATATCGGCCACTTTATCCATAACTTATTTATAACCCTCTTAACCTACTAAGATTGAATCCATTTCAAGCTGTAGGTTGTTCTTGAGTTCCTCTTCTAGCTCTTTCGCTTCTTCTTTGCCTTCATCAAACAAAGCTTGCCCATTCAGTTGAATACCACCAGGAAGTTCTGTATTTTCATACTTCTTCAGGTTACTACCCCATTGCATTTTAGCTCTTGCAGTAGCATATTTTTTCAACCAAATATTCTTATACACATCACCATAGATTTCAGGCTCTGTAACTTCATAACACTCGATCAAGAAGTACTGACCTTTCTTAGGTCTACTCCAATCAATATCGAGCCATAGTCTATTCTTTGCTTTACTATATCTAATGGCTGGTGATGTATTCAACATGAAATCGATATGTTCTACATATTGTTTTTGTATATAGTAACCTACAAGACCATAACCTGCTGCGTTACCATAGAAAGCATCGAAGTTATTTAGAAAGTATTGATACTCATAATTGTACATGCCGGATTGAGAAAAGCTATCAATCTTGTGTACCTTTGTGATAGAGAGAATGTTCTCTGGAATTCTTACACCGACTTGACCGCCTTCAGCGAGTACATATGAATTGTGCAAATATTTTTCTTCTTCAGTATAGTTAGCGACAAAGTTACCATCTGAGTCGGTGGCATAATCGCTATCTGTTTTAATATAGATGAGCTGACCGCGTTCAGTATCGACTGTGTGCAATACTCTTGCACCAACTTTATATTCTGAATCAGAGTTCCACACTCTTGCTGTAAGATCTTGATGACGTCTTTGGTTTTCATTAATAAGTTTTGAATCGATTTGTAAAACTCTGTAAGTTCTTTCAGCACCATCATAGTGGTACTCTTGAAACATTTGAACTGAATCATCGATAGCATCTTCAAGTTGTACGTCAGATATCTCGACGTTCACAACTGGCGCACCCAATTGTCTCAAAACATAATCAGCAAGACCTTGTTTTGTTTTAGGTAACGGCATTATACTCCACCCATCATATCTTGTTGGTCATCTTCATCATTGATCTGACCTTTTTGGATTTCATCCATAATTTCTTTATCAATTCGTGCAATGTCTGCTTCACTTTGACCAAGAACAACTTTACGAACATAATCAATTGAGAAATATTTACCTACATATTCAGTAACATCTCTCAATAGATTCATTCTATCTTGTAAGAGTTCCATGTCTTTGAGTTCTTTAAAGTGTGTATCTTCTACAAAGTCATAAGTGATGAATTGTCTCATCTCTTCATACTCTGCAATAGAACAGATACCTTTTAAGGAACACTGTACTCTCATTACTTCATTAAAGATTTCACTAAATTGTTTCTTCAGTCTTTGTACAAACTTACCAAACTTTAATTCATCTCTTGTAATATCTGTTGCTCTACCGATTTGGAATTGTTCACCACCATTCAAACGAGAACGTGGTACATTCAAAGCTTCATAGAGTTTGGCCTTGAAATATTCTACATCTTCCAACTCACCAAGGTTTGTGCCACCTGGCAGTGTACTAATCTCTGTACCTTTAGAACCATCTCTACGTGGAAGCCAGAAATCTTCAAGAATAGATTGGAATTTACGATTATCTCGAATCATACCAGTTGACGGATCATAATCGATCTTATTTCTAAATCTATTTTGCATGTCTCTCAGATATTGTTCAGCTTTGATTTTTGGTAGCTGACCAACATCTACATAAAAGATTCTTCTTTCAGGTGCTCTTGCGATACGATACACAATCAATGCATCTTCCATAGCACGTAAATTATTGAATGGCTTGATTGCTTTGTCAAGGTAACCAACAATCATACCTTTATTTCTATCTACAATACCTGATGGTACGAAAGCAACTGAATCACGAGATAATTTTACTGCTGAACTTAGATCACCGTCTGGTGCATACTCAAAATGTTCATCTACTTTTTCAAGAATAGGTACACCTGTTCGTGCATCTCTATCATAAATTGGTTTAACAATTCTTCTAATTTTAAGAGCATCGATTGGACGAATCTCTTTGATACCAGCCCTAGGATTTGATTCATCTACCATCAACTGAAAGTATTGTCTACCATCGACATACCAGTTACGGAAAATCTCATATGATTTCTTTTGGAAGCGAAGAAGTTTCAGTGTTTCCTGAAACTCTGATCTTAATTGTTCTTTAATTCTATCATCGATATTGAGATTATCTAATCGAATAGATACAGGTGCTCTGTGATGTTCAACTACGAATGCTTCGTTTACAACATCATCAATAGCAGCATCGGCTTCTGGAAAGAAACTAACTTCTCTGTATTGAGCAATAAGTTGGTGTTCTGTCTTTGCTTTTTCATAGTGTTCGTACGTGTAACCGATACGACCACCGACTGGCATCTCAGTACCGTCATCGAGTGGTTGGGGAATTGGAGAAGAGAGTGTCTTCTCGCTGCTATTGGAAACTAACTCAAATCCGAAGAGTTCTTCTGTCTGTTCAGCCATTTCTTTCCTTCATTCATTATATAAAATATTTATTCGCGCTATCGATATCGATTTTTAACCGACGTTGTCGGTTGTATTAGAAGTCCAGTACTGATACCTAATGGTTGCACCAAACTCCTCAATCGTATCGGTGTTATCAAAGGAAAGATCGATCTGATCGAGTGTTGTTGGGAAACACCCTCTCAATGTCACAGATTTAATCACATCACCATTTTTGTCAAGATGTTCAATTGTCCAATCTTGGAGATAAGATGCAATGTCACTAGCGTCAATACCGTTTGCAGATGTATTCTGCACATGTTGGTTGATGTTATTCATCCAACTCTCAAACGCATTTCTCAGAGCAAAGTTATTATCGTTGGTGATTGTAATTGTCCATGGTTCGAATACTCTGTCGCCAGCAACATAAAGTTGTCTACCACGGAATGGAATCATTACTTCACCAATAGTAGATGATGGCATTGCAGCCGCTTTTACCATGAATGAACCCAAGGCGGTAAGACCAAGACCGGTATCGTCTGTATTTACAATACCGCCAGGAAATTGTGGTAATACTCTGAAGTAGTTACTTCTGGCTCCACCACCAACCAGAGCTGCTTTGAAATCGTCAATTCTTTGCGACATTTATATCTCCTTATGCACCAGCAATTTCTTCGAAACTTACACCAGATCTAACCGCAATAAAGTTAAGAGTGATAAAGTTGATAGAACGATTTGGCTTGATGTATATATCAGCTACAAATCTATTACCATCAATTACCGCTGGTGTATTATTTGTTGTGTCACAGACTACTTTAAAGTCTGTCATACCTCTACGAGATTTTACATCTCCAAGGAATGGCTCTACTGCGGCTACAAAGTTAGCTCTTGTGAAATCATCATTGAATTCAAAGAGTTGGAATTTAGCAGCTGTAGAAATAGCTTTCTCTAATACGATGAACAATCTACGAACATTGATTCTGTCAAACGCGGATGGTTTGGACAATGCTGTTTTATCACCAAAGAGAAGTGTACCTTGACCACGGAATGTTACTACTGGATTGACTCTACTTTTGTAAAGTGTATCTCTTGCAGTTTGGTCTGGGTTAAATGTTAGTTTAACAACATTCTGAATGAAGCCTCTGTTCAATCCAGCAGGTGAGTACCATGCATCATTTAAGAATTCGGTTCTTGCTGTTACACCAGCAGTGTCTGAACTCAATGGCATGTTAAAGAACTCATCATTGTATCGATCATATTGGCGTTTCCAACCACTGTCAAAGACTGCATATGATGTGCTATTGAATGTTGAGAAGTAGCTGACCACTTTAGCGGCAGTAGGATTAGTTACTGCAGATGCAGAGTCAGGCGAGATAAATGCAATTGCATCTTTTCTCGATTCTGCTTTTGTGATAGCATACTTTTTAACTGTTTCGCTATGGTCACCTGTAAGAAGAAGGTTTACATCTACCAGTTCGGCATCACCTAACAAGTCATAACCACCAGTATAATCACCATCAGCAAGGTCAGAATCACCATCTGTACCACCAGCTAATGAGTATTTTTTAAGACCAGGACCAGTTTTAAATGATTTGAACTTCTTTCTTGCAACTGTTGAGAGTGAAACACCAAATGCATAATCATCTGTGTCTGAGTCAAGAGGACCTTTTAAACCCATTAACACAGCTTCATCAGAATCTTTTGCGAAAGATGCAGTATCAAAGTTATTCACGAGTCTTACCCACTGAGAATTGTTATTAACAACGTCTACAAAGTAAGCTGGACCGTTATCGGAAGTCTTAGCATTTTTAGCTTTCGAAAGGAATGGATATGTTTCAAGTACTTGGTTTGCTGTGCCAGTTGCCAATTCATCGGTTGTGTATACAACAACATGAACTTCATCAAGCAATTCTGAATCATAGGCTGCACCCCATACAGATGTACTTGGGCGAGCATCAAAAAGATTAGCTGCTGTATTGCTACCAAAGATTGATGTATCGCTAAATTCTGAATCAGAGATTGCGGCATCAATAAATGCAATACCAATGCTGTTACCAAGATCTCCAGGGAATCTTGCATATGCGTTACCAACCAAGGAACTTGGTGTAAAATCGAGATCATTTTTAATTAATGCATCAGAGTCAAACGCATGGTCAGAATCAGTAACAATATCTCTTCCGCTTGCGTTTGTTGCATTCTGTTGCACAACTCTTACAAGCTGAAGGTTGTTGGAATAAGCAAGAAAGTTTGCTGCAGTATACCAATCTGTTCTGGTGTTTGATGCACCGACAGTTGAAGTTTTCGGATATCCGAACTGATCGATTAGATTTTGTTCACCAGATACAGTTGTTACTTCATCTGCTGGGCCCCATTTGAAACGACCTACAAAACCGCCAGTTGATGTTGCAACGGCTGGGATAATATTGGTAAGGTCTGTTTCTTTGACCTGTACACCTGGACTTACGAGAAATGCCATTTAATGACTCCTTACATAGAATTCTATATGAGATATTTATATTTACCCAACTTAACAATCTTAGTCGGTTTCTCACAAAGTATTTATTAAATTACAATCTTGGGTCAAAATTCTGGTACAAATCACTGTACCATTCAGGTAAATCATCTGGACCAGATGATGTCCATAGATCACCACTTTGATCGACAGATTCTACTCTATACCCACTCGATTGTGGTGCAAAACCAATAGGCAAAGAATCATCTTCTTGCTCTTCAATTTTTTGTTTATACATGAGTTTTGCTGGATCTGATTCAGTTAATTCTTTCCAATACTCGCAGCCTGTCGCCCATGAAAATATTACTAGGCACATAACTAAATCATCATTTGTACCAGCCTCAGCCGCAAAGGATGAATTAGATGATTCGCCTTTTCGTACAAATGTAGTAAGTTCTACATAAACATCGTAGTCTTCTACAATAAGTTTATCAGCTTCAATTAACGATTTTAGATTAGAACAACCATTTGTTTTCACGGCATGAGATGTAGTAACACCAAGCTTAGAGCCTGGACCACCACCTAATTGATTACCGGCTCTACCCTTAGATACTGATCTCAATACATTTTCATATTCTATTTCATATGCTAAATCATTGAGTACCTGACCACCAAGATCATTTGATTCTACCAATAACCAAGCACTATTGAAATACTTTGCTATATTGGCTACAAATTGTGGTAAAATCATTGGTGATATTTCATTTGATCTGAATTTAGCCACCACTTTATATGGTACATTTGTAATATCTATGACAACAAAGGCAGAATAATCAAGGCGAATGCCTCTAGCAACATCAACACAGATAATATAATTATGATCGGGCTTAACTTGTTCATGATAATCTACTTCTTCATGTTTATGTATTGGGTCTATGAATGGCATTGCACTCAATTTAGTAGGTGATATCAGAGTATTGGCTGAACCAATAAATTGACATTCAAACTCTTGTCTAAACTGATCTTCAGATGTGTTAGCAATCTGCTCTTCTTTCCAAGCTTCATCTCTACCAGGCACATCCCACCAATTAATTTCAATAGGATTAAATGCAGACTTTTTACTTGTAGCTTCTGTCCACATTTTATAGAAATGGTTCATACCTTTTGGTGTAGATACAACAATCATTTTTGTATCAGAACCAGATGAAATTGTAGGATAAACTGATCTAAAGAAATCTTCTGCATCATTTGGTGGCACAAAAGCAAACTCATCAAGGAACAAGAGTGAGAATGACATACCCCGTGCAGCAGAACCAGATGATGATGTTGCAATAACTTTACTGCCGTTTTCTAAGGATATAGATCTTTTGTTCCATGATACTACACCTTGTTGTAACCAGAACGGTAAGTTTTCATATGCGAGCTGCAAGCGACCAAGAATTTCTTGTGCGAGCTCACCTTTGTTAGCAAGAATACCGACAGTTTTACCAGGATTGAACAATATAAACCATAAGATAAATGCTACA
>Ga0233438_10003005_pt1 | contig 16004 bp, 11 predicted proteins | sample SI_123_September_FD_182720 | JGI IMG/M metagenome (GOLD analysis project Ga0233438, IMG submission 182720) | Seawater microbial communities from Saanich Inlet, British Columbia, Canada - SI_123_September2016_10_MG | ecosystem: Environmental > Aquatic > Marine > Inlet | place: Canada: British...
AGATATTGACTTCGTTGCCATTGGGAGTGGAATAGCCCTGGCCAAACACGTGGCTAAAAACTTACCCAACACCCCAAAAGTTCAGGTCTTTAAAACTTACGGGACTGCGATGATTAAGTATGAAGGAGTTGAATTAGAGTTTGTAGGCGCTCGAAAAGAATCATATAACCCAGACAGTAGAAATCCTAGTGTGAAAGATGGCACTTTGGAAGACGATCAAAACCGTAGAGATTTCACCATCAATGCCATGGCAATTAGTATAAATTCGGCAACCTACGGAACGCTCCTAGATCCTTTTAATGGGCTTAAAGATTTAGCTGAAAAACGCATCAAAACGCCTTTAGACCCCGCCATTACTTATAGCGATGACCCACTTCGAATGTTAAGAGCTATTCGTTTTGCTACACAACTGAACTTTGACATTGAAGAGGCTTCTTTTGAAGCCATCAAAGCACAATCTGACCGAATAGATATCATCACCAAGGAACGCATAAATGTAGAACTCCAAAAAATAGTAGAAAGCCAAACGCCTTCTAAGGGCTTTTTATTACTTGAAAAAACAGGCTTACTTCAGCGTATTATTCCTGAGTTAACAGATTTAAAAGGCGTTGATGTTCAAGAAGGACAAAAGCATAAAGATAATTTTTACCACACTCTTGAAGTTGTCGATAACTGTTCTAAACATACCGACAATGTTTGGCTTCGATGGGCAGCGCTTTTGCACGATATTGGAAAGGCACCTACGAAACGATTCAGCAAAAAAGTTGGATGGACATTTCATGGACATGAACTCAAAGGGTCACAAATGGTCTATCATTTATTTAAACGTTTAAAAATGCCCTTAAATGATAAGATGAAATATGTTCAAAAATTGGTTTTTATGAGCTCACGACCAATTGTGTTGGCACAAGAAAACATAACGGATGCTGCAGTGCGACGCCTTGTTTTTGATGCAGGTGAATACGTAGATGACTTGATGACACTTTGTGAAGCAGATATCACTACTAAAAACCCCTACAAATTCAAAAAATACCACAATAATTTTAAGCGTGTTAGAGCAAAGATTGTCGAAGTTGAGGAACGCGACAAAGTCCGTGATTTTCAGCCCCCTGTTTCTGGCGAAACAATTATGAAGACCTTTGATTTAAAACCTTCAAAAGAAATTGGAATTATCAAAGAATTTATCAAAGAATCGATTTTAGAAGGCGTCATTCCAAATGATCCTCAAAAGGCTTTCGAACTGATGATACAAAAAGGAACAGATTTAGGATTAACTCGTACTGATGGAACATAAATTTAGAACACTTTCAAAAATTGCTTTAGTACTCATCTACGGCGTCATTATAGCAGGAGCTATTGTACGCATGACAGGTTCTGGAATGGGCTGTCCAGATTGGCCAAAATGTTTTGGGTATTACATCCCTCCAACAGAAAGTGCCCAATTAGAATTTAAATCTAATCACACCTATAAAAAAGGCATGATGATTCTTAGCGATCAAGACGCATTTTTAGTGGCGAAATCCGACTTTACTTCAGCTGAGACATTTAGCGCCTCTAATTGGGATGTCTATACAACCCATGACTATGCGACCTATGACCCTGTACATACTTGGGTAGAATATGTTAATAGATTGATTGGCGCTTTTTCTGGAATTCCAATATTGGTGTTTACTGTTTTATCATTTTGGTTTTGGAAAAAAAATAAATGGATTACTATTCTCTCTTTATTGACCGTATTTGGGATGGGGTTTCAAGCATGGCTTGGCAAAACGGTGGTAGATTCAAACTTAGCCCCTTACAAAATTACAATTCATATGGTAATGGCTTTGCTTATCGTGGCCATAATTCTGTATTTGATATTTGTCTCTAAAACAACTCATAAACCTCAAAAATATCACAAACTATTTTTTACTATTCTGATTGTAGCGGTAATAGTTACGTTAATACAGATTGTTTTAGGGACTCAAGTTCGGCAATTTGTCGATGAGCAAACAAAACGCATAGGTTATCAAAAAGCCTTGTGGTTACAGTCTCCAGATCTCAACTTTTACATCCACCGCTCTACATCTATTTTAGTTTTAGCATTAAACGGGTTTTTGTGGCAGCTAAACAACTCAAAATCTCTTGGGTACACAAAATTGAAATTGGTGATTTATTGTGTGATTCTAGAAGCGTTTACAGGTATTTTGATGTATTATTTTGATTTTCCATTTTTGAGTCAACCCTTACATTTAGTTATCGCATCTATTTTATTTGGAATTCAGTTCTATATACTCCTAGAATGCATATATAAAAAAAGACAAAATGAGCACGCATAAAAAAAATGCAACTTATATTTGCGTAATATTATTAACCTATGATTTTTAGATTTAGAGTTGTTTTAGACAACGATACCAAAGAGGATATTTTCAGAGATATTGAAATCAGAAACACAGATACTCTCGAAGATTTACACAATGTGATCACCCAATCTTTTGGGTTTGACGGTAGTGAAATGGCGTCCTTTTACCTGAGTGATGAGGAATGGAATCAAGGTGAAGAAATTTCTTTATTTGATGTAAGTGAAGGAGGATCTGATATTCAACTCATGAGTCAAACACTAATTAATACTGTGGTATCTGAGCGCAGTACAAAATTGCTGTATATCTATGATTTCCTAAGCCTGTGGACCTTTATGGTAGAGCTTGGAGAAATTGTGGAAGAAGCTAAGGGAACTGACTACCCTAAGCTATTGTATGTACATGGTCAAGTCCCCGGAGAAGCTCCTGAAAAGGTCTTTGAAGCTGAAGGTAATGCGGATAGTTTTGATGAATTTGAAGAGGGCTATGGATCCGATGATTATGGTCATTTGGACAATAATGACCCCTGGAACTAAAAGAAAATCCCCGTGTTTTCTGTCTGGTAGTTGCGTTTGACAAAACTCAAAGAGTTTTTTAAGATTTCACCCATATTTTTACTTTTCATGAATTTAACATCATTGGTATACCCAAATATCTTTGTTTTGAGTAATGTTTCATGTTCAGGTGTCGATAAGGTGTCATTAATCATACACTGGATCAACTGATCTATACGATTCTTAAAACTCAACATTCGTTTTGCAACAATAGAACGTTCTTCAAGTTTGTATTGGTTTATGGATTGCTTTTCAAATTTCTGTGTCACTAAATCGACCATTTTAAAATTTTCTTTAAAAAATTGAGGGCGATACACATTAAATTTACCTTCAAAACATTGTTGATCAAAATCTATAGCGCGAATGTTGAAAACCACATGATCAAAATCATGAGTGGGCACAATGACATAATTATAGGATCGCATATCGCCCAAAAGACGAATCATACAGCGTTCGTTGAACTTTACAAATTCCTTTGCAATTTGAGATTTTTCTGAAGATGTACAATCAGGAAGCATATGTTCTATAAACTCATCTCCAGGAATTCCAGTGATATGTTCTTCAATTAAGGTGTCATTATACACTAAAAAATTCAAGTTATGAGGCGATAACATATGTTCTAATTCCAAGCCATAAATACGAGAAGCATCTGCTTTTTTAACATAAAAATAAGCGTAGTTATCATTGAGTATATTCCTGATTTTTATACGAAATGGCTTAGAATTTCCAAACGTACAGTAGTCTATGGCGTCAACATTGAGGAGGGCTAACATTTTTTCATTTCCATCCGAATGTAGTGTGGTATATATTTTTTTTAAATTCAAATCTATCTCTTTACGATCTGTATCGCTATAGTAAACGCGAACCCACAATGTATCCTTATCATTTTTATCAAATACTTCCACCGACCCTTGAAAACGAAGTAAGTCGTCATAAAAAATAGGTAGACGAATCGTCCGATTAAATTTATGTAAATACGATTTTAACGCTGGATATACAGGGTATGATGGTTTTTTTAATGATATTTTTAAATCGTCTTTCATCTGAGTCTGCACTTATAAATTCTTACGACCATTATGGGACATAATAAGATAAGCTAAAGTTCAAATTTAACTTTTATTTTTTTAATGTGTAACAATTGGATGTGAACATCGTCATATTAGTGTTATTCAATAAAAACTACCCAGTGAATTCTGTACTCAAAATTTCAAATCTTACAAAAAAATATGGCTTACTAACTGCGGTTAATAATCTCTCCTTTGATATCGAACAAGGAAGTATTTACGGCATTTTAGGACCAAATGGTAGTGGAAAGTCAACCACTTTAGGAATTGTATTAAGTGTAGTTAATAAAACTTCTGGAAGTTTTTCTTGGTTTGGAGGCGAGTTAACTACACACCAAGCATTGAAAAAAGTTGGAGCTATTATCGAACGCCCCAATTTTTATCCGTACATGACAGCCTATCAAAATCTAAAACTCGTATGTAAAATCAAAGCCATTCCATATGACGCTATCGAAAAAACGTTAGAAATTGTTGGTTTATCCGAACGTATCCATAGCAAATTCAGCACGTTTTCATTAGGGATGAAGCAGCGTTTAGCTATTGCCTCAGCACTATTAAATGATCCAGAAATATTAATTTTAGATGAACCCACAAATGGACTAGACCCACAAGGGATTCATCAAATTAGAGAGCTTATTAAAGAAATTGCCAAAAATGGAACCACGATTTTATTGGCTTCACACTTACTAGATGAAGTTGAAAAAGTATGTACTCATGTTGTCGTTTTAAGAAAAGGCGTTAATCTCTATTCAGGTCGTGTTGATGAATTAATCTCAAGTCATGGTTTTTTTGAACTAAAAACCCATCAAAAAGACCAACTAATTTCTTTAATTGAAGCGCACCCCAATTTTTCTCACACTAAAATAGAAAACGATTTAATCACAGCATTCCTGGAGCAACCTATGGAAGCCGAAGCATTTAACCGGTTACTGTTTAAAAATGGAATCGTTTTGAGCCATCTAGTGAAACGAAAAGAAAGTCTAGAAGAACAATTTTTACAATTAACAGACAAGTAATGATAAGATTAATAAATCTGGAACTTCAAAAACTATTCCTAAACAAAACGAGTAAAATATTGATATTTATATCCTTTATTTTACCCCTATGTGTCATTCTATTATCAGCCGTTAAAATTAACTTTTTCGGATTTTTTACACTTGAACTCGGGGAGCTAGGGATATTTAATTTTCCTATTATTTGGCATATTACCACCTTTTTCTCAGCACTATTTAAATTCTTTTTTGCTATTGTAGTGGTTTCAATGATTGGTAATGAATACAGTAACAAAACCTTGAAACAAAACCTAATCGATGGCTTAAGTAAAAAAGAGTTTATACTGTCAAAGTTTTATGTGATTGTGTTTTTCTCTCTAATATCCACTATAATTATTTTTATCGTTTCATTGTTATTAGGTCTCATTTATTCTAGCTACAATGAATTTCAAATTATTATTCAGCAAATAGAATTTTTAGCAGCCTATTTTGTTAAACTTGTAGGGTTCTTTTCTTTTTGTTTGTTTCTAGGGGTCTTGTCAAAGCGGTCCGCTTTTGCTTTAGGGTTTTTATTTGTAGATTTAATTTTAGAATGGATTATTCTTGGTGTCATATCTTGGAAAAGAAATTACGAAATTGCGCAAAAGGTACAAGATTTTCTTCCATTAACTTCAATGTCAAATCTTATAAAACAACCTTTCCAACGTATAGCCATGACAAAATTTCCATCTAATACAGACTTAAGCTATGATTATGCGGTCCATTTTAACAGTATTTTAATAGTTGTTTTCTGGGCTATTCTTTTTGTATTTTTATCTTACAAATTATTAAAGACTAGAGATTTGTAGTATCTTTAACCACCCTGAATTATTTTTTTACTACTTAAAATAAAACTAATTTTTTAGGTGAAATCCGTAACGCTAGTTGCTTTGTTAATGGTGTCTTTTTCCTTGTTTTCACAAGGAGAGGCTGCTAATTGGTTTTTTGGAAACGGTGCAGGCTTAACTTTTGATTTAAATACTGAAACAGTAACGCCTACAAATCTAGCTGCCTCTACAATCAATACTAATGAAGGGTGTTCCTCTATTTCGGATAGTGCTGGTAATTTATTGTTCTACACAGATGGTCGTAATGTTTGGGATAAAAACCACAAAATTATGCCAAATGCAAACTATAATAACCGCACTGGATTATTTGGTGATCCTTCAAGTACATCTTCTGGTTTAATTATTCCTCGCCCTGGAAATCTAAATAATTATTATGTATTTACAGTAGATGAACCTCATCATAACAATGCATGGGCCTACCCAAACCAAGGTCCAGCCGACAGCAATGGAAACTCTATTGATTATTATGACAACAACTCTAACGGAGGTTCTGTACCATTCGATGATGATGGTTATAATAACGGTCTTAATTATTCTTTGGTTGATTTAACGCTTAACAATGGAAATGGAGATGTGGTAAGAACAGAAAAAAATAAACCTCTTTTAACCTATGACCCTACTATAAATGAGCAAGCCGCTTTTAAATGTTCTGAAAAAATAACAGCCGTAGAACATAGTGACGGTCTATCTTATTGGGTGGTAAGCCATTTTATAGACAGTTTTTATGCGTTTAAAGTTGATAATAATGGCGTCAATAAAACTCCGGTTAAAACTGCAATTATGCCTTTAATTTCATTAAATGGCTATCGAAGAAATGCGATCGGCTATTTAAAATCTTCGCCAGACGGAAAAAAACTTGCGATTTGCCACAGCGAAAATGGAAGACGCCAAGGCCAACGAGATTCCAACTCAGGCAGCTTATGGATTTATGACTTTGATGATGCCACAGGAGTGGTGAGTAACCCGGTCAATATTTTAGCAAACTCACCCCTTTATGGTGTTGAGTTTTCGATAGACTCCAGTAAACTCTATGCTACGATCAATAATAGAGTAAGCCAATTTGATTTAAATGCAGCTGATGTGAGTGCCTCTGCGACTACGGTTTTTCAGGGATCAAATCGAGTTTTTGCCCTACAACTTGCGCCTAATGGGAAAATATACGTTATCAACTTTAATTCTAATTCTAGCCTTGATGTTATTAATACCCCTAACGAATTAGGAGCATTGTGTGATTACAAAGTCGCTGGTCAACCCTTATCTAGAGGTACAAGTGCTAGTTTAGGGCTCCCCCCTTTTATTCAATCGTTTTTCTTAGCTAAAATTGAGATCAACAAGCTGTGTTTTGGGGATCGTACCGAATTTGCTGTAGATAGTAATGAAACCTATACTAGTATTCAGTGGGATTTTGGAGACTCTACGACTTCTACATTGGACAATCCATCACATGTCTATGCGACCCCTGGAAATTTTACAGTAACAGCCACGATAACTTTAGGAACAGACATAAAAACATTTTCAAAATCGATTGTAATTGCTGAAGTCCCAACGGCTTATACTCCCAAAAATATTCGCGTTTGCGACGATGATAATAATGGAGTTGTGGACATCAACCTCAACCAAACCGTTGATTCCGATATCCTAAAAGGACAAAGTCCACTCACATATTCTATTCGGTATTTTGAAACTCCACAAAATGCTAATACGGGTACAGATGCGCTATTAATGCCCTATCAAAATAAAACGAATCCACAAACCCTATATGCACGCATTGAAAATTCTTCAAATAAGGACTGTTTTGATACTACATCATTTACCATGACCGTATTTGATACACCAGTTGCTAATACGGTAAACCCTGGAGAGGTTTGTGATGATGCCAGTGACGGGGATGGGACTAATGGCCGAAAAATAACAAATCTGAGAGATTTTGACTCCAATGTGTTAGGGGGTCAAGACCCTTTAAAATTTAACATAAGTTATCATTCATCCCAGGGTGATGCCGATACAAAATCAAATCCACATCCTGATTTATATTATAATACGAGTCCTGTTTCTGAGCAAGTTTTTGTTCGAATTGAGACGATATTAAATGACGACTGTTTTGACACCACTAGTTTTAATTTGGTTATAAATCCTTTACCAAAAGTTAGGGACCTAAGTTTGAAACAGTGTGATGAGGACGGCGTTTATGATGGATTAACCATTTTTAATTTAACCGAAATCGACGCTAGCTTAATAAATAATGTTCCTAATAAAGCTACAAAATTCTATACAGATTTAACTTCTGCTCAGAATTCGACTGGAGCTATTGATGGCACTGCTTTTAACAATACACATAATCCACAAACCGTATATGTCCAACTCATAGACACGCTTACAAATTGCTTTGATATTGCAAAACTCACCTTAAATGTGACGGTTACAACTGGTACAAATACAACCTTGATGGAATGTGATGCTGATGGTACAGAAGATGGGTTGTATAGTTTTACATTAAGTGATGCAGATGCATCAATCCTATCAGGGTTACCGTCATCCTATACGTTACGTTATTACGAAACCTCACAAGATGCGCTTTTAGAAGTAGATCCCTTAAATTTAAATTACACAAACACTACTCCTTATAATCAAATTATATTTGCACGAATAGAAAATAATAATGACTGTTTTGGGATTAATCAAATTGAATTAGTCGTTCATAAACTTCCTCAAATTACTATTGAAGATGATGCTATCTATTGTCTAAATACCTACCCAGCATCAATTACTTTAGATCCTGGACTTTTAAGCGGAAGCCCAAGCTCATTTTCTTATAACTGGTCAACAGGGGCAACAACGCCACAAATTCAAGTTAATAAAACAGGGATATACACAGTGGATGTTTATACCAGTAATGGCTGTTCAAAGCGAAGGACACTAACAGTACTTCCCTCAAACATCGCAGAATTTGATGCCATAGAAATCGTTGATGGTGTTGCAAACAATACGGTAACCATTACTGTTTCTGGGGAGGGTGATTATGAATACTCGTTAGATGATGAGTTTTCAGGCTATCAAGATTCAAATGTATTTACTGAAGTTATTCCTGGGCTATATACCGTTTATGTCAGAGATAAAAATGACTGTGGAATAGCTAAAAAAAACCTCTCCGTAATTGGATTTCCTAACTTTTTCTCTCCAAATGGAGATGGGTTTAACGACACTTGGCATGTCTATGGGATTAATACGGCAAAACAAGTCAATAGCAAGGTGTATATTTTTGATCGTTATGGAAAACTTTTGATCCAATTAAACCCTCTTGGTAATGGATGGGATGGCACTATTGGAGGACTTAAGATGCCAACTTCAGATTATTGGTTCTATGTCAAGCTAGAAGATGACAGGATTTTTAAAGGTCACTTTTCATTAAGGCGTTAAAACAGTTGGCCGCATTCGGATCAAAAAATAGTTTTCGTCTCTGTTGTTCTAGCGCTAAGTTTCCCTTAGCTTTGCACTTATGCAATTTAAGCTTACATCAGATTTTAAACCTACTGGAGATCAACCCGCTGCAATAACCCAATTAGTTGCTGGGATTGAAGCAAAGGAAAAGTACCAAACACTTTTGGGAGTGACTGGTTCTGGTAAAACATTCACCGTAGCAAATATCATTCAAAACGTACAGAAACCTACACTAGTTTTAGCGCATAATAAAACACTAGCAGCACAATTATACTCTGAGTTTAAACAATTTTTTCCTGAAAATGCTGTAGAATATTTTGTATCCTATTACGATTATTACCAACCTGAAGCTTATATACCTGTTTCTGGAACTTATATCGAAAAAGATTTATCCATTAATGAAGAAATTGAAAAACTGCGGTTAAGTACTACGTCTTCCCTATTGTCAGGACGCAGAGATGTGATTGTAATTGCTTCGGTTTCCTGTTTATATGGTATTGGGAACCCCGTTGAATTTCAAAAAAATGTAATCAGTCTAAAAATCGATGAAACCATTTCTAGAACTGCATTGTTACATAAACTGGTTCAAAGCTTATATTCTAGAACTGAAGGCGAATTTAATCACGGGAATTTCAGAATCAAAGGGGATACAGTAGATGTATTTCCAAGTTATGCGGATTATGGATTCAGAATTCACTTTTTTGGCGATGAAATTGAAGCCATTGAGGCTTTTGATGTGAACACCAATAAAGTTATCGAAACCTATGATGGCATCACAATTTATCCTGCAAATATGTTTGTCACTTCGCCAGATATTTTACAGAACGCCATAAAAGACATTCAAGACGATTTAGTCAAGCAATACGACTATTTCAAAGACATCGGCAAACATTTAGAGGCCAAACGTTTAAAAGAACGTACGGAGTTTGACTTGGAAATGATACGCGAATTAGGCTATTGTTCAGGAATTGAAAACTATTCACGTTACTTGGATGGTCGCGCACCAGGAACGCGGCCCTTTTGTTTACTGGATTATTTTCCAAGCGATTCACTCATGGTAATTGATGAAAGTCACGTGACCATATCACAAGTACATGCAATGTATGGTGGCGATCGCAGTCGAAAAGAAAACTTAGTAGAATACGGATTCCGTTTGCCAGCAGCAATGGACAATCGCCCTTTGAAATTTGAAGAATTTGAAAGTCTCCAAAATCAGGTATTATATGTGAGTGCTACCCCAGCAGATTATGAATTAGAAAAATCAGACGGCGTTTTTGTAGAACAAATCATTCGTCCAACAGGGCTTTTAGACCCTATTATTGAAGTCCGACCGAGTTTGAATCAAATAGATGATTTGATTGAGGAAATTCAACAACGCGTCGAAAAAGACGAACGTACACTTGTCACTACTCTTACTAAACGCATGGCGGAAGAGTTGACCAAATATCTGACCCGAATTCAAGTACGCTGTCGCTACATTCATAGTGATGTGGATACCTTGGAACGCGTAGAAATCATGCAAGATTTACGAAAAGGACTATTTGATGTGCTTGTAGGGGTCAACTTGTTAAGAGAAGGTTTGGACCTTCCTGAAGTTTCTTTGGTGGTGATCTTAGATTCAGACAAAGAAGGCTTTTTACGCTCGGCACGGTCACTCACGCAAACCGTAGGGCGTGCCGCGAGACACCTGAACGGACGCGCCATAATGTATGCTGATAAAATTACAAAAAGCATGCAAAAGACCATTGATGAAACGGAATACCGCCGAGAGAAACAAATTGCCTACAACACCAAACATAAGCTTGTACCTAAAGCGCTAAATAAGAGTTTGAACAATGCACTGACCAAGAATTCGGTGAGTAGTTATTATTACGAACAAGAAGCAATGAAAGCAGCGGAACCAGAAAGTGCATACTTGACTGCTCCTGAATTAGAACAAAATATACGAGACACTCGTAAGCTTATGGAAGCAGCAGCAAAAGAGCTTGATTTTATGATGGCCGCCAAGCTTAGAGACAAAATTAAAGACTATCAAAAAAAGTTGGAAGCATTGAAATAAAAAAAGTAGCCCTAAGGCTACTTTAATTTTCTATATTTAAAAGTGACTACGCTAAAACAGCTTGTACTTTATCAGCAGCTTCTTGGAATTCAACAGCACTTTGAACATCCAGTCCAGAGTTATCAATTAATTCCTTGGCGATATCAGCATTAGTTCCTTGTAAACGCACAATAATTGGGACGTTGATCGTTCCCATATTTTTATAAGCATCGATAACCCCTTGAGCGACACGATCGCAACGTACAATTCCACCAAAAATATTGATTAAAATTGCTTTGACTTCTGGGTCTTTCAAAATGATTTGGAACGCCGCTTCTACACGTGCAGCATCTGCTGTACCACCAACATCTAAAAAGTTGGCCGGCTCTCCTCCTGCTTGTTTAATCAAATCCATAGTGGCCATTGCCAAACCTGCGCCGTTAACCATACAGCCAACATTGCCATCTAAATCAACATAATTAAGGCCTAGAGCTCCAGCTTCGACTTCAATAGGATTTTCTTCACGAATATCTCTTAAGTCTAAGTAATCTTTATGTCTAAATAACGCATTATCATCAATGGTTACTTTTGCATCAACAGCCAATATTTTATTATCACTTGTTTTTAAAACGGGGTTAATTTCAAATAATGATGCATCCGATTTGTCATAAGCCGTATAAAGAGCCGTTACAAATTTGGTCATGTCCTTAAAAGCTGCACCTGATAAACCAAGATTAAAAGCTACACGACGGGCTTGAAATGGTAACATACCTGTTGCAGGATCGATTTCTTCAGTAAATATTAAATGTGGTGTTTCTTCAGCAACGGTTTCAATATCCATTCCACCTTCGGTTGAATACATTATCATATTTCTTCCAGTTGTTCTGTTCAAAAGAACAGAGATGTAGAATTCACTTGTTTCTGTTTCCCCTGGATAATAGACATCTTCAGCAACCAAAAGTTGATGCACTTTTTTACCTTCCGCAGACGTTTGTGGAGTGATGAGTTGCATGCCAATAATTTGATCCGCGATTGTTTCTACTTCACCAAGGTTTTTAGCTAGTTTTACGCCACCGCCTTTACCACGACCACCGGCGTGTACTTGTGCTTTTAAAACATGCCAACCTGTCCCCGTTTCTTCGGTCAGTTTTTTAGCAGCAGCAACTGCATCTTCAGGCGTATTTACTACTATTCCTTTTTGAATTTTAACACCAAAAGTGCTTAAAATTTCTTTTCCTTGGTATTCGTGTAAGTTCATCTTTAAATAGATTAATTTTTTATTTCCTCTTAGGAACTTTAGAGCCCAAAAGTAATTAACCTATGGCGTATTACCAATATTTTTTATCATTGATTTTTGGGTTTATTCGATTTTTTTATTCTTCTAATATTTTAGGCCTTTAATCACAGAAAATGCCTTATCTACTAAATGGTCTTCTACTAATATGGTAAACTCATTTGTGGTTGAAATAACTTCGTATAAGGTCACATTATCCCACGCCAAACGTTTAAATATTTGATAATACAAGCCTACTATTTTGGAATTGCCTTCTGGAAGATTGATACTAATCGCTGATAAATTATCTTGCAAACCTATAAGAGTTTCATTTTTAAAGACCTCAAAAATACTTTCCTTCTCTGAAGTTGAACTCATAATATTACTTTCGAAAATTCCTCGAGTAAAGGCATAAAACAGTTGTTGGTTTGTATGAATTTTTTCTAATACTTTGGAGTGGCTGTGTATTAATGTTTTTGAATTTTGAAATGTGAAATCACTTAGATTTGAACGCACAGTGATGTCCCCTAAGTTCTTAAACACCTGTTTCAAACGCAGCGTATTTCCGGCATTAATTGGGGAATCATACCGCCGTAATGCCATCATTATAGCACCATCTTTGACCGGTTTTCGTAACATTTCAGAAATTGTAGGATTTAAATCTTTAGCTAAGGCCGAAAAATTGATAAGTTCTCGCGCTAAGGCTTCTTCTAAAAATGGCCGTGAGCTTATAATTTCCTGAACACAAGAAGTTATTGTTTTCAATTTTGTTTATTATTTAACATTTTGTGCAAATTTAGAAAAAAATTTCAATTTTTATTGTAAATGTGATGATTAGATTTACTATTGCATGAAAATAAATTAAATACAAAACAATGAATCAAGACGCCTTACTTCAAATCACAAAAGACTACGGCAGCCCAGTTTATGTGTATGATGCACACAAAATGGAAGCGCAATATAACCGGCTCACAGCAGCCTTTGGTAAAGTTAAAAATTTAAAGCTAAATTATGCTGCAAAAGCACTAACCAATATCTCTGTTCTAAAATTTATTAATCATCTTGGAGCTGGATTAGATACGGTATCCATTCAGGAAGTCCAATTGGGTTTACATGCAGGGTTCAAAGCAGAAAATATCATTTATACGCCTAACGGAGTTTCTTTAGAAGAAATCGAAAAGGTAGCTAAACTAGGTGTTCAGATAAATATTGACAACCTATCTATTTTAGAACAGTTTGGAACTAAACATCCAAAAATACCAGTATGTATTCGTATAAATCCCCACATTATGGCGGGAGGAAACACCAATATTTCTGTAGGACATATCGATTCTAAATTTGGAATTTCAATCCACCAAACGCCATTGTTGTTGCGTATTGTTGAAAATACAAAAATGACAATTAACGGCATACACATGCATACTGGAAGTGATATTTTGGATATAGATGTCTTTATTCAGGCCAGTGAGATTTTGTTTGATGTTGCGCGCCAATTTGACAATCTTGAATTTATCGATTTTGGATCGGGATTTAAAGTTCCTTATAAAGACAACGATATCGAAACCAATATTGAAGAATTGGGGGAGAAATTAACAGAACGTTTCCATACCTTTTGTAAAAATTATGGTAAAAATTTAACTCTTGCCTTTGAGCCTGGAAAATTTATTGTGAGTGAATCAGGCTCTTTTTTAACAAAGGTCAATGCGATTAAGCAAACCACTTCGACTGTATTTGCACAAATTGATTCCGGATTTAACCATTTGATTCGTCCAATGCTTTATGGCTCACAGCACGATATTGTAAATATTTCAAATCCTGAAGGAAAACAACGTTTTTATTCTGTTGTAGGATATATTTGTGAAACCGATACGTTTGCTAACAACCGTCCTATTAACGAAATAACAGAGGGTGATGTTTTAGAATTCAAAAATGCGGGAGCCTATTGTTTTATGATGGCCAGTAATTATAATTCGCGTTACCGACCTGCCGAAGTTTTATGGTATAATGAAACCGCACAGTTAATTCGTAAGCGTGAAGTTTTTGAGGATTTAACGAAGAACCAAATTTTGATAGACTTCTAGAGATGAGCGGGTTATAAATTAAAAAAAATCATAATTAAATATTAAAAACTGTATTTAAGTTAAATATAATAGTACATTTGTAGTCTAAAAATTATAAACAAGTGAAAAACGGTACAGTAAAATTCTTCAATGCATCTAAAGGATTTGGATTCATTACAGAAGATGATTCAAACACAGAGTACTTCGTACATGTAACTGGAATAATCGATGAGATTAATGAAGGTGACACAGTTGAGTTTGAATTAAAAGAAGGTAGAAAAGGTATGAATGCAGTAAACGTTAGAATCGTCTAACTTTTACCAATACATTATTTTTTACAGAAAGCCTGTCCATTTGGAGAGGCTTTTTTGATTCTATTCGGTACCATCAACAAAAGCTTGAAGATAAGAGAATGCGGCCGTGAGCTTACCGTTTTGAGTCATTCTAGAACGTTCCAGAATACCAAAGGCATCCGCATTAAAAAAAGAGGGGATAATAGCTTTTACAAAAATTTCACCAAAGCCTTCACTGGCATCTTTTGGCAACTCGCATGGCAAGTTGTCCACAGCCATGACGGCAATGGCATTGGGATCCCTATAATCGACTTCACTTTCAGATTGTGGATCATAGCCATAAATTGGATCCTCGATCGTAGAAGGACGAATCGTACAAGCCACAGGCCCATCAATATCACAACTGATATCAGCCACAACTTTCAATTTAAATGATGCCGCTTTAGCTTGTTCACGAGTAAAAAAAACAGGGGCGCCTTTACCATAAAAATGACCCGCAACAAATAGGTCAGCAACTGACGTAAAGCGGTCAAAAGTTGAACGGTAAGCTTCTGGATTCTTAAAGAAATCAGATTTCCCTAACTGTTTGCCATCTATACGTTCACAATATTCTAAAACATCTAACTGCACATAGACTGCTTCTGAAAAATCTGTATTTAAAAACGCTTCAACGCTTACTTTTTTAATTTTTAAATGGTCTAAAATTTCTTTAGCCCCCTGCCCTACACGACCTGTACCAGTCAAAATAATTTTTATGTTAGGTAGTGAAATCTTGTCTAATTCTGAGTGTAATTCTTCAAGCCCACTTAGAGAAGCTGCTTTAGGTAAATTAAAAGAATGATCTTTTAATCCTAAAGTTCGAATGCCATTATAAGCGCCAACTACTCCTGCATAATACCCAAAACCAATCAGTCGGTGTTGCTGTTCATTAACCAAGGTTTCATGATCGTATAGGGTGATATTTTTATCTAAAATCGCACGGAGTAAATCGCGATTATAGGGTTGTTTTTTTATGGTATGACTAAAAAAGAAATAGCTTTTATTGGGCATTAGTGCTTCAATAGGG
>Ga0233438_10003006_pt1 | contig 16000 bp, 11 predicted proteins | sample SI_123_September_FD_182720 | JGI IMG/M metagenome (GOLD analysis project Ga0233438, IMG submission 182720) | Seawater microbial communities from Saanich Inlet, British Columbia, Canada - SI_123_September2016_10_MG | ecosystem: Environmental > Aquatic > Marine > Inlet | place: Canada: British...
TTTATTCTTGGGTTTGTTACAGTAGTTTTAAATTTTATTGGAAAATTAGAAACCAAGACCAATTAGTATAGACTCTCATCAAATTATTTTAAACTTTCAACCTACAGATTTGTCATTACTGATTACTGTAGAATAAATTTTTTTTAAAGTATTGATTATTAGGTGACTACATCTGTCATCTCATCTATCTACTAACATCCATTGGCAGATATTAATAATATTTGTACATAAATTTGAGAATTATTAAATTTTTAATGCTTAAATTTGATATAACTATAACCATACTATATTAAACAATTTAATTTATGAAAACAATTTTAAAAATTTTTACACTACTCTTTGGTGTCGTTTCCTTTGCACAAACAACTGTAACAGGAACCATCAATGACGAAAGCGGATTACCGATGCCAGGAGCAAACATTATTGTTGTGGGTACATCATCTGGAGCCATTTCAGATTTTGACGGGAAATTCTCACTGACAGTGAGTCAAGAACCGCCTTTTACAGTTCAAATAAGCAGTATTGGATTCACATCGGTAACTGAAGAAATTACTTCAAACAACCAAAACATTACTATTGCACTGGTTGAAGGAAGTTTCCTCGACGAGGTAGTTGTTACTGCTTCTAGAGTACCTCAAAGAATCTTTGAATCTCCAATAACTGTTGAAAAATACAGCTTAAAGCAAATCCAACGTACACCATCTGCAGATTTCTTTGAAGGACTGCAAAACGTAAAAGGAGTCCAAATGAACCAAACAGGTTTGGTTTTTAGCCAAGTTAATACTAGAGGTTTCGGAACTGCCTATAATGAAGGTTTTGTAACCATGGTAGATGGGATGAATACACAGGCGCCAGTTTTTGGGTTTGCAGTAGGAAACCTCATCGGATTAAATGAATTGGATGTTCTAAGCGTAGAATTACTTCCTGGATCAGCTTCCGCCCTTTATGGTATGGATGCATATAAGGGAATTATGTCTATTCAAAGTAAAAACCCGTTTGAACACGAAGGTATCAGTGGTTATTACCGCTCTGGAACTACCCAACAAGAAATTGGCGGAAACAATGCTTTTACAGACTTTGGAATTCGCATAGCCAAAAAATTATCTGATAAATGGGCTGTAAAAGTGTCTATTTCTGCCAAAGAAGGTACGGAATGGGCTGCTGGAGACACACGTCACAAAAAAGAATGTTCTAACTGTGGTGATGGAAGTATTGTAGAAAACTACGATCCAAGATCTCCCGATTTTGATGCCGTAAATGAATATGGTCAACGATTAATCGACTCGCCGACCATTTGGCAAGCGGTCGCAGGTTTCACGCAGCAAATTGACCCATCTGGAGCTACTGCACAAGCGGTTCTAAATGCTGGTCAAGCAGCCCCTAACTATTGGGATGATATTCGCTCAACAGGGTATATGGAACAAGATTTATTTGGAAATGAGGCTAGAAACATTAAAGGTAATGCTGGAATCTATTTCCGTCCAAATGACGATACTGAAATTTCTTTCTCTTCACTCATAGGTACTGGTGAAGCGCCACTTCCTGCTGGAAATGCCCGTTATAACATCAAAGATTTTGTGGTTCAACTACATAAATTAGAACTTAAAACAGGTGGCCTTACTGCACGTGCTTTTTACACCAAAGAAGACGCTGGTAAAACGACACAAAGTACAGCCTTGGGAACATCTGTTGCCAATGCAATGCCCGGAGGAATCCAAAACGGATGGGGTGCAGCTTATTTAGGGAACTACCTTGGTATCTTAGCAGGTGGAGCGGCTAACGTTCCAGGCTTACTAGGACAAATATTAGGAGATGTAGGTACTGGAGGTCAGGATATCAATGACCTTGTTGGTGCTGAAAACAGTCTTAATGCGCACTTTGTTTCAAGATATGGAAACCCTGCACTAGGAGTCACTGGAGCCAATGAATTAATGCTACAACCTGGTACTACTGCATTTAATGATGCAATATCCAATTCTACAAACCAAGCTATTCTTTCATGGAAAGATGATGGAAATGGAGAATTAGACTGGAATGAGTCGCTTGGTTCTTTAATCAAAGACATCTCTACAGTTTCAACTTTTGAGGCCAATTATAATTTTGAAGATAAAATTAAATTTGCCAATGTAATTGTAGGTGGTTTGTATAGAAGTTTTAATCTTGATACAGATGGAACATTATATACTGATTATGACGACCCAATAGAATACAACGAATTTGGAATGTACGCTCAAGTACAAAAAGATTTATTTGATGACAATGTTTCAATGACCGCTTCTATGCGTTACGACAAACAAAGCGTGATGGAAGATGCAAATGTAACACCTAGATTAGGGTTCTTATTTAAGCTGTCTGAAAAATCTAACATTAGAGTTTCTAGTCAAGTTGGATACAGAAACCCAACCAATCAAGATAAATTCATTGGACTTTACAACGGAGAAGAGGTATTGCTTGGTTCTACCAAAGAAAATATCGACAGATTTAATACCAATTTAGGTGGTTTTGACTGGACAGGAAGTCAAGTATTTGAAACAGCTTTAAACAAAAGTGCCTTTGATGCCGACGGAAGTATCATCGAAGAAAAATTAAGTTATGTGGAAGCTGAAAAAGTAACTTCTTACGACCTTGGTTACCGCTACAATTCAAGAAGTTTTACACTTGATATGAATGCTTATTACAGTCAATATGAAAACTTTATTGGGACCAACAGCGTTTATGTTCCCGCAGCAATTGGACAGCCTGCAGCAGTAGCTATGGGACTTGGTGCTTTTGCTCAATTTGGTGTTGATGCTAACCTTGATGTACCATTTAATACTTATGGATTAAGCTTAGAGGCTATTCAGCGTTTGAGCGCTACTACTTCAATGAACTTTATTTATGAGTTTAATGAATTAGATTACGAAGCCAAAGCAAATTCGGATTTTGAATTGTCTTGGAATACACCAAAACACCGAATGAAATTAGGGCTTACCACTAATGTTAGTGACAACCTTACAATTTCTGCCAATGCACGTTACAACTCAGAGTATTACTACGAATCTTCATTCATTGATGCGACTATTAGAGAAAATACAGTCTATGATGCTAAAATTACATTTGGTATCAATGCGTTAAATAATGTTAAGTTTGAAATTGGAGGGAACAACATCGCAGGACGCGAATATGTGAGTATTCCTGGTTCAGGAAATATTGGTTCTCTTTACTACGGAGGTGCCAAAATCGAATTCTAATATTAGATTATAAAAAATTTAAAAAACCCGGAGTTTTGCTCTGGGTTTTTTAATTAAAACTATTATCTTTGCATCGCGAAAACCACATGTTTTCCACATCATTTTTAGAAAAAATATAAACAATAAAGTAATGTCAAAAGTTACAGGTAAAGTTGCTCAAATTGTAGGTCCAGTGATCGATGTCGAATTCGCATCTGGAGCAGACCTTCCAAAAATTTACGATTCCTTAGAAATCAAAAGAGCTGATGGATCTATTTTAGTCCTTGAAGTTCAATCTCATATCGGTGAAAATTCTGTGCGTACCATCGCCATGGATTCTTCGGATGGGTTGAGTCGTGGAACCGAAGTCAATGCCACGGGCGCACCAATTCAAGTGCCTGTTGGAGACGATGTCTATGGCCGTTTATTTAATGTCATTGGAGATGCTATTGACGGTTTGGGAGATTTACCTAAAGCAGGAAATGCTGGGTTGCCAATTCACAGAAAAGCACCAAAATTTGAAGAACTTTCGACTTCTACTGAAGTTTTATTTACTGGAATCAAAGTCATCGATTTAATTGAGCCGTATGCAAAAGGAGGTAAAATCGGATTGTTTGGAGGTGCTGGAGTAGGTAAAACAGTATTGATACAAGAATTGATTAACAATATAGCCAAAGGCCATGGAGGTCTTTCGGTATTTGCCGGAGTTGGAGAACGTACTCGTGAAGGAAATGATTTACTTCGTGAAATGTTGGAATCTGGTATTATAAAATATGGTGATGACTTTATGCACTCCATGGAAGAAGGCGGATGGGATCTTCAAAAGGTTGACAAGTCAATCATGAAAGAATCCAAAGCAACTTTCGTATTTGGACAAATGAACGAACCACCAGGAGCACGTGCACGTGTAGCTTTATCTGGATTGACAATTGCGGAATACTTTCGTGATGGCGCTGGAGATGGTCAAGGAAAAGATGTATTATTCTTTGTGGATAATATTTTCCGATTCACACAAGCCGGTTCAGAAGTATCTGCACTTTTAGGACGTATGCCTTCTGCCGTAGGATACCAACCAACATTAGCAACCGAAATGGGTGCTATGCAAGAACGTATTACTTCTACTAAAAAAGGATCCATTACATCTGTACAAGCGGTTTACGTACCTGCAGATGATTTAACAGATCCTGCACCAGCAACAACCTTTGCACACTTAGATGCTACAACGGTATTGTCTCGTAAAATTGCAGAGCTAGGTATTTACCCAGCAGTAGATCCATTGGATTCAACCTCAAGAATATTGACAGCTGATATTTTAGGAGATGAGCATTACGATTGTGCACAACGTGTCAAAGAATTGTTACAACGTTACAAAGAACTACAAGATATTATTGCCATTCTTGGAATGGAAGAACTATCAGAAGAAGATAAATTAGCAGTTGGACGCGCCCGTCGTGTACAACGTTTCTTGTCGCAACCCTTCCACGTAGCAGAGCAATTTACAGGCTTAAAAGGAGTGTTGGTTGATATTAAAGAAACCATCAAAGGCTTTAATATGATTATGGATGGGGAGTTAGATCGCCTTCCAGAAGCAGCCTTTAACCTTAAAGGAACGATTGAAGAAGCCATTGAAGCTGGTGACAAAATGTTAGCAGAAGCTTAAAAAACAACCTATGTATTTAGAAATAGTAACTCCAGAAGCAACCATATTTAAAGGCGATGTAGACAGTGTCTCTGTCCCTGGTGTAAATGGAGATTTTGAAATGCTAAACAATCACGCTGCTATAGTCTCCATCCTTAAAGAAGGACATGTAAAAATCACAGGGGATATTATTCTCGATGATTCCAACAAAACACTTTTTGAACAAAAAGGAAAAGGATATTGGTTTGCCATTGATTCTGGCGCGATTGAAATGAACGCTAATAAAATTATAATATTGGCCGACTAACAATCCCTTATTAAAAAAAATTAAAAGCCCAAACACAAGTTTGGGCTTTTTTTATTTTCCAGTGAACTTAGATTTTCGCTTTTCTAAAAACGCAGTCGTCCCTTCTTCAAAATCCTCCGTATCAAAACAGTTTCCAAATTCAGATATTTCGACATCATATCCGTTAACCCCATCTTTGTAGTTAGCATTAATGGCTTTGATAGCTGCCGCAATTGCTAAAGAAGAATTCGACTTTATTTTGTCAACTAAAGCATAACACTTTGGCAACAACTCTTCTTGAGAAACCACATGATTTACAAGTCCGTAAGTCAAAGCTGTTGCGGCATCAATCATACTCGCCGTCATGGTCAACTCCATAGCACGCCCCTTTCCTATGAGCTGTGCCAAGCGTTGCGTTCCACCATATCCTGGGATCAACCCTAAAGACACTTCGGGCAAGCCCATACGCGCATTGGTACTCGCCACTCGGAAGTGTGCAGACATGGCCAGTTCCAATCCGCCACCAAGGGCAAATCCATTCACCGCAGCAATGACTGGCGTTGATAAATTCTCAATAAAATCAAACAACAAACGCTGACCTTCTTTGGACAATGCAGCCCCTTTTTCGGAATCATAATTTGCAAACTCACTGATATCGGCACCTGCAACAAAAGCCTTTTCGCCACTGCCCGTAAGGATAATGACTTTGGTGTCGGTATCTTCATCTGCTAATTTAAAAGCTGTATGCAATTCAAAAATAGTTGCGCTGTTTAAAGCGTTTAATTTTGTAGGTCTGTTGACAGTAATGGTTGTAATACCATTACTAAAATCACTTAAAATAGTGTTATACTCCATCTGTAAATTGTTTAGGAAAACGCACCGTAAACTGACTTCCTTCATCTATAATAGAAGAAAAACTAATGCTACCGTTATACGTTTCGATGATGTTTTTTATCATTGGTAAACCCAATCCCATGCCACTTGATTTGGTCGTGAACTTGGGTTCAAAAATTCTATCTTCAATTGCTTTTGTAATCCCTGCACCATTGTCTATGACTTTTATCACAACATCAGTACCGTCAGAAAATAGGTGGATACTAATCTGAGGGGAGCGATCCTCGGGAATGGATTGGACGGCATTCTTAACTAAATTAGTAATAATTCGAATCAATTGAGAACGGTCAAAATTAGCAACGATTTCAGATTCTTTTGAAATGAATTTAATATCCCTTTCTGGGAAAATATCAAGAGCCAGCTCTACGACTTCAACCACATTTAAAACTTCGAGTTTTTGAGCGGGCATTTTAGCAAAATCCGAGAAAGCTGAAGCTATAGAGCTCATAGTATCAATTTGTTGAATCAAAGTTTTGGTATATTCATTCACTTTCTTCAGAACATCGGGATCTGAAGGATCGAATTTGTGCTGAAAACTTTGCACAGTTAACCGCATGGGTGTTAATGGGTTTTTGATTTCATGTGCGACTTGTTTTGCCATTTCGCGCCATGCTTGTTCTCGCTCGCTAGTGGCTAGTTTTTTGACACTCTCTTCTAGCTCATCAATCATACTGTTATAGGACTCTACCAAAGCAGAAACCTCTAAGCTAGCTCCTACCAACTCGATTTTTTGGTTGCGCTTCTCCAAGCGTGTTTCTTTCATTTTTTCTCGGATCGTTTGCAGTGATTTGGTAATATATTTAGATACAAAATATGCGAAAGCAATGGCCACTAAGATCATGATGATGTACGCATAACTCAATCGAATTAGAAACGCTTTGAGTTCGCCGTAATTTAGAGAATCATCATCAAAATAAGGTACGTTTAATACGCCAAGGGGTTTGGCAGTATGATCTGAGAATATCATATATGACGATCGGTAATCTTCCCCAAATCGTTTGATTTTTTCAACAAAACGCTTAGATATGCTTTGATTAAGTTTGTTTAAAATATCGGATGACAGTTGCATCTCAACAGCATTGTTGTCAAAATTTGGTTTCGACATTTTAATCAAATCCCCTTTTAAGTCATAAAGATTAAAATTCACGTTATGAATGTTGGCAATCTCATATATTTTATCCTTAAATATGTGGGGTAAGTTTTCTGTTTTAACCTCCCAAGTTGTTTCTTTTAAGACATAATTTATACTCGAAATAAGTTGAGCCTCTTTTCGTTCCAAACGCAAACGGTGGTAGTCTTGAGACTGCTCATTATATTGATAAATAGTCACACCCGCAATAAGTATGGAGGCAACAACCACCAACATAATCATATAAATAAAAATACGAGAACTTAAAGACAACTTGCGTTTGGCCATAAAAATAGACTTTTGTTAAATATAGAAAAAAAACGAGTACATCGCCTAATGATTACTCAGAACGTGTGCATTTGTATAGCTTAATGCCCAACATTAAAAGAATTGCCAGCCCAACGAGGCCCAACATTCCATAAGCCATATTGAGAGTGCTTTTTAATAACACCAAAAACACAACAGCAAAAAGTATGAGAGTCGCCCCCTCGTTCCAAACACGCATAAAATTAGAAGTATATTTGATTTGATTTTTTTGAAGCTCTTTAAAAATAAGGTGTGTTTTGAGGTGGTAAATAATGAGTAACACTACAAACCCTAATTTTGCATGCATCCAAGACTGTTCGAACCAGTGGGGTGCTAGTGCCAAAAGCCAGATTCCAAATAAAATAGCCAAAATGGCAGAAGGCCATGTAATAATATACCACAAGCGTTTGGCCATGAGTTTTAGTTGTGTCCCTAAAATTTCTTTTTCTGGAGATGATTTTTGAGACGCTTCTATATGGTAAATAAAAATGCGAGGAATGTAAAATAAGCCTGCAAACCATGTGATTACAAAAATTAAGTGAAGTGATTTGATATAGTTATAATACTCCATAATTAGGGTTTTGAAATTAATTTGGTTGAAACTTCTCTATATAAAATAACTGCTGTTAATACAGTAGATAGTACATCTGAAACAGGAAACGCCATCCATACGCCAAGCTCACCATACCATAAAGGTAATATAAAAATAAGAGGAATAAAGAAAAATCCTTGTCGAGATAACGTAAGTAACAATGCTGGCACTGCTTTGCCTACCGCCTGAAAATACGCCGACCCAATCAGTTGAATCGCAATAATAGGGGTTGCTGCGAATACCCAACGCATTGCGGCAGGTGTTTTTTCGATCACCAAAGGATCTGTTGTAAATATCCGCGTAATCAGTTCTGGAAATCCAATCAACATGATAAAAATAACTGAAGCCATCGCTATCGAATATAAAATTGCAATTCGGATGGTTTGTTTGACACGGTCATAATTTTGAGCCCCATAGTTATAACCCGCAATAGGCACAAATCCTTGTGTAATTCCAAAAATTGGGAACAATGCGAACATCAACATTCGGGAAACAATCGCATACGAAGTCACAGAAGTTTCACCCCCAAAGTCAAATAAAATATTATTCATTAACAGGTATGTGATACTCACAATAGCTTGTCTAGAGAGCGTTACCAATCCTAAATTACTAATTTCAGACACTATTGATTTTTGCAATTTAAGATGTGGTAAAGAGATTTTCATTTCAGAATTCTTAGAAATAAAAAACCAAAAAATAAACACAAAACAAAGCACATAAGAACCTGTAGTTGCCCAAGCAGCCCCCATCATTCCCAAATCTAAAATATTTATAAGAAGAACATCCAGTAATAAATTTGAAACCGATGGAATCATCATGGCATACATCGCAAATTTGGGTTTCCCTTCCGCTCGAATTACGGTATTTCCCATCATAGAAAGTGCTAGAAAAGGGACCCCATAGAGTACAATTCGGTAGTATATTTTTGCAGGTTCAAAAATGGTTCCCTTGCCCCCAAAGGTTGGGATAATCCCATCAATATAGTACAATCCAAAAAAGACAAGTACGACTGTCAATAGAAGGGTCATTGTAATTTGATTTCCAAAAGTTTTAAATGCTTTTGGAACCTCCTTTGCACCGAGTGCTCTCGATATGATTGAGGACCCTCCAATCCCAATAGACATCCCCAAGGCGGCAATAAAAAACGAAACAGGTAGTACAACGTTTATGGCAGCAATAGCTTGTGAACCAATCCAATGCCCCACAAAAATAGTATCCACTAAAATATTAAGTGACATGACCAAAATCCCGATCGATGCTGGGACCGCCTGTTTGATTAATAGTTTACCGATGGTTTCAGTACCAAAATCGTGTGATGTGGATTTAACCATTCTTTAGGAGTTCTTTAGAAACCCATTTGTTAACCCACTTTGCAAGAAGCGATACCCAAGCTGGATCGTCGTTCAAACAGGGAATGGTGGTAAAATCTTTTCCGCCAACTTCATGAAATATTTCTTCACCTTCCATCGCAATTTCTTCGAGGGTTTCCAAACAATCACTTACAAAAGCGGGAGTTGCAATGGCCATCGATTTTATGCCTTCTTTTCCTAAACGCTCAATTGTGCGGTCAGTATATGGCTGGAGCCATGGATCAAAACCTAAACGGGATTGAAACGAGGTGGAATACACCGCATCCTCGAGTCCTAGTTCTTCACCTACTAAGCGGGTGACTTCTAGACATTGGTGTTTGTAGCAATAGGTATGGGCTTTGGACGGAGTAATACAACACGATTTATCGATCTTACAATGGGATTTTGTAACGTCGCTTTTACGGATATGGCGTTCGGGAATGCCATGATATGAGAATAATAAATGCTCGTATGTTTTTCCTTTTAATGATTCCTTTATCGTATTGGATAAGACTTTGATATACTCCGGATTGTTGTAAAACGGTGGCAAATCAGATAAGGTTAATTGTGGGAAATGTGCGTCTCTTAGTTCTTTTGCAAGCACCAAAATTGTTTCAGTGGTTGCCATCGCATATTGCGGATATAAAGGCACAATTAACACTTCATCAACGCCTTGATCGACGAGCTTTTGAAGTCCATTTTTGATAGTCATACTGCCATAGCGCATGGCAAGAGCTGTGGGTATGTCGACTTCTTTTTTTAATTTATTCTCTAAGCGTTCTGACAAAACGATCAAAGGAGAACCTTCTTCCCACCATATTTTTTTATAGGCTTTGGCTGAAATTTTTGGTCGTGTATTTAAAATGATGCCTTTGACCAAAAGCGTTCGTGCCCATAAGGGTACATCGATCACGCGTTCATCCATCAAAAATTCACCTAAATATCTTTTTACATCTTTAGGAGTAGGGCTGTCTGGAGACCCTAAGTTTACTAACAAAACACCTTTCATATGTTTATTTTTTTTTATATGACACATGCAGTACACTATTCATCATTTACTTGGAGGATCAAATGTTGTACTCGCTCGTTTCATATTGGTTAATTAAGAGATTGAATATATTTTTTGGGAGTAGTCCCATACTGTTTTTTAAATGCTGAAATGAAATGACTGGCCGTACTGTACCCAACTTTTAGTCCAACTTCATTAACGTTATGCGCGCCTGATTCCAATAGTTTTCGGGCAACTTCCATCTTGTAATCAAATAAAAAGCCATAGACCGTAGTGCCATAAATTTGCTTAAACCCTTCCTTTAGTTTCTTTAAACTTAAATCAATTTCAACAGCCAAAGCTTTTAATGTTGGCGGTTCAGATAAGCGGTTGATAATAATGTCTTTGGCTTGTCTGATTTTTACCACGTTGGAGTCATCTACCAAAAAAGGACATTGTTCTATGTTGGCTTCTTCTCCTCTATTAAAATATAAACTTAGTAACTCATACGCTTTCCCTTTAAAGTATAACGATTTGATGGTGGTGTTTAAATTGTAATTAATAAGCTGATTTAGTACGATGGCCATAGAGGGGCTAATTTGACCGTCTTTATAGTATTTCTTATCTTGATTATCTTCGCTCAAAAAGGTGATATAATCCGCTTCATGAGAAAAAAAGCCGTGAAATTTTTTAATGGAAATTAATAATGAAACCACCCATGACTTAGGGCCTACTTCCAAATAAATAGGTAAATCTCTTTGGGGATTGTAGAGTAATAACGAATTTTCATCAGAAATGTTTAGGTTATAAGTACCGTTGTTAAACGCAAAATTACATTGGCCTTTTAAACAAAAATGAAACTGAATAAATGAGCTATCTACTTCCTTTTCAAGGAGTTGTATTTCAGGGGTTTCATTTTGATAGGTCATCACCCTAAACCCTGGCTCAAGCGCTGTTTCTAAAAAAGATCCTTGAGCGATGTTTTTTGAACTGGGCTGCGCCCTTTCTGTAGATTCTTTATTTAGATTCATTATAAATAAAAATTTAAATTTCAAATGTTTTATACCTGCAAAAATAATAATTTAAACAAAAATAACTAAATAACTCAAGCAAACCTCTAAACGACACATAAAGTTCCTCTAGCGTTATTTTTTACAAATCAAAGCGGTTATTTTTGTCAAGAAATATTTCCAAATATATTGATGGAGCAGTTCAACAAATCTGAAAACACCTATTTCTATGTCATTGGTCTCAGCTATAAAAAAGCAGATGCTAAGATGCGTGGACAATTTAGTCTAGACCAAAATGCTAAAACAAATTTGATGCTGCAAGCCAAAGCTAATGGCATAGAAAGCCTGGTCGCAACCTCAACCTGTAACCGTACAGAAATATATGGTTTTGCCAGACATCCATTTGAGCTTATTAAATTGCTTTGTGATAATACTCAGGGCACTGTCGAAGATTTTCAGACGGTAGCTTATGTTTATAAAAACAGTGATGCCATTCAACACATGTTTAAGGTGGGTGCAGGTTTAGACAGTCAGATTTTAGGCGATTTTGAGATTATTAGCCAACTAAAATTAAGCGCTAAAATTTCTAAAAAACACCTCTTGCTTAATGCATACTTAGAACGATTAATCAACTCTGTCATTCAAGCTAGTAAACGTATAAAAAATGAAACCGAACTGTCTTCAGGGGCTACCTCGGTATCATTTGCTTCTGTACATTATATCAAGAAAACAGTGAACGCTATTTCTACAAAAAATATTTTACTTTTCGGAACGGGAAAAATTGGACGAAACACCTGCGAAAACCTCATAAAACATACAAAAAACGAACACATTACCCTTATCAATCGTACACGAGATAGAGCCGATAAAATAGCTGGTAAATTTAAACTCCTCGTTAAGGACTACAGCCAGTTACAAGAAGAAATCGGAAATACCGATATTCTAATCGTGGCGACTGGAGCACAAAACCCAACGATCGACAAGCACCTTATTCAAAATAAAAAACCATTACTGATTCTCGACTTATCGATCCCAAAAAATGTAGATGAGAACGTAAAGGAATTGCCACAAGTCACCTTGGTTCATTTAGATCACTTATCGCAAATGACCGATGAAACTTTAGAAAACAGAAAACAATTCATCCCTGTTGCCGAAAGTATCATTTCAGAAATAAAAGCCGAATTTGAAGCATGGATCGATAATCGAAAGTTTGCACCGACCATCAAAGCTTTAAAAGAAAAGCTACAACTTTTCGCGACTTCTGAAGTTGATACCCAACGCAAAAAAATAAACAAATTTAATGAAGCTCAGGCGGAATTGATCAGTGCCAACTTAGTTCAAAAAATAACCAACCACTTTGCACACCATTTAAAAGACGAAACGATTTCTAGAAATGAAAGTCTCGAACTCATAAAAAAGGTGTTCCAATTAGAGTCAAAAAAACATGTCTAAAATTATTCGAATCGGCACCCGTGATAGCGCTCTTGCAATTTGGCAGGCCAAAACCGTGCAATCACAACTCCAACATTTAGGATATGAAACGGTATTAGTCCCCGTAAAATCTACAGGAGATTTAGTCCTAAACAAGCCCATTTATGAACTCGGGATTACAGGCGTTTTTACTCGAACTTTAGACATCGCTTTGATTAACGAAGAAATTGATATTGCCGTCCATTCTTTAAAAGATGTGCCTACTATTTTACCCGATGGAGTGGTACAGGCTGCTGTATTGAAACGTGGAAATATCAGAGACACACTGGTTTTTAAAAATAATGAAGAGTTTTTGGCACAGAAAGATGCCGTAATTGCAACCGGAAGTTTGAGACGAAAAGCACAATGGCTCAACCGCTACCCAACTCATAACATAGTCGGCTTAAGAGGCAATGTAAACACACGTCTCGAAAAATTAGAACACAGCGATTGGAATGGCGCAATCTTCGCGGCAGCAGGACTGGGACGACTTGAATTAACCCCTGAAGATTCTGTGAATTTGGAATGGATGGTACCCGCACCAGCACAAGGCGCTGTGATGATTGCTTCCCTAAAATCAAATGTGGAAGCAATGGAAGCATGTACCCCTCTAAATCATGAAGAAACGGAAATATCAACAAAAATTGAACGCGAATTTTTAAATAAATTAGAAGGAGGATGTAGCGCACCCATTGGAGCCCTCGCTTATATAAAAGAAGAAGAGGTTCATTTCCATGGAATTGTTTTAAGCACCGATGGCACCAAAAAAATTGAAGCCAAGCGAACCGCAAAACTTGGAGAACACCACACCCTTGTGGATGATTGTGTTGAATTTATTTTGAGTCGCGGCGGTAAAACTCTGATAGGCACTACCGCAATAGACAACGGGCCAACCACTATTTTTTCCTCAAAATTATTAAGTCGTGGACAAAAGGATTTATTCAACAATGCACTAATAGTTGAAAGTTCTGACTTTATCAAAACAGCCGCAAACAGAATCAAACCTGTACACTTAAAAGCGGCACACAAAAATGTCATTATAACGAGTAAAAATGGCGTAGAGGCCATCTTAAATAACTGCCCTGTTGAAGACTTAAATTTTGAAACCATCTACTGTGTAGGCAGACGTACCAAACGCCTGATTGAGCAGAAAATTGGCCCTGTTAAATACTCAGCGAAAAACGCCAAAGCATTGGCGAATTATTTGGTGGAATTTATTGAAGGATCGGAAGTAACCTATTTTTGTAGTGAGATTCGGATGGATGACCTCCCTATGATTTTAGGAGAGAATAACATCAAAGTTCAAGAAGTTGAAGCCTATAGCACAAAATTGGAAGCCCCTAAACTCGAGAAATCTGTAGAAGGGGTCATGTTTTACAGCCCTTCAACTATTCAAAGTTTTTTACAAAAAAACACTCCAGACTGTGTCGCCTATTGTATCGGCGAAAGCACAGCCAAGGAAGCAAAAAAATATTTTAAAGATGTACGCATCGCAAAAATTCCTACAGTAGAAAGCGTCATCGAACTTGTGAATCAAAATTATATTTAGACGTTATGATTAAAAACGATTTATTTTTAAAAGCATTGAGAGGAGAAACTGTTGAGCGTCCACCTGTTTGGATGATGCGTCAAGCAGGGCGTTACTTACCAGAATTCATCGCCATTAGAGAAAAATACGATTTTTTTACGCGTTGTCGTACGCCTGAACTCGCTAGTGAAATCACGGTACAACCCATTCGACGTTATGGAATGGATGCTGCTATTTTGTTTTGTGATATTCTCGTGATTCCACAAGCAATGAATATTGAGGTGGAAATGAAACCTAATTTTGGTCCCTATTTACCAAATCCTGTACGAACTCAAAGAGATGTCGATAATGTCATCGTTCCAGATGTGACCGTGGAGTTGGACTATGTGTATCAAGCCATTAAAGCAACCAAAGAATTATTAAATGACGACATTCCTTTGATTGGTTTTGCTGGATCGCCTTGGACCATTTTATGTTACTGTGTGCAAGGTCAGGGCAGTAAAAACTTTGACAAAGCCAAAGAGTTTTGTTTTACCAATCCAATGGCTGCGCATCAGTTATTGCAAAAAATTACAGATACGACCATTGCTTATCTTAAAGAAAAAGTCAAGGCAGGTGTCAATGCCGTTCAAATATTTGATTCGTGGGGTGGCATGTTGTCTCCGACCGATTATCAAGAATTTTCATGGCAGTATATCAATCAAATCATCGACGCTTTAAAAGACGATGCACCCGTCATCGCTTTTGGAAAAGGCTGTTGGTTTGCTTTGGGTGAGATGGCAAAATCAAACGCTTCAGCTTTGGGAATTGACTGGACGTGTTCGGCTCGAAATGCCCGTTATTTAACCGGTGGAAATGTGACACTTCAAGGAAATTTTGATCCGTCACGATTATTATCACCTCCTGCGGAAATCAAAAAAATGGTGTTCCAAATGATTAATGAATTTGGAAAAGATAAATACATTGTAAATCTTGGTCACGGCATTCTTCCAAACATTCCTATTGATCATGCCAAAGCATTTATTGACGCTGTAAAAGAATACCGTTCTTAACAACCCAATTCTATTGTGATGAAAGATAAATTCTTTAAATACATCGAAAAATTACAAGACAGCATTACTTCGAAACTTGAAGCAATTGATGGCAGCGCAACCTTCCAAGAAGATATTTGGGAACGCCCCGAAGGAGGTGGTGGACGTACCCGAGTCATCGAAAATGGCGCTGTCTTTGAAAAAGGAGGGGTTAATATTTCAGGGGTTCATGGCAAATTGCCTGCCTCTATGCAAGCATATTTTGAGGTGGGGGAGGTTGATTTTTTTGCCTGTGGTCTGAGTTTAGTCTTGCACCCAAAAAACCCAATGGCGCCAACGGTTCATGCCAATTGGCGCTATTTTGAAATGTATAATGAACAAGGGGATATCATTGACCAATGGTTTGGAGGTGGACAAGATTTGACGCCTTATTACCTGTTTGATGAGGACGCCATCCATTTTCATCAAACCTGTAAAGCCGCTTGTGACAAGCACAGTTCCGATTTTTATGAAACCTACAAAAACCGCTGTGATGAATACTTTTACAACAGTCATCGCGATGAGGCGCG
>Ga0233438_10003017_pt1 | contig 15951 bp, 7 predicted proteins | sample SI_123_September_FD_182720 | JGI IMG/M metagenome (GOLD analysis project Ga0233438, IMG submission 182720) | Seawater microbial communities from Saanich Inlet, British Columbia, Canada - SI_123_September2016_10_MG | ecosystem: Environmental > Aquatic > Marine > Inlet | place: Canada: British...
TGTTGCTTTAAGGGCGTCACCCTTCCATTCAATTGGATCAGCTAAATCCTGCAAAAATAATTCAAGGTCTAAAGCCCTGGTGTACTGAAACAGGCTGTAAATCCGATCAACTGGATCCCGAACAACAGTAATTAGATCAACAGGTTCAGCAATGCTGGATGCAGGGATATGCATCCGCATTACTTTTGTCGTCGAGACTGCTGCAAGCCTGGCTAAAGATTGCCCTCCCGTCTTTGGGATATGCAAAAACGCTCTAGATGAATCAAGCTCCATTTCCTACTCCTTCCAAGGGTTGGTCTCACGCCAAGCATCAAAATACACGTCCTCAGGGTTTTGCCAGGACAGCCAATTAGGATTTGTATTCCACTGACTCCAGAAGTCAGGATCTGGATCCCCGTTAATACCGCTTAGTTGCATGTAAATCCAACCGGCTGCCCCGCCGATATACCCTGAGCCCCATTGATTAGCATCACCGCATTCAGTGATCTTGTATATCACGCCAGCGACTTTACAGTACATACCAACAGATAAGCTATGCATAAAGCTGAAATCACTATGGGTTCCTATGCCGTAGTCATGGATCATTTTAATAAACAGGCAGTTGCCCCTTGTTGGCGGACTACCAGGAGGTCCCTCTAACTCCCAATCCGCATAATAAGAATCGTAATCGTTTTTGTCTTGATGCTCTTGCAGGCCGATGTAACACCAACCGTCCCAAGCTTTGTCAATAAATGGGTCAGCTATTGGCTGGGACTCAACGCCATTGCAAGTGCCCCAGACTGGATCTGTTCCCCGCTGCCCTGTGCCTAAAGACCCTGCTGTCGTATGCAGAGGAACGCACCAATGACTTAAGTCGTCATTTACGAGTGTCTCCTTAAGGAAGTTATTCAGACCTCTTGGATAAATCTTGCTCATATCCCAATCAGGCAGAGGTTTGCCTTTATTAGAGAATGAGGAAGCACCGCTAAATGGGGACATTTCGCGGTAAAGGAGGCTCCCTACCTTGGTGAAATCAGAATTTGGGCCTACCTCAAAATCACCTGTAGAGTCGCGAAACGACATGCGATAAGATCCGCCAAGAATATACCTGCCAATTGGCAGCACCTCCTCGTCGTAAAAGCAAAAAGCTTGCCCCTCAGATTTTTCTAGGAGAGCTTTCTGCTCGTCTTCGCTCAGTGCAAGAAACTCTTCGCTTTGTTTGTACTTTTCAATGTGCCTGGCCAGGCGAGAATCGGCTTCCGATGGATCGATATTCTTCTCGGTTTTTTCGGTGGCTTCCCGAGAAAGAGTAACCTCTTCTTGTGTGTCCGCATTCCAGATCATTTTGTAATCATTGCATACAGTACATGACAGCTCTTCTGTGACAATTACTTCAATATAGTAATGGCCTTCTGTGAAACCTTTGAGCCAACCTTCCCATGGAGGAGGTTCCGGCAGTGGTGGTGGACTACCTGGCTTAAGCTGTCCACAGGTCTTACCCCAACTAGGTTTCGTTGAGGTGAAGTTAGTTGCTCCTGTCGCGAACTCTTTTGGCTCTCCAGGATTATTACTGTTAAGCAAATTAGGCTCTTCAAAGTATTTTACACACCAGTAACTGCAATTAGTATCGAAAGCTTTGGCATTTTTAAACATTTTGTCCATTAGTATTGCTTGAGATGTATTCCACCAACTAAGATCTGAGGTAAAGTCAGTACAGTTCTCGAACATTTCTTTAAAATCTTTCCCTCTTGCAGTATACCAATGAGCAAGGTTCCTATTGAAACGACTGCACGAATAGAACATTCTACCGAAATCTTCTACTCTTGAAGTATTCCAGCGACTAATGTCACCGTTAAAGTTAGTACACCCCTCGAACATGGAGTGCATTTCAATTACTTTTCCAACATCCCAATCACTAATGTCTAGGTTAAAGTCAGGATTATTTTTGAACATAGAGTGCATATTCTGCACATTGCTAACGTCCCAACCACTAATGTTAGAAGGAATGTCTGTGGTAAAAGCAGTACAGCCATCAAACAAATAACCCATTCTTACTACATTACTAACATCCCAACCACTAAGGTCTGAAGTAAAGTCCCGACAGCCACTAAATGTTCCATAAAGCTGTTCTACATTACTAACATCCCAGCCACTAAGATCTGAGTTAAATGCAATGACTCCTTGGAACGTAGAGTCCAAGTCAATTACATTACTAACATCCCATTGACTAACATCTGAAGTAAATTCTGAACAAGAACCAAACAAATATCTCATATTCTCTACATTGCTAACATCCCAGCCACTAACGTCTGCCTTTAATACCTTGCATCCATTAAACATTTCAGTTAGATCTGTTTTATTGCTAATGTCAAAAGCATCGACACCAATTCCCTTGAAGCTGCTGCAACCAGCGAACATTTTGACTACTTTTGTTACTTTACTAATATCCCAGCTACTAAGGTCCGCGTCAAATTTAGTACATCCATTAAACATGTCAGTCATATCTGTTACGCTGCTAATGTCTAAATTTAGAATATTAGATCCGGTAAAGTTATAAGCATACTTAAACAAGCCTTTCATGCTTGTAACTTTGCTGGTATCAGTTAGGTGGCCAAGCCAAAAATCTTTAGGACTGCTCTCAAACTTAGTATTTGCACCAGTGACAATAAATTCATTCAAGCCAATGTAGGTTGATGAGTTATCATATTCTTTTCCGCTCATCTCATAGATCTTGTCATGGCCTGTTACTCTAACGGAGTTAGTTATATCGCAGATAACATGATATTTGACGTCTACATCATCCCAAGGCCGCTTAGGATCAAGCACCTCCTTGAACTGAGCACCGGTTACCTTGTAAGTAACACCATCAGTATCAGTGCAAGCTAGAAGATCGGTATCTTTTAAGTCATCAAATCTGTTGAGTGGGATAATCATGATGCGTCCTTCGTGGTTGAGCTTGACACTGAGTCACCATTTGCGTCAGTGATAGTTTGAGTGACAGTAGCTTCAGAAGTTGAATTAGGAATAGACCCCCATGCTTTCATTTCGCCATCTTGATACCAAGCGAGAAGGAACGGTTCCTCAATAATTGCGCCCGCGCCGCCAATCACACCTGTGTTAGCAATAGGTTCTGGGCGATACACGGTCCAACTAGATTCCAAAGATGGATCAGCAGTACTAGAGTAGTTCATATACTTAACTGGATCACCCGGTTTTAACTTGAACAGTTTAGTCTGGTCAAGATTACTAATAACCAAAGATGAATATATATTTCCCACTCCGCCCGACCCGACGTCGGATAGATTGTTAAGAACTTGAACGGATCCTCGTGATCCATCGCCCCTAATTATTGTTCGTATGACATTTGTGGCAGTAAAAACGATGTTGACTGAATTATTGTTATCGTCCGCCACCCTCGTCTTTTCGCTAACCAAAGCCGGATTTTCCTTAAAGTCAAACACTACGAATTTTGTAGAAGAGCTGTAGTACAGCCGATCTGAATAGGGATCATAAACCGCCCCCTTCATATAGTGAAGGCCCACCGGTTCTCCGACTGAAGGGACAAAGACTCCTGTTGCTACATTTGGATCATCAAGGTTGGGGAAACCATCTTGATCGTATGTCATGTCAGGATACCTAACTACACCACTTGCATAAATGGCCGCATGTAATTCCCCATTTCTCATGAAGAATCTCGATATAGGCTTGCAGTTAGTATGAGTACCAGGATCTAAGTGCTTATAGAAATTGTTGCTATAGGGCGGCAGTGTTTTGGTTTTAGTTCCATTGTGCATCACAAAGAAACTCCGGGTGGCATCCGTCCCAATAGAACCGTATTGGTCGATAATGATTTGGTGACCGTTATGACTGATAGCGGAACACCCGTAACGGTTATTTACACTCTCAAGAAGAGTGGGATCACTCTGTGGATCTGCAAGTAAGGCCCACTCTCCGTCTAATGCCGAGTATTGATATAATTCTTGAGGATCTGTGCTTCCAACACCTGATGCCGTTATTCCGAAAGCGAAAACTATCTTTTCGGCCTTAGGCATTGGTTGGGCATTAATAGGAATTCTCGCAAGAGGCTCTGAAACCGTCTCGTTGGAAATTGTTATGTCAAAGTCTGTTGTCAAAGTGTAAGGTGTGTCGCCACCTGTTGCTCCTGCATTTTGAGTGATAACGATAGCACCTGCATCGTTAAATTCGAAGTCAACGTGTTGGAATATTTTAAGCTTACCTGATTGCTCAAGTACGAACTGATAGTCAATACCGTCCCTGTTGACCAACAGGATATCTCCGTCAGCTAACTTGGATCTGAGTTGATCGCCTTTGCAACTGAAGCGCTGGTCTCCGCGTTGCACGGCGAAGACTGCTGTTTCTATAGTCATCAATTACCTCAACTTTCAGGAAGGTCGGGAAGTGTAGAAAAATCTACTGGCAGTCTCTCATTGATGATAGGCATCAGCGTGTTTTCTAGTGAAGTAACCCGTAAGTCCACATAAGACTTGCTGGTTGCTTCTAACGCATTAGATGGGGTCGGCGCATAAAGAAGAAGCGGGCCGGTCATCGTGTCGCCCCGTTTTTCTACGAATTCGTCAATATCATTGTCGCCGCCGCCATCAAATGGGAGATCACCGATGAAGGCTTTATATTCTACTCCATCTCTACAGACGGTGATGAAGTCGCTAAACTGAATTGCAGCCATGAGTTAGAAACTAGAAGCTTGTGGTAAAGTTTTACCCAGACAGATTTTATAGTGCTTAAACACTAACTGCTGAGTCGAAACATAAAAATAGGTCATGCGGGCTAGCAGAGCCAACCTGAGACCCTAAGATTGTTGGGAAACTTTAGAGTTTCCCAATTATTATGGGCAACTACCCCAGATGGGTTTGGGCAGTACCCAAGAAGTCGCACCATTAGCAAATGAAGGAGGCTCCTGACCTATTTTCGTTACACACCAGCCACTCAAATCTTGGTTAAAGTCACTAGCCCCATTGAACATAGAACTCATAGAAAACACTTGACTAACGTTCCAGTCACTAATGTTTCCGTTAAAGTTAGAACAATCATAGAACGCAAACTGCATGTCTGTCACAGCACCAGTCTCCCAAGAGTTAAGGTCTTGGTTGAAGTCAGTGCATCCCACGAATGCGTTATTCAAGGATTGAACCTTGCCAATGTTCCAACCGCTAATATTTCCGTTGAAGGCAACGCAATCTTTGAACGTAGAGCCCAGGCTACTTACACCACTAACATCCCAAGAGTTAAGGTCTTGATTAAAGATAGTGCATCCAGAGAACATAGAACTGATTGTTGTTAATCCACTACTAGTAGTCCAAAGACCAATGGGTGCATTAAAATTAACACAGTTTCTGAACATATTACTCATGTTAGTTACTTTACTAACATTCCAGCCACTAACGTTTCCATCAAAATCTCCGCAGCCATTGAACAAATTACTCATGCTAGCTACTTCACTAACATCCCAGCCACTAACGTTTCCATTAAATACTCCGCAGCTATTAAACGTTCCTCTCATGTTAGTTACAGAGCTGGTATCAAAATACTCAACGCCAACTCCAGTGAAACCCGCGCAGTTATCAAACGTGTTCTGCAGCGCCGTTTGTCGACTGGTATTAGTTAAAGACCCAAATTCAAAATCACCAGGGCAGTTTTTGAAAGTAAAGCTCGTTGCCCCACCAGGAGCAGCATAAATTACTGTTCTCCCAACGGTTACGTCGTCATCCGACTCGATTTGATTTTTAGTTGTTTTGTCAAAAATCGCCGCAAAGCCATCTGTTTTCCAAGTGCCCACGCCGGCTTCAGTCCTTGTTACTTCAAGAATAACGCTATAGCCCACCCATGGATCTGGAGGAGGAGTAGCCCCTACTATCTCATTAGAGTATAGCTCAGTGCCGTCACTAAAAGTTTGTTGTAATCTGATGTTCAAGGCCGCATCATCATTGCCGACTGTATATTGAGTCCCAGTCTCCCCTGGGATGTCAGTCCAATCCTGCTTTAGCCCTCTTTGCCATTGATTCTGAACAGGACTAGGCCCGTCTCCTTCTCGAAAAATGTCAATTGGGTCGCCTACTTCTGCTGGCGCTGTTTGTATCTCGCCGTTAAGTGCGATCACTGGAGGTCCAGGAAGAAGCGGCAAGTCACAAGCAGTTGGATTTACGTCAGTGTAGGTAGTTTTGTAGTCCGTACCTTCACGGTTGACGAGAATGATGTCTGAGGAAATAGGGCGTGCCATTTTTTCTTGTCTCTTTAAGTAATGAGGGGAAGGCTGGCTAGAGCCAGAGTTTCTTTGTCAGTTTTACCCAGTTAAGCTCGGGTTTTAGATTATACTTAAGCAGGAGGGAAGCCTGGTTTAGGCGCAGGGCAAGTGCCAAAGTTGGGTTTTGGAAGGGTCCATGAAGACGCCCCAGTGCTAAAAGATTGCGGTCTCCCTGGTTCCAGAAAACCAGTTTTGAAGTAAGCAACACACCAGTAGCTTAGATCAGCATTGAATGCAAAAGCGTTATAAAACATGTAGTCCATATCTGTCACAACACTAACATCCCACCAGCCTAGGTCTTGGTTGAAGATGATGCATCCAAAGAACATATTTGTCATGGTAGATACTTTACCAACATTCCACGAACCAATATTTGTGGTAAAGGACGAGCACCCATAAAACATGTTCGACATAGTAGTCACATTACTGACGTCCCAAGCACTAATATCTCCATTGAAGTTAGTGCATCCAAAGAACATACGAGACGTGTTAGCTACTTTACTAACGTCCCAAGAGTTAAGGTCTTTGTTGAAGTCAGTACAATGTTCGAACATATAAGACATGTTAGTTACTTTACTAACATTCCAAGAGTCGAGATTTTGATTGAAAACTGAGCAACCGGCGAACATCCCAAACATATCTGTTACATTACTAACGTCCCAAGAGCTAAGGTCTTGGTTAAAGATAGTGCACCCGTAAAACAGATTATTCGCGTAAATTACGTTACTAAAATTCCAATGACTAAGGTCTTGGTTGAAGGTAATGCATCCGCGGAACATAGCATTTACTTCACTTACGCCGCTAAGATCCCAAAAGCTCAAGCTTCTGTTAAAAGCCTCGCACTTGTAAAACGTTTCTTTCATCAACGTTACTTTGCTGATGTCAAAGTACTCAAGACCCTCTCCAGTAAAAGCAATGCAATCTCTGAACAACCTGTTCAGGTCTCTTAATTTGCTAGTGTTAGTTATGTCACCGAACTTAAAGTCGCATGTACTCCTTTCAAACTTAAGTTGATTTAGACCGCTTGCATAAATAACTTCTTCGCCTATCTCGGGATCATAGCCCGATGGTAGCTCATCCCCGGCTTTGTTATAGATTTTTGTGGTGCTGGGGACAGTAATCACGCCAGAAGTCTTTTTAATGACATGAAAGTAAACGTCATAATTAGTCCATTCCGGTGGTAATGGATCGGAGATGGTTATAAGATTAGAGTACAACTTACTTCCATCAGAAAAAGTTTGTACTAATCTGATACTAAATCCTAGGTCAGCCTTGGTAACTGTGTACACTTCACCAGTTGCTCCTTCGATGTTTTCCACAAACACCTTTGTGCCTCGTTGCCACTGATTAGTATGAGAGCCTTCCCCAGCTCCCTCTCGAATAATGAGGATACGCTCCCCAGTTTCAGCTGGCTTTGTTTGTGGCTGGCCATTAAGTGCAACTACTGGTGGCCCGGGAATTTGCGGGTGATCTAGGGTAGCCGGGAATGCGTCAACGTAAGGAACTTTGTAGCTCGAGCGTTCGCGGTTTACTAGGATAAAGTCTGAGGGAGCGGGTCTAACCATTTTCTGATCTTTTCTTAAGTAATGGGGAAGGAGCTGGCTGAAGCCCGGGTTTCTTTGTAAGTTTTACCCTGTTAAGTCCAGCCATGTAGATAATTAGACTCAAGCTGGAGGACTGCCTGGTTTAGGCGAGGGGCAAGAACCCCACGGCGGTTTAGGAAGGGTCCATGAAGTTGCACCGGTCGAATAGGAAGTTGGGCGTGGTGGACCAAAGAGGCCGCCTGAAAAGTATGATACGCACCAGTAACTTAAATCAGCATTGAATGTGCTAGCGTCATAAAGCAGGAAATTCATGTCTCGGCAAGCTCCAACAGACCACCAGCCAATGTCTTGATTGAAGTTAGTGCACTCCCGGAACAGCTCATTCATGGTTGATACTTTACTAACATCCCAAGCAGTAATTTTTCCGTTGAAGTTAGTGCAACCGTAGAATGTCGCAGCCAAATTGTTCAGCTTAGTAAAAGTCCAAGAATTAAGATCCTGGTCGAAGTTAGTGCAGAGCTTGAAGGTTGATTGTAATGTTTTTAGACCACTAACATCCCAAGTGCCAATATTTCCGTTGAAGTTAGTGCAATTTTCGAACATACTCGTCATGTTCTGCACACTACTAACATCCCAAGAGTCAAGGTCTTTGGTGAAGGCCGTGCAATTTTGGAACATTGATTCCATAGAAGTTACACTACTAACGTCCCAAGAGTTGAGGTCTTGGTCAAAGACAGTACAGTCTTTGAACGCTTCTTTTAAGGATGTCACTTGACTAGGGCGCCAAGAGCTAAGGTCTCCATTGAAGGTAATGCATTTAGAGAATATAGACTCCATGTTAACTACGGCACTGACGTTCCAGTTCAGAGCTTGATTGAGGGCAGAGCAGCCAATGAACATGCTTGACATGTCAGTTACGCTACTAACATTCCAATCACCAATATTTCCGTTGAAAATATCGCAGTAATAGAACATATGATGCATGTTAGCTACTTTACTAACGTCCCAAGAGTTAAGGTCTTGATTGAGGCTTTCGCATGAAGAGAACATTCTCACCATGGAGGTTACAGAACCAACGTCCCAAGCACCAATATTTCCGTTGAAGTTAGTACAATATTGGAACGTATAATTCATGTTCTCTACACTGCTAACAACCCAAGAGTTAAGGTCTTGGTTGAAGGTAGTGCATTCATAGAACATCTCCCCCATGTTAGCTACGTTACTAACATTCCACGAACCAATATTTACGTCGAAGGCAGCGCAATCTCTGAACATAGAGGCCATGTTAGTTACGTTACTAACATTCCAAGCACTAATGTCTCCATTGAAGTCAGTGCATCCCTTGAACGTGCTTTCCATGTTAGTTACTTTACTAACATTCCAAGAGTCGAGATTTTGATTGAAAACTGAGCAACCGTTGAACATCCCGTTCATATTTGTTACATTACTAACGTCCCAAGAGTTAAGGTCTTTGTCTAAGGCTCGGCATCCACTGAACACGCTTGACATGTCAGTTACGCTACTAGTGTCAAAGTACTCAAGACCACCTCCCGTGAAATCAGGACAGGTTGCATGAGTCGATGCCATCGTTGTTATCCCGGTAGTATTAGTTAAGCTACCATACTCAAAGTCACCAGCTCCTCCAACTTTCAGCCCCATGGCCGCTGAATCACTCAGGCCATAAATGTATGTTTTGCCCACGCCTGGAGTCGAGCCTTTAGTCTGACGCACTTGAGTGTCTTTGTCAAACACAGTGTTGTAACTTCCAGAGTCGACTGTGAAGCCGCCATAAAGCTTGGTTACTTCGTAGAGCTTCGTGTAATTTACCCATGCGTCATCTCCAGGTACACCGGGTCTAGGAGTTGTCGATGGGTAGGTTCCCCACGGGGGTTTTGGAAAGGTCCAACTTGTAGCCCCAAGAGCGAAGTTGCTCGGTTGACCTGGTTTATTCCAGCCACTTTGAAAGTAACTGACGTTCCAATAACTTAAATCAGCATTGTATGCCTTAGCGTTGTAGAACATTTCAGTCATAGTGGTTACGCCGCTAACGTTCCACCAGCCAAGGTCTTGATTGAAGTTAGTGCAATCTTTGAACGTTTTGTACATGGTGGTGACACGACTCACGTCCCATGACCTAATATCTGAGTCAAAGTTAGTGCATCCCTCGAACGTGTGTTGCATGTTTCTAACCTTACCAGTATCCCAAGCACTAATGTCTCCCTTGAAGTTAGTGCATCCAGAGAACATATTCTGTATATCAGTCACTTTACTAACATCCCAAGAGTTAAGGTCTTGATTGAAGGTAACACATCCTTCGAACATGCTCTCTGTGGAAGTTAAATTGCTACTAAAAACCCAAGAGTCGAGGTCTTGGTCGAAGTTAGTGCAGTTTTTAAACAGCAGTCCGGCACTTCTTACATTACTAACATCCCAAGCAGTAATATTTCCGTTAAAGTTAGTACAGTCCCGGAACATCTCTCTCATGATCTCTACATTACTAACATCCCAAGAGTTAAGGTCTTGGTCGAAGTTAATGGCGCCGGTGAACAAGTTCGACAAGTCTTTTAAGTCACTACTAAAAACCCAAGAGTTAAGGTCTTGGTTAAAGCTAGAGCAATTTCTAAACATCCCAGTCATGTTCACTATATTACTAACATTCCAAGCACCAATATTTCCATCGAAGTCAATGCAATCTTTGAACATTCCTGTCGTGGTAGCTACGCTACTGACATTCCAAGAGTTAAGATCTTGGTTAAAGTCAGCGCAACCTTCGAACATTGATTTCATGGAAGTTACACTACTAACATCCCAACCGCCAACGTTTCCATTGAAGATTTCGCAATCTTTGAACATGTTTTCCATGCTCTTTACATTACTAACATTCCAAGAGTTAAGATCTTGGTTGAAGTCATCGCAGTTAAAGAACATGTTTGTCATGCTAGTTACGCTACTAACATTCCAAGAGCTAATATCTTGGCTGAAGTTCTTGGCGTTATAGAACATGGAGTCCATGCTCTCTACATTACTAACATCAAAAGAGCTAATGTCCTTGTCGAAGACAGTGCAGTTGTTGAACATTTGTACCATGGTAACTACACTGCTAGTATCGAAGTACTCAAGGCCTCTTCCTACAAAGGTGCTACTTCCTGAGAACATACTGTTCATTGACGTTATTTTGGAAGTATCAGTCAACTCCCCAAACCTATAGTCACAGGTGCCGGGGAAGGTGAACCCAGACTTGGCGTTGCTAGCGTAAATGACTGTTTGGTTTACGGTAGGACTGGCATAGATGCTAAGTTCTGCTAACGTGTCTTTATCAAACAGTTTGGTGCCAGATGGCATTGATGAACTCCACGTCCCGCTATCCAGTCTAGTTACTTCAAAAAGGACATCATAAGACGCCCATGGAAGGTCCCCAGGACTCCCGGGTTTAGGCGCAGGGCAAGTGCCCCAAGCAGGCTTCCGTAAGGTGTATGATGTTGCCCCAGTATTAAAACTGACCGGTGGCCCTGGTTCCCTCCATCCACTTTTGAAGTAACTGACGCACCAGTAACCTAAATCAGCATTGAATGCTTTAGCGTCATAAAACATATAATCCATGTTTGTCACCAGGGAAACACTCCACCAACCAAGGTCTTGAGCGAAGTTATGACAATCCCTAAACAGCTCGTACATATCTCTTACATATCTAACATCCCATGATCTAATGTCTCGGTTAAAGTTAGTGCAAAGTTTGAACATACTACGCATACTGCTCACCTTTACCGTGTTCCAATCCTTAATATTTCCGTTGAAGTTAGTGCATCCAAAGAACATACGAGTCATGCTAGTTACTTTACTAACATCCCAAGAGTTAAGGTCTTTGTTGAAGTCAGTACAATTTTCGAACATCCCAGACATGCCAGTTACTTTACTAACATCCCAAGAGTTAAGGTCTTGATTGAAGGTAGCGCATCCAGAGAACATGCCCTCTGCGTTCGTCATATTACCAGTATTCCAAGCAGTAATATTTCCGTTGAAGTCAGTACAACCTTTGAACATATCCTTCATGTACGTTACATTACTAACATCCCAAAGGTTGAGGTACTGGTTAAAGCTACGTGCCCCCTCGAACATACTTTGCATTCGCGTAACACCACTAACGTCCCAAGCACTGATATTTTGGTTAAAGTCAGCGCAACTTTGGAACATATAAGACATGCTAGTTACGCTGCTAACGTCCCATGAATTCAGATCTCCGTTAAAGACAGTACAGTCTTTGAACATCTTGGTCATGCCCTCTACACTACTAACATCCCAAGAGCTAAGGTCTCGGTTGAGGCTAGTGCACCCGTCGAACGCCTGGTTCATCCTAATTACTTTGCTGGTGTCAAAGTACTCTAGACCTTTTCCAGTGAAGTTATTACAAAGATTGAAAATGTTCTCCATAGTAGTAACCTTGCTAACATTAGTTAGGCTACCGAACTCAAAATCGCAAGTATTTTGCTTAAACATATTGTCATGATTAGTGCTATCATACGCTACAATAATTGTTTGGCCTATCTCGGGAGTGTACCCGATTATTAATCTATCATAAGTATCTTTATCAAACATCACCGTGGACCTAACGTCGCCTTGCCAAATGCCGTCTGTTAGCCTGGTTACTTCATAGAGAGTTTTATAGTTTTCCCACGGAGGCGGAGGCGGAGTACCTCCAACTATTACATTAGAGCTTAATACGCTGCCATCAGAAAAAGTCTGTTTTAGCCTAATTAAACCCTCCATGTCTGACATAGAGACCGTGTATTCATCGCCAATCTCTCCTACGGCGTCAGTCCAGTCCTTACCTTTTGGACTTCTTTGCCACTGATTAGTATGAGGATCTTCGGCGTCCCCATTTCTGATGATTACAATAATATCCCCCACCTCTGCAGGCTCTGTTTGTCGCTGACCATTAAGCGCGACTACTGGCGGCCCGGGAATAACCTCTAAATCAGAAGTAGTTGGGAATGCTTCGCCATAAGTGGTTTGGTAGTCTGTGTCGTCGCGGTTGACCAGAATGAAGTCTGAGGAAATAGGACGGGCCATTTAGCTATAATAGAGAGTCTGAGGGCTTTAACGGCCAGCGGAGCCTATGGATTATAGGCTCCAACCGGGAAAGTGAACTTAAGGCAGTTCAGGAAGGCCGCTGATGTTTTTCTGAAGGCGGCTGTAGAGGTGAGTATAATCGGCGCTTGTCAGAATACCAGCAGCAGAAGCAGAAGCAGTGACAAGTGTAGTGTCAGTTCCAGTGCTACTTGCAATTAGGATCTGTGTAGACGTGGCGGTGTGAGTCAGGTTTGTTCCCACAAACTCTCCAGCACCTGGTGAGATGCTGTCAAGTTTCGTTTTGTCGGCAGCGGTCATTACACCGGCATGTGCCGCGGTAACAGCAGCAATTACGCCGTCACCGCCAGTGCTAGACTCGATCGTTACAGTCGTAGCCGCAGTTTGAGCAATAGTGATGTCGGTGCCAACAAAAGCTCCGCCACCAGACAGGAAGTCCAGCTGAGTTTTATCAGCGGCAGTCATCACACCTGCTTGTGAAGCTGTGGCGGCAGGAAGAGTGGTGTCTAGACCAGTGCTTGAGGAAACAAGGACATTGGTTGCAGAAGGAACATTGCCGAGGTTAGTAGCAACGTTGACTTCAGCTCCGGTTTCAACACCCTCGAGCTTAGTCCTGTCGGCTGCAGTCATCACACCAGCTGCAGTTATACTTGCTGCGGGCAGAACGGTGGCAGTTCCTGTCGAAGACTCAACCGCAACAGTTGTAGCTGTAGGAAGGTTACTGAGGTTTGTGCCAACGTTCACTTCAGCGCCAGGAGCGATGCTGTCGATCTTCTCCTTATCCTGAGCAGACAGTGAGCCACGAGCTCCACCAGCGCCGTTTGTCGAAGGCAGTGCTTCGCTGATAGCAATGGTGGGGTCTACTGATGTTCCTAGGTTTGTAATAGGAGCAGCGACGCTAACCGAGCGAATAGTGTCAGCACCTGTTTTGCCAATTTCATGCCAAGCATTGTCAGCACCAAGGGCGACCATCTCTCCACCCACAACCGGGTTGTTGATGTCAGTTCCCCAAGATGCAAGAGGAGCGCCGGAAGTTGCAGAGTTGATGTAGAAGTCACCAACGGTTTCTGTGCCAGCGGGATTTGCCTGAGTAACGTCGATGCTTCCGAGGAAGTTCAGGTTGCTGTTGACTGCAACGCTCAGAAGGCCATCGCCACTCACGGCCAAGCCATCGCCAACTTTCACACCGCCGAGAACTTCAGTGGTTGCTGCTGGAAGGCTGTAGTTGTTAGCGCTAGCCTCAATACCGGTGAGCTTGGCTTTATCAGCCGCTGTCATTACACCAGCCAGCAAGCTGGTAGCTGCAGGCAGAGCAGTGTCAGCACCTGTGCTGCTTGTTACTAGAACATTGCTTACTGTTGGAGCGTTAGCCAGATTGGTGGCAACGTTGACTTGTGCTCCGGTTTCGATTCCCTCAACCTTAAACTTATCAGCGGCGGTCATCACACCGGCTGCTGAGTTAGTCGCAGCGGGCAGTGTTGTGTCGCCGCCGGTGCTGCTCTCTACAAGGACTGTAGTTGCAGCAGGGGTGTTGGACAGGTTAGTGCCAACAAATCCGCCACCTGCATAGAGGAAGTCCAGATTGGACTTGTCTGTTGATGTCATTACACCAGCAGCGCTTGCAGTTGCGGCTGGAAGAGTAGTGTCTAAGCCAGTGCTGGAGGTTACCAGAACAGTCGTGGACCCGGGAGTGTTGGCGAGATTAGTAGCAACGTTGACCTGAGCACCAGCCTCCAGGCCGTCAACCTTGAGCTTATCGGCCGCGGTCATCACACCGGCTGCGGCAGTAGTAGCAGCTAGCAGAGTGGTGTCGTTTCCTGTGGAGGACTCTACCAGATACGTGGTGGTGGTGGGAGCCGAGGAAAGGTTTGTGGCAACGTTGACTTGGGAGCCGGTCTCAATAGAGTCGAGCTTAATTTTATCGTCTGCTGCCATCACACCCGCACGAGTGGAGGAGGCGCCGAGAATGGCAGTGTCATCACCTGTAGAAGACGTGACCACTACTGCAGTTGTGCCGGGCTCGTTGTCTAAATCGGTACTAAGAGCGCCGTCAGTACCAATTAAATCTTCAATTTTGGCGTGGTAATCTACGTTGTTGCGATTGACTAAGAAATAGTCAGTGGAAAGAATGGTGGACATTTTTCTAATAAAAAAGGAGGGTGTGCTTTAATTACGGGAGGCGCGGAAGAGAACTTTGAATGTCTTTTTGCAGAGAGTTCAAAGTTAATTTCTTATCCTCTGCTGACATTACCCCCGCCAAAGATAGTGTAGCATTAGCCACTTCTACGTCATCGCCAGTAGAACTGGTGATTGTTACTGTTTCAATTCCGTAGATTGCCCCGAGGTTTGTGGGGTCGAGGTTTCCTGCTTCAGCCAATTCGACCCAAGTGCCGTTCCACGCAAAGTAGATTTTTCCTTGTGCGTAATCCAAGGCAATAGTGCCTGGATAAGTTCCGGGATCGGGGAACTCGTTAGAGTTAGCGTAATAGAATGGGATGCGGTTAGCACCAACACCAGCTGTTACCAGAGTTGTGTTGACCCAACTCGCAAAAACGTTGGTTGCGGTAACAGTTCCAGTTGTTTCGATGTTGTCACTTGGATTTTTTGGTTTTAGAACATTCCCGACATCTCGATCCCAATAGCGTTCGAGATCATCGAGTTTTTCCTTCATCACAGGTGTCATCACACCTGCCATCGAGTCCGAAACGGCATTGACTAAGGCGTCAGTGCCTGTGTCACTCGTAATAGTGACAAAATTAGGCGAATACTGAGTAGCTAGGTTTGTCCCAGCTACGTCGCCAATATTTGCTACTTCTACCCAGCTTCCAGCATGAGCGTAGTATAAACGGCCAGTGTCTTGTGCGTGGGCCACCGCACCAGAAACGAGTACTGGATTTGGCAGAGCATTATACTGCTCAAAGTGGAATGGGATCAGGTTCTCTGCAACGATGCCAGTAATAGGACCGTTCAGAGCTTGGAAACTACCGCCAATAATTTGGCCCTGAGTAGAGATGTGGTCTCCAGAGTTAAGCGGTTGGATAGTAGTGCCAACTCTGTTCCAGT
>Ga0233438_10003020_pt1 | contig 15927 bp, 15 predicted proteins | sample SI_123_September_FD_182720 | JGI IMG/M metagenome (GOLD analysis project Ga0233438, IMG submission 182720) | Seawater microbial communities from Saanich Inlet, British Columbia, Canada - SI_123_September2016_10_MG | ecosystem: Environmental > Aquatic > Marine > Inlet | place: Canada: British...
GTTATTACTGGGGCAGTCGTATCTTCAACTGTAACTGTTCTGGTAACTGCTGTCGCAGCATTCCCTGAAGAATCAGTAACATTATAGGTAATCGTATAATCTCCAACGGTCGTTGTGTCAACTGTTCCTGAGGCAGTAACCGTTTCTCCTGTATCTGAGGTTGCTCCTGCATCAGTCCATGAACTTAACCTCTCAACGGTATCGGTTCCACTGGTTACTGTTATTACTGGGGCAGTCGTATCTATAACAAAATCTGGAATTGTTATACTCCCTGTATTTCCTGCAGTATCTGTTACTGTAATGGTTTCACCCGAATAAGTACCTTCTGGTAAAGTGTTAAATATGATTGTTTGATCACTTCCAGTTGACGCAGAAGAGCTAGTTGAGAAACCTTGTGATATACTAGTAGATATTGTTCCTGCTTCATCTGTTGTAAAAACATAACTTGGAATCGTATTATTTGATGGGGTAGTAATCGCTGTAACCTGAGTTAAGTTTGGAGGAGTATTATCTCCACCACCAGAAAAACCAGCAAAAGAATTGGTAACAAATAAGCTTGACCAAGAATAAGATGAACTATAACCATCCCCACTTTGAATAGTAGTATCATCAATTCCAAGAATATCTTTTCTTTCAGCATCATCTAAGTCCTTGTCACCACCTTCAGCTGAAAAAGCAATTAAATTAATTGATGTAGTTTCATCAAAATCAGGAAAATCAGAATTTATAAACTCCTGAAGTATAGACAAAGGAAAACCAAAAGTATAATAATGATCATCTTCACCACTGCTACTTAAATCACTTCCGGTATCAGTTTCAAAAAAATACACATCATCAGTATTTCCTCTGTACCTGACATAAGGATTTGCCCAAGAAGTAGTAGACGGTTTGGATTGATTGCCACTACCTGTAGGATAAAATTTTAATTCATGTTTACTATTTGTGTTAGATGATTGATCTTGCTTTCTTTTGTGATGTATAAAGAAATCAATATCACCATCTTTATCTGCATCAATTCCAATAAAAAATTTAAAATCTTTACCCAATTGATCAGCTTCACCATTCAATAAAACCCTAAAATAAATATTATTTCCATTAAATGCTGACTGCAAAACTGGATATGTTGTGTTACCAAAAACATCTTGTTTGTTAGCATCACTTTTATAAATAGCATCACCATACACATCAGATTGAATAACAGTATTCCAAGAGGAACTTGGACCTGCTAGCTGAGCATATAAATTTGAGTTAAAAATAAGGGATAGTAGCCCTATAAAAAGTACTTTTTTAAGGGTAAGGTTGTTCTTTTTAATTAGGTTTTCTATTAAAGTCACAATCTTAATTATAGCTAATAAACTAAAATAGTTAGTACGCTAAATTTTACAATTACTTTTTAACATGAACTAATTCAGTTAAGAACTAATTATAAATTAAAAGAACAAAATCTATAAATTATAGAAAAAAAAAGAACGATTTGAGAAAAAAAAGAACGATTTTTAAAGCTAACTATATTAATATTTAGTTGGAGAAAAGCCGTTTACTTGTTTAAATTTAGTGAAGAATGCAGATCTAGAATTATAGCCAGATAGTTGAGAGAGTTGATTTACAGAATTGTTTTTTAAATACCCATCCTCTATCAAAAAAGCTGCTCTTAACATCTTAATTTTTATAATGTATTTAGAAAAAGTTAGGGCATTGTGGGATTTAAAAACAAACTCTACTGATTGTGTTTTTTCATTTATAAGCTGAGATATATCTTCAAGATTATTGTAAAGTACTTCATTTCTTATGAATTGAGTTTCTATCTGAATAAGCTTTGAAATAAGTTCAGTTAAATTTCCATTTAATTCCTCAAAAGTTTTAAAATCTTTTTTATTAATTTTTTCAAATCTTGTGTTTGACCAATGATTTGTTACATATTGAGAACTCTCCAACTTTGATCTAGATTCAAAATAATAATGGCCAAACAAAAGCTTAGGGCTAAAAATGTACGCAATAGGAATTACTATTAATCTTAAATTAAAAATAAACTTGATAAATGTATTTGAAATATCATAATCTAATGCTGGAAGTAAGGCAAAAAATTTATCAAATAAAGTATCATTATTAATAAAGTAAACTAAATTGGCTCCAAGAAATAGAACAAATGAATAAACAATTACAAGTAAAAAAACATGTACATTATAATCTTTTAAATAAGTTTTGTTTTTTTGAATTAAAAAAAAGAAAATCAAAAAACAACTAAAATAATAAATTAAAAAAGCTAGTTTGTGGTAAGAGGATTCTAGAACTAAAAGTGATAAAACAACACTTAATATTAAAAGAATAGTTATACGAGAGACACTTAGATATTTAAACTTAAATTCTAGTTTATCAAAAAATAAATATACTAAAGCTGCAGGTAGTATTAGGGAAACAATTCGTAATGCAAAGGTTTGAAAATCTGTATAATATACTTTAAAAATATCATAAAAGTAAACATGATTAATTACTAAGTTTAATAAATCTACAATACCTAAAAACCCTAAAAGCAACATTGCATACGGCAAGGCTTTATGAAAAAAACTATGATTATTTAATATCATTATGATTCCAACAGCCAAGCATAATGCGGCAGAAAAAGTAGTCATAATGATTAAAATATTAATTTCCAATTGGTAAATTTTTTAATGAATTTTTGTAAAGCTTCACTTCTTTATTAATTGTTTCAGAATCAAAAACAACACTCAATTCTACTACATTACTATCTGACCATTTATATTCAAAAAAAGCTCGAATTGAGCCAACATTACGTGTAATTTTATTTTTTGTTATAAAATTTACTTTTTGAAAAGTTTTAATACTACCATCATCTAAATAAAAGGTACATAAAAATTGACTATCTATTAAAATTTCAGAATATATTTTATGATACAACTCAAGACCATCCTCTAGTTTTAGAATTCCTTTATAAACACGATTATTTAAATTTAAATGAACTGAGTCAGAAAATATACTATCTAGAGTCTTGTAATTTTTATCTACATACTCATTTATAAATGTTACCAATTTTAGAGAAAGATCGTCTGAGTTTTTAACCACTCCAACTTGATTAGGGTTAGAACATGAAATAAGGAGAAACAAGAATAAGAAGTATAGTCTATTCATATTCTTTAATTTTTATTAATTTATCCCATTCTTTGTAGTACGGTTCGTTATTCCAATGTACATGAATTTCATTTATTCGATCATATTTCCATTTAAATTCATAAAAAGAATATACCGTGTAAGTTTTACTAGTGAAATTCCCTTTAGCGTTCCAGTTTGCTTTAAAAATAGTGGTGTAAGATCTGTCTTTATTAAAAGTTGTTAATACTTCTTTCTTGTCAAAAAAAACATTTGAAAAATAATAAAACTCAGATTCCCAAACCTCTATTAGATTTTGTTTTCCATTGTATAATTTCCCAGAATACTCTATGGATACATCTTCATCTAGATATTTTTTTAATGTATGAAACTTAACTTCTTGGTGATCATTCATTATTTGGTTGACCCTAGAAGAATAAATATCATTTTTTAACACAACACCAATTACATCTGAGGTACAAGATGTCAAAAAAAATAAAAAAGCAAGGAAAATAAAAAAAATCCTCATATAGCAATTTGAGATATAATTTTTGTTTTAAAATGTTAGGGAGCGATTAAAATAAACTTTGTAGGGATTAAAGTTCTCACGAGATTTTAAATCGATCACAAGATAATAATAATAACTTAACATAAGTTAGCTTAAAATATATTTATTGTTGTTTTTAAACAATTAAATCAAAAAACCCAGTAATTTAACTACTCATTTATAAAAGCATCTAATCCTTTCGAAAACTACACGATTACTGTTTGCTAATCAAATAATTAATAGTACATTTGCACTCCTTTTTTAAGGAAAAAAACTAATTATTAATAGAACAAAAACTAAAAGTGTAATTATGAACACATTAAGTTACAAAACAGTATCAGCAAACAAAGCTACCGTTTCTAAAGAATGGGTTTTGGTTGATGCGGACGGGCAAACGTTGGGTCGTCTAGCTTCTAAGATAGCAAAGCTAATTAGAGGTAAACACAAACCTAACTTTACTCCTCACGTAGATTGTGGAGACAACGTGGTTGTTATCAACGCAGAAAAAATTAATCTAACTGGAAAAAAATGGACTGACAAGAGTTACATCCGTCACACAGGGTATCCAGGAGGACAAAGATCGTTAACTGCAACAGAAATGTTCGAAAAAGATCCTACTAGATTGGTAGAGAAAGCAGTGAAAGGAATGTTGCCTAAAAACATATTAGGTAGTGCTCTTTTCAGAAACCTATATGTATACGCTGGAACTGAGCACAAACATGATGCTCAAAATCCTAAAGCTATTAACCTAAACGATCTTAAATAATGGATATAGTTCACAAAATTGGTAGAAGAAAAACTGCCGTAGCTCGTATTTACCTTTCTAAAGGAAAAGGAAATATTACAGTAAATAAAAAAGATTTTAAAAACTATTTTACTACTGCTACTTTACAGTATAAAGTACAACAGGCTTTAATGCTAACCGACAACTTAACTTCTTATGACGTTAAAGTAAACGTATATGGAGGTGGAGTAACCGGTCAAGCAGAAGCAATTAGATTAGCAATTACTAGAGCGCTAGTATCTATAAACGAAGAATACAGACTTATTTTAAAGCCAGAAGGATTATTAACGCGTGACCCAAGAATGGTAGAGCGTAAGAAATTTGGTCAGAAAAAAGCACGTAAAAAATTCCAGTTCTCTAAACGTTAATAATTGGTTTAGATTACTGTTATCAATATTTAATAACAGTTTAGTATCTAAATATATAAGACTCGTAATAAAAAGACTACTTATATATTGATTTAAAAAAAACAGAACGTAAACACATTTTTAAAAATGGCAAAAGCAAACATTCAAGAATTATTAGAAAATGGAGTTCATTTCGGTCACTTGACAAGAAAATGGAATCCAAACATGGCTCCTTACATTTATACAGAGCGTAACGGAGTTCACATTATAGATTTATACAAAACAGCGGCAAAAATAGACGAAGCTTCATTAGCATTGCAAAAAATTGCAAATTCTGGAAGAAAAATTTTATTTGTTGCTACCAAAAAGCAAGCTAAAGATATTGTTTCTGAAAAGGCAGGAGCAGTAAATATGCCTTACATTACTGAAAGATGGCCTGGAGGAATGTTAACAAACTTTATCACTATCAGAAAAGCCGTTAAAAAAATGACTTCTATTGATAGAATGAAGCAAGATGGGTCTTTTGATGCTTTATCTAAGAGAGAAAAATTACAAATTAATCGTCAAAGAGAGAAGTTAGATAAGAATTTAGGTTCTATCGTAGACATGACTCGATTACCAGGAGCAATTTTTGTGGTTGATGTTAAAAAAGAGCATATTGCTATTGCTGAAGCTCAAAAATTAAACATCCCAATTTTTGCAATGGTAGATACCAACTCTGATCCTAGACCTGTAGATTATGTAATCCCATCTAATGATGATGCTTCAAAATCTATTGAAAAGGTATTATCATTCATTACTGAAGGAATTGCTGAAGGTTTAGCTGAAAGAAAAGCAGAGAAAGGAAAAGAAAAACCAGCTGCTAAAGAAGCTAAAAAGGAAGTTGAGAAACCAGCTGCCAAAGAAGCAAAAAAAACAGCGAAAAAAGAAGTTGCTAAAGAAGAGGTAAAAGAAGCTGCACCAGCAGTTGAAGCACCAAAAAAAGCAACTACTGAAAAGAAATAAATTGTAAATATTTTAAAGACTAAGAAAATGGTTAAAGTAACCGCTGCAGAGGTAAATAAATTAAGAAAAACAACAGGTGCAGGAATGATGGACTGCAAGAAGGCTTTAGTTGAAGCAGAAGGAAATTTTGAAGAAGCTATAGACATCTTAAGAAAGAAAGGGCAAAAAGTAGCTGCTAAAAGAGCAGACAGAGAGTCTACCGAAGGTGCTGCTATTGCAAAAGTTAATGATAACAAAACTGTTGGAGTTTCAATTGTTTTAGGATGTGAAACTGATTTTGTTGGTAAAAATGATAGTTTTGTAAGCCTTGCTAACGAATTTGCAGAATTGGCATTAAACTGTTCTTCTAAAGAAGAGTTGCTTGCTGCAGACTTTAATGGAATGACCGTTGCTGATAAATTGATTGAACAAACAGGAGTTATTGGAGAAAAACTTCAAATAAATTCTTTTGAAAAAGTAGAAGCAGCATTTGTTGGTTCTTACATACATGCTGGTAACAAAATAGCTACTATTGTAGGTTTATCAGCTGCTTCTGAAGGAGCTGACGTTGTTGCTAAAGATGTTGCCATGCAAGCTGCTGCAATGAATCCAATTGCTTTAAATGAAAATGAAGTTGATGCTTCTATTATTGAAAAAGAAATTGAAATTGCAAAAGACCAATTAAGAGCAGAAGGTAAACCTGAGGCTATGTTAGAAAACATTGCTAAAGGAAAAATAAAACGTTTCTTTAAAGACAACACTCTCGTAAATCAAGCATTCATCAAAGATAGTAAGCAAAGTGTTGCTGATTACGTAAAAACTATTGGAGATGTAAGCGTAACAGGATTTAAACGTGTTGCCTTAGGATAATATGTTTTTCTGTAAACTAGAGTCTCTCTAGCATATAAAAGAATACAACCTATAAACCTCGTTAGTGACTGATTTAATTTCAGGGTACTAACGAGGTTTTTTCATACAAGCTAGCATTCTAGAAAAGAAAAAAAATGCTTAATTTTGTGTAACTTTCAAAATATGCAATACAAAAGAGTACTTTTAAAACTAAGTGGTGAAGCACTTATGGGAGATAGACAATATGGTATTGATCCTAATCGCCTCAAAGAATATGCAAAAGAAATTAAAGAAGTAACTGATAAAGGCATTGAACTAGCTATAGTTATTGGTGGTGGAAATATTTTCAGAGGTGTCTCAGGAGCTAGTAATGGGATGGATCGTGTTCAGGGTGATCATATGGGAATGTTAGCTACCTGTATTAATGGCCTAGCTTTACAAAGTGCTTTAGAAGACGAAGGAGTATATACTAGATTACAAACAGCTATTCAAATAAAAGAAATTGCAGAGCCTTACATAAAAAGGAAGGCTATCAGACATTTAGAAAAAGGAAGGGTAGTCATTTTTGGAGCTGGCACAGGAAATCCATATTTTACAACTGATACCGCAGCTGTCCTTAGAGCTATAGAAATAAACGCTGATGCAATTTTAAAAGGGACTCGTGTAGATGGCATCTACAATACAGACCCAGAAAAAGATAAATCTGCAGTAAAATTTAATACCATAACTTTTAAAGATGTAATTAGTAAAGGCTTAAAGGTAATGGACATGACTGCATTTACATTAAGTGAAGAAAATAAACTCCCCATTATAGTTTTTGATATGAATACAAATGGAAATCTTCTGAAATTAATTTCAGGAGAACAAATTGGCACCATCGTCAATCACTAAAACAACCATATAGAAATGAACGAAGAAATAGAATTTATCATAGATTCTGCAAAAGAACAAATGCAAGGAGCTATTGATTTTTTAATTAAAGAATTAAGAACTATCAGAGCTGGAAAAGCTTCTCCTTCTATGCTATCTAATATTATGGTAGATTATTATGGCTCTCAAACACCTTTAGGACAAGTTGCAAATGTAAATACTCCAGATGCCAGAACTATAAGTATTCAACCATGGGAGAAACAAATGTTAGCAGAAATTGAAAAGGCTATTATGAAAGCTAATATTGGTTTTAACCCAATGAATAATGGCGAAAATATTATTATTAATGTACCTCCTTTAACAGAGGAAAGAAGAAGAGGCCTAGCTAAACAAGCTAAAGGAGAGGCAGAGCATTCGAAAGTTGGTATAAGAAATGCCAGAAAAGAAGCTAATAACGAAATTAAAAAACTAGATATCTCTGATGACTTAAAAAAAAATATAGAGGTAGATATTCAGCAACTTACAGATGATTTTGTGAAAAAGACTGAAGAGCTTTTAGCTTTGAAAGAAAAAGAAATTATGACTGTTTAAAATTAATTTTTAAACAAAGGCATACATAATTATGAAATTACATCTTCAATTTAACATAATATAGCAATGAACTTCTGGACTAGAGTGTCAAGAATTATCTTAAAAAACAGATACCTAATACTCATTTTAATTGCTATCATTACTACTTTATTGGTTTTTCAAATGAAAAACATGAGGTTTTCTTACACAGAAGCAAACCTTTTACCTGAAAATCATGAAGTAAATATACAGTACAATAAATTTCTTGAAATTTTTGGTGAAGAAGGAAATTTAGTCTTGCTTGCTGTAAAAGATTCTTCTGTTTTTACAACTGATAAATTTAATGCTTGGAACTCACTTGCAAAATCTTTTGATTCTTTATCTGAAGTAGAATTTACATTGTCTATAGCCGATGTAAAAAAATTAAAAAAAGACACAAAAAACAGAAAGTTTGTTTTAGAGTCTATTTATGAAGAAAAAATCACTTCCCAAGAAAAAGTAAATTCAATTAAGAAGGAGCTATTTGAAAAGCTTCCATTTTATGATAACCTCTTATACAATAAAAAAACTGGAACCATACAAACGGCTATTTATATAGATAAGGAAATTGTAAATACTCCTGTTAGAAAAGCCTTTGTATTTGATAAATTAATACCCATTATTAATCGATTTGAAAAAGAAAACAACTTAGATGTTCGTGTTTCTGGAATGCCGTATATAAGAACAATAAATGCTCAAAATATTATTGATGAAATACAATTATTTGTACTAGGAGCACTTCTTATAACAGGAATTATTTTCTTTTTCTTTTTTCGCTCTTACAGAGCAACATTTATTACGCTTTTAGTTGTAACTATTGGTGTTACATGGGCCTTTGGTTTTATTGGATTATTTGGATATGAAATTACTGTTTTAACAGCATTAATACCACCATTAATTATTGTTATTGGGGTTCCTAATGCTGTGTTTTTAATCAATAAATACCAACAAGAAATAAAATCACACGGACAACAAGCAAAAGCATTACAACGTGTAATTTCTAAAATTGGTAATGCAACATTAATGACTAATATCACTACCGCATCTGGTTTTGCTACTTTTGTTTTTGTGAAAAGTCAACTCTTAAGAGAGTTTGGTATTCTTGCTTCAATAAATATCTTAAGCATCTTTGTCTTAGCTCTTCTAATTATCCCTATTATTTATAGTTTCATGGAGCCACCTAAAAAGAAACATTTAAATCATTTAGAAAGAAGATGGATGGAAAATGTGGTGGATTGGATGGAAAAAATGGTAAGAGAGCAAAGAATAGCTGTTTACATAACAACCGTAGTTATTATAATCCTTGGAATTATTGGTTTATACCAAATTCGTGTTTCAGGAAGTCTCATAGAAGATATGCCAAAAACAAAAGCCTTCTTTAAAGATATCAAATTTTTTGAAAATGAGTTTGGAGGAATCATGCCTTTAGAGATTTTAGTTGACACAAAAAAAGAGAAAGGTGTTATGAAGCTATCTACGCTAAAAAGGATGGATAAAATTAATGAAGTAATAGAATCTTTTCCAGAATTATCTAAACCTGTTTCTATTGTTAACCTCGTCAAATACTCTAAACAAGCATACTATAAAGGGAAACCTAAATACTATCAACTCCCTACATCACAAGAGCAAAATTACATCTTTGAATACACTAAAAACTCTGATGGAAATTCCGATATGTTAAACAACTTTGTAGATTCTACTGGGCAATTTGCTCGTATTACTACTTTTATGAAGGACATTGGCACAGACAAAATGAATGTGATACAGGAACGGTTAAGACAGATAGTAGAAAAGGAATTTCCTGCCGAACGTTATAATGTTTCTTTTACAGGAAAAGCATTGGTATTCTTAAAAGGAACCAATTATTTAATTGGGAATCTTGTTTTTTCATTATCCTTAGCAATTCTTCTAATTGCTTTGTTTATGGCCTGGATGTTTAGATCTTTTAGAATGATATTAATTTCTATCATTCCAAATATGCTGCCATTATTAATTACTGCCGGTTTAATGGGATTTTTTGGGATTCCAATAAAACCCTCTACTATTCTAGTATTTAGTATTGCTTTTGGTATATCAGTAGACGATACCATTCATTTTTTAGCAAAATATAGACAGGAATTAATTGCTAATAATTGGAAAATTAGAAAGTCTGTATATGCGGCTCTAAGAGAGACAGGAGTTAGTATGTTTTATACTTCCATAGTGCTTTTCTTTGGATTTTTAGTGTTTACTGTATCTAGTTTTGGAGGAACAATTGCTTTAGGAGGATTAGTTTCTATTACCCTACTACTTGCAATGGTTTCTAACCTATTACTACTACCTTCCTTATTACTAACTTTTGAAGATAAAATTGCCAACAAAGAAGTTTTGAAAGAGCCTTCTATAAAAATTATTCCTCAGGAAGAAAAATAGAACCTTAAATAAACTAGTAGGATTACCAATGTATTCATTGGTGAATGTTTTTCAAAAAAGTATCTTTGCTTTTTTGTATTTAGGATAACATAAAATTAGTGTGAATAATGAAAACAAGTAGTGTAGCCGAATTATTACAATCAGATATAACTTTACAAGAAGTTACATTAAAAGGATGGGTAAGAACATTTAGAAGCAATCGGTTTATTGCTCTAAATGATGGTTCTACAATTCATAACATTCAATGTGTTGTTAATTTTGAAAAAACAAAAGAGGAGACCTTAAAAAGAATTACAACTGGAGCTTCAGTTTGCATTACTGGCACACTAGTAGAGAGTCAAGGAAAAGGACAAACTGTAGAAATACAAGTTTCTATATTAGAGATATTAGGAGATTCAAACCCAGATGAATATCCAATTCAACCTAAAAAACATAGTCTAGAATTTTTAAGAGAACAGGCTCATTTAAGAGTTCGTACAAATACATTTAGTGCGGTTATGAGAGTTCGTTCTAAATTATCTTTTGCTGTTCACAAGTATTTTCAAGAAAATGGTTTCAACTATGTTAACACACCCATTATAACTGGTTCAGATGCAGAAGGTGCTGGTGAAATGTTTGGCGTTTCAAATTTTGAAACAAACAAAGCACCATTAAATGAAGATGGAAGTGTCGATTACAAACAAGACTTTTTTGGAAAACAAACTAACCTAACTGTTTCTGGGCAACTTGAGGCAGAAACCTATGCAATGGCATTAGGTAAAGTGTATACTTTTGGACCTACTTTTAGAGCTGAGAACTCGAACACAACTCGTCATTTAGCAGAATTTTGGATGATTGAGCCAGAGGTAGCATTTATGGACTTAGATGGTAATATGGATTTATCTGAAGACTTTATTAAATCTGTACTAAGATATGTTTTAGAGCACTGTAAAGATGATTTAGCATTTTTAGATAAGCGATTTTCAGATGAAGAAAAAACAAAACCACAATTGCAAAGAAGTGAAATGACATTGCTAGAAAAATTAAATTTTGTTGTAGAGAATAACTTTAAACGAGTTAGTTATACAGAAGCAATTGATATTTTAAGAAACTGCAAACCTAACAAGAAGAAAAAATTTCAATACCTAATAAATGAATGGGGTGCAGATTTACAATCTGAGCACGAACGTTTTTTAGTAGAAAAATATTTTAAATGTCCTGTAATTTTATTTGATTACCCAGCCAATATCAAAGCATTTTATATGCGTTTAAACGAGGATGGAAAAACAGTAAGAGCCATGGATGTTTTGTTCCCTGGAATTGGAGAAATTGTTGGTGGAGCTCAACGTGAGGAACGCTTAGACGTTTTAAAAGAAAAAATGGCTGCTCTAGATATAGACGAAAAAGAATTATGGTGGTATTTAGACACCAGAAAATTTGGAACCGCTGTTCATTCTGGTTTTGGATTAGGGTTTGAAAGATTGGTGCAATTTGCCACAGGTATGGGTAATATTAGAGATGTAATACCATTCCCTAGAACTCCACAAAATGCTGAGTTTTAATTCAGTTCTTTTTGTACCTTTAGAACATGCTAAAACAAAGTCTAAACTTTAAGCTTTCCCAAAAGCTATCTCCTCAGCAGATTCAATTAATGAAAATGATTCAATTGCCAACGCAAGCATTTGAAGAACGCCTAAAGCAAGAAATTGAAGAAAATCCTGCCTTGGACACAGGAAAAGAAGAGTCTGATAACTTTGAAGAAAGTCTAGAGAATGATTTTGATGATGATGGAACCGAAAAAATAGATGCTGAAGACATCAACATTGATGATTATCTAAGTGACGACGAAATTCCAAACTACAAAACACAAGCGAATAATTATTCTTCAGATGATGAAGAGAAACATGTTCCTTATGCGGCAGGAAAAACATTTCATCAATCTTTACGAGAGCAGTTAAATACATGTAGACTTAACGAGGATGAAAATGCTATTGCAGAATTTTTAGTAGGAAGTATAGATGATAGCGGTTACATACGAAGAGATTTAGCAGATTTAGTAGATGATTTAGCTTTTACTCAAAACATATTTACAACAGAAGAAAAAGTTGAAAAAGTTCTTTTAAATGTAGTTCACTCACTAGATCCTATAGGAGTTGGTGCTAGAAACCTAAAAGAATGCTTAATCATACAATTAAAATCAAAAAAAAAAACAACTACTAGAGTATTAGCAATTCAAATTTTAGAATTGGCCTTTGATCACTTTGTTAAAAAACACTACAAGAAACTACTTGAAAAATTTAATATTGATGAAGAAACTCTTAAAGATTCAATAACAGAAATCTCTAAATTAAATCCGAAACCAGGGAGCTCTTATGCTGGAAATAATAAAATTGCAGAACAAATTGTTCCAGACTTTAGCATTAAAATTTTAGATGGTAAATTAGATTTGACTCTAAACTCAAGAAATGCACCAGAACTTCATGTTTCAAGAGAATACCATAATATGCTTAAAGGATATCAGGAATCTACCGAAAAAAGTAAGTCTCAAAAAGATGCAGTTCTTTTTATCAAACAAAAATTAGATGCTGCTAAATGGTTTATTGATGCTATTAAACAACGTCAACAAACGCTATTAATTTCTATGAACGCTATTATGGAATATCAATATGATTATTTTTTAACTGGTGATGAGCGAAAGTTAAGGCCCATGATTTTGAAAGATATTGCAGATATTATTAATATGGATGTTTCTACAATCTCTAGAGTTGCCAATAGTAAATACGTTTCAACTCCTTACGGCACAAAATTAATAAAAGAATTCTTTTCTGAATCTATGAAAAATGACCAAGGAGAAGATGTCTCTACTAGAGAAATTAAAAAAATATTGGAAACTGTTATACATAAAGAAGACAAAAGGAAACCCTATACAGATGATAAATTATCTGCTCTTTTAAAAGAGAAAGGATATCCTATTGCCAGGAGAACAGTGGCCAAATACAGAGAGCAATTAGACATCCCTGTAGCTCGTTTGAGAAAGGAAATATAATGAGGCTACACAAAATTACATCTACTATCCTACATCCTATTGTCTTACCAACTATAGGTGTTTTATTATACTTCACTTTTATTTCACAATCTCTTGAAAAGAGAATTCAACTAATTGTATTGGGGTTAGTTTTTGTGCTTACCTATCTAGTTCCATTGTTATTATTGATTTTTTTAAAAAGATTCATGATGATAAAAGATTATGAAGTTTCAACCATTAAAGAAAGGCGTTTTCCTGTTATTTTTATGATTGTCGTTTTATATTTTTTAGGGAGTACTATCATACAGATTCCAACAATAAGAAATTTAGGTATCCTTTTTTTTGGAACCTCACTAAGCTTAACGTGTATTTATATCCTTTTTAGTATAAAATTAAAATCTAGCTTACATCTAGTATCTATGGGTAGTATGTTAGGATTTTTTTTAATAATGACAAATTTTAATAATTTACCTTTGTTGCCAATTATAATTGTATTGGTTATTTTATCTGGAATTTTAGCAAGTTCCAGATTGTATTTAAAAGCACATACACCATTAGAACTTCTTATTGGTTTTTCGCTAGGAATTGTATGTCAGTTTGTTCTATTCTTCTCTGAAGTAATTTAATACAAAAGGTATATTACTTTTTTCTTATAGTAAATAAAAAATCAATCCAATTCTCATTGTCTTAGAGGCAATATCGGTTGTTCCAAGCATCGTATCTTTTAACATAGGTGTTAATCCATAATACATATGTGCTGTAAAAACATCATATCCAACAGAGAGCGTAAGCCCATACTGCCATGAATTAAATCTAGACACATTCTTATAAGAAAAAGAATTTGATTGGTCTGTAAATTTAAAATTATTTGATACATTGTAACTCGCCTTTACTCCCATATAAACTCTCCAGAACTTATAGGTTTGTGCATCTGAATCTCTCCATCTAAATTCAAATGGAAATTCTAAATTATGGATAGTAAGTGTATTTATGGCACCAGAATTATCTACTTGAAAAGTAACTTCATTATTATCCTCAGTAATGGTAAGACCATGATTTAATAAATCATAATTATAACCAAACCCTAGGGCCATAGAAACACTCCCCTTTTTATTTAATATAAGGTCTTTCATAAAACCTGCAGATAAACCGTAGGAAAAACCACTCCCCTTGACTAGTGATGGCTGATCAAATAATTGATTATAAGAAATTAAAAAATATAATTGGTCTTCCGCATATTTAGAACCAAGCTGCAAAGAATCTTTTTGAGAAAATGCAATACTAGAACATCCAATAAAAAAAAAGAAAAGTAGTTTCTTCATAAATAGCTATTCGAATTTTTTAAAATTAGTACATAAAAAAGGGAATACAAAAAATTGTATTCCCTTTTTTAATATGATTTGCTTATTCTATTAGTTATCTGCTCCTGTTTGGGTAGAATAACTCAGTTTTAAAGCATTTACGTCTCTTAGTTTTATTCTAATGTCTGTAATTGTTCCTACACTAGATTCTTTATCAGCTTTGATAGAAGTAGTCATAAAAGGAATTTCACCTTCTGAGACCTCTTCTCTTGCTCTTAAAATGAATGATGGCACATCTTCAGGTGTTGCAATTTTATCATTTAATTGAATTCTATTATAGGCAGTACCATACTTTACATCTTTAGCTTTACCTACGTATATAGTACTCACTAAACTCTTATGTTCTAATTTCTTTATCTCTGTAGCACTTGGTAATCTTGGTGCTTCAATTTGTAAAGAAGTTTCTCTCATTGTAGTAGTTACCATGAAGAAAAATAACAACATAAAAACAATATCTGGTAATGAAGCTGTATTTACAGCAGGCATCCCTTTTTTCTTCTTTTTAAACTTAGACATCTATCGAAGGTTTTAAAATTAATTTGCAGAAGTTGGTTCAGCATCAGAAATAATTTGAGGGAAACTAGTTTTAATATCCTCTACTTTTTTCTTCAATTCTTCCTTATCTGATCCTCTACTATCTTTATATCTTTTTTCTAATTCTGTATACAAAATGCCATAACGCTGTTGAGAAAGTCTATTTCTTAAAATAGTATATGCTTTTAACAACTCGTTTTGAACTTCTATGTACGTACCATACTCAGTACCCCTATCACTTTGAACAGAAATAATTGCTTTGTTAGGGTGATCTGAAGAAGACGGGCTTCTTTCACCTTCACAATAATCACATGGAGTCCCTGGAGTTCCATCTTCACCTGGTTTACCGTCTCCTCCACCATTGTCAATAAACTTGACAGCGGCTTCTTTTAAGTCATCAATAACCATTATTTCACCCTCTACAAGTAAATCATTATTTCTATTGATATTTACTTCAAAGATATTTTTCTCTTTGATAATAGGTGGTGTGTAATCTGGTGGTGGTTTCTCTGATAATTTCT
>Ga0233438_10003028_pt1 | contig 15883 bp, 15 predicted proteins | sample SI_123_September_FD_182720 | JGI IMG/M metagenome (GOLD analysis project Ga0233438, IMG submission 182720) | Seawater microbial communities from Saanich Inlet, British Columbia, Canada - SI_123_September2016_10_MG | ecosystem: Environmental > Aquatic > Marine > Inlet | place: Canada: British...
AGGATTGCTCCTCTCTGGAGTGCTTCAGTGACAGGTCCGTTATGCCAAACAGTTGCCCCATCGACAAGACGGAAACCACCAATAAGATCGTCTTCATCAGTCTCAATAGTAATGTTTACACGAATCATTTCACGACCAAGTTGAGCACACGCTTGCTCTACAGATAACGTTTTACCATTACCCGAAAGGCCAGTAATGAACGTTGGATAAAAAAGACCGGACTGAATAATTTTTTTAATATCACCAAAGTTACCAAACTTGACGAAAGTACCATCTTTTTCAGGAATAAGATTTTGTTGTACAGATGGAAGTGCTACAGGAGCATTGTAAGACACTTCCAATTCTTCAACTGTTTCTTTTGTTACTTCAAGATTCCACTTACCACGACCAACTTTACAATCAGAAATCCTGTTAGTAACTGCTTGATAACTGTGACCACACATAGCACACCATGCACGAATGTCACCAGAACTCACAGATTCTCCGTATAATGCCTGAAGAGAAGTGCGGATGTATTGAGCAGACAATGACATTGCTTTCTTTGTTTGAACTGAAGTTATTATAGATCAGGATTTAGGTCTTCAGACACCATAGTGGACAGATCCTCAACTGTAACACCATTATTTTTCTTACGACAAAAAGCACGGGCATACGCCCGTGCCAAACTTGTTATTTCAGAACAAGGTTTTTCTCTTTTTCCGCAATAAGGACAAGTTTCATACTTGTCCGAAATCTCAGACATTAGGCAATCAACTCCACGAACTCACCCAGTATCTTCTTATTTAGTTTCTTAGACTTCAAACTTTTAATAAAAGCTTTCTTGACTTGAGTTTTTGTTGCATCATCTCTCACATAAAAATCAGTTTCATACGAAAGTGCAGAACCAGAAATACCAAAGTATTTTTGATAGGCACTGGAGGAAATAGAAACACACCTTTCCTTATTCCATTGCTTTATTGCCTTGTCATGTATATCACCATAATTACCACAATGACGGCGAATGAAAGAACCACTATTCCCATCAAGAATACGAATACCAATAAAGTTCACCTCAGGAATTTCGTCCTTCAAATCTTCAATCAAAACATCAGTAAAACCCCACGACTCCGCTGGAATTTTATAATCCGCTGGAATTTTATAAGTTTTTCTAGTCTTACGATTACGAAGATATGAATTCAAACTCAACCTATTAACTCCAATGTAAGGTTCGGAATTATTTGGAGGAGTAATTTGAACATGATAAGCAAGGTGATTAGATTCACCATCAGTCAAAATAATACAATTGACTTTTTGAAGTTTATGTTGATTCTTGAACTGCGGAATAATCTTATGAAGTACAAGAATACTTTCATTCAAAGGAGTTCCAGAAAGACTCAATCGACCAGGAATAGTATATGCAACCCATTTAGATATTGAATAAGCACAACGCCAAATGTTCTTCATTTGCTCTTCAATCTCTCTACTAGAAACATCAGAAGTAAAAAACTCCATCAAAGAAAATCGATTATGCACATTAAGGAGACCATCTTTAGGTTCATAATGAGATTTCAATGATTGAGGATTATGTTTCTCGTCGTAAGTTATAATATTAAATTCACAAGTAAATGCATATACTTTGAATGGAATATCAACTTTTCTGCAGAACCAGATAAGATTGTAAAGTTGCTTCAAAGTATCCATCAGAACATTACTCATCGAACCAGACCAGTCCAAAACGAACACCAGTCCGTGATTCTTACCTTCAGGAATAATTGTTACTTTTTTAAACAAGTCTTCATTATATTTGTAAGTGTGTAGTTTAGAGCAATCCAAAACTCCAGTCTTACTAGTAGTAGCACGAGAGTAACTATCGGCAGATTTTTTACAATGAAATTCTTTTACCAGATAATTTACCTCACTATTTGCAGACTTTTTATACTTTAAATATTGATGATCTGCGCCCTCGAAAATACCTGAAGAAGAATTATTAACTAAAAAACTAAAATGATCATTAATTACATCATGAACTTCTTTATTACTATTCACAACAGTATCAAGATTCAAATCAGGAGATTCGACATATACATTACTGACTGAATTACTAATCAAATCTTTAAGTTTTTCACTCAAAGAACTATCAGTTTTAACTTTAAGATCATCATTTTTTTCCTCACCATCTTCTTCAGTTTCATCTGCTTTAACATCTGGAATAGATCCTCCACTATTACTTTGAGGTGCTTCTAATTCAGAATGCTGTTGTTGCTCTTCCTGTTCAGAATCCTCTTTCCCACCACCTTGTTCTTGCTGAGGAGTTTCTACATTAGAAACTTTCTCTTGCTTCTGTTCTTCTTGTTGCTCCTTACAATACTTATAAAGAATTTCTGCGGCATGTTGAGTATCATCAAAAGTTTCTGCATTAGCAATCAGATTGATAATTTCCATTTCCTCACCACGCTCAATGTGAATGTCAGTAAAAGAACCAACTTTAAACCACAAGTTTGCACGGTCAGCAAGATTCATTGAAGGAATGTCTTCATCACCAATACAGAAGAAGTCTTCGTCCTGAAGTTCTTTATATCCACGATAGAAAGTCTTAGGAAGACCAGCATACTTACGCTTCATCAGTTTCTCAATGCGAGCATCCTCTACAACATTGATGAACTGCTGAGGAACTTTTACAGTCCAGTCTTCATTGGGAGTGAAGATAGCATGACCTACTTCATGAGAAACAAGCATGTCATAAACTTCATTACTTGCTTTCTCCCACATCGGAAGAGTTAGGACACGAGTGTCTACATTGAATGAAGCAGTATCAACTTTCTTATTCTCAATAATCAGGTCTTCAGTCGCCAGCAACTTAGCGAGTTGACCTTTGATTTCCAGATTGACCGTCATGGTTTTTTTGTTTCGTATGGAACTACTATAAAAAAGAACCTCCCTTTTTGGGGGAGGTCATGTGGCAGTTCTTGAAGTGTCTCAGTGCTTCCTTTCGGGAACGCATTGCCTGAGGTTTCAGTTTTCGTTTCTGCTCCTTCTTGGAGTGATGGTATCTATTTGGGACTTGCATTGTTCTTTGGTGTATCAGGACACCATACGTGAAAAACCTTTGACTTTCTCAAACCTTATGACACTTTGGAATTTGTCATGTAAGTCTGACTTATGAGAAATGACGAATATGTTAGCATCTTTAACTACATAACGAATGATCTTAAGAAACTCATCAGTACCATAACCATCCAAAGAACTATCAAATACCTCATCAAGAATTAAAAGATTAGTGCTGGTTGAGTTTTTGAACTTGGCAACTTCCCTCCAAGTGAAAAGAAGAGCTAAATCTATTCTTTGTTTTTCACCTTCACTAAATGAACTATAAGAAAAATCTTCGTGAATTGGCGATTGGATTGTTTCGTTAAACTCTTCATCAAGAGTAAAATTAATATAAAAATCCATCATCTGAAGATACTTATTAACCTGCTGATTAATCAGAGGAAGATACTTTTTGATGATCTTTGTTTTTACACCTCCGTCTTTTAGAAGACTATAAATGTAATCATAGTAAGTAATGTTCTCTTTTTGTTTGTAGAAGTCTTCAGTTAATGATTGAAGACTTTTTCTAAAATTTTCTAACTTTTCATGTTCAATACTTCGATTTGCAAGGTCTTCGGCAGTTCTTTGAATTTCATTTTGTAAATCTCTGATCTGTCGATGTATTGATGTAATCCGAGAATTGTTTTTAGAAATACCATTCGTTAAGTTAGAAACATCTTTGGAAATCTGAAGGAAATGATCTTCTCTGACTTCTTCATTGTGAATTGCCTGCTCAAGTTCTTTATAAGCATTTTGCAGTTCTTTTGCCTTTAATTTGGATTCACTAATTTTATTTAACCTAAACTGTTCTTCCAGATCTTGAGTGCATGTGGGGCATACCGTATTTTCCTTAAAGAAACTATGCTCCTCAGTAATCGTTGTTACCTTCTGCGTCATCTTTCCTTTAAGGTTTCCTAACTTACGAAGTTTATCTTTTGCTCCTTTGTAAGATTCTAGTTTTTTATTCAAGTCTTCAATTTCAGAACCAAGATTTTCTACTTCTTCTCCAAGATCAGTTTCTTCATCACAAAGTTCAGTGATCTTATCTTCCTTATCTTTTATTGATCGATTTCCCCTTTTTTCAATGCCATCAATAAAAGTTTCTTGCATTTCAATCTTATCCGAAAAAGATTCTTTCTTGAGGTCAATACTTCTAACTTGTTCTTTCAAAAAACGAATCTTATCTTTCACAATGGATGTCATTGAAGAAAAGATTTTAATGTCAAGTAAATCTTCAATAACTTCTCTTCGACTTGCAGCAGTAAGTTGCATAAATGGAACAAAGTTACTACTACCAAGAATAACCACTTGAGTAAATGACCTATAGTTCATCTTAAGAACATTTTGTTCAAGCCATTTTTGTTGATCAATTGAAGATGCTTCTTGATTTAATACTTCTCCATTTTTATGAATTTCAAATACTGATGGTTTAATTCCTCTACAAACTTTCCAATCAATAGTTCCAATTGAAAACTCAATTTCAACTAAACAATCTTTTTCGTTTGTAGAGTTAATTAATTGAGGTTTATTAATTCCACGAAAAGATTTTCCAAATAAAGAAAACGTCAGTGCATCAAGAACAGTACTCTTTCCTGCTCCATTCGCACCAACAATCAATGTAGTATTTGATTTATCAAAATCAATCTCACTAAACTGATTTCCAGTAGAAAGAAAGTTTTTAAACTTAATTTTTTTAAACAGTATCATTTTCGATTGGAGGTATCACAATATCATTAGAGTCAAAAATTATGTAACTGTGCCCATGCAGTTCACATAATTGCAGTATCAGTTCTTTATCAACTTCAACTACATTCATTTCTGGACTACCAGAATTTTCTAACATCATAGCAAAACGAGTTGCATCATCTTCTTCTTCAAAGATGTAAAGAACTTGTTCTTCAAATTCATTTCTTACTGAATATGCACCTTCATCTTCTCTTCCATCAATAGTTATTATAAACATTTAAAAAACTTCGCAAGACTCCCGATAAACTTCCTGAATCATGTTTTTTAGAATTGATTTATCTAATTCGTTTTCGGATTCGGTAATATATCTATTCAAGATAGAAAGAGTATTCTCAGACTGAACATCTTCTGATATCTCTTCTCCTTTGACCACTTGAAAGTTTTCTACAATTTTTACTTCAGCAGGATTTTGTAAGTAAAGGTGTTCTATGTATTTTTCAAACTTACTTTGATTTTTCTTTTCTCGAACAATAACCTTTACAATCTTATTTTCAAAGTTTTCTTCTTTATCCATACCATCTTCAACATAATCAACTAGTTTAAAGATACTGTATGGATTATCTACCGGAAAATGTTCCAGAGTTTCTGTATCAAAGATGGTGAATCCTCTCCTATCACCAACATCTGACCAGAACATTTCGTATGGATTTCCCAAGTAGAATATTCTTCTATCATCCGATCTAGTGTGGTAGTGACCAGAGAAGACTTTGGTGAACTTTGAATATAACTTGCTCTCATGACCATGATCCATGACGATTTGTTTATTAACTCTAAATCCGTTGAGCTCAAGGTGCCCCATCGCGATTTCGCAAGTTGTATTTTTAATAAGTTTGAAAGATTGCGTCTCATTGTTTTCATTAATCCAAGGCAAGAATAGGATATCTAATCCACCAATCGTAACCTCTGTTGGTGAGGAATAAGTCTTAATATTAGGATAAGATTTAAGAAGAAGTTCTGGAGAATTGACTTGACTGGTGTTCTTATAGTAAGTATCATGATTACCAATCATAAGATGAACCTTGTACTTAGACAAGGGATCAAAGACAACTCTTTTTGTCCATTCTAAACTTGCGTAATCGATTGTTTTGCGAGCATCAAACGCATCACCCATGTGGATGACTGTATCTATCCCGTACTGTTCCAGCGTCGGGAAAAAGACAGTTCTATAAAAGTTCTCAAAGTATTCTTCAAATACCTTAGAACCTTTTTTAAAACCCCAGTGACTATCAGTAATTATTGCTACTTGCATTCAATAACGAAGTTTGATTTGAACATTTTCTTTAATACTATTATAGTCCGAATAGTTTGATCCGTCAATAGTGTTGTCATCACAAAATACTTCACTGAAACCAGTCTTTTCTATAATCTTATTTTTAATTTCTAATTGTCTTTTCTCTTTTGCAATTCTTCTCAAAAAAGCATAAGTAATAACTTGTGTAAAGTATGCAAAAGGATTGGATGATTTATCTGGATTAAAATTCAATACGCATTGGATACAATTTTCAATTCCATCAGAAACCATCTCATCAATAAAAATGTAGTTGATAAAATTAGTTTTATATGATAGATGGGTTGCCATCTTAATAAAACAATCTCCAATGTACCGTGGAACTTGAGGTTTATTGGGACTTTTCCACTTTTTTAATTGCTCAATTGCAATCTCTGGATTTTCCTTGACTGCTTCTGTCATCACAAGATTTCTGTATTCAATCAAAGAAGCAAGAAATTCTTTATTATTTACATAGTGCTCAGACTTTTTTCTTTTAGGCATTGTTCCAACAGTAATCATATAGTTTACTAATCTAATTATCTATAAATTATAGCATTTTTACTCAGAATAAACAAGAGTTGACATTACCTTTGGTTTAAGTGTATAATCTGTTTGTCAGGTTTGGATGAGATTACTTAGCTATTATTAAAGAGTTGACATTACCTTTGGTTTAAGTGTATAATCTGTTTGTCAGGTTTGGATGAGATTACTTAGCTATTATTAAAGAGATTCTCTAAAGACTCCTTAGCATCATTTACATTAGAGAGATATCCCATCTTTCTTGATGCTGTCTTCTTTACTGGTTCGTTATTACCGAACTGATTAAATTGTTCATACATGGAAATCATTTCTATGTCATTATTTTCAGATAATGCTAAAACATCATTAGTATCAATAATCAATAAAGTATTTTTTGTAGTCTTTAGCCAAGGTTCTATTTTGTAACCATTCAATCCTCTTCTATTTTTTAACTCAGTAACAGTAATAGGAGAATTCAAAAGGAGCATAGTTTTATTTTCATCTTTCGATGCCATTACTTTGGCAAAGATTTCTTCTCCTGTTTTAAGTTTAACTGTTGAATAAAAATCTTCTTCTAATGCTTTTCCACTAAAGAGAATTGTTTCTACAACTGTTTTGTTCTTTTCTTCTTTTTTATTAAATATCTTACTTAATAATCTATTTAATAAGTTCTTTATTTTCTTCATGCTTTTATGTTAATAGGGATTATCTCATAGTTAAAGTTTTCTTCATTGTAGATTTTAATTCTTTCTATAAAGTGATTTAGGGTATAATTTTTTCTTGAATTGTAAGTACAATCATCAGCAATATCATAAAGAACTGCTTTGGTTTTGTTTTTTCCTTTTCTCAGTACTCTACCGATTGATTGTAGATTACGAATACGTGATTTACTTGGGGAAGCAAAAACTACGTTATGGAGATTTTTAATATTAATTCCTGTTGAGAAAACTCCATAAGAAGCAATAATAATGGCATTATTTTCTTTTTCAGTAATTTCCCTTATTTCTTCTCTCTCAACAGTATTTACACCACCATGAACAAAGAAAACTTTTCTATTTTCCTGTGCTGAATTATTTATGAGTTCAAATAGAGGTACACCATGCCCTTCAATTCTTGCAAATAGTACAAGAGTGTTTCCATTTAAATCCAACACAAGATTACGAATAAATTTATTTCGTTTTTCATGTCCTATAATAAATTGTACTTCATCTTCAAAAGTTTCAAACTTCTGAGGTTTGTGTTTCAAAGTAAGACATCGAATGTCTAATTTAGAAATGTGACCCTTATCCATCAACTCTTTTGTTCTTGTCACTTTGTATGATGGACCAAACACTCCCTCTAAGACCCACTTATGCGTCTGTGTGCCGTCTAAAGTACCTGTGAACCCAAATCTATACTTACATGAATGTAACTTCGACATGATGCTGATTAGAGACTTACTTTTAAATAAATGTGCTTCATCACCAATCACTACTTCATAATTATTAAAAAACTTTTTCTCTAACTTGTAAATTGATTGCCAAGTTGTAATAGTCACTTGGTGTTCATTTGTTTTCTCTCTTCCACTATAAATTTTATGACAGTATGACTCAGCATCCCAACCGTAATCCTCAAAGTCTTTGTACATCTGCTCTACTAGAGATGTCGTCGGAACAACTAAAAGAATTTTTTTACCTTTATCCACATAGTATCGTACAACAGAATAAATCATCAAAGATTTGCCACTTGCAGTGGGACTTATCAATAATTTTCTATTATACCTTAGAGCACCATATACTCCCTCAATTTGATAATCACGAGGGGGAAAAGAACAAATAGAATGCATATAATCTTTCACACCTTCCATTGAAATTTCTTCATTCAGTTCAAATGGAAGACCATAAAATTTATTATTTACAAACTCATAAGTGTAATTATGAAGTTTTAATTTTGAAACAACTTTATCTAATAATCCAACATAAATTTCACCAGTATGGACTGAAAGAAGACGGATCATTCCATCCCAATATTTACTTCTCATTTGAGGCATGAATTTTGCCCCTGGAACTTCAAATGTAAAGTATTCTTGTAGTTCGTATAAAATATGAGGTTCACATTCTAACTTAATGTAAACCTCATTCTTTTTGTGTATTCTTACATCACACATAACATAACTACGCCCGTTATGTGTATTTAGTTCATATTGTCAAACTGATATTCTAATATTAACCTATAGAAATTATCTCTCATCGCGATTAAATCTTCTTGCTCTTGTGGATCACCACCAGACCATTTCTGAACTGCTTGTGATAATCCTGTATGAATTGATCGAATTGCTTTTATAGGTAATTCTAAAATATAGTATTGTTCTTCCATTAACCTAAACCGGATTGAAATTTCATAAACTCTATGGAATTTTTAATTTGGTAAGTTCTATTATGTATTTGTTTAAATATGTCCTCAAGGTATTTAAGCATTACATCATAATATTCTACTTTTAAAGAAACTCTGGAAAGTTTATTATCTGCATTCAAATACCTCTCCATGTCGTTTTTATCACGAACTTTCTTTTGGAATGGTTCATCAATATAGACATCAGGATCTGCTTTTCCGGAATAAAACTGATGCCTTTCGTGTCTTATTTTTCTTTTTTGTTGTTCTGAGTTCTTTCTCAAAAGAACTATGTTATTATATAAATCAAAATATTTTGCATGTAATGATGGAATTTTTAAAGATTCAGTATGAAGATTATCAATGTCAATTTTGGAATCTTTTTCCCACATGCTTTGTATCATTTCAAGATCAAGTGTCATAAATTAATCGTATCTCTTGGGTATGTAATTGCCTTTTGCGTCAAGTATATTATACATCATATATTTAAAACTGACTTCTGCACTGAAGTACTCCTCATCAGTATTTGTTGCATCAAAACTAAGTTCAGATAAACGATAAGGAAACATTCTCCTGAAAGAAATTTGATAATTTAAATTATCATTACTCGTATTGATTAACAAAGTTCCATCAGAATACAGATTCATTTCTGTCTTATCTGGTTGTGTGAATTCTTCATTTGAACTTTGAAATTCATAAATTTGTTGAAGACTTTCTGGAAATCCTAATCCCCTCATCCAATTTTGAATTTCCATGTAATTTTTTAAATCTTCATCTACCAAAAATCTAATATTAAAATCATTAAATTCCATCATGTCACCAGGAATAGGAATGTTGTTAGTGTATGTCGATTGTTTAGCAACACCCAACTCTATTCCTGGAATGTTTACAGAATTTGTTAGAAATGCAACTTTTGGTGCTCTGTTTAGAGTAAATCTAAACTTAACAGATGATAAAAAATTTCTATTTTCTATTTGTCTTTTAGTACTATGACCGTATCTCTCTGCCATCTTTCTTTCTGATTATTTAGACAAAAAAAGAGGGTTCCTAAGAACCCCCCTGAAAAAATATGTGTACCTAATGGATCACATAAGGTTTTTGACTTGAACCCTTCTGTAATAGCGGTTGCTATTTGAAGTAAGTCTGCCAAGACCTTGGGTATCAACATTACCTTCAGCGAATGGATTAGCGACCATGCCGTAGCGGGTCTTAAATCCAATTTTGGGCTGGAAGTTGTTCTCACCAACGGCACGAACCATTTGGAGAGGAACGTAAGGGCAGTAGAACATACCTGCGTCATAAGGTGAAGAACCTTTATAACCAGCAACGTAGTACTGAGCGGCAGCACCGTTTGCAGAATAAGGATCGATGTAGACGCGATACTTACCCATGAGAGTACCAGCAAAGGTGTTGCCGGTATCATCAACGTTCAGGTTTGCATTGAGTGCAGGGGTGTAATCAAGAACACCAGCCATGGTCAGTGCAGAGGCAACGTCTGCAGAACACAGAATGATGTTGCCCTTTCCTCTACGAGTTCTTTGTGCGATTGCGTTAGCATCACGCTCGATTTGGAACAGGAGACCTTTGAACTTCTCAACGCTCCAGCGACCGTTAGAATCAACGTCAAGGTCAAATACGCCTTGGTTAGCAACATTAGTTGCAGCACCTTGTTCGGCGGTCTTATAGATGGTTCTGATGACTTCGCGGTTGATTTCAGCAAGAATTTCGCTAGACAAGATGTTAGCGAGTTCTGCTTCTGCATTCAGACCGTGAATTGCCTTCAGATCTTGAGCAAGCTCAAGTGAATACTCAGCTTTCAGTGCGCGTGACTTAGCGGTCACGGTGACTTTTTCGATGCTGAATGCCATCTCAGCAAATGCTGAAGTGCCTTCAACTTCGCCAAGAGTTTCAGCATCACCAGTATCCATACCAGTACCGACGCTGTAGTCGCCACTAGTGTTTAGAAGACCAGGATTAGAACCTACTTGATCTGTACTACCAATGCCAGTTGCACCAGCATAAGGAGCGCCAACACCCAGATCTCCCTGAGCGTTCTGTCCAGAGAATCCAGTATCTGCTTCGTCGAACAGTGCTTCAGTGCCAGACTGATTGGTGTAGCGTGAACGCATCGCGAAGATGAGTCCAGTAGGACCGTTCATTGGTTGTACGCCAGCAAGGTCATAAGCGACCAGGTTAGGCATAGAACGACGGATCAGGGAGATCAGTACAGGGTCGAAACCTGCAACTGGACCACCAGCAGCAGATGAACCGGTGAAACCACCAGTGCCAGCAGCGTTAGTTGGTGCCTCAGTCAGGAGTGAACCTGATTGAGCAAAAGCATTTTGCTCTTGTAAGAATTTTTCTTGGTTTTCGAGCAGGACAGCTGTGACGGCTCTTCTGTGAGGATCTGCGATTTTATCGAGACCTTCGTGCTCCAGAAGGGGTGCCCACTTATCCTGCAGATGTTCGGAATGGAACATTGCGGTTTTACCTCTTTAGTGTGTTTGTTAAAATGTTAATTTCAGGACTTAGACATTCTGGTCAGCATCTCAGCGTATGATGCAACTCTGGGATTAGAAATCTCAGTGGAAACATCAGCACCTTCTGTCAGCGTCTCAGTTTTTGTCTGGGGAGCGGCAGTATTTGAAGGGAAATAAGATTCCTTCAATGCCACTAACTTTTCACGATATTCGTTTTCACTTCCAAACTCAACACTTTCGGCAAGTGAAGCGAGCTTCTCTTTCTGGCTCAGGGCAAGACCCTCAGCAATTTCTCCAAAGATTCCATCAGCAACCGACTCTGCGAGACGCTTGTTTAATGATACGTTCTTTTCGATCTGCTCGTTGAGTTTTGATTCCATTTCATCAAGTTTTTCTACCATGCTATTAAGTACATCATATTTTTCTTCAGGGATTGATACATAATGTTCTTCAAAAAGATTCTTAAGACCTGACATGAAGGACTCAGAGAGTTCTTCTTTCAGACCTTTCTCAACTGAGAGTTGATTTTCGGAAATCCACTCATCAGAAACATATTCAAGATAAGAATCTACACGCTCAGTAAGTGCTGCTTTAATTTCAGCAACTTCCTCAGTGAGTGCTTCTGCATACTGAACTTCAAGTGATTCCTTAATTTCGGAAACCTTAGTGTTCAGTGCTGCTTCGAATACGACCTTTGCTTTTTCCTTAAACTCTTCGGAGAGTTCTTCATCAGTTTCAAGAATTGCATTCACATCTTCTTCGACGCTATATGCTTCTTCTGTAGATTCTTCTACTTCTTCTTCGGCAACAACTTCAGTTGCTTCCTCTTCAGATACTACTTCTCCTTCAACTTCTTCTTCCTCTTTTACACCAGCAGGCATTGGATCTGCCTTACCAGCACCTTTATTCACAACGTCATTTACAGTTTTGAGTGTAGGTTCTTTCAACTTTGCTGAATCATCATCAGACTTATAATTCTCTGGTGTAGGGCCACCAAGATCTTCATAAGAACCAGCGATAGAAGTATCCATTGGATCTCCTGCCTTTGCATTTGCATTGACAGCAGTCTTGGATTGTGCTGTGCCTACTTCCATTTCGTGTAAATTTTCTCCACTAGACATTTGAACTCTCCGATGTTACCGTTTTTTAAAACTATATTTATTTATAATTTGTAAAGTTACACTATATTTGTTATAGTGAATTTAAGAACCTATCAAAAAGTTCTATCTTATTTTCTTCTAATTGTCTTTGTGTTGTTAACTGATTAATCTGCCTACGAGCATTCTCTGCAAGTCGTTCTCTTAAAATGCCTCCATCCCAAATCCACTCTTTACCTTCCATAATTCCTTGGACAAAAGCATCAGGTGCCGAAGGATCAGCAACAATGTCTGCTGCTGTTGCAAGCATAAAGTCTTCACCAACAACTTTCACTCCACCACGATCTTCTTTTAATGAACCAATACCACGAGAAGAAACTCCAAGCATCACACCTTCATCTAAAAGTGAAGATGCAATTTTACCCATAGGAGTATTGAGAATTTGTGCTTTACCTCTAAAATTACTACCCTCTTGAGTGAGTGAAGTAATCTTATGTGAAACACGATCAAGATTTACGGTAGGTCCATCAGGATGACCAAGTTCTCCAAGAGCACGACCTTTATTAACAAAAGTTTCACAATAACGGTTTACTTCTCTTGAAAGAGTATCCATAGGATACATTCTTCCATTACGATTTTTAAGGTCTCCTTGTAAGAAAACTCCCTCAATGTATAGTTTTTGAGGTTGTCCTTTCTTACCTTCCTTAATAATCTTTACGTTTGAAATTTCTTCTGTTATAAGTTTCATTTTATCTATACTTTTTAGTAATTATTTAGTTATGCAAACACTCTATGTGGACTTGATGGTTTAACTTCATAAGATTCCCAACCTTCTGGAAGGTCTCCAAGATAATTAACATGCCATCCTGGTAATACTGTTGGTGCTACAAGTTCATTACCTTCATCATCCCATTCACCACCTTCGGTGATTGTTCCTACAACATCAATGGCATGATTTTTTGTATAGGCGTTTAATTTTTCTTCTGTAGCATCAGTGGATTCTCCATTCTCATCATATACAGGAACATCAATCATAAATCCTGCAGCACGAGCAGCAGTTAACCATGCTGCTTCATCTGCAAACTTAAAAAATGGTCCGGGTGTTAGTACAAATTCTAGTTCTTCGTTTTCCATGTTTATGTTGTAATAGATTTAAGTTTAAAGAAATTTGCTATTCTTCGTCGGTAGTAAACACATAACCCAGCTCTTCAGCACGGGATTTGGCTTCTTGTTCGTTATCGAAGTGTTCACAGTTAGGTTGACCCGTCATCATTGAGGATCCAACGGTAAGCTCACTAAAGTGAACAACTCCAGGTCCGTGACAGACGACCCATTTTGTTTCAGTAAATGGTCCCATAGTAGTTTAAGCGTAAGTTTTGTAGTTAATGGTCCATCCTTTTGTGCCTAGGTTGTTGAAAGCCGTCTCAGCAGCCGCTGACCAGTTTAGATTTGTACCTGAAGTGCCTGTATACCTAGGAGCGTTAGTACCACCGTCAATGCCAAGTGTGATACCAGTAGCACCATTAGTATCTAGTGAGACAAGGATGTTCTCAATTGATTGTGCGGTGAGGGCACAGTTGAGCCAAGCGTCAGTAAAAGCATTAGCAGCAAGTGTTCCCGTTGTGTCAAACATATTGGCGGGGAAAGTGGTTAGGCTGGAGCAGTCCCACCAAGCGTAATAAAAGATTGTACCACTAGACATATTTAATGATGGGAAGCTTGTTAGGCTGGAGCAAAAGGACCAAGTGGCAAAAAATCCTATACCACTAGAAGTATCTATTAACGGAAAACTTGTTAGGCTGGAACAGCTGGGCCAAGTTCGATTAAAGCTTGTAACCGAACTTGTCACATCAAACGGACAGACAAATGAAGTCATGTTGCTTGCACCATTCCAAGCGCTAACCAAGCTAGTTCCTAAATCAGCTCCACTACCAATAGCAACAGAAGTAATCTGATTTGAATCAGCAGTTACGTAATTAAAGTACGGCCTATAAACATCATTACTATACACACGAACAACATGGTTTCCGGCAGAATAATTATGAGATAACGTATTAGATGTGCTTTCTTCATAACTTTCATCATCATTCCAACTAACATTATAATTTACTGTTCCGGAAGATCTCAAAATAAATGTACCACCGGAATTTGTAATATTATAAACTATCGACTGCCTATATGGATTTGGTTTTGATGTGATAGATTTAAGTTTATCGTCGGGTAGACGAGTTGGGAAGTATGCAAGGCGGGTGATGTGGCCGTTTAGTATTAGGGATGAATTGTAGCTACCGATTTGGAGGACTGTTGGATTAATTACGGACAAATCAGAGGTGCTACTACTCCACTCTTGGGAGTTATGCACAGTCGAACCGCCAGTATTTGAATAACTGTAAGCAACTTTATCGTTTGTATACGTAGGGTCACCAGAATCTACGGGTGTGAACTGGCGTATACCCCCTACATGCGTTTGCTGCACAAAATCATCCAAATTACCCCTGTAAGAAAAACCGTGTCTGTTTGAGGTGGCTTCAAAGATGGTGTAGGGAGTTCTAGCAGTGCTTGATTCTAGATTGGTGACGCTTGAGGTGGTACTAAACACCGTCCCCTCACTTTGGTTATACCAAGAGATAAAGTTCGTCCCTTCAATCGATGCGATGTCAGGTGAGCGCGTTACGGTGCTGCCGGATGTGGGTATGTAGCTGGTGGAGAAGGAACCGGCTTCATTTTGCACTCCCCAAAGATAAACTGGGTCGCCGTTTGTCTGAGGAGCAATAGAGGGCACAGTGGAAACAAAAGTACGCAAGGAATATGTAGTCCCAGCAGAAGTATTGTTGGTAAGTTGGCATCTCCACCAACCATTTCCAACGCTTGTCATAGATCCCGGCATGTCAGGGTTGTTAACAACAACTTGTCCCGTCTCAAGATTGTAATAGTTAAACCATCCACTGGTAAACAGTCGAAGTATTAAATACTTCATGGCGGATCCGGGGTTCCTCCTGGCATATACAGTTACAGTATTGCCTACATTTACAGCTCCTACGTTTGGAAACACTGCATACAATTCATGGGTTCCACCTGGATTGCTACTCGCGGGAGGTTGAAGTGCTGCTGCCGTAAAAGTTCCGTCTGGGGCCAACGCGGAATTTGCTGTTACATTTGCCTCTCCATTATAAGTAGCAGCACTATTAGGATTGAAGTTTGTCCGTTCCTCTTCAATCAACAACCCCAGACTTTCACCAGTCACGGGGTCATGATCAAATCGTGGTGCTCCACTGATTGTTGCACCTGTTGGGATGTAGTCAGTAACGGTTATGCCTTCTTCTACTTGTACTCCC
>Ga0233438_10003029_pt1 | contig 15883 bp, 15 predicted proteins | sample SI_123_September_FD_182720 | JGI IMG/M metagenome (GOLD analysis project Ga0233438, IMG submission 182720) | Seawater microbial communities from Saanich Inlet, British Columbia, Canada - SI_123_September2016_10_MG | ecosystem: Environmental > Aquatic > Marine > Inlet | place: Canada: British...
TCATACAAGTGAGGCTATGCAAGCACAGCTAAAGATATTTCCCGAAACTTTATCCATAGGATTGGCTTTGGTGTTTTTGATAATATTAAATTGGATCGCTGCACTCGTTGTAGTTTCAATATTAGTCATAACTAGTTTGCTTTTGGTTAAACAGTCTACTCGCATATATACAATATCTGAAAGTTACTTTGGTAAGAAATTGCCAGAATTTTCAAATCGTCTTGGAAAGTTACTTAATCATCTTTACCGCTTACCAATAGAAATTTATGATAAACAAAGTCTGGAACCTGAATTTACAAAATTTTTAGAGAGTCGTTATAAACTTCGTAAGCAAAGAGCATTGCTTGATGCCTCGTCTTCAATCATTGTTAGTGCTTTTATTTTAGGTCTTATTTATTTTACGGTGATTGCTAGTAGAAGAGAAGATTTGGTAAATATCGGATTATTGGCTTTTCAGGTAGTTTTAATGATGCAAATAATGAATAAAGCACGAAGTATTTTTGGCAGTGTTGGGGGGGTTTCCAGTTTTTTTCCTCAGATCAAGATGTCACGCGATATTGAAAACTCTCTATTGGTTAGTCAAGAACATGTTATTACTAGGGAATCATCTATCAACAAAGACCTCTCAAACAAACTACCTTTTATTCTACACTTGAAAGGAAATGGCGTAATTACACGTTTCAATTATCTTAATCTATTGGAACGCGTTGAAGAGTTGTTCATAGATTCTCATACTTTAGGTACTGAGTATTTACCCGGTGAACAAACAATTTTAATTACATCTGCTGTAATTAAAGACCATTTTAGACATTTAGAAAAGATTCCTAATCAAATTTATCCACACATTATGCAATTGATAGATTATTGGGTGGAAGTTGGTAAAAACATTTTTGTTATTGATTGGAGGCTATTAAATGAATGCAATGTAACTGATATTGTGGCACTATCTAATCGACATAAATCACTTAAAATTATAGTTGCTACTAATTCTAATATTCCGAAGGTATGGATAAAGACTTTAGGAGAAAATTTCTCAGTTTTCGATTGGACTGATCCGACATTAAAAACTAATTCTTCTGAAACGAATACAGACCCTGATGAATGAAAAGTTCATGCCAAATTTTTTTACGGTTGTGTGTTTAGAAGTGTCGTCAACCGCTTCATGGCACAAGCAACTTCTGGAATTCTGCTATCAGTTTATGAAAAAGGGAAACAAACTAGATGCCGTCAACATATCACTAAAATGATTAATATTTCCATTTTAATTTCTCAAGGTAATTCGCAATTTGGTGACAGTAATCCCTATCAATACAGAATGAAAATAAACTCCACCGGTGACCTAGGAATTGAAACAGTATTATTAACAGACAAATTAATTATGCCGGAATTAAAAATAATACAAAAATATTTGAGTGAATAATTTGACTATGACAATATCCAGCTAAAATATGCATTATTTATTTCTTGTAAGGCACTATCCGCCGGAAATTAGTGGGGGCGCACGGCGGCCATTCCTCTTGGTGCGCGCTTTGCGTAAATTAGGTTACAAAATTACATTAGTGACTCCGTTTGAGTTAGAAGAAGACCCTGATCAAATACATGTAGTGTGCGAAGCTATTAGACTAAACCCTGATTTACCATACTTAAATATTAGGTTGAATGCTGCAGCTTATTTGAAAAATTTTTTGCGTAATTGGATTTTATGGCCCGAACCTGATATTCGTTGGTCTAAGCGGGTCGAACGCGTCATACTGGAGAGCGGCATTAAACCTGATGGTATTTTTACTACCAGTCCACCTGAGTCTATTCATGTTGTCGGCGCACGATTGGCACGAAAACTCGATGTGCCTTGGGTGGCAGAATTTCGTGATACATGGTTTTATAACCCCCACCGTAAAATTATTGAGCGATCATTATTTAGGCGCTTTATCGAAAGATACATAGCGAAAAAAGCACTTAAAAATGTGTCGGGACTTACAGCAGTATCTAACTATGTAATGGATGACGTTTTAAGCTTTGCCCCTAATACAGTACCGCGTCAAATTATTGGCCATTTTAGCGCTCCACAAACTGAAAAATATAATCTCCCTCAAAAAGATTTAAATCTTGTGCATTCCGGTGGATTTACATTATCTGACCGAGGTAGATATTTAGAGCCTTTATTAGATATTTTTGAAGAGGCTTCAATAGTACGCCCTGAACTACATTTGCATATTGCCGGACGGTTGACTAAAGATGAGCATGACTTAATTGCCTCTTCAAGTGTAAGAATTACACACCATGGCCAAGTTTCGTTAATGCAATCGCAAGCCATGCAATGTGCTGCAGATGGATTAGTTTTGTATACGCCAAAGCAAAGTCATGCTTTGCCAGGAAAATACGCTGAGTATTGTTTCGCTAATCGTCCAATTTTGTATTTCGGTGGAGGTGATTGGATGAACTTGGTAAAAAACCCTGAAGGTTTGAGGCCCTTACATCAAGGTTTAACTGAACTAAAAAAAGATGAACATGTTACAAATTTTTATAGTATTTCAGCTGATAAAGCGGCTGAAATGCTGAGCGATTTATTTAAAAGAGTTTCTAGAAAAGATTGAGATAATACAAAATATATGCAAGAGGTATTTTTAAAAAAACCTGTCCATAGAGAATTAGTTGACTATAACTTTGAGGTTGGTAGTTACTTAGTGCTTAAAGTTATTTAATTACTTAACTGGCTTGTATCTAAAGTTTTTACATAAATCGAAATAGGCGTAAAATATGATAAAAAAAATAAATATGAAGGACGCCTTTCTTGAGAAGATAGAAGCTGGGACTATTACAATTGGTATTATTGGTTTGGGGTATGTGGGCTTGCCTCTGGCTGAGGCTTACATTCGTAAGAACACACGTATCTTGGGTTATGATATAAACCAAGGTCGTGTGGATGATTTGATGTCCGGTAAATCAGGCATGAAACATATTAGAAATGAGCGTGTTCAGAGCTTACTTGATTCAGGTTTATTTAGAGCTACGTCAAATTCGGAAGAGTTAAAAGACCCAGATGCAATTCTGATTTGTGTACCGACACCTCTTGATGAATATTTGCAACCAGATTTGTCTAATGTAAGAGCTACATGCCAGACATTGAAAGAAATAGTTCGTCCTGGGCAGATTATTATCCTTGAATCTACCACTTATCCAGGAACAACAACTGATGTTATTAAGCCAATATTAGAAGAATCAGGCTTAAAAGCAGGCGTAGATTTTGCAATTGCTTATTCGCCAGAACGTGAAGATCCAGGAAACCCTGATTATGATACATCTTCTATACCTAAAGTTGTCGGAGCAAACAGTGAAAACGAACATCTAATGGCTAAGGCAATTTACGAGATTATTGTTGAGGCCGTGATGGTTTCGAGTACTAGAACAGCAGAAGCAACTAAGCTTATGGAAAATATTTTCCGTTGGGTTAATATTGCTATGGTCAATGAATTGAAAGTTATTTTCGAGCATATGGATATTGATGTGTGGGAAGTCATTGATGCGGCTAAAACCAAGCCTTTTGGTTTCATGCCATTCTACCCTGGACCTGGAGTTGGTGGGCACTGTATCCGAATTGATCCGTACTACTTAACATGGAAGGCTCGTGAATTCGGGGTTTCAACTAGGTTTATTGAGCTGGCTGGCGAAATTAACATTCGTATGCCAGAACGTATCGTTTCCCGTCTTCTTGAAGAGTTATCTTTGCGTTATCAAAAGGCTCTTGCAAATTCAAAAATTCTTCTACTAGGCATCGCCTATAAGAAAAACATTGATGATATGCGCGAAAGCCCCTCACTTGAACTAATTAATCGTTTGCGCTCTCATGGTGCTCAAGTTGATTATTATGATCCTTATGTACTAACGATTCCAAAAAACACTCAGCACCCTGACCTTGCGGGCATGAATTCTATCGACTGGGATTTACAGTTATTTGAAAGCTATGATGCATGTCTTGTTGCGACTGATCATACGGATGTTGATTATGAGGCAATAGTAAGAGCAATTCCTCTTATGGTCGACACACGCAATGTCAGTAAGGATTTTTTTGATAAGTACAGAGAACGTGTGGTTAAAGCTTAGCGGTATCAAAATTAGTTAAAAAATTTATAAATAGTGATGGTTTATAAGTTGATGATATTAGGGCATTTTTATGAGAAAAAAAAGAGTTGCAGTATTAGTTGACAATCATTGCCTTCGGGATACCCGCGTTATTAAATCTGCTGAAGCTATTGCGGCGAAAGGATATGAAGTTCGTGTTTTCTGTCGTGACAAGCGTCTTCCTGTGGGTGATAGTAAACTTAACGGTGTACAATATCAACGCAATTGGGTGAAAACCTTATACTATGCGCAGAACCTAAAAAGCCAATGGACTAGTTTAAAGTTATTCTTATTTCAGATGCCGGGCGGTATGTTTTCTAAGCTAACTTTTTGCTTTACTGCCTTTCTTCTAAGTGTAGCTTATTCCATGAAATACGTTATAGATTATATTTTAAAGTGGCGTAAGAGTAACAGAAAATTCCGAAACCAAGCAGCTAAGGTATTACAAAAAAACCGAAATCTACGGTTGAAGCGTTTACGAAAAGCGAACCGTAAATTTCTTCAAATTTCATGGCGACTCTATTATAAATCTTCTCAGGCCTTTGAGAAGATCAGGCGGTACCTATCACTTAGTGTTGCCGGCCTTCTAGCGCTAATTATTCTTATTATACCTTTAACTATTTTAGGCTTCTTGGTTGGATTGGCTTTGTTGTATATCATGATTAACCGTTGGATACAATCATTGGGGCAGCCGGATTTGAATGTCGCGCAAAAAAAGTCTGATCCTTATTTGCGGGAGATTAAAAACAAGAATAAGAAAAAGCGTATCCATGCCCGTTTATTAGAAATCTTATTAAATGATAAATCGGATGAAACTTATGTCTCGCGCATTGTAAAATATCGCGCAGCACGGATTTACGTATCGGTGCGTGATTCGGTTGCGAAATATAAGCCTGATTTAATTCATGCGCATGATCTAGTTAATTTACCTGTCGGTGTTTTTCTGGCGAGAGATATAGATGCTAAATTAATTTATGATGCGCATGAGTTAGAGGTGGCGCGCGACAAGCCAAGTCATAGACGGTGGAAAAAGGAAATTCGTAAACTTGAGGGATATTTCGTAAAGCAAGCAGATGCTTTGATTACTGTTTCTCATGGTTATGCTGAAATCCATACTCAAATTCATATGGTGGAGCAACCTACTATCATTTATAATACACCAGATGTAATAAACTCCAAACCAGTTAAGGTCAATATTAGACAGGAAATTGGGATAACTAATGATACTCCTTTAGCCTTATATGTAGGGGGATTAAAAATAGCCCGAGGATTACCTTTTTTTCTAGAGGCTGCTGTGGATATACCTGATCTTCATATTGTCGCGTGCGGCCCTCGAACAGTTAAAGCCGAGGAAAGCTTTCGGTTGGTCGCCTCTGAACTTGGTATTGCCAACCGCTTCCACATGGTTGGACCGATAGAGCAGTCTTATTTATTAGACTATATTCGGTCAGCAAATTTTTCAATTATGCCAACACAAAATATCGGCCTAAGCTATATAGAGGCTTTACCAAATAAATTTTTTGAGTCTATTTTATGTGGTGTGCCTATTATGGTGGGAAAAGAAATTTCCGGGATGGCGAAATTGACTGAAAAATATGGCTTAGGTACTTTGGTTCAGCAAGATGATCCAAGAGATATAGCTTGTGAGATGCGTAAATTACTTGCGCAGTCCGATAATGTGCGCCAGCACATAGAATCTCAGCGTCTGGCTAAGAAATTTGGATGGAACGCTCAGGTAAGTAAATTATTGGCATTATACACGAAACTGTTAAGTGAGAAGGTTTAGAATGCAGAAGTTTACTGGCCATAACTTGATATAGCTTGTGTAAGCAATATGAAAAAAGAGTATTAAAATAAATATGGTTAGTTAGACACCTCAAAAAGTTAATTTTAAAGGTGAGCATCATTATTTGTGTATTACAAATATATGGGATCCTGTGTCTGATACTTTTTTTGAGGTATGGGTTGAGGGGTCTCGATATTCCAAGAGAAAGCTAATTCACACGTAAAATTTAGGAAATTCTATATCTTCGACTATACCTTTACTTTAAAATGATCTAGAAAACTATGGAAATTCAAAAAAATGTATAATAATTTGTTGATTTGGCATTAGTTTTCTTACTCAAGTGCAATTCTCAAAGGAATTAAAATGGCCGGAACAGATTTGATAGCTTCACTGAAAGAATATCTTATCGATGTATCTCCAATGTTTGAACAGAACGGATTACGAGATGACAATAATATATAAAACTCCAGCTTAAATACTCAAGATAAGGTAAATAATTAGTGTTATTTGAAGCGTCGAATTGCCTAGCTCTGTCAGATTTAACTACTCAGATCGGTGAAAGTGAAGCAAAACTTATTTGTGATAATTCTAAGTTAATACGAGCTATTGCGCCAGTCTCACAATCGGGTTCAGGTGTCCTTAGTTTTTCAAATTTCACGTTAACAAGGACACTAGAAAAATTTGATATAATTGAAGGTGCTATATTGATTGTTAAGGCGTCCAAGGAGAGTCAGATTGGTTTACAATCATATAAGAACATGCCTTACAGTGTTGTGGAGGTTGAAAACCCTCGCCGCTATTTTTTTCAAGCAGTTCATGCTTTATTCGGTGATTTAGAACGTTCACGAAAAGGTATTCATAAATTTTCTGTTGTAGCATCTGATGCAAAATTGGGCGACGACGTTTTTATTGGGCCATTCGTCAGCGTTGATGCAGGGTGTGAGATACGTGATAAAGTTGCCTTGCATCATGGAGTATTGGTGACAAACCGTTCAGTGATAGGTGAGAATACAATAATCCGTGCTAATTCTGTGGTTGGTGTGCCAGGCCAAGCTATAGAGCGAGATCACAAAGACCAACAAATAGTTATGCCGCATTTAGGACGTGCAGTGCTTGGGCGAAATATAATTGTAGGTGCGAACAGTGTTCTTGTAACTGGTTCTTTGGAAGACACAGAGGTTGGTGATGGTGTAATGATAGGTAATCAAGTAAATATTGGCCATAACTGTAAAATTGGCGAACATTGTTTCATAGCTCCGCAGGTAGTTATTGCAGGTAGCGTCAATATGGGGAGAAGGTGCTGGGTCGCGCCTGGTGCTAGAGTTCTGAATAAATTGAGTATAGGTGATAATGTAATGATTGGTTTAGGGGCTATTGTTACAAAGTCTATAAAAGAAGGAACATATGTTTTTGGTAACCCTGCCGTACCGCTTCGCAAAATAAATAGATATAATAAATAAGTTCGTTTAAAAATAAAAGTTCATTAAGGAATTTGGAGCCTATGATTTTAAAGTTAATGCCAAATTATACCTATTCGAAATTATCAGATATTTTCTTACTTCAAACTTTGGGAATTTACTTTTTTGGCTCTGTCTCTATGGGTAATAATTCTAATCAAAAACTCATTGATTTAAAAATTAGTATAGCTTAGGGGTTCAGAATTCTAACACAGGTATTTAGAGGTTAAATGAATGGTAGAGGATGTTAAACTTGCTGTGATAGGCTGCGGCTATTGGGGCAAAAACCTTGCTCGTAATTTTGCTCAACTTGGTGCTTTATCAGCAATTGTTGACCCAAATCCAGAGATCGCAAAAATACATGCAACAGCTTTTAAGGTTCCTGCTATGACCATGGAGGAGGTACTGGGCGACCCCTCAATAAAAGCCATCGCTATTGCAGCCCCTGCCGAGTTGCATAAGAGTCTAGCTCTTGAAGGAATTGCTGCGGGTAAACATATATATGTTGAAAAACCGTTGGCACTTTCTGTTACTGATGGTGAGATTATGCGCGATGCTGCCAAGGCAGCCGATGTTGTATTAATGGTTGGACACCTACTACAATATCATCCTGTTTTTGTTACTCTGCTTGAAATGGTCAAAGCTGGCGATCTCGGTAAATTACGATACGCATACTCAAACCGCCTGAGTATGGGAAAGTTTCGCGTAGAAGAAAATGCTTTTTGGTCTTTGGCTCCTCATGATATCTCTATGATCTTATCTTTATTCGGAGAAGTACCATCTGAAATACGTGGTGGTGGACTTGATTTCGTTACTAGGGGTATCGCTGACGAAGCTCGTCTTGACCTTGTCTTTCCAAATAAGGGTCGTGCCCATATTTTTGTATCTTGGCTACACCCATTCAAAGAACAGCGACTTGTAGTTGTTGGTGATAAAGCCATGGCTGTGTTTGATGATACAGCCGAATGGGAGGAAAAGTTATTATTATATCGTCATGAAATTGATAAAAACCAATACCCACCAGAGCCTATTAAGTCGGATGCAAAAGCTGTTTTTGTGCCCAAAGGAGAGCCTTTGAAATCAGAATGCCAACATTTTTTAGACTGTGTGAAAAATGGAACAACCCCAATTACCGACGCTGATGAAGGATTACGAGTTTTGCGCGTTCTTGAATCACTTAATTTACCATCTGCTTAGATAACAGGAGAACTAATATGGCGATACAGTTTATTGATCTACAAGCACAAAGACAACGCATCGATGACCAGGTTAATAAAGGCATTCAAAATGTATTGGAGCATGGTAGTTTTATCATGGGTCCAGAGGTTAAACAGTTTGAAATGGAGCTCGCTAAGTTTGGTCAAGCCAAACATGCTTTAGGTTGTGGGAATGGCACAGATGCCTTGCTTCTTGCTATGCTAGCTTGGGGAATTGGTTCAGGTGATGCGGTTTTTTGTCCATCATTTACATACTGTGCAACAGCTGAAATCATCGCCAATGTTGGAGCGACCCCTGTTTTTGTTGATATAGATCGTGAGACCTATAATATTAACCCAGATAACCTAGCTAAAGCAATCTTAGAGATTAAAGCTGCTGGTAAATTAACACCGCGTGCTATTATTGCAGTAGACTTATTTGGGCAAAGTGCAGATTACGCTACTTTGTCAGAAATTGCAAAGGCTGAAGATCTAAAATTACTAGCAGATTCAGCACAAGGTTTTGGGACGACATTGAATGGTAAGCACCCTATACATTGGACAGACGCAACTACAACAAGCTTCTTTCCCGCAAAACCCCTTGGATGTTACGGGGATGGTGGTGCTATTTTGACAAATGATGATAAAATGGCAAGTGTTTTAGCCTCTTTGCGTGTTCATGGAAAAGGCGTAGATAAATATGATAATATTCGAGTTGGTATTAACTCTCGGCTAGATACAATTCAAGCTGCAATTCTTTTGCCAAAGCTAGCAATATTTGCTGATGAAATTAAAAAACGAAATATTGTTGCAAAGCGTTACATTGAAGGGCTGAGCGGACATGCATTGCGGGTACCTTTTGTTCTTGAAGGTGTCGTTTCTACATGGGCACAGTTTACAATTGAAGTACAAGACCAAGCTAATTTTGCTGCTAAATTAAAAGAAAAAGGCATTCCAACTGCCCGTTATTATCCAAAACCTGTGCATCAACAGACTGCCTATTCAAGATACCCTGTTCCAAGGAATGGACTTGTAAATACAGAAGATTGTCTAGATAATATTATTAGTTTACCAATGCACCCATATTTGGATGAAGTTACGCAGACAATGATTATTGAAACAGCGGTTTCTGCATTATCATAATGTTTATTAAATAAAGAATTCGTGAATTTTCAGTATAAGAATTATGTTATTAACTATTGCATTGCGTATTTGCGTTTATATGATTCAAATTGGGCGACCATGACTTTTTCACGTTGCATTGACATGCGTTTGCGCGGTGCGGTCGTTTCGAGATTCAAGACATTTCTATTCTTTAAGAACCATTCAAAATTAGTCAGAAGCCAAATTTCATTTTGGTAGTGGCGAGCTGCGAAACTAGACAAATCATCGTTTGAATAAAGTGGTGTTCTTAGATGTGAAAGCACTTGGCCACTATCAGCTTCTTCGTCAATGATATGCAAGGTATTTCCAATGGGTTTCATATCCGTGATTGCCCATTTAAAGGAGTCTAACCCTCGAACAGAGGGTATCAGGCCAGCATGACCATTTATAATTTTACCAGATTTTGCAAATTTCTCTTCAAGTATATTGGCTCCACAAACAATTAAATAATCATTATTGGCTAGAGCGGTTTCACGGTTATCATAATGGATAAAGGGGAATTTATATGCCTCAGCTATTTGCCGTGTTTTTAGGCCTTCGAATTGTTGGGGACGATGGCGAAATAGAACTTTTCGTTCGGGGCGCGGAAAAAAAGGAACCTCTAGAAATGAAATGTCGTATTTTTGAAGGTTATTCAGTCCATGAAATACTTCAATGGTTTTTTTGTGCGCTGTGTCGTAGGTAAGCAAGCAAATTTTCATGATGGATCTATTGCCTTTTTAAAGAAATTTAAAAGTAGATTGCTGCGTATTTCAATATAATCCAATACTGAATATCCTTTAATATCTAGAGCCTTTATATCTGCGCCAAATTGGATGAGTAACTCAAGGGCTCGTAAGTCCCCCGACCCAAATGAAGAAGTTTTTGCATACATAATGGGAGTTGTGCCCTTATGGTTAGGCTTGTTAGGGTCGGCACCATTTTTGAGTAGAAAGGCAAGAATTTCATAATGACCTCGCGCAGCACTGGCGATTAAAGGCGTCCAGCCTTTATTATTTTGGTAATTAATATCAAATCCTTGCTCGAACAGTTTTTGTACTTTTTTTAATTGACCCTTCTGCGCTGCTTCGATCATTTCATTTATAATCAACTTCAAGTATTTTTCTCCAAATAATTGCTGTGCTGTTTCTTCACATATTATAAAACTGTCTTATGTTTAATGATAATTATATACTTTAATGCTAATTGACCTTATCGAATATGAAGTCAAATGGTTAAGATTAAAATTATTTGTTGTGAAGCGTAATAGAGTGCTAGTATGAACAAAAGTGTTAATTACTTAAAGTGTTTAATCATATTATTTATTATCTGCCATTTTGAAGCACAAGCTACAAATTTAGCAAGAGGCGCAAGTGTAGCAAATGAAATATCAACCAAGTCTCAGAACCATAATTCGTTGCATGATGACTGGAATGTACTTCTTGATAAATATGTAAAAATAGATGAAAAAAGTGCAGTTAATCTCTTCGATTATATAAGTTTATCACAAAACTTAAAAGACCAAAATTTACTGCATAGTTATTTGTCTCAGCTTGAAGGGGTAGATCCTAATTTACTATCTAGGAAAGCAACAATAGCTTTTTATGCAAACCTTTACAATGCTATTACTGTAATGTTGATTTCAGAAAATTACCCAATTAAATCTATACTTAAATTAGGACCCTTGAATTCAGGCCCTTGGAAGCGAAAGCTTATAAAGATAAATGGTGAATTAGTTAGTCTTGATGATATAGAGCATAACATATTAAGAACTCAATATTCATCACCTTATTTACATTATATGCTTAACTGTGCCTCTATAAGTTGTCCGAACCTTCAGAAAAAGGCCTGGGAAGGTAGAACTTTAGAGTTAGACCAACTAAGAGCTGCTGATGAGTACATTAATTCATCAAGGGGAGTAATTTTACAGAAAAAAGGGTTGAAAGTCTCTTCGATTTATAAGTGGTTTAAAGAAGACTTCCAAAGAGACGGCGGGGTATTGGATCATATATTAAAGCATGCAAGCGAAGATTTAAAGACTGCAATAATCAACGGTGTAAAGATTAGAGCATATAATTATGACTGGACTTTAAACGATGTAACAGGCTAGTCGATGTATTGAAGAAGAGAAAAAATTAAAAGTTATTCCACGATTGGGATGCGCTCTAACCTGCACGCAGAGATAAGTAAGGTATGCTCATTTTTTAACAAAAGTATTAATGAACTTAGCTACATTTAGAATTGCTTTTTGTTCCTATATCCAAATAATATTTTTTAAGGATTATTTTTTCTCTTCTGGTATAAAAATAAGTTAAGTATAAGTGTTGTATAATCTATGCAACACTTATACTTAACTTATAACCTTAATATTACCCAGGATAATCAGATGTTATTGACAGAAGCGAAGCAATCCATTTTTGATGTTTTAAGCAAGATTAGCAGCTGCGAACTTGGAGAGATAGGTGACAATACCAATCTAATTGAAGGGGGATATCTTGACTCATTGGACTCAATGACTTTTGTATTTGAACTTGAGAACAAACTTGGTATTAAATTTCCTGAAAAGATTTTATTTGATGAAAGTTTTTTTCAGATTTCATTTCTCACTAATTGTGTAGTTACTCTAAAAGGCCTATAGTTTTTTGGATTTAAAAAGATGTGTAATAATTTAGATAATATTATCTAGAAATGGAAAAATAATGTCAAAAAAAAATACAAATAGCTTGATAGAGTATGCGAAACGCATGAAAGCTGGTGGCAGAAAACAACGTGAATTATCGCCGCATTTGAGTGCTTTAGAAGACGAGGCCATATATATAATGCGAGAAGTTATTGCCAGTTTTAAAAACCCTGGAATGCTTTATTCAATCGGAAAAGATAGTTCAGTGATGCTACATTTGGCATTAAAAGCCTTTTACCCTAGTAAATTATCATTTCCTTTACTTCATATTGACTCCACTTGGAAATTTAAAGAGATGATTACGTTTAGAAATGAACTTGCAAAACTGTTAGAGTTGGATTTGCATGTTTATATTAATGAGGAAGGCCGTTCGAAGAACATAAGCCCTTTTGATGGTGGTTCGTCTTTACATACTGAGGTAATGAAAACTGATGCTCTTAAACAAGCTCTGGACATACATAAGTTCGACGCAGCATTTGGAGGCGCACGACGAGATGAAGAAAAGTCAAGAGCTAAAGAGAGAATATTTTCAGTACGTAACCCTTCTCATGGGTGGGATCCCCGCAACCAAAGACCAGAAATTTGGAATATATTTAATACCCGAAAAGATGAAAACGAAACTATGCGTGTGTTCCCACTATCAAACTGGACAGAATTAGATATTTGGCAATATATTCAACAAGAAGAAATTCCTATTGTTCCATTGTATTTTGCAAAAAAACGACCCGTTATAGAGCGCCATGGAAAATTATTGATGATTGATGATGAAAGAGTAAGATTTCTGCCTAATGAGTCACCTTCAATCAGAGTTGTACGATTTAGAACTTTGGGTTGTTATCCTCTAACTGCAGCCACAGATTCACCCGCAAAAACCCTTGAAGAGATTATTAATGAAGTTGCAACCGCGAACACCTCTGAGCGAGAGGGACGGTTGATAGATAACGACGAGGCTGCATCAATGGAACGTAAGAAACGGCAAGGGTATTTTTAATGGATTTACATAAAAATAAAAGCGAACCAAAATTACAAAAAATACAAAATGCGAGAGGTGTTCTTCGCTTTTTGACTTGCGGTTCAGTTGATGACGGAAAGTCAACACTTATTGGAAGGTTGTTGTACGACTCAAAACTTATCTTTGATGATAAGCTTAAAAGTTTGGAAGCTATATCTAAAAAGCATGGAACAGCTGGTGATGAAATTGACTATGCACTTTTGCTAGATGGTTTGGAGGCTGAATTGGAGCAAGGCATAACAATAGATGTTGCTTACTGTTATTTCTCATCGCCGAAACGAAAATTTATTGTGGCTGATACACCGGGGCATGAGCAATATACAAGGAATATGGCGACTGGCGCTTCCACCTCAGATTTAGCGATAATTTTAGTTGATGCGCGAAAAGGTATTCTTGAACAGACAATTCGGCATACATACATAGCACATATTCTCGGTGTAAAACATGTTGTAATTGCGATCAACAAAATGGATTTAATTGACTATTCTCCTGTAATCTATCATCAAATAGTATCTGATTATATGGAGATCGCAGAAAAACTTGACTTTGAAACTCTATTACCGATACCAATTTCTGCTCGATATGGAGATAATATTACCACGAGTAGCAAAAAGACCAATTGGTATGGCGGCGAAACTCTTTTAAATTACCTTGAAAATTTAGATATTTCTACTTCAAATATCGACAAGCCTTTCCGGATGCCAGTTCAGTGGGTTAATCGACCTGACTTAGATTTCCGAGGACTTGCAGGAACGATTGTATCTGGAAAAATTACTAAAGGTGATTCTGTACTTTTGGCGAAATCAGGGAAAACGACATCAGTAAAAGAAATCAAAACCTTCGATGGTGAATTAGATAATGCCAGTTCAGGTAAAGCTGTTACACTGATTTTGGATGAAGAGTTAGATTCATCACGTGGCGATGTAATTTGCTCTCCTGACTCACCAATGATTATAACTACTCGAATATCAGCTCACATTTTGTGGATGCAAGAAGATAGTTTATTGCCTGGACGTATATATGTAATGAAGATTTATGGAAATATAGTAAGGGCTAAAGTTCTAGGTATTGAACACCGAGTTAGTGTTAATAATTTAGAAAAAAAACCAACTAAATCATTGAAGTTAAATCAAATAGGCCTTTGTAATATAGAGTTATCCGAACCGCTACCATTTGACTTGTATGAAGAATACAAAGATACAGGTGCATTCATACTCATTGACCGTTTTACTAATCAAACTGCAGGTGCAGGTATGATAGTTGACCGCCTGAGGCTTGCTGAAGATGGACGACCAAAACGTTTAAATGTTTCGAAGTCTGTAAGGGCCGCAAAAAAAGAGCAAAAACCTTTTATGCTCTGGTTTACCGGACCAATTGGTGTAGGAAAAACCACAGTTGCAAGTTTAATTGAAGAAAAAATTACTTTATCAGGTTATCATGCCTATGTTCTTGACGCTGATTATATCCGTAAGGGTTTATGTAGTGATTTGAGGTTTAGGGAGGCTGACAGAATAGAAAATATTCGACGAATTGCTGAAACAGGAAAAATATTAGTTGACTCAGGTTTGATAGCAATTTGCTCTCTAATCTCGCCGTATTCAAGGGATAGAGCTATGGCCAGAGAGCTGATGGAGGAGGATGAGTTTATTGAGATTTTTCTCGATGCGCCACCTGAGGTATGCCGTAAACGTGATAAAAAAGCCCTTTATGAACGTGCCAAAGCTGGAGAAATTAGAAATATTATAGGATACGATAGAACTTATGAGAAACCTGATAGTCCCGACCTCCAAATTGATACAACCAAAATGGATGCTAATGAAACAGCTAACTACATTATTGACTTCTTAAAATCTAAAAACTTACTTACCAAAGGATAGAAGGATATGATTGATTCTGGTAAGCATAACAAGACCTTAGAAAACCGTTTAAAACAGTTTAGAAATTCTATTGATGGTGCAATAGTATTCACTACTAGTTTTGGGATAGAGGACCAAGTAATCACCCATGCTTTGGTTTCTGGAAAACTAGATATTATGATCGTTACTCTTGATACTGGCCGATTATTCCAAGAGACACTTGACGTATGGTCTAAAACTGAAAGTAGATATGACGTAAGGATTTCTTCTGTTTCACCGGACGCAGAAAAAGTCAGCGAATTAATTGAAAACCAAGGTGTATTAGGCTTTAGGGAAAATATTGAAAATCGGAAAACATGTTGCCATGTTCGTAAAGTTAAGCCATTGGAAAAGGCTCTCGATGGAGCCATGGGATGGGTTACTGGATTGCGGTCTGAACAATCTCAAAACAGACAGGATGTTAAACTAGAGTTGCGTGATGAAAACTATAATCTTATAAAACTCAATCCTCTATACGACTGGTCTCGTGACCAGGTTCTTGATTATGTTTCTGATAATTCAGTGCCTTATAATATACTTCATGACCAAGGGTTCCATTCCATTGGCTGTCAGCCATGTACAAGAGCAGTTGCAT
>Ga0233438_10003032_pt1 | contig 15869 bp, 19 predicted proteins | sample SI_123_September_FD_182720 | JGI IMG/M metagenome (GOLD analysis project Ga0233438, IMG submission 182720) | Seawater microbial communities from Saanich Inlet, British Columbia, Canada - SI_123_September2016_10_MG | ecosystem: Environmental > Aquatic > Marine > Inlet | place: Canada: British...
GTCTGGTAATCAAATTATTATTAAAAACTTATCAAAAGTTTATAAAAATGGCTTTAAAGCACTAAAAACAATAAATTTAAATATTAAAAAAGGTGAAATTTTTGCTATGCTTGGACCGAATGGTGCCGGCAAAACTACTTTAATTAGTATAATCTGTGGCATCGTAAAACCATCGTCTGGAAAAGTTACAATTGATGGTTTTGATATAATTGACGATTATAGAGAAACAAGATCAAGAATTGGTTTGGTTCCACAAGAATTAACTCTAGAACAATTTGAAACAGTTTTTAATAACGTCTCTTATTCAAGGGGATTATATGGAAAAAAACCTGATCCTAAGCATATAGAAAAAATTTTAAAGCAGTTAAGTCTTTGGGATAAAAAAGATCAAAGATTGAGACAATTATCAGGAGGAATGAAGCGAAGAGTTTTAATCGCAAAAGCCTTATCTCATGAACCTTCAATATTATTTTTGGATGAACCTACTGCTGGAGTAGATGTTGAGTTAAGACAAGATATGTGGAAAATTGTCGAAGAGTTAAGAAAAACAGGTGTTACGATTATTTTAACAACTCATTATATTGAAGAAGCAGAAGCTATTGCTGATAGAGTAGGTGTTATAAACCAAGGTGAAATAATAGTTGTTGAAGAAACTAAAGAATTATTAAAAAAAATGGGACACAAAAAACTAACTGTAGAACTTCAAGATGAGATTTCTAAAATTCCAGATAGCTTAGATAAATATAAATTAGTCTTAGGTAAAAATAAGATGTCAATTGATTACACATATAATGTTCAAGCTGAACAAACGGGTATTACAAATTTATTACAAGATATAAAAGACGCTGGTTTAAAACTTAAAGATTTAAAAACAGAACAAAGTACTTTAGAAAAAATATTTGTTAGCTTAGTAAAGGAAAATAATGAAATTTAATTATTCTGCATTTAAAGCAATATATCTTCATGAAATGGATAGATTTAAAAGAACATTGATGCAATCTTTGCTGTCACCAGTTTTATCTACTTCTCTTTATTTTATTGTATTTGGGTCTGTCATAGGTGGATATGTAGAAAAAATTGATGGAATTAGTTACGGCTCATATATCGTTCCAGGTCTACTAATGTTAACATTATTAACTCAATCAATTACCAATACTTCTTTTGGAATATTTTTTCCTAAATTTAATGGAACTATTTATGAAATTTTAGCCGCACCAATTTCAACATTGGAAATAGTCTTAGCTTTTGTTGGGGCGGGAGCCACTAAAACTTTAATTGTTGGAGTAGTAATTTTTATTACTGCAACTTTTTTTGTTGAAGTAGATGTGAAATATCCATTATTAGTAATTTTTTTATTAATTCTTGTAGCATTCACTTTTGCATTATTTGGTTTTTTAATAGGATTAATGAGCTCTAACTTTGAACAAATGTCTATCATTCCAACATTAATTATTACGCCAATGGTATTTTTAGGCGGTAGCCTCTATTCACTAGATATGTTGCCACCTTTTTGGCAAACAGTTACATACTTTAATCCAGTAGTTTATTTAATTAATGGACTAAGATTTGCTTTTTATGGAGTATCAGACTTTAATATATGGATTAGTATAAGTTCAATGGTAGTTTTCTTGTTTATTTGTATAGGGGTAGTATCTGTATTGTTGAAAAAAGGATATAATATAAAATCTTAGCTGCTAGCTATCTTTTTTTTAGGATCATAAAAAGGTTTTTCAACAACAACACAATTAAAATTACCTTCATTTGTTGTTACTTCAAATTTATTTCCGATTTCAGATTGTTCAACTGCAAGCATAGCTAACGCTATATTCTTTTTTAATCTAGGAGAGTAAACTGCAGATGTAACTTTACCAATATCATTATTATCTTTTGTTAGTTTCCAGAATGTTGTGTTTGGACCTTTTAAAGGCTCACAATCAATTTCAATACCAACTTGTTTTCTTTTTATACCATCTTGTTTAATTTTCTGTAATGCATCTTTACCAACAAAATTTATATCAGAATCTAAACTTACCAATCGATCTAATCCTAACTCGAATGGATTAGTATTGATGTCGGCATCAGCATGATAGGACAGCATTCCACCTTCAATTCTTCTTATTGTTGATGTATGACCTGGCTGTAAACCGTATTCTTTTCCAGCTTCCATAATTTTTTCATACAATTGATTTCCTTTAGATCCATCTCTTAAATATATTTCATAACCAAGCTCACTCGACCAACCAGTTCTTGATACAATTAAAGGAATTCCATCTAAATTATATTCTCTTAACCAGTAATATTTTAAATCCTTAATGTCTTCTCCAAAAAGTTTAATCATTATTTCTCCTGATGTCGGTCCTTGAAGTTGTAATGGAGAAACATCAGGTTCTTTGATCTGAACATTTAAACCTGAATTAACAGCTACACCTTGTGCCCATAATAAAACGTCACTGTCAGCTAATGATAGCCAAAAGTGATTTTCATCTAATCTCAATAAAACTGGATCGTTTAAAATTCCACCTTCATTATTTGTAATTAAAACATACTTGCATTGACCAACAGCTAGTTTTGATAAGTCTCTAGGTGTAAGTAATTGAGTAAATTTGTAAGCATCTGGTCCAGTAATTTCTACTTGTCTTTCAACAGCAACATCACAAAGAATAGATTTTTCAATTAAGTTCCAAAAATTTTGTTCAGGACTTCCAAAATCTCTTGGAATATACATATGATTGTAAACGGAAAACCCTGTAGCACCCCATTTTACTGTAGAGTCGAAATAAGGTGATTTTCTAATTTGTGTGCCAAAACCAAAATTTTTATTACTCATTTTCGTTCCATAACAGCCCTAATCATTGATTACAAATAAAAAATAGCCCAGTTAAGGGCTATTAAAAAAAATGAGAGGGAATCTATTTTTATTTAAAATTGTTCGGATTCAGTTGAACCTGCCATTGCAGTTGTAGAGCTTTTACCACTGCTAATAGTGTTTGATACGGCATCAAAATAAGAAGTACCAACTTCTCTTTGGTGTTTTACACTTGTATAACCATCTTTTTCTCTAGAAAATTCTTGTTGTTGAATTCTAGAATAAGCAGCCATTCCTTCTTTTTTATATTTTTCTGCAAGTTCAAATATAGCTATGTTTTGTGTATGAAATCCAGCTAATGTTATAAATTGAAATTTATAACCCATCTTAGCAATTTCTTGTTGGAACGAAGCTATCTCATCATCATTTAAATGTTTTTTCCAATTAAATGAAGGTGAACAATTGTAGGCTAATAATTTACCAGGAAATTTTTCATGAATTGCATCAGCAAACTTTTTAGCTTCTGCAAGATTTGGAGTTGCTGTTTCACACCATATTAAATCAGCATAAGGCGCATAAGCAAGTCCTCTTGAAATAGCTTGTTCAATTCCATCTTTGACATAAAAGAATCCTTCAGGAGATCTTTCACCAGTTAAGAATGGTTTATCATTTTCATCAAAATCATTAGTAATTAATTTTGCAGCATTAGCATCAGTTCTTGCTAAAATAATTAAAGGAACTTCAGCAATGTCTGAAGCAAGTCTTGCTGATTTTAAATTTTTAACCATCGTTCCAGTTGGGACTAAAACTTTACCACCCATATGGCCACATTTTTTTTCACTAGCTAATTGATCTTCAAAGTGAACACCTGCAGCTCCTGCTCTTATAAATTTTTTAGTGAGTTCAAATACATTTAATGGACCACCAAATCCAGCTTCTCCATCTGCTATAATTGGCAACATATAATCAACTGTATTTTCTTTTTTCATATCACCATCTTTAAGTTCCATATGTTGAATTTGATCAGCTCTTACTAAAGAATTATTCATAGTCTCAACTAATTTTGGAGCACTATCATATGGATATAATGATTGATCAGGATACATTTCACCAGCTGTATTAGCATCGGCAGCTACTTGCCAACCACTTAGATAAATTGCTTTTAAACCAGCTTTAGCATGTTGAACTGCTTGATTTCCTGATAATGATCCTAGTGTATTTACGTAAGGTTCAGAGTTTAACAAATTCCAAAGTTTTTGTGATTGATTTTTACATAAAGAATATTCAATCTTAATTGACCCTCTTAATCTTTCTACCTCTTCTTCTGAATAATCACGTTTTATTCCAGCAAATCTTTTTAGGTCGTATGAGATATTTTCTGCACTCATTATTGTTTATCCTTCGATGTTAGTTGTTTTAAGAAAATGAAATAGTTTGAATGGATTAGTTATTATCGTCTAAAGACTTAATAAGATCATTCATACCACTTGAACCCCAATCACAATGATCATCTCTCATGTAGATACCTCTACTGTTGTGCTGATCTAAATCCTCTTTTTTGATGATTTGAGCTTCATTTTCGTTATTTTTTAAATTTTTGTTCATAGAAAATATATAATTTACAAGATTTACAAAATCTATAAAAAACGCAAAAAGTCTTGTAAATCAAAGAAAAAAATTGTAAATATTAATTTACAAAATTTACAAATAGAAAATATGAGTCAATTAGATTTAAAAATTGGGCCTAAAATCAAGTCTTTTAGAAGACAATTAGGACTACAAGCAAACAAATTAGCTGAAGATTTGGGTATTTCACCTAGTTATTTAAATTTAATTGAAAGTGGAAAGAGAAAAATTGATGGAGATTTACTTTTATTAGTTTGTGAAAAATTGAATATTAATTTATCTGACTTAACATCTAAAACAGATATCAATTTACAAAATACAATTTCAGAAATTTTAGATGATACATTGTTTGAAGATTTAGATATTTTAGGTCCTGAAGTAAAAGATTTAGTTAGCACAAACCCAAAAATCGGCAAAGCTATTGTTAGACTTGGAGATATTCTTAAAAAGAAAGATCATGAATTAATTGATAAAATTGAAAAAATATCAGGAAAAATAGTTGATAATAGAAAAAATTCTTTTCCAGGAGAGGTTATCTCTGACTTTTTACAAGTAAATAAAAATTACTTTCCTAAATTAGAAGAATTTGCAAATAGAGTTTTTGGAAAAATTCAAAAAAATAATCGAACAAGGTATATAGCTTTATGTGAGTACTTAAAATCTGAATACTCAATAAAAGTCTTAGATGTAATTCCAGAAGAAAACAAACCTTTTTCAAAAATTTTCAATAAAAATAAAAAAGAACTTTTATTAAGTGATTATAGTTCACTTGAGACAAAAAAATTGCATGCTGCTGCACAAATAGCACAAGAAGGGGCCAGCAAAGAAATAGATGAATATTTGTCAACTTTTAGCTTTCCATCAGAGGAGTCAAAAAAATTAACTAAAGTTGCTCTACTAAATTATTGTGGAGCAGCAATATTAATGCCATATAAACTTTTTCATACTGAATGCAAAAAACTTAAATATGACTTAGAGTTACTGCAAAATACTTTTGCAACTTCTTTTGAACAAGTCGCTCATAGAGTAACTTGTTTGCAAGATCCAAAACTTCCTGGAATACCTTTTCATTTTTTAAGAGTAGATATGGCAGGAAATATTTCAAAAAGATTTTCATTATCAGGAATTGATATTCCACGTTATGGGGGTGCTTGTCCAAGATGGAATGTTTATTCTGCATTAACTAGACCAGGTGTTATTCAAGCTGCTGTCAGTAAAATGACCAATGGTGAAAAATATGTTTGTATTGCTAGAACAGTTGAAAAAGGTATTGGAAGATTTGGTCAAGCAAAAAGTATTTTATCAATAGGTCTTGGTTGTGAAGCCAAATATGCAAAAGATTTCGTTTATACAGAGAATGTAAACATTAACGATAAATCAACCGAGATTCCAATTGGTGTTTCTTGTAGAACATGTGACAGATTAGATTGTTCACAAAGAGCTTTTCCACCATTACATAAAAAGTTTGATGTAGACTTGAATACTAGAGGTGTTTCAGTTTACGTAAGTGATAATAATTCTTAAAATATGATAAAGTTTATTTTACCAGCAATTATAATTTTTTTAATTGTCTTATTTTGGGAAAAAATTAACGATTATTTTCTAAAAAGATTTAAAATTAAGCTTAATTACATAGTCGTAACCTCTGTATTAGCTGCTATTGCCATTATCCTTCTCCTCCTAAACTACTAGGATTTATGAACAGCATTGATTTTTCAAATTATATATTGGATGAGGCTGACGGTGTATTCACATACAAAAATGAGAATACAACACTTGGATTTGTTAGATTTAACAAGAAAGGTGAAGTAGAATATATTTTTGTTAATCCAATTTTTAGAAAACAAGGATTAGCAACTAAATTATTACAATTAGTAAAACAAAAAACTGGAAAAGAAATTGTACTTCAAGAACCAATTAGTCCACTAGGTTCAAAATTACTTAACTCTCTTAATAAATGGAAATAAATCTACTATTTTTCTTAACAGTTATACCGGCAATAATTTTATACGGAATTGCGAAATCTGGCTTGGGTGGCTCTATGACATTAATTTCCGTTCCATTAATGACAATAGTAATGCCGTTAAATCAAGCCTTAGGAATTATTTTACCAATCTTAATATTTTCAGATTTTATTGCAGTTTACAAATATAGAAAAGAATTTGATTTAGGAACTTTAAAATTAATGGTTCCGTTTGCTGCTATTGGTATAATTATTGGTTCGTTAACTTTTTCATATTTTTCTGAAGATTTATTAAAATTTATTATTGGTTTAATGGGATTTTTGTTTGCTGGGCATTATTTCTTTTTTAAAAAAAATAAAGAAATTAAATCAGAAAAAAATTTCTTCAAAGGTGGAATTTGTTCCACAGTTGCAGGTTTTACAAGTTTTTGCGTTCATGCTGGGGGGACACCGACTAGTCTTTATTTACTTCCACTTAGAATGAAAAAAGAAATTTATGTTGGCACAAGAATATTTTTTTTTACGTTTGTAAATTTAATTAAACTTCCTTTATATATTAATTTATCTATGACAAATTTTGAATCGTTTAAGCAGTCAGCATTATTATTTCCAGTTGCTTTATTAGGTATATTAATTGGATATAAATTACTTAAAATTATAGAAGAAAAATTATTTTATAATTTTATATATGCTTTAATTTTTGTAACAAGCACAAAGCTTTTGTATGATTATCTGATATGATTTATTTACAAACCTTTAAATTTTAATAAATGTTAAAATAAACTTAGTTGGGATATGAATAAAAAATTTAATCCAAGAATTAAAGCAAGACTAAGAAAAAATAGACAAGTATTAAATAAAAATATTGATAACTTTTTTGGCTGGGTTAAAGGTGCTAAGCTTGTGGAACTTAAAGAATGTAATATTGAAGAAGATCCTGTAAGACCAGAACTAGATAACAATTTTAGAACTGGATATGGTAGAAAAATATATGGCGTTGAATACCTAGGTGAAATTCATGCCGTTATGTGTTTTGCTTACACTAATAAAATTCCAAAAAGTGTGGATGAATTAGAAAAATTAAGTACCGATGCATTTTTGCAAACTGCGATGAGAGACCAATCTGGTGGTCAAATAGCAATTGCTTATACTGTATGGTCAAAAAAGAAGGGTGGTGGAAAATTAATAGTAAAAGAAGTGTTTAAAAAGATCAAAAAATCCAATCATTTAAATAGATTAGTTACACTTTCCCCGCTTACTGATATGGCAACTAAATTCCATGAAAGAAATGGAGCTAAGTTAATCCAAATTAATGAAACTACACAAAATTTTGAATATAACGTCTTGTAATACATAATGTTAAAAAAATTATTAATTCTTATATTTTGTACTTTATTTATTCTTCAGTATTCTAGAGTTATGGCTAATGAGGAAGCAAAATATGAGATTATTGATAAAAATGAAGTATATGAGATTAGAAAATATTCAGATCGTTTAGCTGTAGAAACTTCTAGAGCTGGAATAGATAGTAATTTTAGAAAACTATTTAATTACATATCTGGTAAAAACGAAACTCAAGAAAAAATTTCAATGACAACTCCTGTTACTCAAGTTGAAAAAAATGGTAATATGACTATGCAATTTTATTTGCCTTCAAAATTCAATTCAGGAAATGTACCCAGTCCAAGTAGGGAAGATGTTAAGATAGTTAATATTGAAGGAGGATATTATGCTGTTCTTAGATATTCTGGCAGAGCTTCTGATGGTAATTTTATAAAGCATAAGGAAATATTAGAAAAAGAGTTAAAGAAAAAAAATATATCAATTATAAGCCCAGCTATTAGAGCAACATATGACAGTCCGTTTACACTTCCAATGAATAGAAGAAATGAAGCAATGTTTAAGGTTGAATATTAATTTATGAAATTAAAATATAAAGCTATGGTTTTATCTTGTATGGATCCACGTTTTCAACTTCCTGTTTTTAAATTTATAAAAAAAAAGAATTTAATCAGGAAACATAGCTCGTTTACCATTGCTGGTGCCGCAGTAGGTGTTACCCATATAAAATTTAAAAAATGGCATCAAGCTTTTATAGATAATCTTGCAGCTTCGATTAAATTACATAAAATTGAAAAATTAATTGTAGTTAATCATGAAGATTGTGGAGCTATAAAATTAGCAGAAAATAAAAAGAATTATATAGAGGATGAAATTCACAAAAATTCGTTTCAAAAACTTAAAAAAGTAATAAATAAAAATTTTCCAAAGTTAAAATTAGAATTTTATATACTAAGGTTAGATCAAAAAATTTTAAGGGTTCGCTCTTTAAGATAAGTCCTAAAGAGCTCCCTTATTCAGCCTCTTTGGCTTTTAAATCCGTTTGGATTTTTTTAGTTTGTTTTATGGATTGTTTCTTCAGCTAAGTATCAGGTGGTGTAAGTTTTAACATAATGACCTCCTTACTAATAAAGGTAATTATTATTAAAATAATTTCAATTTATTTATTTGCTTTTAATGCAAATAAATTTCTTGAATACAACCTACTGCTTTAGTAGATTCCCGATATCTTAATTAGTTATCTTTAAATTATTTTTTATCAATTAATTCACTTATAAAGTTTTCGCCATAACCATCATCAACTGCTTTTTGAAAATAATTCTTATTATCCTCTGCAATTTTCTCAGCTTCTGGAAAATCTTCCAATAAGTCTTGAATATAAGTTAAATCTTTTACAGAATTGATTGCTGTAAATTTAAATCCTGTAGAATCTCCTTTAAGTAGAGCATCAAAAATTCTATTAAGTGCAGCGGAATTCCCAGATCCAAGCTTAGCTACATCAAAGAATTTTTGCAAATCAAGATCAAATTTTTTAGCAGCTTTTGTCATATGATTTATCAACGCTGCATTTCCAAGTGTTAAAAAATTGTTTAAAAGTTTTGATTTTGCTCCCATTCCAACTGAACCAAAATGAAAGTAATTTTTACAAAAAAGTTTTAAAATTGGTTCTGCTAATTTAAAATTATTTTCTGTTGCACCAACAATACCACCCAAAATACCTTCTTCTGCTTGAGCTGGTCCTCCCATCACAGGACATTCTACATAATTGATTTTATTAGATTGGTAAATTTTTTCTGTCTCAATTGACCCTGTCTTGTTGTGAGTAGTGATATCAATGATTAATGTTTTTTCATCTAAAATAACTGAAAGTTTTGAGGCAATTTCTTTTGCAATAGGAGTATTAGTTACGCATTTAATCAAAACATTTAACTGTTTCTCCTTAAATTCTTCTAGATTTTTTACTTCTATTGCACCCTCACTGACAATTTTTTCTATTGGCTTTCTATTTTTATTAGCAATTACAAATAAGTTGTTACCTTTATTTAAAACATTTTTAGCTATTCCATAGCCCATATAACCTACGCCGATAAAGCCAATATTTTGCATGCAATAAAGTTTACATGATAATTGAAAATGTATAAAGTTTATTTATGAAATACTTGTGTGCATTAAGAGATTTATTAATAAGTCTTGTTGCCTCAACTATTATTATCTACGCGATAAATATAGTCGCTGGTTTTGCTGGTGCTGATTATCAGTTTAGTCATGGTGAAGCTTTTGTTGTTTGGATTTTAATGGCAATACTAGTTAACAATTGTTTAAAAAGATAAATTAGAAATTAAATTTTCTTTTTAAGTGTCTTAGTTTTCCTTCGGTGCTATCGTAGTCAATATAGCAGCCTTGTAAAAATCTATTACCTTCTTTTACTTCATAAGAAGTTCTTCCATGAAGTAATCTATAGTTATCCATCATCATTAAATCTTTTGGAGCAAGTTTAAACTCTATCCTATATTTTTCAGAGTTATACATTTCAGATAATTTCTTTCGTGCCTTGTAATATAAATCTAATTCCTCTTTTTCTAGCATTGGCACATAATCTAAACGTGGGCTAAATCGAACTTGTTTAAATGTTTTGTCATCATTCAGTTTAATTAATTCAGACCAATCTTCCAAAACTACTTCCTTATCAATAAATTTAAATCTTACTTTTACTTCAGATAAAATTTTATAAAATTTTGGATTTTCTTTTTTTAAATCTTCTGTAACTGTAAAACCGTCTACCAATGTAGACAACCCACCTGTCACTTGACTTTCAATACAATGAAGTAGCTGTATACAGGGTACAGGGTTACGGTAAGGATTGTCAGTATGAGGTGATAAGCCTAGAGATGTATACGCAAGATCATTTGGATCTGGTTTAGATTTAACATCAAAATATTCACCAAAATTTGTTCTTCTGACACTCCCTATTGAGTTTGCAAATTTTACAATAAAGTTATTTTCTGTTGGGATATTTTTGACGATTACAAAGCCATATTTATAAAAAGAAACAAGCAAATCATACATTTCTTTACTATCAAAAAAGTTATCTTGGTATTCAAAGTTTTTTATATTCTCTAAAGTTGAATTCCATTTAATCTTAGGGATAGATTTTATAACCGTATCATCGTTAGAGAATTCTAAGGCAAGTTTATCAATGTCTAATTTAGATTTTACACCATCATTAAAATCAATTTCTAAAAATTTTTCATTAATATTGGCTGCATTAATTGATATTTCGCTACTTAAAGTTGTTGGATCAAACAGTCTCTGTTGAGTGCCTTTATCTAAAAATTCTTCACCATCAACTCTTTCTCTTAACCAAAAAGGGTGTATTTCTTTTTTGGTTAAACCACTGTTGAAGTAAACTTTATTTTTATCAAGTTCAATTTTCATTACTAGAGTCTAGAATTATTTAAATTTTAACTTTATTCAACATAAATAAAATAGTAAGAGATTGATGTGGATCAATTTAATTCAAAAAACTACCCAATTTATGCAAACTTTTTAAACAAGTTAGCAAAGGATTTAACAAGTTTTTATTATTCTAAATTAAACAAAACTTTCAAAGTATCTAACAAACTTAAAGGCAAAGGATACGATCCAGTCACAACTTCTGATAAAGCATTTGAAAAATTCATAAGATCTAAAATTAAAAATAGATTTCCTGATCACCAAATAGTCGGTGAGGAATTTGGTCACAAAAAAACCAATAGTGATTTTACTTGGGTAATTGATCCAATCGATGGCACAAGATCGTTTGTTATTGGTAACCCTACTTGGAGTAATCTAATTTCATTAAACTATAAAGGAAATCCTATTTTGGGTTTAGCCAACTTTCCCGTGCTTAAAAAGTATTACATAAACCATTCTGACAAAGCTGCCTATGTTGTTGATAATGGAAAAAGAAAAAAAATAACTGTTAATAAAAAAGTTTCTTTTAAAGATGTAAAAGTTTCAGCAGCATTTCATGGATGGCTATCTTTAGATAAACAAAAAAAAATTCCTCAAATTTTAAAATTAATGCAATTTCCTTGTAGTGATGCTTTAAGTTATTCGCATCTAGCAGAGGGTAGGGTTGATATTGTAATTCAATGCTCTAATAAAATTTGGGATATTCATCCAATCATCCCCATTGTAAAAGCTGCAGGTGGATATCTTTCGACCTGGGATAACAAAGATGCAGTTAATGCTGGAAACATTTTAGTTTCATCAAACAAAACTATTCATAATAAATTTTTAAAATTATTAAAGCCTGTTTCAAAATGATCCCTAAAAAAGCGCAAGAAATTTTGGATTTTTGGTTCAAAGAAACACCTGCTGAAAAAAGATTTAAAAAAGATGAAGCTTTCGATAAAACTATAAAAGATAAATTCCTAAATGATTATGAGCTTGCAAGTCAAAACGAGTACGATGATTGGCAAGATCAACCAATGAGCGCTTTAGCTTTAGTTATTCTTTTTGATCAATTTTCAAGAAATATGTTTAGGGATGATAAAAAAGCTTTTGCGCAAGATCACAAAACAAGATTAATTGTTAATGACGCTGTTTATGCAGGCTACTTAGAAGCTATGAATGAAAGTCAAAGATTTTTTATGATTTTACCTCTTATACATAGTGAAGAAATAACTGATCACGATATGGCATATTATTTATTGACCAAATACTTGAGAGAACACGAAGGCTATGCTCAGATTAAAAAATTTTGGAAAGATCACACTAAAGCTATAAGACAATTTCATAGATATCCTCATAGAAACAAAGTTCTTGGAAGAGAGTCTACTGAAGAAGAATTAGCTTTTCTTAATGGTCCTAACTCTTCTTGGTAATTGTGAATTTAAAATATATTTTTAAAATAATTGATAAGGATGAGTGGCAAAAAGTAAGAGAATTAGCGTCTTATTCAGGTTCATCTAAAGATATAAAAGATGGGTTTATTCATTTTTCAGCTGAAGAACAGGTAAAAGGAACTCTTGAAAAATATTACTCAAAACAAACTAATTTAGTATTGCTTAAAGTTGAGACTTTAAAATTGGATCACTTAATTTGGGAGCAAGCATCTGATGGTAATATGTTTCCTCATTTATATTCTTCACTTGATTTATCTAATGTTATAAATGATTTTGAAATAACTTTAGATAATGATGGCACACATAAGCTACCAGATACACTTTAAGTATTTTTCTTACTAATAGTATTCCTAAAATATATAACACAATATGCAGTAGTAAATTCAATCGGAAATTGAAAAAAAAATTTATTAAAATAGACACGTACTTTGATTAGTAGTTAAATTTGCTAATGGCTATTAAAGAGAAAAAAGTAGCAAAAAAAAAGACTAAGAAAAAAAAAACTAAATTAGTCAAAGTTTCTAGAAAAAAATCAAAAACTAAAAAAAAGCTTGAGTCAAAAAAGATGGCGTCAAAAAAGCAATCTAAAATTTCTAGAAAGAAAGATACGCTTAATAAAAATAAAAAACAGAAAGGTAAAAAAATGAGTACAGAAACGGTTAAAGGTGGGGTATCTGCATCGTTAGATACATCTCATCTTAAAGTACCATTTCCATTTAAATCAAAATATGGAAATTATATTGGAGGAAAGTTTGTTGAGCCTAAATCAGGAAAATATTTTGACAACGTAAGTCCGATTAACAATGAAGTCATATGTCAAATGGCCAGATCAGATGCAAAAGATGTTGATGCAGCTTTAGATGCTGCTCACGAAGCATTTAAAGAGTGGGGTAAAACAGACATCACTACAAGATCAAATATAATGAACAAAATCGCTGATGTTTTAGAGAAAAACCTAAATCTTTTAGCGACAGCCGAATGTTTGGATAACGGTAAACCAATTAGAGAATGTATGGCTGCTGACTTACCATTGGTTATTGATCATTGGAGATATTTTGCAGGAGTTATTAGAGCAGAAGAAGGATCTGTTGCTGAAATTAGCAACTCTCAATATTCTTACAATATACCTGAACCTCTAGGTGTTGTTGGTCAGATAGTTCCATGGAACTTTCCACTATTGATGGCTACTTGGAAATTAGCTCCAGCTTTAGCTGCAGGAAATTGCTCTGTTTTAAAACCAGCAGAACAAACTCCAGCTTCTATTATGCTTATGATGGAACTAATTGGTGACTTGTTACCTCCAGGAGTAGTAAATATTGTTAGTGGATTTGGTCTTGAAGCAGGTAAGCCATTAGCTTCATCTGACAGAATAGCTAAAATTGCATTTACAGGTGAAACAACAACTGGACGTTTGATTATGCAGTATGCTGCACAAAACTTAATTCCTATTACTTTAGAATTAGGCGGAAAATCTCCAAACGTTTTCTTTGAAGACATCATGGATAAAGATGATGCTTTTTTAGATAAGTGTGTTGAAGGATTTGTAATGTTCAACTTAAACCAGGGTGAAGTATGTACTTGTCCAAGTAGAGCTTTAGTTCAAGAATCAATCTATGATAAATTCATGGAGAAGGTTATAGCTAGAACAAAAGCAGTAGTGCAAGACAATCCTCTAAAAATGGAAACTATGATTGGTGCTCAAGCATCTGTAGAACAAATGGAAAAAATAAAATCTTATCTAGATTTGGGTAAGAAAGAAGGTGCCAAAGTTCTATGTGGTGGAGATGTTGCTAAATTAAATAGTGGTTTGGAAAATGGAAATTATATCCAACCTACTATTTTTGAAGGTGACAATAGTATGAGAATCTTCCAGGAAGAAATTTTTGGACCTGTAGTTTCTGTTACTAAGTTCAAAGATGAAGCGCATGCATTAGAGATTGCTAATGATACACTTTATGGACTTGGTGCCGGTGTTTGGACTAGAAATGGTAATATTGCCTACAGAATGGGTAGAGGAATACAGGCAGGTATAGTTTGGACAAATTGTTACCATGCTTATCCAGCTCACTCACCATTTGGTGGTTACAAACAATCTGGTGTTGGAAGAGAAACTCATAAAATGATGCTAAATCACTATAGACAAAACAAAAATCTACATGTGTCTTACGCAGAAAATAAATTAGGTTTCTTTTAATAGATAAATTATAATGGCCCGTATTAAATTACGGGCCATATTAAATATGAAAGTTTCAGCAACACCTACAGCACTTGAGTTAATTGAAGATCTAAAAAAAACTCATGGTAAAGATTTATTATTCCATCAATCAGGTGGATGTTGTGATGGAAGTGCGCCAATGTGTTATCCTGCTAATGAATATATGGTTGGTGATAAAGATGTTCTTATTGGAGAAATAGGTGGTATCCCTTTTTATATTAGCAAAACTCAACATGAAGCTTGGAAAAATACAGATTTAATAATTGATTGTATTAAAGGTATGGGTGGAATGTTTTCTTTAGATAATGGAACTGGTAGAAGGTTTCTAACAAGATCTGAAATCTGTGTGCCAGAAAATTCAACAATAAATTAATTAAGTTTTCCTAAGTAATTTACCATTACAACACCAACAATAATTAAAATAATTCCAATAGTTCCATAAATGTTAGGAATTTGATTATATTTAAGCATTGCAAATAAAACGACACCCGTAACTGTTAATCCGCTATAAGTGGAGTAGGCAAATCCAACCGGCAGTGCTGACATTGCTTTTGAAATAGAAAACATTGTAATGCACATAAATAAAATACATAAAATTGATGGTGTTAATTTAGTAAAACCATCAGATATTTTTGCAAAGCTATTTGAAGCTATGCCAAATGAAATTCCAAGTGCTAGAAATAAATATCCAAATAATGGTTTCATTTAATTATTTCCTAAAAGATTAACCATTAAAACTCCAATAATAATAAACACTAATCCAATTATTGAATATAAATTTGGCATTTGATCAAATCTAAATATTCCAACAACTACAGTTGCAATAATGGTTAAACCTGCAAATGATGCATATGTTATTCCCATTGGGATATTTTTCATCACCATTGAGAGTGCATACATACATGCAACAATTGTAATGCCAGTAATTATACTTGGGAAAAGAAGGGTAAACCCTTCAGCACTTTTTGCAAAACTATTTGAAGTTACTCCAAGCACAACTGCTAGGATAAGGAAAGCATATGAAGAAGC
>Ga0233438_10003037_pt1 | contig 15858 bp, 7 predicted proteins | sample SI_123_September_FD_182720 | JGI IMG/M metagenome (GOLD analysis project Ga0233438, IMG submission 182720) | Seawater microbial communities from Saanich Inlet, British Columbia, Canada - SI_123_September2016_10_MG | ecosystem: Environmental > Aquatic > Marine > Inlet | place: Canada: British...
TACATGGGCCTATAGCTCAGTTGGTTAGAGCACCTGACTCATAATCAGGTGGTCCCAGGTTCGAGCCCTGGTGGGCCCACTGAAAATCAAGCACTTACGCAGAAATGTGTAGGTGCTTTTTCATTTTCGCCCGAGTATTTACTGGCTTTAACAAAGGTCGCCAACCAAAATGACTAGTTAATGATAGCCCTAAGATAATACCACTGTCATTCAATCCAAAAATTCAATGTGTCACTAATTTCGTTCAATATGTCACTTTTACTGTCACTAAATCTGAAAAGTCAGGAAGTGATGTTAGCAATTAGACCCCATACCTTTCTGAATCTGTTTCGGTATTCAATTCCGTCCGACTGAATAGGTATATAACCCCATCTCGTTGTATTTCTAGGCAGTATTTCGTGATGTATGTACCCTATGTTGGTTAGAATGAAAGTAAAGCCAAAAGCGACCTCTGATTGTTCTAAGTTAAGTCTCCTGTTAATATCCCGTATATAACTAAAGTGTTCAACTATCTGATTAACAGTAATATAAGCGCTATATTTGTGTCTGAAAACAACATACTATGGGTTCAGATTGAGATACCTCTCCATAGTTACCTTTAAGGTAAAGAAGGCTACCGAACAACTGTATAAAGCAGTGGATGAGGGGCAGAAGGGAGATTATTAAAAACTACTCCCTTGATTCCTTGAACACTGCTTAGAAGTAATGACTCTGTTAGCACTGGTGATGACAGTGTGAGAATCGAAACAAAAGGTTTGGTGATAGTGGGTGACCCCATTGACGCTATCACGGAGTGAGCCTTCCCGATGCGACAGACAGCGGAGGGGTTAGGTACAGTATACAGTGTTATACTTCTTCCCCATTTAGGGGGGAGATGAACCTATGTCTCAGCTCCAGAGCAACAAAGGGGTTAGGTAAAGCGGTTCTCCTCCTTATCCAAAATAAACATATAAGAATGTATGAATCAATATATTGAAAGGTTATTGACAGATCACAGCATTAGTTGAGTACAAGTGAAACACACTGTAACTTTACCCTTGACGAACTCACAATTATATAATTACAACATATTCTAAAGAGCGTGAGTGGGTGTCTTAAAACACCCCCACTAGCGACTACATTTAACAACTGGTTACCTTATAACTGGAACATCAAAATGGTTTTCAACGCTTGACAGCTTTCATCACGTGTGATTTGTTCTGAAAGCATCACACAGCAAGATGACATTATTGAATAGAGGACCGCTATATCGAGTTCTCTCGAACAGACTAATAATAGCCGTTACCTATCACAGAATGTCTAACACCGCCTCTTGGGTCGTCCACATCTCCTTTACGTCTAGGAATAATATGGCAGTGGAAATGGAAAACTGTTTGACCAGCATACTCTCCACAGTTCATGCCAATGTTATAATCTGTATCACCGTAGGTGTTTTGGAGAAACTGCTTAGATATTCTAATAGCTGTGGTCAGTTCCGATTGTTCCTTGTCGTTTAGAGCAAAATAGTCAACAGCTTTACGTTTGGATATGATGAGAAGATGTCCTTCAGTGACGGGATACTTATCCTTAATGACAAAGAAGTAATTTGTTTCGAATATCCAATGGTCTTTAGGGATTTTTAAGAATACGCTCATACAGCTAAGATAAATCGTTAGGCTCTACTTCCCATCCAATGGGAGAATACTGCTTAGCTGCCTTATTATGCTCTTTAAGGAACTGCATTCTACGTTCTGATGTAGAGCCAGTCTGTTTTGCGATAGTCTCACCAAGAGGATGCCTACTTGCTATGAAAAACTCATTACGTTCATAAAGTTTAGCGAGATAATATTCATCCGCACGCTTGTCGCTCTTGGAACAGTTGACAGATGACTCTGCAAGTACTAAGTTCCATACACCGTTTAGATTGTATTCTCCGTGCAAGTGCTGCTTAGACACTGGAAAGAAATGGTCAACATCTATATTAGTGATGTCAATGCTGCGATTAGAATAAAAACACTTTCCCTTCTGGTATCCGCTTAAAGCATCACGTGCAGCAGTTACAGAAGTTCTGTAATCTACCCCTTCGATATAAAATTCATTTCCACTATCATCAATCTTTACTTCCAAAAGATTAACTGGAATACCCACGTTCCAAGCTGTTTCAACTAAGTTCCATCTTGCCTCTACCTCCGTTTCCAGCAATAGTCCGCTGTTTGACTGTAGTTCATATAATCTGTCGCTCAGCACAAGTTGCTTGGCTGTTTCATTGTATTCGTAAAACTCAAATGGTAAACCGCCTTTTACGTTGTGGAATCGAGGTATTACATTTTTAAAGCCATTCTTAGCCGTGTAGTTGATTAGTTCGTCATAGGAGACGTCTCCTATGACGTAACCTTTGTATGTCCTTGCCAGTCCTGAATCTGTAGATCTCGTGTCTTGACTAAGACCAGACTTGTAGTGCTTTAATAAATGGGGAGTATAGGCTTGTGCTAATTCTTCGTAGCTAACAACAGACTTACCTAGCTTCGCTAAATTTAGTATTCCCTTTGCTAATGAAAATTTGTAAGAAGCGGTGTTTTTACCGAACAGAATTATTGAACGCCAGATAGTTTCGTTGCTGAAATCATTCTCTCTGAAACTGGATAATATTTTCTCGAAATTTTGATTCAATTTGCGTTGCTATATGTCAGTCAACATAGTTTTTTGAGTCGTTTTGAGCCAGTAATAGTTGTTTTCTTTGTCTCCTTTTAAGAGACCTGTAAAGAGCATTACATCGGCTTCTATTAAAGATAAATTCAATGATCTTACAATATTACTTGGAACATTGTGAATAAGAAGTTGGCTGTTATTCTGTGCAACGATTCTTATTTTGTTTGTCTCAATGGTCAAATCATCCTTTCGAAGATTTAAAAATATATCCGTCTGGTATGATTTAGGGTTTATTTGAATTTCTTTGAGAAAGGCACGGCACTTATACCTAAAGTTACAGTAACAGCAATTTTCTGGACTAGGTCTCCCAAAATATGGAATATTGAATTTTTCTTTTTCCATCATTTGCCCCAATCTTATGCGTAATTGGTAAAGGTGATTCGAGTACTTACGGTAGTCGTCCGTATTAAAGTTTATTTGATAATAATCATTTTTGGAAAGTCCTATCAGCTTGCATGTAATATTAGAAGGAGCAAAGCCATTTTCAAAAAAGTATAGGCCATAGGAAAGAATTTGTGTTAGATATTTTTGAATCGGCTGATGTTTTTTGCCATCTACATAACTCCAAATAGGACCGGATTTAAAATCAATTATTTCTACAGACTTCGATTCGTGATCCATTTTTACTAAATCTATTTTGCCCTTGAGGTGGATTGATTCAAACGGATATTCCGAGTGAAATCTCGAATCCGAATCATTCATTCCAGTCAATAAGTCTTTCGTCTGCAACTTTTTGATTACATAAAATGGAGCTTCGTATTTAATCACTTCTATATCAGGTGAGTTTAAGGTTCCGTTTTTTAAATCTGTTAGCGTTTGAGACCAAATAATGTCAAAATCATCAATATGACGTCTTTCTGAGATATAAGTATTCAAAACCTCATGAATAACATTGCCAAGGAACGTGTTACGATCGTATATGGCAACATACCCTAGATTTCCCGAGTTTTCTTTCTTAAAGGCATATCTAAGGTTGCACTCATAAATTGAGTGAACATGACTAGGTCCAAGTTTTTCTTCGAGTATCATCACCCATTTTGTAGAAATGAGAAAAATTGCTGATAAGTCCAAGAGGGTCGTCTCTCCAGATTAAAAGTATCAGCAAAAAATATTTTTTCAGTTGAGTTACTAATTTTAATCAACTCAGTTAAAGAATTTTGTTCAGGAAAATGACCTCCATGGTAGTTCCAAAGAGGATGAACAGTAATTATAGTAAAATCGTGATATTTAATGTATGGTATACCCTTGAAAACACTGATTTCATTTTCCTCAAGAATTTCTCGACTTATTGAGTTTGTAAATGAGGTCAATAATTCGATTGAGTTATTGGTCCAATCAAGAATTTCTAGATTAGACCAGTCATTATCAAGCCCTAACTTATAATTTGAATCATTAGAAATACGCAAAAGAGCAACACCCAACCTCCAGTCAAGAATGCCATGATAATTTAAGTTTCGGTAATTAAGTAAGTCTTTGTAGCATGCTGTTTTGCAGATTTTAGCGTGATCGGAGTTTAAAAAGCTAATGGTAAATCTGTTTGTGGGCTTTGGATTGATAATCATTTTTAAGAAATATTCGTAATTATCATACAAGTATTCAACAAAGCCTGATCCATTAGAGAGCTCATCGGATAAAATGATTTTTCCTACACTTCTGTTAGTATTATCGTCTAATGGGTATTCAGTAATTGCAGCGATTTCGACTTCCTCCGGTGATACATCTCTATCGTCAGCTAAGCAACGTTGAAGTAGAAATGCTGCTGAATGATATGCCCCTTTGGCGCTGACTCGTTTACCACTATCCTTATGAAAAGGGTTTGCATCAAGATGTGTATTGAGTTTATCAATATGAAGTCTAAAAATATTAGTTGTTTTCCTTGCCCCAAGTGAAATTGGCACCTCCTCACTAGAAAGTGAGGAAGTCTCTATTTGCCTTGCAATATAGCTGTGTTTTACAGCCTCTTTGAACCCTCGGCCTAATTTTGTATTTAAACTGATATCCAAGTACTGGTTTTCTAGTGATGCATTTTTATGCTTTAGATTCTCGATTCTTTTCAAATTAAAACCATCACCACCGTTGTTGTTAATTCGCCAAGTGTAGTCCATTGCCGCAAAAGACAATTTAGTATTATCAATTAGTTTTTCAGTCTTCCCGTTATCCGATGATTGCGAGAAAAGAAGAGCTTTCGAAGTGCTAATTTCTTGATCAACTTCTCTGTCTTGAGGATCGTCAGAATAATCAGTTCTAAACGCATTAGGTATTACGACTAAATATGCATCTTCAGAGTCCTCATTAAACCCTCCGTTAGGAGATATGTCACCTTCAGTAAATGCTACAGTTCTAAGGAGATTTGATAGTCTATTTTGTATTACCCAAGTAGGTGTCTCGAACGCCTTTTTATTGGATTGATTGACTGACATGCTGCCTCCATTTGCATAATTTTTATAAAAATTAAGTATATCCGGAGTAATCCCAATACTAGTATAAATTCTTTTATCCTTGGTCTTTTGTGCTCCTGGGGCAAAATCGAATATTGCACGGTCTAATGGCCTTGTTATTACTGAAGGTTCAAAAACATCGTTATCTAATTTTTTAAAGCCGGTAATTAAATTTCTCAATCCAGTCGGCATTCCGGACATAGGCAAAAGACCAATTTCGGCCATTACTTGTGCAAGATCACCTTCGTCAAAGGATTCGGATATTCCCATGAACTTCGTTTTGAAGTCATTTAATAGCCAATTTTTGAAGGTACTTAAGCTAAAGTCTTCAAACTTGTTAATACCTACGTAAAGATTACTGACTAGATATTCAAATAAGTGAGCCCAATTAGTTTCATCTTTAATCCATTTGAATAAATCAGTAGTGTGTTCATCTCCATCAAAAAACTTTTGGATACTTGTGAATTCCCCATGAACCGAAAATCTTTCGTCTGAATGTATAAATGTAGTCGAGAAGTATTCATGGAAAATTGCCTTTACCACCATCCGATATAAAATTTGTTCCTGTGATTGGCTCAAAAATGGAACTGGAGATAGGTCTCCAGTCATTCTTTCCGGATTGTTGAAGAAATATTCATCATGATTTCTACCTCTACAATATGTCAATGCAATATTGAAAGCTTGATTTGCTCTTCCGGCTCGTCCAACACGTTGTTGATAATTGAATCGCATCGGAGACATATTACCTTGGTAAACAGCTTGTAGAGATCCAATATCAACTCCAACTTCTAGGGTAGTGGTCACACTGAGTAAATCGATTTCGTTTGCCTTTTTAGATTCTTCTAGTACGATACCCTTGAAGAGTCTTTGGCGCTCGAGTTGATTGTCCGTTTGCCCAGTGAGCTCTTCACATCTCATTCGTACAGACTCATGATTTCCTTCTAAAAGTTTCGAAAGAAAGTTTTTGTTTCTTATCTCTTTGACGCTTAATTGCATTGACCTTTTAAGTGGAGAATAACAGTTTTTACAAACTCCGCCAGAAAAGTGTAAATGAACAGTTTTACAACTACTGCATCGATAAGCATCATCGTCTTCTTCCGCAAATCTGAGTTTTAGTTTTGGGAGACGCAAAACACCATCTAGATGTTTGTATTTATTTACGATCACTTCAAATACTCTCGTCCCCAAAAGATCATGGTCTAAACCTTTTAGATCTGCAACCTTTTCTAGGTAGCTTCGGAGTGGTTTTATTCTTTTGTATCCATTTACAGGAGGAATTACGTAAAGTGATGGCTCATATCTAAACTTATCCCCTAGAACTCTTATTGATGAATCTACAATACTCTGAAATTCATCGTCTGAGAGCTCATCTAAACTAGATTTATGGCTGCCACTAATAACTACATGAGCAATACCAGTAGATTCAATACTGTAAAAGAGTCTCCCAAATAAAAATCTTCCAACTATTGGTAAGATTGAATTTCGAATATTTGAAAAGGCGATTGCTTTTTCTGATGAATTATGAATTTGAAAATCATTAAAACTTGCTTTTCCATTATTCCATTGAAAGAGATCCTTCCAATAAACTTTCCTATCAGTGCTAACTGTTATTTCTTGTTTTGATGCACTTGTGCCTGCAGGATTTACCCCTAAGTTCAGTAAGCTCCATATGACGTTGTCTAAGATATCTTCTATGCTAATGACCTTTCCCTTTGCATCCTGTAAAAGCCTTACTTGTTCTTGATCCCTAAGGTCTTCACGCTGATATAGTGCACGCATGAATGTTATATCGACTTTATTTTTAATGAGATCAAGTTGATCCTGTTTGTCTAATTCCCACAGTTGAACAGCCTCGTATCGGGCCTGAACTTTATGCCTCTCGCTTGTGATTAACTCTTTTACCAAATCACTAAAGTTCTCGGTTTCAATATCATTTGAGAATCGTGCTGATTCCTCTCTAGAATCTGAGAAGGCTACTAATTTTCTGGGGTTATTTTTTGATTCCGGAATTGCAAGAAATAACTCTTTTGCGAGTACCTGATTCGTTTTTCCGAAACCCGTTCTAAATCCACGAATAGGAGATTTCCTATTCAGTCTCCGGGAATAATCAATCAAGCAATTCGGACATACCGGGGGCAGAGCTGTTCCTTGGTCAGAAGATGTATCTTGAATGGATGAACGTGTGTAGTAAAAACCTTCGATACGATCTTCTCCATTTGAAAAATACAATTTACCATCTTCCGAACCGAGAAACCTTTTTTTCCATTGCTCTTGTAAGGACCTATCTAGGGACGCACGACCATTGGACTTTGGCCAAAAGACCCCATAATCTTTTTCTGATCTTGTTTCAACCATCGCAGATTGAGACTTTTCAGGAATATGTTCAATCTCGGGCGGAGTGGTTATAATTTCATCTAAAAACGTTTGGTCATGATCCGAATGGCCTGCCATTTTAGTTCCTCCTACCAATGTTGTTCCACAGCAATCGCAATAAAGCGCCTCAAATACTCTTTTGGAATTATGACGCACTTTATTAATTTCAAGGAAGTCTTCGAAAGGATTCTCCTCAATGTTATGAGATACTTTGGCATCTGATTTAAGTGTGACCCATAAGCCTTCTATATTCCTTATGAAATAATGTAGTCGAAATCGTGGTAGTTTACTTTTTTTCTTGCGAGGATTGAGATTCTTAATTTCATTGAAATGAACGTCAATAAGTCCACGGAGGATCAAAAGACCTTTGATTGCGTCATAAAGGTCAGGATCGTCTAAGTCGCCAAATATTTTTCTCGCAACCGAAATAAATTCTTCATTCTCGTTCTCTTTTTTGTTAAATACGGGGTGTGGTCTATATCTTTTGTTTTTACCATCCGATTCACTAAAGCTAAACGCCTCATTTAGCAAAAATGCTAAGGACTGATTATCGTCTAGGTCGTTCAGAAAACAGTAAATATTCTCAAAACCATGGTTCAGAGAATCAATAAATGACGTTATTTTTTCAGTAAATTCTAACTCCGATAAATCGTTGTATTCACCGCTTTTCTGGCCGATTTGAGCGTAAATATGATGATCAAAGGTTTTGTAATCTGATTTGTCTATTGAAACGTGTTGCCCTTCAATTACGGACATGTCTTCTTCAAGCCCAAAGAAACCTTTTAGAAAAGCTTGACTCGTCTCGAATTCATCACTTTTTGGATCACCTTCAAGTGATGCTGAAGATGCGAGTATGCGAACTCGATTGGATGAAGGGGATAAACCAATTCTTGAGTAGAACAGCCTGAGTAAATAAGATATTTCAGTCCCCTCTGTCCCACGATAGAGGTGCAACTCATCGATGATAATATGAAATATTCGTTCATCTTTTTCTTTTTCTCTTTCTTCTTCTGTAAGATTTTCTAAGTCCCATTCTGTCTCAGCATTAAGCCATTTTTTAGTCTGATTAATCATATCGGCTTCAATCTCACGCATTAGCATTATACTAAGCATTGAGAAATTCGTGATTAAGACATCAGGAGGCGTTTGTTGCATATCAAATCTAGATCGCATTTCCGCTCCATCTAGTCTTTGAAAATTTGAAATTAACTCGTCTCTTTTTTTTCCAGAAATCTCTTCTTTTTCAATAAAAGCCTCTATTTCGTCATAGTTACTTTGTAGTGCGTTAAGCTCTTTAGTCAACTGATTCCATTTGCTTTTATTGGGCTGTGGGCCATCTGGACTTTTCTTAGTTAGTGACCCTGATACAGGGGAATTACTATTATATCTACCGAAGAAAATTCTATTGCCATTAAGCTTAGTATCACAATAATGTCTTATTTGATCACTATCGAGTGAAATTCTAAGTCTAGTCATTTGATCTTCGACCAAAGCATTCATAGGATAAATTATCAATGCCTTAATAGCTTGAGGTCTAGATTCTTTTTGTCTCTGAAGTACATCTTTGCTCAGAATGTAATTTCCGCTGTCATCTTTTGCGGTCCCTTTGGCTTGACCGAAACCCCTTGTGTGAGGTCCATTAAGATTGATTTCCGAGGCAGTATTCTTATATTTTGCTAAGTCTTTTAATAGATAAGCAAAAAGCGGCATTAAGAATGCTTCGGTTTTACCGGAACCAGTACCTGAAGTAATGACACAGTTCTTCCCGTCAAGTGCACTACGAAGCATTTTATCCTGATGATTATATAGAGGGAAGTCACCCGTGAAAAGTCCAAGAGAGACAAACTCTTTAAATATTGTGAGCTCTTCCTCGCTTAAGGTTGCAATATCATCCGTGGTTAATTCTTTAATCTTTTTTGGGCCAGGCAGGTATTCTGGTAAAGACTCGAGCCAAGGTTGACGGTAAATCGTGCCATCTTGTTTGAGCAATTGAAGTCGTTTCGCCTCAAATTCATTATGTCTAGTTCCAAAGGCAGTTTGAACATATCTTATGTATCCGTTAACGACCTTTTCAAATATGCCTAATGGATTTATCATATTTCTTCAATATTTTGATTTAGTTTTTGTCCAATCACCTCTAATACGCTTGACTCGACTTGCTCATAAACTCTAAAATAGACATTATCTATTTTCTCGAGGTTAGGTGTCATTCCGTTCAATAATAGTAAACCTCGTTCGATCCAAAATGGTAGACCTAAATAAAGAGGAACTAAGAAGTCAAAAGTTCTATCAAGCCTTACCTTCCGCTTGTGAAGAACATTGTGTTTTATAATTGAGAATATAGCCAACGGAAGATTGTTGATAACCTTGGGCTTGTTTTCTGTGATAAACACATGAACAACTGATCTGTCTATGAATCCTTCGAACCTTACAATAGTGTTGTTCTGGTAGTTGTCAATAGGTTCATTTGAGTCTTCCCATTTGAGAGAAACAGGATTAAATATCCTTTTTCTATTGTGATCTAACGGATAAAGATCAGAGCTTTTTATTTCCTCGATATATTCGTTACAACCTCGCTGGATAAACAATGATGCTAACTGATATACTACATACTCAGGATTTAAGGGGTTGTGTATTCTGTTAATGTATGCAAGGCTTAATTCATCTTTTAAAGCTTCAAACTTTTTTACATCACCATCACGATCAAATAGAATGATTTTAGACGGGTAAAGATCCTCATACTCATTTGAGTGAAAATGCTGTTCAATTATTATTTCATTTTCGTTAGAATAATTTACAAGTGCATCCAAAAAATCAGGCTCTCTATGGCCACTAACCATTCCCCGTAATCCGTGATTAGTTTTAATAAAGAAAATCAAGGATTCGTTGACCCTTACAACATCACCGTATTCATAGAAGTTGATATATCCAAGATGTCTCCAATTTTCCATTACCCGTTTGCTCATTCCTACAGAAATTGAAGGGTTTATCTCTCTGATGAGTTTTGGAAATTCATTTGTTTTGACTGACCTACTTTGGCTAAGGAAAAACAAAAGAAGATCGCCTTTAGTTGGTAGTATTGGTCCATTTTTCCTCGGTCTGGATACTGAGCCTCTGTCAGCAGGTTTGAAAATTTTGAATAGATTAGAATGCCAGCCATTAAACTTCGCTACATCATACGCACCAATAAAATCAGCAGGTATATCGAAGATGTCTTTTTCTGTTCTTTCAAGTTCCTGAACGTTCTTTCCGTTGTGATTTTTTAAGGCGGGATTATCAACATTTATTGGGTTAGAGTGAAGTCCACCTAAATTTAGATAAAAACGATATTTAATACTTTCATCTTCAGTACAAATTCTAAACTCATGCGGAGTTGAGAATTTTTGTGGTAGATAATAACGTTCATTCTCTTCGTTGCGAACCAGTTCACAGAGCGTCTCTTTAGTTTTTAAGCATTGTGCAATTAGAACTGGTTGGGCTTCCGGTCCCGAATAAAAGAATGAGGGTTTGAGATCTACAAAAATGGTTTTTTTTCTGTTTGTCGAAAATGCAGTTATAAGCTCAATTTTACCTTCTTGCTTGACATTAGGATTGAAAAGTTTGAAGATTAATTCAAATTCTTCCCGTTTAAGATTTGTAAATTTAAACGCTTTTAGATCGCTGTTTTCTATCTTAATCAGTTCATAATTGAGGTCATGTTTTTCGATTATCAGAGACATTTCCTTTTCAAGAGCGACAACAATAAAACTGTGTTTATTGGAGATTTCATCTGTCTCCCGCCATTCATTTAGTTCGTGATCTTTTACCAGGAAGAATTTATCATTTGAAGAGCAAAAGCGATGTCCGTTGAATTCAAATTTTCCAACGTTTGGAATCTCTTCGGGTAGATTAATTTCTGCGCTGACTTGACTGGTTTGGAGAATGAAATCCTCAGATAAATTAAGCGCCTTTTTCAGGGCATCTAGATTAATAAATTCGCTTTCTGCTCTCCAATAGAGTCTCTTAATCGGAATTCCAGGTAAGAATCCCAACCTAAGGCAAAGTCTCAGAGGTACAGGAGGCCTCCGATATTTGGCATTATTAGTAGTTATGGTTTCATGTGTGATGTTATTTCTGCAGTACTCGTTTAGAAAATTCACAACCGAATTCCTTAAAGGCGACTCGTCCTTTAAGTATTTGAGTATTGGAGAAATGAAATTCGCCTTTGACTCGTACTTAGTAAAAAACAGAGTCCATTCTTGAATTGATAATGTTTTTTTTGGCTGATAGCCATCATCTATCAAAAGATCGATGATTTGGTCAAATTTGTGGGAGTTGAATAGTGCATGTCTCTCAATACGAGAAACATATTTACGCTGCGGGTTTAAAGGGTTTTGAAGTTGAAAATACCCAAGTTCACCTTTTTTAAATTCGCAAGACCATTCTTGGAGGTAGGTCCATGCTGGCTCAAGTACTTTTTTTGAAATATTAGAGTCGAGCGGAGCCCATCTAACACCTAGTGCATTGCTGCCAAAATTATTGATTCGATCATATACGTTAGAAGCTGACATGTCAATTCCGTCATCTTCCGTTAAGGCGGAAATGAGGAAAATAAGAAAACCGAAGTATTCCGGTTTATCCTTACGAATGGTTTTACCATTATGTTTTTGCGGCAAGGATATTTCGTAAGATGCTTGTAGTTTTGAGAAGAAATTTCGGGAGCCGATTATTCGTTTTATTGAAATAATGAAATCGTCAATATCGTATTGATAGTCTGATATTTCTTTGAATATTTCAGGAGATATTAGAAGGCAGGATATTTCATTGTTCTCTTCTAGCTCATTAAAATAGTAGTCGACTAAAAGAGAATTCCAATGCACATATGAAAATGTAGTTAAGGAATATTCAGAATCCTCATTTTTATCCTCATTAATTAGTATAGAGTCCTCGGAAGAATGCACGAGATCCTTTTCAAATTCGCTCCAAACGGTTCTGGATAGTTTAGTCATATTACCAAACGTGTAATTCCCTTCTCTGTCCAGATTTCTAAACATTAATGCTTGCGCTTCTGTGGACCTCACAGTTCTCCCAAGTTCTGCGGCTAGTTTTTGGATTGAAGCATTATTCTCATGAAGTCCAACTCCATTTAATGCTTTGTAAAGATGATAGACTTTGATAATTTCATCCTTAGTCCACTTAGATCCTGACTTGTTGTTTTTTTCGCCTCCCGGGACTCTATTGTAGCTCATACATTATCTCATTTCATCTAATAAGGATTTTAGGTGTAATCCTAATTGATATCCAAGTTTTGGAGGTACAGCATTGCCAACTTGAGTATATTGAGGGACTTCATACCTCCTGTTTTTTCCACCCGTAGTTTCTTTAGCCTTGAATTCAAACCAGTCAGGGAAGCTTTGTATCCTTGCCATTTCACGGACAGATAAAACTCTATTTTGCGCCAATGAATAATGGCATATATCGTCAGGGATCGTTAATTGAGCGGGTGCGGGTTTGCTTGCAATTAAGGCTCGTTGTGAATGTTTTCTGGTTAAAGTAATACTGTTAAGAAACAAATGCAGCTCCTTTTGAGAATTAAATAATTTCTGTTTCTCAGGTAAAAGCTCGAACAATTGAGAAGATATAGATTTTTTAATTGGCTTTCCTTCAGTTTTGCACTTCAGAATTTCTTTTTCTAAATCGCCTGATATTGAAATTATTTGGTAAAAGAGGAATCGGCTTTTGGTCGTATTGGAGTGACTCCTATAGTTATGATTTTTGGCTATGTTTTGAAGTGAATGCCGAGAGGATTGGAATAGTGCATTTAATTCAGCCACATATTTTGAAGGTTTTCTCGAAGAGCTTAAATCGTCTATTGCATCTTCAACTGATATCCAGCTATTTGCTTCGTGAGACACTAATTTGGGTAAAATAAATCCATCAAAATTTTCGAAGTCTTTGATAGCGTCATAATACTTCAAATCGGTGACTGATATGTCGTTTATATCACGCTTTGCCTTGGTTAAGTATTTTTTTAAATCTGTTAAAACAGGATGTTTAGGATACTTTGCGTGAAGAATATCAAAAAGATCAAATCGAATTGCGATCATGATGTATCGTGGTCTATTTTGAGGAATATCAAAGTACTTGGAATTTACCATCATACATACGGGTACATATCCTTTTGAAGTAAAAGTTTTAGCTACTTCAAACCACGCATAATATTTATTGTTGTCTTCGCTGAAGGCTGATGTTATACCTTTTACATTTTCGAGAAGGACTAATTTTGGATTTAAAAGTTGACAGATTTCCGCAAAATCTAAAGGAAGTCTATTCTTATAATTTTCTTTTTCTCTTTTACCTGCGAGGCTAAAGCTTTGACATGGTGGTCCACCAGAAATCAAATCCAATTCACCGTTATAAGGGTCTTTAATCTCAGATTTAGTGAGCGCATCATTCATTAATCGTAAATCTCCAATCAATAGTGTATTGTTGATGGACGCTAAATCACTTTTAAAAGCAATTTCAGATTGCTCCAGTTTTCCGTGTGTCAATAAATCTTCTCTTGTTCTTTTCTCAATATGATTCCTGCCATACCTAGAATGAATCCATTTAATATTCGCATGCGGTTTGGAAATATCAAGATTAAGAATGTTGTGAGCGAATGTGGCACTTGCCATTGGTGATACTTCATTTGCAAATAAAAGATCGAATCCAGCCCGTTCTAATCCGAGCGTTAACCCTCCGCATCCAGCAAATAGTTCAATATGTTTAAGTGTAGATTTCAATTTACTATGATGGTGTTATTAATAGCAGACCTCATTCAGGGCCAATTTCGTTTGGTTTAATAATGTGAGAATTTACTTTAAATCTTTGTTGCGTTAAAATTTGTAGGGATTAAACTTTATAAAACTGGTTAACTAAAGTTTTAAGCATGTTAAATGAAATTATAAGATTGTCTAATTAGGTCTTACAGAGTAAAAGCAATTAGCTGTTTGGAGAGGATCGACTTATTGTTCTAATTAGGTAATATTCAATTCTTATATTAATAACTAAGGTTTATCAGATGCCTTAATAAGGTTACAACTCTGGCAAATCTTCAACATCCAACTGCTTTACTTCTAACCCCCTCAAATAAGTAAGTGATACTTTCAGATCGCTGTGACCCATTACCTGTTGTAGCTTTTGAAGAGAACCTGTTTTTTCAAAGACTTTGATTGCACCTGTGTGTCTGAAGCTGTATAGGGTTTGTTTGTCACTCAGAAGTTTAGATTGACTCTTGTACTTTGACCATATACCTTTAAAGTAACTTGGATTGTGGTCGTAGCTGCGCATTGAAAACAGATTTACATTTCTATTTTCTACCGTCTCAAAACGGCTGACTATTTCCTCCCTTACAACAGCTGGTACAGGTAGTATCCTATTCCTTTTAGACTTGACCCTGCTACCGTCCAGACTGAGTATCGTAAAGTCTGTATTGAAGTCCGAGAAACTAAGACAACGTATCTCCCTGTGAGGTCTTAGAAGCATACTGTAGGTCATCAAACAGCAGAGGTATAGATTCTCATTATACTGCTTAATATCTTCCAATGCAGTTGATATATCATTGATTGGTCGGTGAAGCTCTTGTCTTTGCTTTGGTAGCTTTATTTTGCTGAGATTAAGTAATACTCCAATCGATTCTAATTCGTCCTTCAGTAGAGCTGAGACATTCCTTTTAAAGTTAGCCATGCTGGAAGGAGAGGGGGAGCATTCAAAGATGAAATCTCTTATGACTTCTACTTTTAGTTTTGCTATGGGCTTGTCAGACAGCTTATTCTTTTGGAGGAACTCTGACCAGAGTTTTTCTGTGTATATAAGGTCTTTCTTGTAGGAAGATGAGTATTCCATAGATAGCTTCCTTTTGAGTGTTCTTTTAGCAATAGAATCAATGGATACTTTCTGTGTCCTCGTCTCAAGAGATGGTCTCCAGCCATCTCGGATTGCCATCGTAAAGGCAGAGCATAAGACGTCTGCTTGTCGCTTTCTTCCTTTAACTGGAGTTTGGTTAGGGCTGAGGTCAATGTCTATTGCCTTTCCATTACTAAATCTGTGTCTCTTGCCCTTGTACCAGAATGTGATTAGGAATTCGGTACTGTTCTTCTTTGTTACTTGTGGAATTAATTCTTGTTTTAAACGCATCGTGTCACGTTTTGTGTCACGCTGGTGGGGTAGACCTTTGGTTAAAGTTTGTAAACGTCTATAAAACAGTATATTGCCTATAGCTCAGTTGGTTAGAGCACCTGACTCATAATCAGGTGGTCCCAGGTTCGAGCCCTGGTGGGCCCACTGAAAACAAAGCACTTACGCAGAAATGTGTAGGTGCTTTTTCATTTTTGCCCAT
>Ga0233438_10003041_pt1 | contig 15844 bp, 9 predicted proteins | sample SI_123_September_FD_182720 | JGI IMG/M metagenome (GOLD analysis project Ga0233438, IMG submission 182720) | Seawater microbial communities from Saanich Inlet, British Columbia, Canada - SI_123_September2016_10_MG | ecosystem: Environmental > Aquatic > Marine > Inlet | place: Canada: British...
TGACTCTAGAAGTTTTAATGAAAAATTTGAGAAAGTTTTAGATCAAATAAGCCCTAGTGATTATATAAATTTAAACACCAAAATTGATGTATTAAATTTTGGATATAGGTACAATAACAAAACCTACATCAGTATTGGTTTTTATGAAGAATTAGATTTCATAGCATATTTTCCCAAAGATGCTATTGAAGGATTATATTATGGAAATGATCCTTTTTTTAATAGACCGTTTTCTGTCTCTCAAGCGATAATGAAAGCAGATTTAATTGGGGTTTTGCATGCAGGAATCTCAAAAAAGGTCGATGAAAAATTAACAATAGGTGGTCGATTTAAAATTTATTCTTCAAGTTTAAATATAGAAACAAATAATAATTCAGGATCAATTACCACTACTACTAATAATATCAATATATCTCGTTTAACATTGCAAAATCTTGATGCAGGAGTTAGCACTTCAGGAGTAGACAACTTTACTCTTTTGGGTGGAAATCTTGGTGTTGGTTTTGACGTTGGACTTACCTATCATTTTTCACCTCAGATAGAATTTACAGGAAGTATTTTAGATCTTGGGTTTATAAAGCATTCTAAAAATACCAGAAATTTTACAGCTAAGGGAAATTATGTTTTAGATGGAATAAATTTTGAATACAATCCTGATGACCCAATAGACTATTGGAGGCAACTAAGGCGAGATATTGATGCAAGTGTCCTTACTGAAGAAACTAATAATGCTTATACTTCTTGGAGACCCATGAAACTTAACGCAGCACTAAAATATAGTTTTGGAGAAAGAAGAAATAAATTCTGCTACGCAAAAACCCGGAAACAATATTATTATAACTCAATAGGGTTTCAGATGCATACTATTATGAGGCCATTAAAGCCACAATTTTCTTTCACTAGTTTTTATGAGAAATCATTATCACAAAATATTCATACCAAATTTACTCATACTATAAATGATTATTCCTCCGCAATTTTTGGTGCTGGAGCATCATTGCAGCTTGGTAAGTTAAATATTTTCGGGGCATTGGATAATGTTTTTGGAGTCAGAGATTTGTCTACTGTTAATAATATTTCTCTTAACTTTGGATTTAATATTACAATAGATTAACCATGAAACAATTATCTTTTTTATTGTTATTTTTCTTTTCTGTATCTAATTTCAGTCAATCAAATAACTCAATTTCTCCGAAATACATAATCGTTAAAAGCAACTTTGATTTTTTAAAAAAGGAGGATAGCTATAAAACCAGCTCTTTTACTAAATTTTTATTTAACAAAGCGGGTTTTAATACTTATTTAGATAATGAAAAGCTCCCCGAAGAATTGGTTATCAATAGGTGTAATAGTTTATATGCAGATGTTAAAGATAAGTCTGGAATGTTTATTACTAGAAACTATATAGTATTGTCTGACTGTAAAGGAAGTATTGTATATTCATCAAAGAATGGTTTCAGTAAAATAAAAGATTTTGAAAGAGCATACAGGCAATCTATAAGGTCGGCTTTTTCATCCATTCAAAAGTTAGACTCTGTCTACAATTCATCTACTGTAGCTACCATTCAAATAAACAATAAATATCAAGTTAAAAATAATAGTAAAAAGAAAGACAGAGTAGATGTTTTTAAGCCTACAGAAAAGCAAAAAAAAACACCAAGTTACCCCTTGTTGTATGCTCAAAAAATTGAGAATGGATATCAGCTTGTAAATACCAAACCAGCAATTAAATTTGTCATATTAAAAACTAATAATGAAAAAAAGTTTTTTATTCAAGATAAAAACGGAACCCTTGTAAAGTCTGGTGATTATTGGATAGCTGAGTATTATGAGGGCAATAATTTAATAACTGAAAATTATCTTATTAAATTTTAATAGTCATATTTATCTCCCCACATTTTTTTTAGCTCTTCCCTAAATTTGTTCTCTCTTGCATTGTTACCTGGATTATAAATTTTTGTTTTTATAATGGTATCAGGTAAAAATTCCTCATAGGTAAAATTATCCTGATAATCGTGAGCATATTTATAGTTTTTACCATAATCTAGATCTTTCATTAATTTTGTAGGGGCATTACGTAAATGAAGAGGCACAGATAGATTGCCAGTTTCTTTTACAATTTTTTGCGCTTTATTAATAGCCAAATACGAGGCATTACTTTTTGGAGAATTTGCCAAATATACAGCACATTGGCTTAAAATAATTCTAGATTCGGGATACCCTATTACAGAAACAGCCTGAAAGGTATTATTGGCCAAAATTAAAGCGGTAGGGTTTGCATTACCAATATCTTCAGAAGCTGCAATTAATAACCTTCTAGCTATAAATTTTAAATCTTCTCCACCTTCAATCATCCTAGCTAACCAATATACAGCACCATTAGGATCACTTCCTCGAATCGATTTTATAAAAGCAGAAATAATGTCATAATGCTGGTCTCCAGCTTTATCATATCTAATCGTATTCTTCTGAATTTTTTCTAGCACCAATTTGTTAGTGATTGTTATTTTTTCTTCAATCCCAACAACTAATTCAAAAATATTCAACAACTTTCTAGCATCTCCGCCTGAAACTTGAAGTAAGGCATCAGTTTCTTTTAAGATTATTTTTTTAGTTGAAAGGATACGATCTTGTTTTAGAGCTCTTTTTAATAGTAAAATAAGATCACTTTTATCAAATGAGTTTAAAATATATACTTGACATCTAGATAAAAGAGCAGGAATTACCTCGAAGCTCGGATTTTCTGTTGTGGCTCCAATTAAAGTAATCCATCCTTTTTCTACAGCCCCCAAAAGAGAGTCTTGCTGAGATTTACTGAAGCGATGAATTTCATCGATAAATAAAATTGGATTTTTTATAGTAAATAAACCAGGTCCCTTTTTTGCCTTTTCAATAATTTCTCTAACATCTTTAACCCCAGAACTAATGGCACTTAAAGTAAAAAAAGGTCTGTCGGATGAATTTGCAATAATGTTGGCTAGTGTAGTTTTTCCTATTCCGGGGGGTCCCCAGAAAATTAGTGATGGAAGAATTCCTTGTTTAATTAAATTAGTTAAAATTCCTTTGTCACCAACTAAATGTTGTTGACTTATATAATCTTTAAGTGATTTTGGGCGTACTCTTTCTGCCAAAGGTTCATTCATATCCATAAAAATAGTAAAGATTTATGACAGAAGTTGTTATTTTAGTAAATGGATTTATTTTTGATACAAATATATCATGAAAACTGACGCTTCACTTTCTTACCATAAAAATGTACTAGTAATTCCAGTAGTAACAATTTGTATTATTTGGTTTATTTATTGGTTAGAAATTAGGTTTGGATACAATTTTAATAAATATGGAATATTTCCTAGAAGTTTTAAAGGACTTAGAGGCATTTTCTTATCTCCTTTTATACATAGTGATGTGTCACATCTTTTTAATAACTCAGTACCTTTATTTGCCCTTATGGCTTCTTTATTTTATTTCTACAAAGAATTAGCGTTTAAAATTTTATTTTTTGGTGCAATTTTAACTGGTTTGTTATGCTGGAGTTTTGCGCGAGACTCCTACCATATTGGAGCTAGTGGCATTATTTATTTATTATTTAGTTATATTTTCTTTAGTGGTATCATTAGAAAACATTATAGGCTTATAGCCATGTCTTTAGTGGTTATTTTTTTATACGGAAGCATGATTTGGTTTATATTACCAACAGAGGATAGAATTTCATGGGAGGGACATTTGTCTGGTTTTTTAACAGGACTGTTATTTTCAATTTTACTTAGAAATAAAGGAATTGTAAAAGAGCAATATCAATTTTCAGAGACTGAATTTGATTTGCTATTTGACGAAGAAGGTAACTTTTCACCGGTGAATCACGATGAAAAAGGATGTGAATAAATTGACTTATTTTAGTAAAAAATTAAGATAAAATTCCTTCTAAGAATACCTATATTTGCATAAATTTTAACAAAAATCCTTATATATGAAATCAAATTACTCTAAAATTATTTTTTTTAGTTTGATGTGTATTTCTTTTTCCATGAAGTCTCAAACTCAGGCAGAAAGAGAAGTAATCGTTAAAAACTACGATATTTCTAAATTAAAAGCTCTAAGACTTAAGTATTCCAAAGATTTTAATGATGATAAAAACAAAGCCATGTTTCTTGCTAAGAAAAATGGATGGAAGATTAAATATATGGAAAATGGGTCTTATCATGAGTTAATCAGTGTCTCTGAAGAAGGAAAACCTATTTATTATAAAACAGATAATTTAGACGCATCAATTTCAACTAGAACAAATTTCTTACACAATAATGGAGGCTTAGGCTTAGATATAGAAGGTCAGGGAATGACAGCCCATGTATGGGATGGAGGTTCAGCCAGGCCATCTCATCAAGAGTATGACGGAGTAGGCGGAGATAATAGATTTTCTGTAGGAGATGACTCAGATTTAAGTTTTCATGGAGCCCATGTAACCGGAACAATAATTGCCTCGGGTTTTGTAAGTGATGCAAAAGGAATGGCTCCACAAGCTAACGCCATAGGTTATGACTGGAATAACGATTTAGCCGAAGCAGCCGAAGCTGCTCTAAACGGTATGTTAATTTCAAATCACTCGTATGGATTTAGAGCAGCAGATATACCTGATTGGTGGTTTGGCGCCTACACAATTTATGCAAAAGAATGGGATGAATTAATGTACAATTCACCCTACTACCTGACAGTTTTTTCAGCTGGAAATGATGGTTCTGTAAATACTACTAATTCAGATCCATTAGATGGGGAAAGTCAGTTTGATAAAATAAATGGAAACAAAACATCTAAAAATAGTTTAATTATTGCAAATGCCCAGGATGCGCAGATTAATGCTAATGGGGTTTTAGAATCAGTGGTAAGAAGTTCAAGCAGTTCTGAAGGACCTATGGATGATTTGAGAATAAAGCCAGATTTAATGGGAAATGGTACACAATTGTACTCTTCTTATGAAAGTTCTGACAATGCATATAATTCTATTTCAGGAACTTCAATGGCAGCACCAAATGTTACTGGGTCTTTGTTATTGTTACAGCAGTATTACAACGAAACTAACGGTGTTTTTATGAAAGCATCTACCTTAAAAGGGTTGGTTATGCACACTGCAGATGATGTAGATATTCCTGGACCAGATCCACATGTAGGTTGGGGTCTTTTAAATGCTAAGGCGGCTGCTGAAGCTATTACAGAAAACGGATTTGATTCATATATTTCAGAAGAGTCTTTATCTAATGGAGAAAGTTTCTCAATATCTGTTAAATCTGATGGTGTAAGCCCTTTATTAGCATCTATATCATGGACAGACAAACCAGGTCAAGTTAATACAGGAACATCAAATGACACAACACCTGCCTTGATAAATGATTTGGATATTAAAATCACTAAAGATGGTGAAAGTTTTAGTCCTTGGAGACTTACTGGTGTGTATAGTAATGAAAAAGCAGATAATACTGTAGATCCTTTTGAGAGAATAGATATAGACAACCCAGCAGGAGAATATCTGATTACAGTTACCCACAAAGGCACATTAGATGAAAATCAGGATTTTTCCATTATTGTTACTGGGGTTTCCTCTGATATTGCATTTAATACACCAACTTCATATCAGAAAGTTTGTTCAGATGACGATGCTGTTTTTGATTTTAGTTATATCCAAAATGCAAGTGGTACTACTACACTTACTTCAAACGGAGTACCCGACGGAGCAAACTTAGTTTTTTCATCATCAACATTAGAAACAAGCGGAGATTTTTTTGTTACCATAAATAATTTAGAAGGAGTTTTAGCAGGTGAATACCCGATAGAGATTATTGCAGATAATGGCAACGAAACTAAAAAAAGGAAAATTACATTAAAAATATTACATCCAGAATTTTCGAATTATGAACAAACCATTTCATCACCCACCAACGGTGTTAGAGGAGTTTCTGCTTCTTCTTTAAATCTAAATTGGACAGAAAATGTTAATGCAGAAAGCTATTTAGTAGAAGTTTCTAAAACTCCTTCTTTTAGCAGCACGATAGTTTCTGAAGTAGATAATAGTTTAAATTTTGATTTAAATAATTTAGAAAGTAATACAGTTTATTATTGGCGAGTAAGGCCAGATAATAGTTGTGGTATTGGGCTTTATTCAGAAGTTTTTAGCTTTCAAACCGGTATAACAGAGTGTACAACTTTTACAGGAACCGATTTTACTGATGCATCGATTGGTAATATTGATGTAGATGTAACAGCTTTTGTTCCAATACCAGTATCAATGTCTGGTAATTCAATTATTAATAGCATTACAGTAACAACGGATATTACTCATTCTCGTATAAATGATTTGATAGTTTATTTGCAAGAGCCACAAGAATTGGGTAGTAATAATGTTCTACTTCTTGTAGATCCTTGTGGCCCTTCTGCTGCTGACATAACTAATACTACTTTTGATGATAATGCTAATGCTTTTTCTTGTTCAAATGCTACCCCTGCTATATCAGGGACTATTGCCCCACAAGATAATTTATCTTCTACGGTTGGAAAAGAAGCCAATGGTACTTGGTTTTTAGCAATGTTTGATCAAGTAAGGTTTCAAGGAGGACAAATTAATGCTGCAAGCATGATAATTTGTACTTCCGAAGAAAACACAAATGTTCCAACATTTAGTTCCACAGATATTGTTTTGGGTGGTAGTGCATCATATACCATAACTACAGATAATATGAATGCTTCTTCAGATTCTGAAACAGATGAGGAGCAAGTGTATACTTTAGTTGTCAAACCAAATTTAGGCTCACTAGAGAAAGAAAGTACTTTATTAGCTGTTGGTGATACTTTTTCTCAAGCAGACATTAATTCAGGAAAGATTAAATTTGTAAACACACAAACGACAACCTTTACAGATCAATTTGTAGTAGATATTAAAAATAGTGCAAATGGTTGGTTAGGAAATCAAACAATATCGATTCAAGAAGATGTTTTAAAAACAGATCAATTTATGCTTAATAATTTTTCTTTTTGGCCAAATCCAACAAAAGATATTATAAACATAAAATTGAACAGTTTAAGTGATAAAAACATAGTTATTAAAATATTTGATATTCAAGGAAGAGTAATTTTGTTTTCAGAAGAACCTGTGGAAGGTTCTATCTTCACTAAAGAAATAGATACAAATAATATAGCTTCTGGAATATATATTTTGAGCGTGTCACAAGGTAATAGAAAAGTTGCCAAAAAGATAGTAGTATCGAAAGAATAGAAAATTTAATTTTTTAATCAAAAGCCGTTGCATTAGCAACGGTTTTTTTTTATTTTCCTATCCTAAAAAGGGTGATATAAAACCGACTTATTTAAGAGTTCATCAGAACAATCACTAAATAAGGGTAGTCAGTGCGATTATAATCTCATTTTAATTTGGGTATACTTTATGAAATAAAATATCAATTTATACTTACGTATAATTTAATGAAACTATGATATGTTGGATAGAGGTACTGTTTTGGTTTAATTAGGAACTTATGGTAGCTTAGTTTTTTTTCACACCAATAGTCATTAGATTTCTAGGAGCAGAAGATAACCTGATAAACAAATTTAAACTTACTAAAACAATTATCTGCATACGCAATAAAGGAATATTAATAGATTTCAAAACAACTAGTGTTATTAAATTTTAATTAATAGTGAATTAAAATTTGAATATAACCTTTAAAAAATAGATACTAAGTTCTGTCTTTTAAGTCTAGATAAATTTTATCTCCTAAATAGTGCTAAAAATATTGTTATTGAGAAATATACATTCTTTGTCTCACAGCTTCATATAAGAACACTCCACAAGCAACAGAAACATTTAAAGATGCAATATCACCAAGTAATGGAAGTTGTGCTTTAAAATCAACCATTTTTAATATCGACGGATTCACACCTCGATGTTCAGATCCTAAAATAATTGCCATAGGTTGATTTAAGTTAACATTATACAAGGAGGTATCTGTTTTTTCAGTAGCAGCAATAGTTTTTATATCGTACGCCTTTAATAAGAATATAGCATCTTTAAGATGATCTACTTTACAGATTGGTATTTTAAAAGCAGCGCCAGCGGAAGTTTTTATAGTTTCTGCATTTACTGGCGCGCTACCATTTTTTTGAATGATGATTCCGTGAACACCAGTACATTCTGCAGTTCTTATAATTGCTCCGAAATTTCTAACATCTGATAGTTGATCTAGTAATAATAAAAGAGGTTTTTCTTCGCATGCTAAGATCTTTTCAATTAATTTTTCTAAATCATGAAATTCAACAGGTGAAATTTGGGCAACGGCTCCTTGATGATTACTTCTTTTGGATAATCTGTCTAACTTTTCAATTGGAACCATACTTGTTGTGAGGTTCCTAGTTTCAATTAATTTTTGGAGTTCATAAAAGAGCTCTCCTCTTAATCCTTTTTGTAAATAAATTTTATTAATTGATGTGCCACTTTCTATTGCTTCAATTATTGCTCTAATCCCAAAGATGTTGGTTATTTTTTCTACCATATAGAATAGCTAATCTAAGTTAAATTAATATCAAAAAAAAACCACCTCATAGAGGTGGTTTTTTTAATAAAGTATTATTTATGGTTGTTCAAAAACATAAGAAACAACACCATTTGCATCTGTCATTTTAGTAAAGTTCACAACTGGGTATATAAAGCCACCATTGGCTGTATCTTCAAATACTCCCTCAAAGTAGCTAACTGTAATTTGATCTGGATGAACAAAAAATAATTTCCAAGGAATATCTCCAGAAGCTATATATGTACCTATTGCTATAAAATAGGTGCCATCTGGGTGTGTATCATTAAAAATATCTGTTTCATATCTAGATCCACTTTCTGCTGCTTCAACATTAGCAAAAGTACCAGCATTGTAAGCATACATGTCTAGATCGTTAGCTCCTGGATTAGCCCAATCAAAAAGAACTGTCATTCTTCCAGCTACTACACCACTTCCATATGCCCATTGTACTTGCTGAAAAAAGGATACCGAGACAGTATTAGATGTAACTCTAACATTATCATTAGGATCGTTTACAAATGTAGTATCACCGTCAGCATCTGTTACGTCATCACCAGTAGCAATACCCACAATTTGAAGGTAAGCATAATCTTCAACCTTATCAAATGTATTTAAACTTACATCAGGCATAACTATAGTACCTTCTGCACTAGTTGCTCCTGCACTCATGTCCACTATGGCCAATGTCTCAGTAAAATCTTTACCAACGGCTTTAACGGTTAGTTGAGCTTTTTTGTCAAAAGCTTCTGGTAATGTAACCAAAAAACCTTTTCTTTCACCTGGAGCACTTATGTCTCCACCTACTAACTCTATTGTTCCCTCAAGATTAGCAGTTTCATTCAATATTACCTCTTTATTGTATTCATTGTCACATGAATATATAGTAAGGGCTAATACTAAAACATATATTATATTTTTTGTAATTTTCATTTTAAATATTTTATATTAATTTTTCTGTGCTTTAAAAAAACCATCACCAAAAGAATATCCACTCGGTGATCCTCCTGCTAAACCTAATCTAGTGTTAAATTTTATTTCAAGATAACCTGTACAAGCCAATGCCAAAGATGTGGCGCTAGGAATTGTTCTTATTTGAGTTTGAGTATATCCTGCACAACAAACTTCTGATGTTTGGAATGCATCTTGCCAATCGAAAGTAGCGATACCAAATTCAGATACTGTAACAGCTATTCTAGCATCAACAATAGTTGATCCAAAAGGATTTACTAAAATAATTTCATTTGAATTAGATCCAGCAACAATTTCAAAAGTTTCACCGGCACCACTTGTTCCACCACCTGAAGCATGAAATCCATTAGCATCTATAACGCTATAGGTTCCAATCATATCATCCAACACAAATGGACATGCTATTATAAAGTTGAATTGCATTGCGCTTTTATAGTTCGAAACTTGTAAAGTTGGTTCTGTGTTACCACCACTAACAATTAAAGTGTCGTCATCAAAAGCTGGAGCTATACCCGTAAATACAGTCCCATCGTTTCTGGTAACTGTTGCAACAAAATTGAACGTATCACCAAATGAAATGTCTGATACTTCTACTCCCATAGCTGTTGCCAAAGTTTGAGAAGTAAAGCCCATTTGTGCAGGAAATGATGTTGCTGTAAAAAAGTCTTCCACAACAATAGTATTTCCTGATAGGTTAGCGATTAGTTTAACACTATAATCAGTCATTGTTTTATTCGGATCCGTTATCGCATCTGAAAAATTTATTTCTGTTGGATCTGGGTAAGCTGCTGCAGGCACCTCATCATTAAAGGTTGCAAACGCTCCGTTTTCCAAACCAAACGTAACTGGGTTCGTAAATTTATTTTCATCAGTACAAGAAACATATGAGAATGTTACAGCAAGACTGAAAACAAATAATAAAAATTTTATATTTTTTTTCATCGTATTATATTTTTTATTGAATAAAACCATCTGGATTTGTATCCCAGAATACCTTTGTTGTTCTAGTTATTTGCTCTATGGCTGGATTGTCATTTGAATTTAATTCTGTATCTGGGATTAAGAAATTTCTAGGGAAATCTGTATTTGTTATTACAGATCCTCCTAATTCTGGATATCCAGTTCTTCTATATCCATTATAAGATTCTATACTATTACCCCAAGAGGCAATATAGAATTCCTTCATAATTATATTCAATCTATCTTGGTCGGTAGTTGCGTTTCCATAATTCACTAATACTTCACTAACGTAAGTGTCTATAGCTGTCTGGTCCATAGCTTCACCAGATACACTGGCAACCTTAGCAAACGATTTTCTCATTCCATTTTCTAGATGGGCAACAGGAGATCCTGTAACACCCATTCCAGCAGGAGATGGTAAAGTTGCTTCTGCTAAATAAAAGTCAGTAAAAGAGGAAAGAATCATAGGATATATTCCAGCACCTCCTAAACCAGGAGTTACAGCCGTAGCACCATTTCCTGATCCAGTATCAAAGGCTCCACCAGCTGGATAAGCTCCAAACGTACTTCTTAAGTTATTGTCGTTAGGAATTCCTTCATCATCTGCATGTTGTCTTCCCCAGTAAGAACTTCCTAGGTAACATAAAGGATAACTTGAATTTCCAGCACAAGGAAGTAAAGATCCTGTTGGATTTGTTAAACTTTGTCTGTAAATGTAATGGTTTAATCTAGGATCTTCAATAGTTTTATCATTAAGAAGAATATTCATAAATTCATTACTCATGTATAAACCACCAGCTCCTCCAACATATCCTGTAATATAGTCTGGATGTCTAACATCTGGATTATCATTGTTTGTTCCAAATTTTGCTTGGAAATCATCAGACATATCGCTTATGTAATTACCACTAGCTATTATACTATTAATTTCAGAAGTTGCATTTGCATTTGCTACTAATTTAGATTGAACGTACATTCTAATCTTTAAAGTATTTGCAAGTTTTATCCATTTAGATAAGTTTCCATCAAAAAATAAATCTTCAAATAGAACTTGATTAGGAACAGATAAATTAGCGATAGCTTCGTCAATTTGATCATACATTGCATCATAAATATCAGCTCCAGAATCTAAATTTGGAGCAGATATAGCTGGATCAACTGCTTCTGAATAAACAGCTGTACCTATATAATCTATAAGATTTACATAGTTATAAGCTTCCATTAATTGAGCTGCACCCAAATGATTGGCAATATCTAATGTTTCATTTAACTGACTAATTAATTGAGTATTTGCAGTTATAGAATAGGTATTTGCCCAAACTCCGTTCATTGTAGTAGAAGGAGCATTGGCAGCATAAGTACCAAACATGTTTACATGTCTCATAACACCTCTAGTGCTTGAGTTAAATGATAGGTTTGAACCTGCAAAAGTTGTTTGAATTCCGTTAAGAACCAAACTTGGATCTGCTGATCCAGGTGAAAGTGAATTAGGATTCACATTCACATCTAAATCCGTACCATCACACGAAGTAATCAGCATAAATGCACTGACTATAACTACCGTAAAAATGGATTTTAATTTATTATTAATTGTTCTCATTATTTTTTTATTTAAAATGTTGCTTTTACACTAAAAGAATATGTCTTGTAAGATGGGTCATTTTGAAAATCTAATCCTCTACCGTTTCCTTGACCAGAACTAATAACCTCTGGGTCAAGATTTAATCCAGCAGGAATATTATATGCTTTGTACCATAAATTATTTCCCGATGCAGTAAAAGTAAGTGAGCCAAATGGAGTTTTTTCTAAACTCTTTTTAGACATTTTATAACTTAGAGATACATCTCTTAATCTCACTGTAGAAGCATCATAAACTAAATTCTCATCTACATCCTGTAAGTTTATAAAATAAAGATCATTAGCCCCAATTTGTATCGTGTTGTTGATGCTTTGACCGTTAGCATCTTTCAATACATCTCCGGTATTCGGATCAGCTAAAACTCCAGGTATAATATACGAACCTTCTCTGTTTGTTTCTGTGTCAGTTGTAACTCCTCTTCTTAATAAGTTTGACGCAGTTACAGAATAGATATCACCACCATGGATATATTCCCATTGAGCAGAAAGTGTGAAGTTCTTGTATGAGAAGCTGTTAATATTGGAATAAGACCAATCTTCATTTGGATCACCAATTAACTTATCTTCTAACCCTAAATCATCACTACTTATTATTTTTCCAGTTGATGGGTTAATTAGTAAATTACCATTGTCATCTCTAGCTGCAAAGCTTCCTCTAAAAACACCATATGATTCTCCCTCAATTGCAAAATTTACACCACTAGAAATATTAACTTGTTCCACCGGTAAATCAACAACGGTAGTTTCATATGCTGTAAAGTTATTATCCATAGTCCAATTAAATCCACCTTCTTCATTGCTTCTAAATAGGTTCAATGAAACTCTAGCCTCTACACCATCGGTATCAACTCTACCTGCATTTATTACAGTTTGTGTCGTACCAGTTGAAGCAGCTCTACTAGAGAATAATATCTGATCCTCTACGATTTTTGAATATGCAGAAATATCAAAATCTAAAAAGTTATTCCAAAGACGACCTTCAATACCTACTTCAAATTCTTTAAGTAATTCTGGCTTTATATCTGGATTTGGTAAAAAGCTACTTAATGAGTTGGTGGAAGTTATACCACCTGAGAATGGATTAAGGAATGCATTGGCAGTTGCTTCTAATTCCAACTGTGTTAGGTAAGCACTTGGGAAGTTTGCCGAAGTACCGAATCCTGCTCTCATTTTTAAGAAATTATTCTTATCACCTTTAAGCCAGTCAAAAGTTTCTGTTGGTATATATGACAATGATACACTTGGATAAAGGATTGATCTATTGTCTTTCTCAACAGTAGAACCCCAGTCATTTCTGGCTGATAAGGTTAAGTATAAATCCTTTTTGTAGTTTACATTTAATGATCCATATACACCAATTGTATTATTTATATTATTTCTAGAATCAATAGCTGATGCATTTCTAAAATTACCATGATTTAAAAAGTCAAACACAACTTGATCAGTACTTGTTACTCCAACAAAGTTACTTTGCAGGTTCTTAATTTCCGAACCTAACACATAACTATAAGAAAAGTTGTTACCCAAATCTGATGCTCCACTATTTAAAGAAATTCTGTGAGTTGTAGTTCTAGCAGTTCTTGTAAATGTTTGAAAAAACCCTAAATCTTGTTGGTTAACATCTTTATTTTGGTAATCTGTATTCAGTGTACTTACATTGTCTAAACTATATAAATACTTTAAATCTAGGTTATCATTGATTTTATAATCAACTCCGAGAGTAATAAAAGCCCTATCGGTATCTTCTTGAAAGCCTGTGTTTGCTCTAGTCCATCTCGGGTTTGATATGGTTGTTCTGTAATAAACACTAGAACCGTTATTAGGGTCTTGGAAAGGAAGATTGTGAATATCTAAATTTCTTGGAATCCAAGTAACTAACTGAAAAAAGTTTCTACTTGGTCTATTGTTGTCGTTTTTAGTGTATTGTATATTAGAACTAAAAGTTAAATTATTGGCTAGTTCCATAGATCCTCCGATAGCAATGTTATATCTATTGAATGTATTTTCTTCCAAATATCCTGTTTGTTCTGTGTTACCAAAAGAAACACTGAAATTACCTTTGTCAAAACTTTTTCTTGCTATAACAGAAACAGTTTGTAATGCACCTGTACTAAAGAAATCAGAAACATTGTTTGGAATAGCTCTGTAAATATCAGTAGCACCCTGGTATTCAGGGAAACTTGCTGCTAATCCTGGAATATTTAGGTGGTGAGGAACCTCTTGGTTGTCAAATTTAGCACCCCAATTTCCAAAAAATGTAGTGTTAATACCATTGTCAGATCCTTGACCATATGTGTTTTGATAGTCAGGTAAGTTACTTACTTCTAAAAATCCAGTTGTAAATGACACATCAACTTCAAACTTTTTGTTGGCAGCCTTTCCACTTCCTGTTTTAGTATTAATTATAATAACTCCGTTTCTACCATCTTGTCCGTATAATGTAGATGCAGCTAAACCTTTAAGTACTGTTGTACTAGCAATGTTGTTTGGATCTATATCATAAGACCTGTCTCCAGAGATTGGAGCACCGTCTATAATGTAAAGTGGTTGGTTATTACCAGATATAGAATTTTTAGATCTAATGATAACGTTTGTAGCTGTTCCTAAGAAACCACCACCAGTATTTACTTGAACACCGGCTACTTTACCAGTAAGTAATTTTGCAATATCTGCTTCAGGTTTTTGCTCGAGTACATCAGACTTAACTGTTGCTACTGAATATCCTAAAGCTTTTTGCTCTCTTCGAATACCCTGTCCAACAATCACAATCTCTTCTAAAACATTAGCATCTTCTTCAAGAGTAACGTTAATAGTGTTAGAGATACCTACTGTTTTTTCTACTGTCTTGTATCCTAAATAACTGTATACTAAAACATCTCCGCTTTTAGCTCTAATAGAGTAATTACCGTCAAAATCAGTTTCAGAACCAGTGGTCGTACCTTTAATTAAAATACTAACCCCTAATAAAGAACCTGATTCATCAGATACTGTACCAGAGACAGTTTTCTCCTGTGCAAATGATACTTGCACTATTAACGCCAATAACAGCGTAAAAATTCCATTAAACTTTGTCTTCATATTTTATAATTTGAATTAATTACGCCAAATATCTTGCTTTTTTTTTAAAAAGCAATGGTTTATGTTAAAAAAAACCTAATAAAATTGAAGAAATACCTTGTAATCAGTAAAGTTTAGTAAAAAAATGAAGTCCATCTGATAACTAATCTAGAGCTATTTAATTTTGTGTTTGTTTTTGAATTTGAGCTAATTACATAACCTAAATTTATTAGGTTGTTGTTAATTCTAAATCGATATCCTGCACCAATACCAAGTAATTTTTTTATTTTATTGTCAGTATTTTCTTTGTAAACCCCCAAATCTGTTATTGAATAGAGGTATGATGATGTGTCTAATGAATATCTAAATTCTATGTTAGAATAAGAATATCCGTTGGTCAATATACTTTGTTCGTTATAACCTCTGATACTGTTAGCTCCCCCAATCCTAAATAATTCATTTAACAAATAGTTTTTAGAAGTTAACAGACTACTTTCATTTTTTATATTTAAATATCCTCTATCGTTTATTTGAACGTTAGTAAAAGCAGAAAAATGAAATTTTAATTGATTAATTGATTCTGTATCAGTTTTTCTTTTTCCAATAGTTAAGTTTAAATTTAAACCATTTTTGTATTTGTATAAGTTAGACGTTGATGATTTTTT
>Ga0233438_10003044_pt1 | contig 15833 bp, 22 predicted proteins | sample SI_123_September_FD_182720 | JGI IMG/M metagenome (GOLD analysis project Ga0233438, IMG submission 182720) | Seawater microbial communities from Saanich Inlet, British Columbia, Canada - SI_123_September2016_10_MG | ecosystem: Environmental > Aquatic > Marine > Inlet | place: Canada: British...
TATGGTAAAAGAATGTATAAATATATATGTACAAAGGGAAGAGCCCAATGTACATAGTGTGTCCATTAGGAACACTTTAATATAAATCTTGCTTATTATAAGGAGAAAACAATGACAAGACTAACAACTCTAGACCTACCACACTTCCACAGAGCCACAGTAGGCTTTGATAGATTATTTGAACAAATGAACACACAGTTCGCAAATAGTCCAAACGGAAATGGTTATCCCCCATACAACATAGCACAAATCAACGAAGACGAGTTTATGATCTCAGTCGCAGTTGCTGGCTTTGGTATGGATAATCTTGAAATCACAAAAGACGGTGATCAACTAAAGATTGAAGGAACAGCCCCTAAAGGAGATGAAGACGTCAATTACCTACACAAAGGTATTGGCGGACGTAACTTCCGCAGGGAGTTTACACTTGCTGATCATGTAAATGTAACAAATGCTACACTTGAATTAGGTATGCTTAATGTACACTTAACACGTGAAGTACCAGATGCATTAAAGCCTAAGATTATTAAGATCAATGATTTCTCAGGTGCAGTACACGAAGCAATCGACAGTAAGTAAAACGTCTAGGGGGAGTGAAATATCTCCCCCAAAACAAAAGGAGCATTTATGATGACAGAGACAATTAACGATGTAAAAATTGATGAAAAGATTGAACAAAAAATTGGAATACCGCCTAAGTATAAGGTTATTATTTTAAATGATGATCAAACTCCTATGGATTGGGTTATAGGTATTTTAACAGAAGTATTTAAACATTCAGAAGAAACTGCAAAAAAACTTACACTAACCATTCATGAGGAAGGGTCAGCAGTTGCCGGCATATATACATTTGAAGTAGCGGAACAAAAAAGTGTAGAAGCTGTTAACCTAAGTCGAGAACACGGGTTTCCATTAGCCTTCCGCTTGGAGCAAGAATGAGTAATTTAAAAGACCTTACATGGGAACACCACAAAGACGCTGAACGCCAGCAGTTTGTAAAAGTATTAATGAGTGGAAAAATTAATCCAGAATTATATGCTACGTATCTTTGGAATCAACATAAGAAATATGATCTATTAGAAGCACTAGCCGGTGCTAATGGATTACTAGACGACTTACCTGATATTAGACGTAAGCAAAAGATTGAAGCAGACTTTTTAGAATTATGGAATAAAGATCAGCCACCAACACTTACTCAAAGCACTAACGATTATATAATGCATATGAGAGAAATTATGCAGGATTCAAATTCGTTAATGGCACATGTATATGTATTACACATGGGAGATTTAAGTGGCGGACAAATGATAGCACGTAAGGCACCAGGTGCTGGCCGCATGTATCAATTCGATACAGACAAGCCTGCACTTAAAGAAAGTATCCGAACAAAAATTAACGATGACATGGCAGAAGAAGCAAAGTATTGTTTTACTGCATCAACAAATTTATTTAAAGAACTAATGGAGTTAGATATTGAGCCTTATTTGGAATCGACTGATTGAATGTCAAAAAGAGATCATTGAGATCTTTGACAAGTACGCAACAGAGTACGAAGAACCAGGACTAGCACACTTCAACAATGACACTTGGGTTAATAGAGTATGGGCTAACGATAATGTACGTAGAGCGCATATAGACGTTGTAGATGCACGTGAGTCCAAAGGCTTATGGATGATGCATGTATGTGTTTTTCCTGTGCTTAACAATGATGGTCCTATTTATGGCTTTGATGTTATTGCAGGTAAGAATAAAATGACAGGTGCGTTTCATGACTTTTCAGCAAGTAGCGGCGGCGAAGATCATCCTATGGTTGAAGGTTACAAAGAAGCAGTTGCAGACTTTATACCTAGTAAACAAAGACAGTTACCAGAGTGGGCTACTAACATCTTTACAGACAAGATGCTTGCCGCCGGGAATGTACGCACAGAAGAAGAAGCAGTTGCTATTATAGAACTTGCATTAAACAACCTACGTGCATACTTTGACGAGATAGGTGAGTTTACTGGAATGGGTAATAGAGATTTAACTATTGCATCACAAAATTATTACTGTCATAATCAGCAACAAAACCCACATACACCTCGTACAATGAAAAGCCTAGGTTTAAATGAAGCAGACGTAGATAAGTTCTGTACCGATATGTTATTCCCTAAGATAAATACATAAAAGAAATAGGAAACTTGTAATGCGTTACCATGAAATCAAATTAGTAGAACAAAAGTTGTTCGAATCAAATAGAGGAATTATTGGGGTTGTTCTTGATAATCAAGCTGGACGTGGTAAAAGTTTTAAAAAACCAGACGGTACTGAAGTAAATGCTACCAATGCATGGAAATTCCCATTAGACCCTGCAACTAAAAGATACGAACCCACAGAACCAAACCCAGATGCCGGACCTGATGAAATAGAAAATTTAGATCCAGATGCACAGTTTGCGGCTGAACTTAAACAAGAAACTAAAATGGCTGTTAACACAATCAAATGGGTAGGCGGACAAAAGCCAGCAACAGGATTTTGTGCATTAGTAATTGAACTTACAAGTGAAAAAGGTCGCGAATGGGTTGGCAAATACTTTGCTAAGAAAGACCAAGCAGGACATATTTTTTGGCAACTTACAAAGTTTGTACAAGAAATGAAAACTATAGGAATCGAGCTAGAAGAAAAGAGAGCAGCTGGAGCAACAGGTGTAAGCGGATCAGTTGTATTAGGACCAAGAGAAGTTGGTGTTACTGACAGAGTAATTAATCTAAACAACCTTGTTGCGGAAGTGCAAAACGGTGTTAAGAATCAAGCTAGAGTACCAGCTGACGAAAAAGTAGCAGTAGTAGAATTACTAGAAAATTTAGGCGGAAATACTGTTACAATTAATCCTGAATACAAAGCAAACTATGAAGTACAGTTTGGTGAAGTTGCAGCTCCGTTAGCTATTACTAAAGGTATTAATGTAACTGGTGCAATACAACAAGCTGAACAGCAGTTGTTAGGATTATTAGATCCGGGCGTAAAGTTTATGAGCGTACAACAAGTAGAGTTTCCAGAAAACATTGCTGAGAAACTAATTGATAGTTATCTTATTACTCCTAACGGAAGTAAAGTTGGTGTAAGTTCAAAAGATAAAAAAGGCGGAGCAGCAGCTAGTATAACATCTATTATTGAAACTATGAATGATAAGATGGATATTATTGAAGACCGTGTTCCTACTTTTAAAACCAAATACAAAGACTACATTGAGCTACTAAAAATAATGGAAACATCAACAGGCAAGAATGTTGCATTTAATGTTGCAGCTCAAATGGGACTTATTACGCCAGCAGTAGCAGAAGAAGCATACAATGCAATGGTAACTAATCCTAATGACATGGATAGTTTAAAAGCAATTGACGGTGGCAAGTATTATAAAATGACTATCGAATGGCCAGGATATAATCCAAGACCACACCCAATGTATCAACTGCATTATCATGCTGTAGCAAGTCTTGCTAGAATAGTAGCTGACAAGTTTAACGAAAACAAACAAGAAGTGTACAACTTCTTTGCTACAGTGCTTGAAAGTTCTAACATGATTCAAGTTATGACAACACTTGATCTTAAAGGTGATCAAGCAACATTTAGTAGATTTGATGTAATTTATCCGCCAACATTCGACGGCGATATTAAATTAGAAGCAGGAAGTTATTTCTATGCTACTAAACCACCTGCAGGATTTACATTTAAAATTAAGTAATCGGTTAATTTTTTCCTCTTTATAATAAATACTAGTGAAGTCAATAGGGCACTAGACTTCGTGGAGGGCAAAATCTTGAAATACTATATAGCAATTATTACAATTCTGATGACTGCTCAAGCGGCAGCATCTGATCTTAACTGGAGCTTTAAGTCTCCGGCATTCCATTATGGTAATGGATATTCAACACACGTTTTAACTGTTGAGCAACTACGGTTCAATAGAGAAAAGGATCGTAAAGACGCGGCACGTGCAGAGCAAGAACGTATCGAACGTGAGCTAGAAAACACAACATTAAATAAATTCCTTAAGAACGTAGAATCAAGGATATATGCAACTCTATCAAAGCAGATGGTCGACGCCATGTTTGCAGATTGCGCTACAAACTGTGCCACAACAGGTACAGCTGAAATCGAAGGTTCTACAATTACCTGGACAAAAGATCCAACTACAGGCGCAATTAGTTTGTTAGTTGTAGAAGAAGATGGAAGCACTACTGAAATTACAATACCAGGTTCAGGGGAGTTTAATTTTTAATGAGAATAATTGTAACTTTAATATTATTAGCGTTTTTAACTGGGTGTGCAGCTCCGGGTAGCATTCGTGCTATAAAAGAAGCCAGCCCAATGCCGACTATACAGCGTTCACCTATACCAGAAATGTTATCAGGTGTTCCGCCAGTAAAAGGCAAAAAAATTACGGTTGCGGTTTACAGTTTTAGTGATAAAACTGGACAGCGTAAACCATCGGATACTACATCAAACCTAAGTTCAGCGGTTACACAAGGTGCAGAAGTATGGGTAATACAAGCACTACAAAACGTTGGCAATGAGGGCTGGTTTGAAGTAGTAGAACGTGTAGGAATGGACAATCTAATTAAAGAACGTCAACTTATACGTAATACAAGAGATGTCTATGAAAAAGACATGAAGAGCGGACCAACACCCCTGAAGCCGATGTTATTTGCAGGACTTATCCTAGAGGGCGGAATAGTAGGATATGATGCAAACACGGCAACAGGTGGTGCTGGCGCAAGATATTTAGGAATTGGTACTCAAACAGAATACCGTGTTGACACTGTCACAGTAGTGATGAGGCTTGTAAGTGTCAGTACCGGGAGAGTACTTATGAGTGTAGCCACTCAAAAAACTATAGCAAGCCATAGATCCGGAGCGGATATATTCAAGTTCTTTGATATGGGAACTAAACTGGTAGAGTCAGAGACAGGCTTTTCAGTTAATGAACCAGTTAATTATGCAGTAAGGGCAGCCATTGAGGCAGGTGTAGTTGAACTGATTTATGAGGGAGAAAGAAAAGGACTCTGGGAGTTCAAAAAATAACATGAAAGTGAGGGAAAATTATGCTTAGAATAATAACAGTCTTACTCCTGATAACGTTTGGATCTACGGCATTCGCAAATGAGATTTACATTGATCAAGTTGGCGATAACCTAGATTTAGATATTACACAGGACGGGACAAACAACAAAGTTGGTGATGCATCAACTGATATGACTTTGGCTGGCGACGATATGACGTTTGCAATTACACAAACAGGTAATACAAACACAATCGTAGCAACAATCAAAGGCACAGACTATACTGGTACATGGCAGTTTACAGGTAATTCAAATGCTGTAGACTTACAATGTTCTAGTACTAGTACAGGAAACTGTGACACTGTGACACTTAATATCACAACAACAGGTGACGACAACACATTTGATTTTGATATCGGTGAAATAGCTGATGCAGATTCTGCCACTGTAAGTTTTACAGTAACGGGCGACAACAACATTGTTAATTCAGACATTGATGGAACAAGTGCAGTGCTTACTGTTGTAATGGACAATTCAGCTTCATTAGCAACTACAAGTGCAAATTCCGATGAAGGAAACGTATTTACACTCGATCAAGCTGGTAATGGTGATGTTGCTGGTCATACTGTGATACTAGATGTTACAGGCGGCGGTAGCACATATGACATCAATCAAAGCGGCATCAATGATGCTACTGTAAATGCAACGTTCGACGGTGATAGTCAAGACGTAGACATAACACAGAGCGATTAGATGAAAATACTGTTTGTGGTAGCAACCATCCTTCTTGGTACAGGGTCAGCACTAGCTAACGTAGACGCAGGATCAATTGGTTCTGTAAAGGGTAGTGGTGTCTTGGAAAGAGGCAATGATGTTATCACAGGTGATTCAGGCGTGTCTGTACAAATGCAAGACACGGCTGTAACAGCCAACGGACGTATGAGGATCGATTTTTTAGATGAGACCAGAGTAGATCTCACTGAACATGCACGACTTACAATTGACGAGTTTGTATACGATCCAGCAAATGACGTTGGTAGTCTTTCGATCAAAGCAACTCTCGGAGGTGTTCGCTATGCATCAGGCCAGATAGCAAAGAAATACCGACAGAATGTTAAGATCAAAACTCCTTCTGCTACTATCGGGGTTAGGGGAACCGATTTTTCAATGGTAGTAGATGAGATGGGTGGTAGCATGATAACTCTACTTCCTTCATGCGATACCAATGGTATGTGTTATGTTGGAGAGATAGAAGTTAGTACCGATGCAGGTTTTGTAGTCATGAATCAGGCCTTCCAATCTACCATGACATCCACACGGATGCAACCCCCATCTCCCCCTTTACTTATTGACGCAGACGAAAACATGCTCAATCAATTGATTATCTTGCGTAAGCGTAAGCCATATAACGAAGCTGAAGAAATATACTATAGGCATGCAAAACGTGCTGACTTCTTAGGCTTAGATTGGTTAGATGTTGATCTACTAGACAGTAGTGCATGGTTAGATACTGAAAGTTTATGGGTAACAGCTCTTGATGAAAGTGATTGGCGTTTAGGTGATTTACTATATGATATACTAGATCAATTGAACGAGGCTTTGAGAGCATTATTTGAAGATGAACTACTAAGACAAAATGCTATACTGATGCGTCCAGACCAAGCAACTTATGGATTTGATGCAGAAACAGGAGTTAGACTAACAAAAGATGGCGACAACTGGGTTTGGGAAAGAGAAGACAGAGTCGGCAACAATTATATAAGATTACGAATGAATCAAAACTACGGATATGATATTAATGTACAACAAAGTGAATTTAAAATCTACGGATACAAGTTGGGTGTTAGCGGCAATAATGATATTAGCATTAAGCAGTGTGATAATGGCTGTTCCAACGATAGCTTATTCGAATGATATCTACGTTAACCAAGTAGGTGATGATCTAACTCTATCTGTTATACAAGATGGAGAAGATAATAGTATTGGCACGAGTTCAACACCTATAAGTTTAGATGGCGATAACATTGATGTAACAATAGTACAAGAAACAGATGGTGCATCAATTGGTTTATCAGTAGACGGTAACAATAACACTATGGTTGTAAAACAAAAATGTCACAACGGCAATCTTTGTAATGCTGATAACATGGATATAGATATAACAGGCAATAATAATAGTATGGAACTAGGACAAGGTTACAAGGTTACAGCTGATGGTTGGTTATATGATTACGTAGAACATGGAGGGCATAACATGGATCTAGAAGTTAATGGAGCCAATAATAATATTAGACTTTCACAACGCTCGCAGAATAGTATTAGCGACCATAATATGGATGTTAACATATACAGTGATGATAATAATGTACATGTGATGCAAGAGGCAAATGCAGATAAAACAGTGAGTCTAACTATTAACAATGATGATAACAATGTTTTTGTACATCAAAAGAAATCCAATGCTCATACAGCAACTATTACCTTAGATGGTAATTATGGAACAGATTTAAGTTTAACACAAAGTAGCACTAGTGGCGCTATGAGTTATAGTTTGACACAAAATTGTCAAACATTTGGCGGATGTTCAGTATCCGTAACACAAAACTGAACAAATATATTTTTTGGAGGGCAAAAAAATGAAATATATTTTTACACTACTAGCTCTGACTGTGGCAAGCACAGCATGGGCATCAGAAAATAATCAAGCAATGAAGGCATGCTTGGATGAATATGGTTATGACCGTACAGCACCTATAGAAGAACGCATGGCGTTTGACTTCAAAGGTCCTGCAAAGTGTCATGCCGAATATCGTAACGCAGTAATGTTAGCAGAGCGAGCAGAACTAAAGGATTTTCTAAAACACAATCCTCGTTACAGAGTACCCGGACAGAGTTTGAATCGCTGTTGGGGTAAGCCAAGAGAGATGCCATTTGAAAGTGCATACATCAAGCAAACCGCAGGTGGCTTTGAAGCAGGAGTAAGTTACAAAGATACTCTACCAGCAGGTTGTTATGAAAACGCACCTTGGGATAACCGTGATGCAGTACAAAAAAACTAGCATAGGCTTAGTAGTAGTATTCTTAGCATTTGCAAGTTTATGCTATTACGATCCAGGTCGCGAATACTGGGAAGCAGTTGGCCCACGTTGGGATAGAATGTTTAATCCGAGTCATTACAATGATTGAACTAGCATTAGGTATATCACTTCATTTAGGTTTATTACAGGACTATAATGCAATTCATCCACACATCAGATATATTGAGCAAGGCTATATGGCTGGTGCTTATTATAACTCTGTAGAAAATATTAGCACATACGCAGGGTATAGATGGGAGTTTGGAGACTTTGGTTTAGAAGCTGCTGTAGTCACAGGTTATCCGGAAGGAGATATTGTTCCTTTTGGCAGAGCAACTTACAAAGATTTCTTTATAGCACCAGCACATGAAAACGGCACTGTAGGTGCCGTACTTGGATACGAGTTTAAATTTTAAAATAAATAACAGTATGACAAAGTATATCACACATTGGACTGTAGCTTTTGTTACAGCATTCATTATGATAGGGTTTCACTACAACGATAGCTCTGTAGTGCAAACGGCTCGGCTGAAGTCTTTCGATATACTTCAAAGCACAGATCAGCCAACATTATCCCAAGACGTTGCTGTCGTTACTATCGACGAAGCAGCCATTGAAAAGTATGGACAATGGCCTTGGAAGCGTGAAGTACTTGCGGATATAATCTGGAAGCTTCGTGAAGCAGGTGTTGGCATCATAGTGATGCCTATTATTATGTCAGAGCCCGATAGACTAGGCGGGGACATAGCATTAGCCGAAGCACTTGCAGGCAACGGTGTAGTTATATCACAGACAGGATCTACACAAGCCAATCGCAACTCGGTCCCGCGAGGTATTGCGAAGATAGGAGACCCACTGCCATATATGTTTGAATGGCCGGGAATGTTGGGACCTATACCACTGCTAGGAGAAAACGCCGACGGTGTGGGAGTGTTGAACACTAACCCAGAAATCGATGGCGTGGTAAGACGAGTACCACTCCTGATGCGTGTCGGTGATGATACGTATCCCGCTTTAGCAGTGGAAGTTATTCGTGTAGCAACAGGAGCACCTAGTTACCAAGTTAAGGAAGCTGGCGGCGGAATTGAAGCAATACGAGTACCAGGTTATCCTATTGTTAAAACTGATCCAAACGGTCAAATATGGTTGCGTTGGAATAAGGAGTTTGAAACTATCAGCGTAGTCGAAGAAGAACATTTCTTTATGCTGGCAGGAAAAACAGTTATAGTAGGAGTAACCGCAGAAGGTATAGGCGGTTTAATCGCTAGTCCAACTGGACCACAAGCAAACTATATACCAGCGGCAGTAACACTACAGACAGTAATAGACGGAGACCAAATTCAACGTCCTTACTGGGCACTTTTGGTGGAGTTGATCACAACAGCAGTCTTGGGCATAGCCCTTGTGCTTCTTGGACGATTTGCACCTTACTGGTTAGCTGGAGGAAGTATAGTTGTATTTGTGGGAGGACTCGCCTATGCTGTTTATTATGCTTGGACAACACACTTGTATTTGCTTGACGCCACTATGCCAATAGTAACAGTAGTACTAGTTGGATTACATGCAGTGTTTAATAGATTTGTAAGTGAATACTTTCAGAAGCAAGCGATTAAGAAACAGTTTGCAGGATATGCATCACCAACAGTTGTACGTATGCTACAAGAAAATCCTGCACTTATCAAAGACGGTATGAAGAAAGAAGTTTCAATTTGTTTCTCAGACCTAAGAGGCTTTACACCACTAGGTGAATCATTTGGCGATGATGTAAAAGGCCTTACTAAAATAATGAATGGCTATATGGATGCAATTACGCAACCTATACTAGATGCAGACGGCATGGTCATTAAATATATTGGCGATGCAAGTATGCATGTACACAATGCGCCTATTGATGATCCTAATCATCCTAAGACAGCAGTGCAGTGTGGATTAGATATGTTAAAAGCAGTGGAGATATTTAATGAAAAAATTACTTCAGAAGGCAGGCCACCCGTTGGGATGGGGGCTGGCATTAATACTGGTCTTGGTTATCTTGGCGAAATGGGCAGTACACAAAGACACAGTTATGACGTCCTCGGAGACTCAGTCAGTACAGCAGCTCGTATTGAAAGCAAGTGTAAAGAATACGGATGTCTACTTCTTATTGGAGATGCGACATATCAACGTACTAAGTCAGACTTCTTCTACTTGAAAATAGATGACCTAGCAGTTAAAGGTAAAACAGTTGGCATTGGGATATGGACAGTGTTGGACCAAAGACGTCCTGCATGGCGCACAGCACAACGTCAGCATCAAGACATGCACGAAGCATACAAAGCACAAAAATTTGATGAAGCAATATGGATTTGTGAAAAACTAATGAGACACTTTGATGGCAAGATGGAAGGCTATTATAAGATGTGGATTGAACGTTGTGAGTATATGAAAACACAAAAGTTACCTAAAGATTGGAACGGCGTGTTTATTGCGACTACGAAGTAAGTGACTTCCTATATTTTTCCCAATAAGCTAATCGCTCATTAGTACTAAGCCTCTTTGCTTCGTGTTCTTTGATTTTTGCTATGTAGTGATCCATTGGAATCTTTACATTTGCAGTTTGTACATACATCATTTACACACTCTTCGCAGTCTGGTCTATAACAATGACATTTATGTCCACAACTCTCACAATGACGAGTTGCTCCTATCAATCTTTTTTACCCGTTGAGTTAAAAGGATCATTTGTTATGTCTGTATATTTTGAAACTATAGCTTCTAATTCTGCTCTACGTTCTTTATCTAACTTAGCTTCATGTTCTAATACCATACTTAATTTTGTATTCAACCGTATAATATCATTGTCTAACATTCGTACACGATCAACTAGTTTAATTAGTGTACCCATTGTTTCACCTATAACAGGATCAATTACAGTTGTTACCCATGTCCATATGAAGTAGATAAAATAGCCCATACCCATGGCTGCAATAATTGGAAATCCATAGTCACTTATTGCTGCTGCTATATCCATTAATCTCTCCTCGCATCGTCTTTGCCTTCGTTAGCGGCAATTCTATCTACGTTTGGTTTAATGTGTAGTGCATGACTCATTAGTGCATCAATCTTAACTAAGTCGTTGTTCATAGTTTGAACACGATTGTCAAGTGAGCCAATAATTCCTTTGAGTGTAGTAACTGAGTCAGTTACACCTGCTAGGATAAATTTTAGTGTTAAAAAAACAAATCCGCCTGTTGCTAATGCTCCAACAATCGGAAAACCAACTTCACCTACTAATGTTAAAAAGTCCATCTATTTGCGCCCTCACGCTCTGCTTACAAGTATTTAGCAAATAATACTTGACAATTTAGTTATGTTATGCTATTATAGTAGTTAACTAATATAGGAGTATTAATATGATTGAAGGTTACAAGATACCTTGCACAATGTTTAAAATGAGAGTTCGCGATGAATCAATTGGTGGACCTAATCCTTACCGTTGGGAAGATGTCACTAGCGATATGTTACTCAAAGGAAAAAGAGTAGTATTGTTTAGTTTGCCAGGAGCGTTTACGCCAACCTGTTCAACTTACCAACTACCAGGATTTGAAGAAAACTACGATAAGATTCGTAATGCAGATATCGATGAAGTATATTGTATTTCAGTTAACGATGCGTTTGTAATGAATGCGTGGGCTAAACAACAAAAGATACAAAATGTAAAAGTTATTCCGGACGGTTCAGGAAACTTTACACGTTTTATGGGTATGTTGATTGGTAAGAATCACTTAGGCTTTGGATTACGTTCATGGCGTTACATGGCTGTTATCAAAGACGGAGTTGTTGAAAAATGGTGGCAGGAGCCAGGCATTAATAATAACGGTGACGATGATGATCCGTATGAACAAACTACGCCTGAAAATTGCTGTGCATATTTAGAGCATAGATAAATGCAAATTCACGAGTATTACGATTGGAATAATTTAATTGATGTTTCTGCAAGAAATGCAATGTGTGACGACATTAATAATGTTATAGCAGACGGACACTATTGGAAAAATAGTCCTCCATATCAAACTGATATTAATATCTTTGGTTTACAACACGACCGTTGGATAAACTTAAAGATGAGTTTTATTTGGTCATGCTTTGCCTTTATGGGTAGAGAAGCACAAATTAAAAGTGTTAAGAGTTGGGGATATAAAACTAACTTAGCAACACAAGAAGATCGTAATACTTATTGGCACCAACATTTGCGAGAAGGTTCGCAAGTAGTTAGTGGCGTATACTATTTAAATTTACCTGACCAAAGCGTTGACTTGTCGCAATCAGGAACAGAACTAGCACCTAACGGTGTTGAGAACGGCGGAAAGTATTATGCAGAAATGCGTGTAGGCAACTGGATAATCTTCCCTGGTAACACTTGGCATCGACCAGGTATATTAACTTCAACTAACAATAGATATATTGTTGCAGCAGACATGGAGATATGAAATGGCAACAACTGAAGAAAAAACAGAACTAGTAGAAGCAATCAAAGGTCCACGCTTCTATAATATTCAACTAAATGGTTATGGTGGCGAAAGTGCGTACATGACTATTACAAAGGAAGCACATGACTTTTGGCAACCGCTTTGTGAAGAACATGGCGATTATGATTTAACTACCTACATGAACAGTGACGGCGAGGAAGATCTAGACTACGAAAATATCGAAAGCGTTCCGCCAGAAGCACAGTTCTTGCATGACAAAGACGAAGACAACTACAAGCGTCCTTGGTACGAGTCGCACACAGAGTTTGAACACTCATATGGTGTTGAATGGAGTAGCGCATATATAGTTGTAGATGAAGTTGATTCAATGGAGTATAGTGCAAGTCATGTTTCTAGTGTTATCGATGGCGAGAACTTAATGGACATGCTCAACGAACTTGATGAAGCAAGTGGTTATGAACTTGAACCGGTTGTCATGGGTTGTGAAGACGAAGCACCGGAAGGTACAGAATATATTGCACAGTTATACTCGAGCGAAAAAGGACAGTTCTTTGACGGCGTTATTGAAACTGTAGGTGAGTTTGATATTAAGAAACTAAAAGTTTATACTACAGAATACTTGAACGGCGAAGACACTGTAACATCAATTGAGTATGACGGAGTTGAAATAGACAATGCAGGCGGTGATACTAACGGAAAAGGATATTCTGCGCATGTTTGGAAGAACTAACTGAGTGTTCAATAAACGTACTTAGAAATACAAAGTGCTTTGATAATAACGGAAATAAATCATCGTTCATAGCACTTGCCATATCATAAGATGTACTACCAATGTCTTGGAAGTACCTGCGATTAATGCCGCGATGTCTTTTATATGTAGGAAATGCGCCTGCTATTATTAAACACGTATCGCCAAGTTGTTTGGCTTGCTGACTGTTTTTTAAAGTACAAAACATCTCAGCAAAGGTTTCGTCGGGCGGAATGTCATCTCGCTCAACGAAGTCACTTAGTAGCATTACGATATACGCTTCTATGTGATGAGGCAAATCGTACCCAGTATTAGTTTGTGTACTTTTAACCAAATCATAGAAGGCGTTGGTATAAGCGTCCTTCATATAAATATTTATCACAGGAGATAACATGCAAAAACCTATAGAATATAAAGTTGAAGATATCTTTCACGATATACCAGGTGACGATAAGATGATGAACATGACCATTCCTCCAGAAATTATGGAAGCACAGGGTTGGAAACAAGGCGATAATCTAAAGATTGAATGGGGTGATCAAGGATCAATTGTCATTACCAAGCTAGAATCAGCAACTAAGGCACCGTAAATAGTCCAAAAAACTTGACAAACTCCTAGTTATTTGCTATACTATAAGAGTAAATACTTAGGAGTATATATCATGATTGTCAAAATTACAGGTGGGTCTAAATCACAAAAAAAGCATACACAAAGTATGGTTGAATTTTGTATAAAAACACTAATGCCACGTATGCGTACACTTGATATTGAAGTAAAACTGTGTAAGCCAACAGGCGCACTAGGTTACTGTTTAGAACTAGATAACCATAGACAGTTTGAAATTGAAATAGATAAAACCCAATCTTTACGTAGACTACTTGAAACTGTAGCACACGAAATGGTACACGTTAAACAATATGCAAGACGTGAACTACATCCAGCAGATGATGTTTGGATGGGTAAAACATATAATCCTAAGAAAATAAGCTACTGGGACTTGCCTTGGGAGATTGAAGCACACGGACGTGAAATAGGATTGTTTATACGTTATTGCGAAACTCATAAACTAAGCAAGCACAAGTGGACACAAGATAACTAATAATACTAGCGAAAATTTGTTAACAGAGAAGGAGTAACATGCCGCAAAAAATAACAGCTGAAATTTCAGCACAACAATTTCAAGACAATTTTGGATTTAAAGAAGCAAGTGGATTATATAACGATCCATTATTTAGACTTGTAGTAAACAAGTTTGGCCGTTGCTATTGGTTACTTGCACACGATAACCTGCAAGGGCCTCGATTCAGCGGAAACAACGTATATTATCAAGGAAACAATTCAAGATTAATCCGTACAATATATCCTAATGCAAAACGCATTATAGACGTTGGTGCTAATGTAGGCAATAACACTATTGCTTATAGTGAATGGGCAGAGAATGTAGAGTCATTTGAACCTACACCTACTACATTAAAAATGTTAAAAGCAAATCTTATTATTGCACAACAGCAAGACCTAAAAGGTGTATACTGGAAAGGTACAGATGTTGAAGGCGACATGTATCGAGATGAAGATGCAACAGCAGGTTGGTACACTTATAAAGGTGTACATCAAAGTATGAACTTAGTAGCAAATACAACAATACATGAAGTAGCAGCAACTAATCGTAATGAAGGTACAATTGATATTTTAGATCATACCGATCACGGTGGACATAACCATGTTGTGTTAGACAGTGCAAACTATACATTGCGACCTAGTCAAAACTTAGTGCCTGTTCCAGCAAGAACAATTGATAGTTACAATTTCCAAGACGTAGATGCTATTAAGATTGACGTTGAAGGTAGTGAGTTACTTGTTATGCAAGGTGCAAAAGATACAATCAAACGTTGTCGTCCTAGTGTGCAAGTTGAAATAGTTCCAAAGCAATGTACGTTGTTTGGTTATGATCCGCAAGACTTGTATGACTATATGGCGCAACATGATTATGTTTGTGTAAGTGCAGTAAGACGTCCTGCTAACAAAGAACAACGAGGTATGTGGTTTGGTAAAGACATTGGCATGACACACAGACAAATTAAAAAGTATATGGACAGATTGTTTGTACCACGTGAAGTGCATGAAGCAACTGACTACGGTGCTATGGCACAAGCAGATAATACTTTTGGACAACTTTTTAGTTGACAACTGTTAAAACTGATAGTATACTATAAGAACAATAAGGCAACAATAGAGGCAAACACTATGCGAAATTATCATGAAGATTTACTTGACGAATTTGGTGACGACTTAGAGCGCATCTTTGGACCAACTGAAGAACGTACAAAAGGACTTACCAGTCTAGCAGGTCAACCAGACGGTGATCTAAAAACACTACTTAAAGGACTAAAAACAAAAGTGATTGACTGTTCAGGCTTTATGCCTAAGCGACAGCCATTCCTTAATGTTGTAAAAGAAGTATTACGTGTGATGCGTGATAGTGTTGATGCGTCAACC
>Ga0233438_10003047_pt1 | contig 15825 bp, 8 predicted proteins | sample SI_123_September_FD_182720 | JGI IMG/M metagenome (GOLD analysis project Ga0233438, IMG submission 182720) | Seawater microbial communities from Saanich Inlet, British Columbia, Canada - SI_123_September2016_10_MG | ecosystem: Environmental > Aquatic > Marine > Inlet | place: Canada: British...
GATGTCAATTTAAAGCCAAGTACGTTTACACCCTATGGTAAGCCGGGTTCAAGGTCCCCAGAGAGCACGCTTAATCTGTGGGCAAAACACTATCACAAGCTTTGGGAATTTTTCAGCTCCCGTAATGTCGAAGTGAAGTTTAGTGAGACTCAGATCCAACAGATAAACGATTTAGGGTATCAATGGGAGAAAGACATTAAGACCCAAAATGAGGATAACTCACTTGATTTTCTCTTTCGTCACCTGTTGATGGTGTTCAAAGCGGCTACTGTCGCTACGGCATGGTCGGCCTACTTTGAAAATGACGCCTCAGAAGAGTTGAAATGTAAGGATGCTGATTTTGCATTTGCGATGCATGTTATTCAAGACTCCTACCGCCATTTACAGGACCTGTATGCGGTATTACCAATGAAAAAAGAACTGAAGGTCAGTTTAAACGAGACTGAACTGCACATTCTTCATGAACTAGACCAGGAGTTTACAACGGATCAAGCTTATGAATTAGGCAGAAAGAACGGTCTTTCAGAACGGCGCGTTCGGGAATACCTTAAGAAGTACGTAGTCACAGGAAGTGTACAACGAAAGAGTCAAGGCAAGTACTGTAAGGCGTAGAAAAAAGGGGGTTAGTCCCCTTTTTTTGTGGGCGAGTATTTTCTCAAAGCATTTAATAATGCTCCAAGAATATCATCTTGAGAGTCGCTCCAAATTTCGTTGAAATCAACACTAAAATCGTGATTAAAATGTTCCTTGTAAGCCTCTAATCCTTCATAGGTAGATACGCCAGATGTTGTAATCGAATCCCAATCTGTAGATCTATCGATTTCACCCCTACCAGAGCTCTTAAGTACTCCAAAATAATCTGCTAATAGTTTGACTAGTTCTGTTTTTCTTAATGGACGTTTCCTTTCTAAAACTTGAAGAATGTCTTCTTGAATCATGGTACCTAGAATAACGAGTAGTTCCTGCGTGCTGAATCGCACCTTAAAGTTGATTGGATTTGGTAGTAAATTCTTGAAATCCTTGCTGTTGGTAACGCTTTGGTATAGAAGAATAGCTTCACTACGTGCATCTATCATACTCATTATATGATGAAATTGTTCAGGATACTGTGCTTCGAATTCATGTATGTTGATGACCTCATTAGACCCCTTGTGTTTCAGTCTAATCTGTTTGTCAGCTTTTGCGCAATATTTTTGTATCGTCGTTATGAGGTCTTCTATCTCAAGCTCGTTTGAAACTCTGTAACGATCTAACAAGTAGTCAGAAATTATCTTTCTCAATCTACTAATATGATGGTGTTCGGCTGGAAATTGATAGCCGCTCTTCAGCCGAAGATGAATCCCTTTAGAGGGGTCGTCCTTATCAAATTTCTTAGGATTAATTATGAATCTGGGTTTACCCTTGACTAAGGTGTTGAATTCGGGACAATCATACTTGCCTAACATTAATAATACTGTTCGATATACGCATACGCGCGGTTAAACAATTCTTCATCTTTCAGTTTGTATTTGACCCATAAGGTTTTGCGTAGGCTTTGCTTTACATCGCGCTCGCCTTTGGAAGTATTCTGCCAACCTGGAAACATTACAACCCTAACATGCTGATCAATATCGTTTACTATACGCTCAACGACTGCAGGTGTTTGATCGGTCTTTAATTCCATAAAAAGCTCAGTTAAGGCGGCGGTAGGGGTCTTTATTTTTTCCTCTTCTTCCGCCTTTTCTGCCTCAACGGTTTCTTTGGCAATCTTACACAGCTCTTGAATAAAATCAATGCTATCAATAAGTCCACGTTCAGCTTTGTCTCTTAACGCCTCGAGCCGTTCACTTAATGCCAAGAACTTTGGATTGCCTGCATGCTTCTTGAATCGCTTGATCAAGATTTTCTCTAGCTGCTTGGCTTTGGCGCCACTTGGGTTGTTGAAGATTTCTTCAATAACATCAGCATCTAGAACGTATTCTTTCATGTCGTGAATTTCCCCTACATGAATGTTCTCTTGCATCAATTTCTCTACCTGATCTCCAAGCGAGTACCATAATAAGGTTCCCGTAGTATCTGGTGCAGGACGTACGCTTTCATAAACTTGCGCTAGCCATTTAAAGTCTGACTGATACAGGTTGAGAACGTTGTCGGGGGAGAGGGACTCCCAAAGCTTAGCCAAGTACTTAAAGTCTGCTGCGAACTTGTCTCTCTTGTTTTCTTCTTTTAATGCCTCTTGTGCTGCTTCTAGTCCTTCAAATCCTTCAATAGTTCTATCCACACCTGAGAAATGGGAAAGAACCGCTTCAACAGCGTCTGGTAACTCTTCTCTAAGTTGGCTCAAATTGGTGATGATGGTCTTCACTGTTTTTTCATCAAACTCTAAGGCTTTGGCTGTATCGTCAAAGAGCCCAAAGTAGTCTACGATACGACCGAAATACTTGTTCTTGTACAATCTGTTCGTTCTACAAATGGCCTGTAATAGGGTATGGTCTTTTAAAGACTTGTCCAAGTACATGGTCTGCAGTATAGGTGCATCAAATCCCGTTAGCAGCTTGGCAGTAACGATGATAAACTTAAGCTCAGATGAAGCATCGTTGAAGGATTCTACGACCTTCTCCTGTTCCCCTTTGTCCATGCCCCACTTCTTCTTAAAGTCTACGTCATCGTTTGCTGTGGTAGACATGACGATGCGTGAGGCTTGTTCTGGGAAGTATTGGTCCAATTGTTCCTTGTATTGCACACAAGCATGTCGGTCAGGCGTTACAATCATGGCTTTAAACCCATGAGGCTCTACCTTTTGTTTGTAGTGCGTTGCGATATCTTCGACAATCTTGTTGACGCGTTCTGGAGATTTTAAAAAGGCGGACATGCGGGCAGACTTCTTATTAAGGGCATCCGCCTCTTCGTCAGAAAGTCCTTGTGCCTCTACAAAGTCCTCCATAGCCTGATCTATGGTCTCTTTATCTACATGAACATCTACAAGTCTAGGTTCAAAGTGAAGGGGTAGGGTGGCTTCATCACGAATAGAATCGTGGAAGGTATATTTACTTAGGTAGCCTTCTGTATCTTCTTCCGCACCAAATGCCCAGAAGGTGTTTTTGTCTGCTTTGTTTACAGGAGTTCCAGTCAGGCCAAAAAGGAAGGCATTAGGGAGTGATGCACGCATGGTTCTTCCCAGATCACCTTCTTGTGTTCTATGTGCCTCATCTACCAACACGATGATGTTTTTACGGGTATTCATTTTTTCAGGTGCATCCCTGAATTTATGAATCATCGATATGATGATCTTCTGCGTACCGTTAGAAAGCATGGTATGAAGGTCACGAATACTGTCAGTAGTTACCGTATTGGCAACATCCGCAGCATTAAACGTGCCTGAGATTTGTGTATCAAGATCTGTACGATCCACCAATACGATGACTGTAGGTGCTTCTAGTTCTGGTGTTCTGCGTAGCTTCTGTGCGGCAAACACCATGAGTAGTGATTTTCCAGACCCTTGGAAATGCCAGATCAGTCCTTTTTTAATGGACCCTTCTTTAACGCGTTCCACAATAAGGTTAGCTCCTTCGTATTGTTGAAAGCGCGGTATGATCTTGATGCGCTTGCCCTTGTTGTTGCTGAACAGGGTGAAGTTCTTTAGGATGTCTAGAAGCCTAGAAGGTTGTAGTAGGTCTTGTAGTCGATTACCTACTTCAGTCAATCCTAACGCTTGTGCTACAGCATCGTCAGTGTCTACACGCCAGGGTGCCCAGTGCATGATAGGAGTGCCTACAGCGCCGTAGAAGAGCTCTTTACCTTCTGTAGCGAACGACAGTATATTGGGTACAAAGAGCTGCCTTACGGTGTTCTCGTACACCTTGTGAACCTCTTGTGCACCGTCCATCCAAGAGACACGGCTGTTGACAGGAGTTTTAGCTTCTCCTACCACCACAGGAATTCCGTTAATGAAGAATACCACATCAGGAATCTTAGTTTCGCGCTGTGCGCTCAATACCCTAAACTGGTTGGTGATGGTATAGGCGTTATTGGAAGGATTCTTAAAATCTATTAGATGAATACTAATGTGTTTACCGTTCTCCCCTAGGGGCATGGTTTTCTCACCAGTAAGCCATTGCAGAAACTTCTCATTACTGCGCACCAAGCCTTGATGTTGTACACTGATTAGAATCGAATTTAGCTCATAGATGACCTGGTCAATCTTATGGGTATCACTTTCTAAAAGTGGATTGAGCTCGTCTATTTTAGAACGTAGTTCGTCCAGTAATAGAACCTTTGATTCATCACTGCGACCTAGATCTTCCGGTGACTTGTAATTCCACTCAATACCATATCCTTGCCCAGGCTCAGAAGCTTGAACTCCTGTATTCAGATCCAATCCACTCATTCGGTGAACCACCTGATACTCTACGGTATTAAGCTCGTTAAAAGACATGGCTTAGAAGATTTGGTTGATGATAGATTTTTGGAGGGATTGAGAATAATATATTTTACTTTTCAAATTATTAATGGAATGCTCAAATTTTTCCGCTAGTTGAACAAAATTTTGTTGCTTATCATTTTCCAATACTGGTATTTTGATTAAGCTAAAATCACCTTTATTTAGAATAGGCACAACTGATTTTGCTGCTCTTGATATAATTCGATGATTAAATAGTTTTAAAGTATTATATAGATATCTGTAGTCAACACCTCCCTTTGGGATTATTGTGTTTATCTGCTGATTAGTAGCACACCTCTCATTAGATATGGCAATTTTCCCCACAGAAGCAATACAAACTACCATAACCGAATTTGCTGGAATTTCTCTTGTTACTTTAAGGCCTTCATTAGAAATATACCTTTCAGTTTCTTTAATTAACACTTGTTCTTCTATATCAGCAGGAGTTACAAATTGAATATCGCCATTCCAATATTCTTCTTTTTTAGTTGATGGTGTTGAACCAGTAATGATCTCTCCTAATTTTTTTAATTGAATTTCTTTTGTGTTTTCATCAAAGAAATTTTTCAAACATACCGCCTGATTTATTTTAACTGTATTCAATACTTTCTTTTCACTCTCAATCACATCATCCATAGCCCAAAGTAATTTGGCCAGTTGGGCTTGTTGGTCTTTTGGTGGTAGGAGGAATTCGTACTTGGCTAGGTCTTTCCAATTTATATAAGGATTTACACTGCCTTTAGAATGCATGATGGAGTGTTCCGTAAAGCCATCTGAGAGCATTAAAAAAGGTAGTAGACGTTTGTCAATTTTTTCTTCCTTGGCTTTGATAACAAATGTCGTGTTGGAAGTAATCCCTTCGAACGGGGCAATTGAAACTTTCTTTAAATAAGTCCTTCTTGATCCGTAGAGAATATCACCCTCTTCAAAATACCGGATAAATGCCGGCCCTAAATATTCGTCTTGTAATTCCCCCCAACTTCTAAGATGAATGTCTTCGGAGCTCATGTGCTCTCCCTTCACATATTTAGTTAAAGATGTATCTTCTCTATTAACATTGACTTTTTGCTGAATGGCAACATCCCCAAATTTTGTTACAGTCCACGATGATTTATCAATGAACATTTCTCTTGTACTCATTGATTTAATTTTTAAAGAGTTGGTTCATAGAATTTTCTAGGTGGGTCGATGCATCTTCCCAAGAGTTTAAGGTATCGCTAAAACTTTCGCGATTATTCGTTTTCAAGGACTCTACATAAAAACTGATATTCATATTTCCTCCTTTGGACAAAACTTCGTCCACGTCCACCACTGATGAATATGATTGTTGCTCGTCAAAGGTTTTATACAACTCGTAAACCTTATTGATTTGTTTATCTGTCATCCAGGCTTGCCCTTTGTCAATATTCACATCTTCCTTGGCGTTTACAAAGAGTATTTTACCTCTTCTCTCCTTAGGTTTATTATTGTTTCCGATGAGAATCATGGCCTCCATAGGAGAGTTATAGAATAAACTTGGACCCAATCCTATTACTGCTTCAACAGAATCTTCATCGAGCATTTTAATTCTCAAATCAGATTCCATTTCTCTGAAAAGAATTCCGTGTGGCCAAAGAATAGCATATCGGCCATTTTGACTATTTAGACTTTTATGTATGTGCTGTTGAAATGCGTAGTCGGCACAGCCTTGTGGTGGAGTTCCCCAGATGTTTCTTCCGTAAGGATCGTTGACAAAGCTTTCTCTATCCCAGTTTTTGATGGAATACGGAGGGTTCGCTAAGATGACGTTGAATTTCTTGAGCTCGTCATTCTCTATAAAAGCAGGTCTTGCCAATGTATCCCCACGTACTACCTTAAAGTCTTGGATACCGTGTAAGAACATATTCATTCGTGCGATCGCAGAGGTGATAAGATTGATCTCTTGACCATACAATTTGAGATTGCGGTATTCTTTGCCTTCTTCCTTCAGTTGTAAAGCACAGTTAAGAAGAAGCCCGCCAGAACCACAAGTAGGGTCGTACACACTCTCTCCTGGCTTTGGATCCATAATCTTGGTCATCAACTTCACAACTGTTCTATTGGTGTAGAATTCAGCTGCTGTATGACCACTATCGTCTGCGAACTCTTTGATCAGGTACTCGTAAGCATTGCCCAATTGATCATCCGGGATATTGCTGGAATTCAATACCTCAGTAGAGTAATGTTCTATTAGGTTGGTGAGTGTTTCATCAGGTAAACGGTCCTTATTAGTCCAGCTCGCATCTCCAAAGATTCCTGCAAGCATTTCTGGGTTGCTCTGCTCTATTTGGTGCATAGCAGATTGAAGCGTCTGACCCACATTGGTTGTGGTTTGTCTCACCGTCTTCCAATGTGCATCTTCAGGTACCTTAAAGTGGTGGTTTTCATCAAATGCTGCATACTCCATATCACCGTCACTCTCTTCAAGTGCACGTTCAAATTCCTCATCATACACATCGCAAATACGCTTGTAAAATAGAAGTGGGAAGATGTACTGCTTGTAGTCCCCGGCATCAATGGTTCCGCGCAAAATCGTGGCTGCTCCCCAAAGGTATTTTTCTAATTCTTGTTGGGTCATTGGATAAACTTGTTTAAGATTGTCTTAAAACGCTCCTCAGCCTCCTGAGATGCCTTCCAAGCTTGTTTGAGATCTTCCATCGCCTCCTCTACAGAGGGAAGGTTGTCCTCGATAATCTTTTCTACGTAGAGTGGAATGTTAAGGTTATAATCGTTCTCCTTGATTTCCTCTAAGGTGGCTACATGGACATAATTCTCCACTTCATCGTTGCCTTGGTACCACTGATAAAGTTGTTCTACATGTTCTTTTTCTAAGAAGTTTTGTGCGCGACCGACACGTACCTGATCAGCACCGTCAATGAAGAGCACTTTTCCTTTCTTATCGACACTTTTATTCTTTCTAAAGACCATCACACAAGCAGCCAATTGAGTCCCGTAAAAGATGTTTGGACCAACCCCAATGACCGCTTCTATGAGATCGTGCTCTAGTAATGCTTGGCGTATTTTCCCTTCAGCACCTTTTCTGAATAAAGTGCCATGAGGCAGTACTACGGTCATGCTCCCAGTTTCATTCATTGAGCTAATCATGTGCTGTACCCAAGCCATGTCACCGTTGCCTTTGGGAGGTACACCTGCGATATTTCTACCGTACGGATCATTAGCCCAGTTTTCAGCGCCCCAGTCTTTTAATGAGAACGGAGGGTTGGCAATCACACAATCGAACTTTTTAAGTGCATCACCTTCAAAGAACATGGGGGTCTTTAGAGTATCTCCACGTGCAATTTGAAAATCTTCAATACCGTGGAGGAACATGTTCATCCTAGCGATGGAGCTAGAGGTTAGATTCTTCTCTTGTCCATACAGCTTCAGGGTACGATAATCGGCACCAGTATCTTTTAAGTGATCGACGCATTCTAGTAGCATACCGCCCGTTCCACACGCAGGGTCATAGACAGTATCACCCGGTTTAGGATCTAGTATCAATCCAAGTAAGTGCACTACGCTGCGCGGAGTATAGAATTCACCGGCCTTTTTGTTTGTTAAATCAGCGAAGTGCTTGATCAAATACTCGTAAGCATTACCAAGCATATCCGGGTCTACACTTTCATTGCTTAAGATATACATTGAGAAGTGTTCCACTAGGTCAATCAGCAGGCGGTCACTCAGTTTATTCTTGTTACTCCACTGTGCATCTCCGAAGATGCCGTAAAGCTTCTCTTGATTAACTTCTTCAATGCCCCGAAAAGCCTGTTCTAAGGATTGACCAACGTTTGTGGTGGTTGCACGAACATCATTCCAATGACACCCCTCCGGTATATTGAAACGGTGATTCTCTGGCAGTGCTGCGTACTCTTTATCATTACCTGATTCTTCAAGTGCGATGGCAGTTTCTTCATCATATACATCTGAAAGCCGCTTAAAAAAGAGAAGAGGAAAGATGTAAACCTTAAAGTCTGATGCGTCTACAGGTCCTTTAAGGATCCATGCAGCTTTAGATAAATACTGCTCTAATTGACTTATGGTCAATTTACTCATGCAATTATTGGTTTAGAGATTAACGTCAAATAACGTCGAGGTAAGATATAGAAATACTTGGTGCCCCCAAAAGGCGGATGTGGTGTTAACTATTGGGGTTATAGGGTTGCCTCTTCCGCCTTTTTGAAAGTATTAGTTGTTGTTGTATCCAAATTCACGTGACTTTAATACTTCCTTCCACCAGGACTCTCGATCAATTATTACTTGATCGTTGGTTGAGGATTTGTAGATATCCAATATGCTGTAGGTAAAATGGTTTTTAATGTGGTCGAAGCTTAGTTCCTTTAATGAGGTATTTCCTCCATGTCCATTAGTGATATAGCTTTGCCAGCGACCCCACATCATTTTTTCACCATAGGCTGATCCCACATATTGTTTACCATTTGAGGTATCCGTTATTACATAAACTCCTTTCTGGTTTTCCAAAGCTGTCTTCCAAGACTGTTTATATAAAACGCGTTGTAAGTCGCTCCATTTGATGGATACCTTCTCATATCCTGGAAAAAGATCATTATCGTAGGTATCAGGCAATATCTCTGCAACTATACAATCATCAATCACAGATTCAGCATTACGAATCATAGTCTGTACAGTGTTTTTAAACCTGACTATTACTCTACCGACATATTTATCGTATTCGGTTAATTGTTCGTAATCATAACCTATTCCATTTTGAATTTCTAAGTCCTTCGTGATCCTGCCGACATGAAATAATAGCCAATTATCTTCTTTTGGATTTATCCTTACTAACCCGATGGTAACTTGTCCTTCTTTGTAAGATTTACGTTTTGCGTAATTCCAATATTGGCCTTTAAGCATGAGATCGGTTTGTCCGTTTTGAAAGAGCTCTATGGGATTCCAATTCTCTTCAAACATCAGATTAAATCTGATCTTTACGTTCGTTAGATCTGTAAATTGAAGTAAGTCGTTAAGCTGTATAGTAGTCATTGAGAGCCTTATTATTCAATGGATAATACCTCGTAGGAGATCTTTTTAAAGCTGATTTTCTCACCCACCTTTTTACCTTTTAAAGCTTGTGGTAGTTCTGCATTGTAGGGGAGGTATTTCACTTCCTTTCTGTCCTGTTTTATGCGTCCTTGGTTAGGTACGATGCAAATAGTCACCTCAGGCATAGATTGAATTCCCGAAGATAGCTTCACAATGCAATCATTGGACACAACAGGCTCATTTGAGTACTCTACGTCATCTTCTATGATCATGAAAGTACCAGCTCCATCAACTACATCATATTCATCGTCATGGATAAGTTCATCTTCGAACGTTAGCCACGAAGCAGATTCAAAATCCAGTTTATTTGAGGCCTTGATGATATCGTTGATCTCTTTAAGTATAGCCATTTCACAAATCTCTTGGTCTCTCCACCAGTCGGTTGACCATATCCGTACAAAATCATAGCCGGCTGTAGTTAAAAGTCTTTGCCTATGGACATCTAAAGTTTGGTTATGCCAACCAGAATGGAAGGCTGCGCCGTCGCATTCAACAGCAATCCTTGGACCCTCTTTACCTCTGGGACGTAGAACCATGTCAATTCTAAATCCGGTGCTGTTGTGGGCTTCTTGAAGCACTATTTGCTCCTCAGGGAAATGCTTAATCAAGAAATTATAGACCTCTTCCTCAAAAGGAGATTCAAACACATCACCAGAAGAAGTTTGACCATGGTCGATAGCAGTGATCCCATGCTCACGTAGTAGATGCCTAATGTTCTTAAGTGCGTTGTTGTTTTTGGTAGAATACGCCTCTACAAAAGAGATGTAGGCATACAGCAAACCTCTTCCTAGTTTACCAGACTTTAGGGTGTCTAAGTAACTACCGTAAGCACTTTTTGGTATGGAGGTAACTAAGATGACTTTAAACTTCGCACGCGTAATGAGTACGTTCAATAATCGGTATCCTTTTTCCTGATTGATTACCCCTAGATTTTGTCGGAATCCATTGTCTAGCCCAGGTCCGTAACCCGTTGAAATAATCAGAAGTTCACATTCGTCACCCTGAAGATTCTCCAAGTTTTTTATGTCAAATCCTTTGCTTTCTAGTTGATTCATTCTGTTTTCAAATGCCTCGTCTTGTTCGCGTGCTTCAGCAATTTGATCCTGAATTTCTTTCCGGTGCGGTGCGTTCAAGGTTGCCACCATGACATGAGGAGCATGCCCACGCTTCATTTTGATTTCTTTCAGCAATGAAATGACCCTGCTGGCCTCTACCTCGTTACGTTGATTGACCCATTTTCCGTTGAGAACTCTTGAGAGCATAAAGGGAGCATAGTCCCATTCTTTCGTGGGTTTTACTACGAGTCTTTTGTAAATAGCGTCATTAGAGAAGTTAATTAACCCTTCATGGTTGCTGCGGTAATGGAAGTCTAAGTATCGCGATTTAAACTGCGTACTGTTCTGGCAGAATTCAAGTAGAGACTCTACCTCAATGAGTTCCTCCATGTCGTCGTCTTCCTCGTACTCATCTAGCTCTAATTGTTTGCTGAAGAAGTTGGATGGAGGCATTTGGTGTTCATCACCAGCAACAACGATGGTCTTTGCCTTATACAATACAGGAAGTATGTCATGAAGCTCTACCTGTGAAGCCTCATCTACAATCACTAAATCAAAATGCCCATGGCAACCTTCAAAAAGGTTACAAGTAACCTCTGGTGTCATCATCATGACGGGAAATAGCTCGGTAAACTCATGGGTATACTGTTGTGCTATTTGCCTCAAAGTCTTTTTATTCTTGCCACGAAGCGCGAATACCTTTGCTAAAGAAGCCGCACGTTTCTCAAAACCTGCGACACCTTTTAGTCTCCTCACAGCTCCTTTGTAAAGCGCAACTTTACGCACTTGATCTTGTATGGTAAGTAGATTTGCTTCCTGCTTGGATAACTTGTTGTTAAACCGTGTTCTGGGCAGGTATCGCTGGTTTCTATCGTAGTATTCCTGGGTGCTGTAGCTTAGCATTCCAAAGGTGAATTCTGCTTTAAAACTTAAGCTGTTTCTATCGAGAATATCAATAGGGCTTTGGATGGTTTTATTCTTTTGGAAAAGAGAAACAATTCCGTCTAGGTGAAGCCCTTTCTCTTTGATTTTAGTTAATTCATTGAGCGCTTTAGCAGGTTGCTCTTTTGCTAAACGTTGGAATGTTTTGTTTAATAAACGTCCATCTTCACTTACTTTCTGTGAAGCGCTATTATGCTCCTTATAAGCCTTCAAGTACGAAGAGTAAGTATTCAGACTTGCAGATAGGTGGTACGAGAAATCGCTATCTTTTTCAAGGTCTTTACTAAGTTGCGTCCTTTCCTCTAACAGTGCTTTCTGTCGTTGTGCCAGATTTTCAGGATGTCTGACAACGATTTCCAGTAACTCCTTTTGTTTGCTCGCTAGCGGCAAGAGCTTGTCCATTAGAATACGAACACTTTCAATATTTACGCTGCAGTTGCGTTGCTGACACCTTGTTTTAAGGTCATTATGCGATTGCTGAAACTCCTTGTAACCTTTGCTAAAGGAAGCAAAGAATTTCTTCAGTCCGCTTAAGTCGCTATATTTTTGGTAAGCATCGCTTTGAATATGCGTAATTGTATTGTTTAGGAGTGACTTTACCTCATTAACAGCAGTGTCCAATGTGGTAGAATTTATACTAAGGGAATTCTCATTATACCAGTTTGAAGTATCAAGTATCTGATCCAACCAAGGATAGCCTATCATTAAATCCTCAGATTCTTGGATCAATGATTGGCAAGATGTATAATCCAAGTTTATAGCCTGGTATGCTGAGTTTACTTTTTCAAGTTCTGCACGTTGCTCTTGCTGAAGGATGCCACGAAGTTTAGATACTTCTTCTTTCGGGAAAGCTGCTAAAGTAGAAACCTCTTGCTCATAAGCCCTTAAGTCTTTGAACGGGTCTGATTCCTTATAATCTTTGTTTAGCAAGGCAGTTAGTTCACCAAAGTTTTCCAACTCGTAAAACAGTTCGTCCAATTCAGCAGCAAGCTTGCGGTATTTCTCTTGTTCATCGAACCAATGCTTGCCAGCTGTAGAGTAGTTGTATTGTGTTATTTCAGGAAATTCACGTCTTGTTTTTGTCAAGTATCCAACACTGTCTTGCCAAGAGAACTCTTCAGCAAGTTTGTCTTGACGCGATTTAACGTAAGCATCTACGACCGCTTTACCTAGTGACTTATAATCACTCATGGTGGCAGGTGTGACTTCTTTGACCAATCCTCTTGGAATCCCTGCATCTTCCATGGCTCTTGCTTTCTCAGCAACAGCCTTTCTATCAGATGCTACATTGGTGATGCGCAGAACCTCTTTGTCAATACCTAATTCCCCAAGATTTTCAATTAACACATCTATGGCTGCCGCTTTTTGGCAGACCACGGCAACCTTTAGGTCATTCGCTAAGGCAGAGGTGATAATACCCGTGATGGTTTGACTTTTACCCGTTCCTGGAGGGCCATGTACCACAACATGATTTCTGGTATTGATATCATCTATAATACCGAATTGACTAGGATCTAAAGGGCTTGCGGATAAATCTGAAACTACAGCGCTAGCCTCACTTAATTCAGGAATGTCGTCACCAAAATGACTGAAATCCTTGATTATAGAGTACTTGGATTCCTTGTAATTGGTAAGTATGGCGGAATTATACAGTTCAAATTTAACACCTGGTTCAGAGGCCTCCTTGATAGCGGTTTTAGATTCAAACGGCATCTTCTCTATAACACGATAATCTTCAGGTATCCGTTCTATATATCGCTTGTTTTTAGAGCTCCAATTGTCAAGACGACTAATCAAATCCTCAAATGCCATAGATTCTAAATCTTCATTCAGAAAATCGTCATAGAGAGGGAGTAGGTTGATAGGAATCTTTTCTCCTTCAATAAAGCCAATTAATGAGTGATTGATTCTTGGTAGTTCCTTGGAAAAAGTAAACTTCCATCGGTTAGAAACCTTGTCGTTTTTAATAGAAACAGGCCAGATAAAAAGAGGAATGGCCTTGCAGTCTGTTGTGTTACTTGCAGATCGCTCTAGAAGCATTGGGTATCCTACAGCAAGTGTCTCCGATCCTGTTTCTGTAAGGTTGACCTTTGCCTTATCAAGGATTGTTTTGATGCATCTCTGAATAGGGGAGTCATCTACAATACTGGTTGTTGTCTTTTCAGGATTATGATAATAAGTAAAACTCTTGCCTGATGAGATCGCTTCAGTAAGCTTTGACTTTAAAGTGGAGTTAAAAGCTTGGAGATAGTCAAAGTCAAGTTTTGAATAGGATTTGATTTTGCCAGGTAAACTGTTAAGGTAAGGTGACCGTGCATTTTCTTGTTGCAGTCTTTTTATTACACGCTCTTTACTGGCCTTTGAGATCATAATGGTGTGGTCTGCATTGGATCATAGACAAGTTAAACTTCTTCTTATGAGAGCTAAGCAGAGCAGATTGGTTAGTATAGCCAATATAGTTAAATCGGAGATGAATTAGTAATAGCTCGGACTAGATAAAATTTGTTCATAACCAGGTAGAGAACAGCATCCTTCAAAAATTGATTCTACTTAAAATAGTAAATACCAATATGATGTTAAGGAAGAAAATCTAACTGCTACACTTATTTGATCAATGCTCTTCAAAGTCATTTGGCAGGTAGCCTCTTTTTTTCCAATCATCAAGGATTTTGTACTTCAAATCCTTGGATACGGTGCTACTCTCATATGACTCTATGGCCCTGATTTCCTCTTTTTTTAAGTTTTGTCCTGCCTTGATTAACTCGTTATTGTTGTACCTTATACCCAAGAGTGCAATTGCTCCACAACAACTAATATCATAGTCAATTGTAGAGTGAAACTTTTCATCATACATTTCACTGAGGTGTGTTTTCCAGCCGGAAAGTAACTCTTTTTGATATTTTTCGAGTTTTTGAAAGATCAGCTCTGCTTCATTTTTAGAGATTGTATTATCCCATTCAAAATCCATAAATGGAGAATCATCCCATTCACTTTTACGCATTGCAATTATCCCCAATTCGAATGCAGCTCTGTTAAGGGTTTTTTCACTTACCGAGCCGCTATTATCTAAAATTTCAGCCAAGAGCTTAGCGCAGTTGCCATAATGACTTTCCGAGGCATAATGTGACCATAAAAGCAGGTTTGCTTCGAAAAACTTCTCTTCCCTCAACTTATTCAGTTTTTTCAGTGATGCGTTCTTTAATCCTTGGTAACGAAGGGATTTCTTCGATTCTGGCATTTCAAGTTTTACTAATTCGATAATGGCCATTTTAGATCCAAGCTTCTGAGCGTGCTCAAACATTTCTTTAGCTTTAAGAAGGTCTTGTAGCTTATTCCCCGTGCCATTTAAGTAATCAAGCGCTTCTTCCTCGAATTGAGTGTATAGATTTTCTTTTTTTGACTCTCCACTGTCTGTGATGAATTCCGGTTTTAAATCTTTACCAAGCTCTAATATTAGTTTTATTGCAATTGACGGATCGCCTCTGAAAAACTCTCTGTTTTTTGATAATCTGTACTCTGCTAATCTTTTGTGAACTTTATTCTCAAGTATTTGATAGGAATTGGTTTCATGTTTAAATATCACAATAAATGGTGATGCCACTGAGGTAGTATTGGACAATTCTCTTGCCCGATTTTCTGGCGAATTATCTGTCATTCCTACCTTGTAAATCCCATTCATAGATGGATTTATCAATACATATACCCAGCCCATAGAAACAACCTATTGTTTGTTTACGTTAAAGAAAATAATTACGTCTGACAATTGTGATGTGAACTTAGCGAATTAACTTCAAATCTGTTCGGGACGAAATTATTTTTAATAGCTAAAGGACTATTGCCCTATATCTCTGGCAAGTCCTCTACATCCAGCTGCTTCACTTCTAATCCTCTTAAATACGTAAGACTAGTTTTGAGATCAGCATGTCCCATTACCTGCTGTAACACCGTTAATGAACCAGTCTTCTCATATACCTTTATTGCTCCAGTATGTCTAAATGAGTACAACGTATGGTGCTTTTCTAGAAGGGTGCTTTGTTTCTTGTACTTACTCCAGAGTGTCTTGAAGTAATCTGGGTTATGTGGCTCTGTAGTACCCGTGAAGATGTTGTGATCAGCTGGTCCACCCGTTAAATAAGGACGTATGTATTCAGGTACAGGGATGACCCTATTGCGTTTACCCTTGGTTCTGCTACCAGATAAGCTCACTTGGGACAATAATGACAAAAAATCACCCCATAAAAGTTGACGTATCTCTTGATGTGGTCTTAGTAAGCACCCGTAAGTAAGAATACAGCAGAGATGAAGCTTGGGGCTGAACTTATAAATATC
>Ga0233438_10003054_pt1 | contig 15806 bp, 15 predicted proteins | sample SI_123_September_FD_182720 | JGI IMG/M metagenome (GOLD analysis project Ga0233438, IMG submission 182720) | Seawater microbial communities from Saanich Inlet, British Columbia, Canada - SI_123_September2016_10_MG | ecosystem: Environmental > Aquatic > Marine > Inlet | place: Canada: British...
TTTAGTTCCATATCAAAAAGCTATGATTGATGTACAAGCCAATAGTGCTATCTATCAAGAGCTTTTAGTGCAACTTGAACTTGCTAAGGTTACTCACAGAAATAATATGCCTTTAATTCAGGTTATAGACAAGCCTAGTTATCCATTAGAAAATTCTAGATTATTTTTTTTTGAATGCTTGTTTTTTGGAATTTTCATAGGGCTTATAATTTCAATATCAATTCTTTCTCTAAACAAACTGTATAGTTTGTTAAAATTAGAACATGTCTAAAAACAATATTTATAAAGGTTTAGATGCTTATTCTCAAGAAATGAATTTATCTAAAAATTCTTTAATTGAAGCTTTTGAAATAGAAAATCATTTTCATAAATTGTTGATAAATGAAAAAAATGCTTTTAAAAGAGAAATTCTTTACAAAAAATTTTATAGTAAACTTTTAACCTTTTATGGAAGAATATCACCTAAAGATAGCTCTTTAGATGAAAAATTGTCTGAAAAAGATAAGCATATTCGTTTATTCGAAAAAGAAATTATAAATAAATCAGTAATTGATTTTGGATGTGGTGAAGGTCTTTTTTTAAAGAATATTCAAAAAAACATCCCCTATAAAAAACTTGTTGGTGTTGATATTTTTATTCCTAATTCACTTAAGGATAATCCAAAAATAAAATTCGTTTCTTCTAGTATTATTACTTTTCGTACAAATGAAAAATTTGATATTGCCTTTTCTGATAATGTATTAGAACACATATCAATTTTAGATTATTCTAGTCATTTTCAATCTGTTTTTAACTCTTTAAAACCAGGGGGTAAGTTTATTGTTATTATTCCAAATAAACTTTTTGGACCCTCTGATATCACTCGAATTTTTGATAATTCAAGTTCTGGTAAAACATTAGCTAAAGGCGGGCATTTAAATGAATCTACTTATACTGAAATGAATTATTTATTATCAAAAGCCGGATTCACTAATTTTCAAACTGTTTTACCGGTTCCTGTTTTAAAGTATAGCCTTTTTAAGAATTTTAGAATAAAACCTGATTTTATTATTAAAATTGAAAAAAATAAAATTTTATTAAATTTTTTTAGAAAATTAAAAATAAAAGGGAGGTGTCAAGTGAGATTTACTGTAACCTTAGTTTGTCAAAAACCTTATATTTAACTATAAATTTAAAGTAATAAAATTGTATAAAATTAAGTCTAACTTTGTAAAAAACTTTATAAATTTAAGCGTAAATCAAGGTTTCAATATTATTTCATCTGTAATTTACACTCCTTTGTTGTTCCAAGCACTTGGAGACAAAAATTTTGGTTTAGTTCAGTTTTCTTTTTCAACTTTAATAATTCTTTCTATTTTCATTTCTTTTGGCTATAACATAAATGGTCCGGTAATAATTTCTAAAGAAAAAAATTTTGAAGAAATTGAAAAATTTACATCAAACATATTACTATTAAAAATTTTTCTTTCATTATTGGTAATTGGTTTAAGTTTTCCAATTATATTTTTTTTTGTTGAACAAAAATTACTAATTATTTTAATATTTTCTTTTACCATACTTTTTAGTGAGGCCTTAAATCCATTGTTTTATCTTCAAGGTAAAAATCAAATATTTCCATTTTCTTTATTAAATTTTTTTTCAAAATCTTTATATATTTTATTAATAATTTTATTTATTTCAGATTCTTTTGATGCATACTTAGCAAATTTTTTTTATGGAATTAGCTTAACGTTTTTTTATATTTCTTTTTGGAGTTATAAATTTTTGAAATCAAAATTATCATCAATTAATTTATCTTTAGATCTTTTTAAAAAATATATTAAAAATAATTTTCAATTATTTTTGTCCTCGGTTACAGGACATTTTTCTATAAATAGCGCATTAATAATTTTATTTTTTTTTGTAGATGATATTGAACTGGGAAGATTTGCACTTGCTTATAAAATTGCATTTATGTTAAGAATGATACCCACTTTTTTTATTCAATCTAGTCTTCAAAACGCTTCAAAACTATATATAGCATCAAATGAAAATTTCATCCTATATGTAAATAAATATTTTTACTGCGGAATATTATTATTATTTTTAATTGGTGTTTTATTTATTCCATTGTCTAGCCATATTATTGAATTTTTTGCCAATGAAAAAATATACTACAGTACTAATATCTTAATTATTCTTTCATTTATTCCTTTATTTGCTATGCTTAATTATAAGAATATGATTATAATTCTTGCAAAAGATATGAAAGCAACTTTAAATAAAGCCTCTTATTTAACTTTCGCTTTTATGCTATTTTTTTCAATATTTCTTTCAAAATTGTTTGGAGGACTTGGCTTAGCTTACGCCTTAATTCTATCTGAACTTTTTTCTTTTTTTGTACACTATTATTTAATTAATAAAAATGACAAATAAAAAAAGTATTGCAATTGTAGTTGTTAATTGGAAAAAATATGATCTTACTTTTGAATGCATTGATTCAGTTCTAGCAAGCTCTTTTGTAAATTTTAAAATAATATTAATTGATAATGAATTTCAAAAAAATAAATTAAGTAGATATAGCTCAAATAAAAAAATTAAAGTTATACTTAATAAGTCTAATAATGGCTTTGCTAAAGCTAATAACCAAGGAGTTGTTTATGCTTTAGAAAAAAATTATGATTATATATTACTTTTAAATAATGATACTAGAATCATGCAGAACTTGTTGACTAATCTTATTCAATTCACACATTCTAATAATTTATCAATTATTCAACCTTTAATATTAAATAGTGACGGCGATAAAATTTGGAACGGAGGAGGAACAATTAACAAATATCTGGGAACTTTCAAAACAAATTTGAAAGATCAAAAATTTTCTTCTAATCTAGTTTTTAGTTCAGAAATAGATTGGTTTACAGGTTGTTGTTGTCTTTTTAACGCTAAAGTTTTTCATAATGTTGGTTTATTTGATGAAAATTTCTTTGCTTATTATGAAGATGTTGATTTCTCATTAAGATTAAAAAGTAAGGGATATATAATTGGTTTATTAACTAACACTTATTTATTTCACCATGGATCTATGTCTTCAAAATCTGAAAAGTCATTTGAGGGAAAGCTTAGTCCGTATGTACACTATCTTGCTGTCAGAAATCATATTTATCTTTTAAAAAAACACTCTGACCTATTTAATGCTTTTGGGGTCTTTTTAAATCAATTTTTCAAAATTTTATTTTACTCATTTTATTTTTTTATAAGGTTAAGGTTTGTAAAACTTAAAATGATTTATAAAGGGTTGATTGATGGGTTAAAAATGCAACAATTAAAAAAATGATTTTATTAGCATCGTTTCTGTTATTAATGTATGTTCCATTTACGGGACTGATTCTTTCACAGATATATAAAGGAAATTCTTCTTATATATTATTATACATTATTTGTTTCCTGCCTTTTTATACTATTTTTCAAGTTATTGTTTTCAATGCTTTTGAAAACATAATAATTATAAATAGCATTAAATATTCAAAAGATCTAGTTTTTTTTTCAAGTTTTATATTGTATCTGTTTGGAAGTAAGAAGTTTTTTTTAAATAGAACATTTAGCTTTTCAAGCTTAGATAAGTTAATATTTCTTTTTTTAATTTTAGTTTTTTTGTATTTAATTATCCCATTAGGAGAGGCTAATTTTTTGTCCAAATTTATTTATGCTAAGAATATTTTTTTGATTGGAATTTTATACTTTCTTGGAAGAAACTCAAATTTTAAAGTTAAAAATTGGAATTTAGTTTTAAAACTTTTAATAAGCGTATGTCTACTAGCATTTTTAATTTCGTTTGTAGAAAATATAGTAGGAGTTCATTTACATTCTTTTTTAGGGTATTCCGAATATAATCTTATGATTAATGACATTGATCCTCAAGGAAATTTTGGGTTAAATTGGTCTTTTGAAGGACAAGGAGCAATACCTAGGTATGCTTCTTTTTTTGCCGATCCGTTAGAGTTTTCAGCTTCATTGATACTTTTCTTTGCCATTTCTATCTGGTTTTTCATTCACTCAAGAGAAAGACAAACTAAACTTTTTTCTCTATTTCTAATTTTTATTGTTATTTTTTCTTTATTCTTATCATTATCAAGGGGAACAATTTTTTCTGCAATTTTAATGTTAGTTTTTGGACTTTTCTTGTCAAAAAATTATAAAATTATTTTATCATCATTGTGTATTGTTACTGTTGGACTTATTTATGTGTATTTTTTCTCTAGTGATGATTTAAGATTTTTAATACAAGACACATTAACTTTTCAAAACTCATCTAGTTTAGGCCATTTAATTGAGTGGATTGAAGGCTTACTTTCAATTTATGAAAATCCGTTTGGAGTTGGATTGGCTATGAGTGGAAATGCAAGTGGAGTGGATCAATCAATTAAAATTGGAGGTGAAAATCAATTTTTAATTTATGGTGTACAAATGGGTGTGATATCAATGATTATATATTCTTTAATACTCTTTAAATCTATTTTTAATTCAGCTAAACTTTATTTAAAGTCTCATAATATACATTATAAATCTGTTGGATTTATAACAAGTTTAACAAAATTCGGCTTATTAATTCCACTATTTACAGCTAATGCTGAGTTATATCTTTTTGTAGCGCTTTTTTCTTGGTATCTTGTAGGTCAATCAGAGAGTTTATATAATACAAAACTTTAATTTGAAAAAGATTACTGTCCTTGTCGATTTATACTATTTAAAAGCTGCTGTTGCTGGTATTGGTAGCTACACAAGAGAGCTAGAAGCTTCATGTAATGATCACGGCTCTAATGATTTCAAGTACGTATTCACACACGATATTAACAAATTAGTTGGAAACTCTATTTTTTTAAATTCTAGCAATAAAATTATAAGATGGATTTTTCAAATTAGATATTTAATATATAAACAAATTCATTTACCGCTAAAAATACTTTTTTCTAAAGCGGATTATGTTATTTGTCCTGATTACATTGCCCCTTATTTTACATTCAAAGCTAAAAGAATTACTGTTTTACATGATTCGCTTTTTTGGGATCAAAAAAAAAATTATAGTTTTTTATGGAATAAATATTTTATTTTTCTAATTAATTTAGGTATAAATAAAGGGACTCAGATTATTACTACAAGTAATTACTCAAAAAAAAATTTAATCAAAATTTTAGGCAGTGATAAAAGTATCAGTTCTGTGTATCAAAGTTTTAATTTTCTCAAAACTTCATCGACTAATTACAAAACACCTAAAAATTATGTATTACACATTGGCTCGTTTGAAAGAAGAAAGGATTTAATCACTCTAGTCAAAGCATTTAAATTAGTTAAAGACGATAGCTTAAAATTAGTGTTGGCTGGAGCACAAATAATCAATGGTAATTCCGATATTTTTGATGAAATCAAAACGTTTATTGTTCAAAATAAATTAAAAAGTAAAGTGATTTTAGCAGGATACGTTTCCAAGGACGAAGCTAGTGTGTTATATAAAAAAGCAAGAATATATGTATTCCCCTCGTTAGATGAAGGATTTGGCATACCAATTCTAGAGGCTTTATCATTTTCTGTCCCTGTTATTTGTTCAGATATTGATGTCTTCAAAGAAGTTGGTGGTGATTGCGTTGAATATTTTAAAGTAGGAGACTCTATTTCTTTATCTAAAAAAATAATTTCAGTATTAGACTCTGATAAGTCAAGACAATATGATAATACTGAGCATATTAATAAATTTAGCAGAAAAAACTTTATTAAAGGTTTTGAAGAAATTATTTTAGACAATAATGATTAGCCAAAAAAAAAATATTTTATTACTTCATAGCTCAAACGATCTTTACGGGGCTAGTAAAATATTTTTGCAATTAATTGATATGTTTACAAGTAAAAATTTTAATATTCATGTTGTTTTACCATAAAAGGGAAAGCTTGATGATTTTTTAATTAAAAAAGATATTACGATGTCTTATTATGAACTGGGAGTACTTAGAAAAAAATATCTAAATCCCTTGGGACTTATTAATAGGGCAGTTGCTAATATAAAAGCAATAGCATTTTTATCAAAGTATATTAAAGACCATTCGATAGATTTAGTTTACACCAACACATCAACTATTCTTAGTGGGGGAATTGCCGCTAAAAAAAATGGTATTTCTAGTCTATTTCATGTTCATGAAATTCCAACAGGCAATAAACTTTACGAATTTTTAAGTGGAAAAATAATTAACTGGAATTCCAATAAAGTTTTAACGGTTTCTAATAGTGTTAAACATCACTGGCTTAAATATATTGGTGACAAAAAAATAGAAAGAATTTATAATGGAATTATTTTTAGTAAAACAGATTCTTTAACTAAACTAGAGAGAGATCAAGATGATTTTGTGATCACTAGTGTAGCAAGAATTATTCCCTACAAAGGTCATAGATATTTAATTGACATCGCTAATGAGCTTATTAAAAAATCTACTAAATTCAAATTTTTAATAGTAGGTGACACCCTTTCAAGTTACGTGTCTTATGAAAAAAGTGTGAAACAAAAAGTTAACGATCTAGGGTTAGAAAATCAAATTAAATTTTTAGGCTTTAGAGAAGATGTTTCAAGTATTTTAAAACAATCAGATTTATTTATTCATCCTGCTATAGCGCCAGATCCACTTCCAACTGTATTGTTTGAGTCATTACATAATGATTTACCAACTGTGGTTACTAATTTGGGCGGCGCAATTGAAATTTTAGATAACGGAAATAATGGATTATTGATTCCTTATAATAATCCAAAAAAAGCAGCCAATTTAATTAATGAGTATTGTAGTAATACTGAGCTACAAAAAAAGCATTTAGAGAACAGTAAAAAGAACTTTAAAATAAATTTTAGTTCTGATTCGTTCAATAAAAATATTTTAAAAGAAGTAAATAATTTACTTTAATGATTAAAAAAATAAACATATCTATTATTGGAACAAGAGGCTATCCTTATGTGTATAGCGGTTATGAAACTTTTGTAAAGCAGCTTAGCGAACGACTAGTTCTTAAAGAATGTAATGTAACTGTTTATTGTCACAAGGGACTTTTTGAAATAAGACCAAAAGAAATAAAAGGCATAAAGCTTGTCTATATACCTACTATTGAAACAAAAATATTATCCCAACCTATTCACTCTTTTATATCGATTATTTATGCTTGTTTTTCAAATACTGATGTGATATTAGTGGTCAACTCGGCCAATGGTCCTTTTGGACTTTTAACTAAATTATTTAGAATCCCAACGGCTATTAATGTTGACGGTCTTGAATGGTTAAGACCTAAATGGAAAGGTTTGGGATCAATTTATTTTAAGTGGGCTTCTAAAATGGCCACTCTTTTTTACGATCAAATTATTAATGACTCAGAGGAAATGAGAAAGGTTTATTTGAATCTTTTTAAAAGAGATTCAAAAGTTATTGCTTATGGAGCAAATATTAGAAAATCAGAATCTCCAGATTTAATAAACAGATGGAATATTAAACAAAGAGAATATTTCTTGGTTATAGGAAGGTTAATACCTGACAACAATGCAGATTTAATTATAAATGGCTTTTTAAAATCAAATTCAAAAAAGAAGCTAGTTATTGTAGGAGATGTGCCTTATAAAGATTCTTATGCATCAAATTTGAAAAATATAAAAGATGAAAGATTGATTTTTACAGGCTACGTCAAAGATCAAGATCTTTTAGCTGAATTATACCATAACTGTTATGTTTATATTCATGGTCATGAGTTTGGCGGAACGAATCCAACTATGATTAAGGCGATGGCTTACGGTTGTGCTATTCTAGCTTTGAATACGGTATTTAATCATGAAATGCTTCAAAAAGGAAAGTTCGGATTGTTTTTTAAAAAAGAACTAATATCTGTAGCTAACCAGATTAATTATTGTGAAAAAGAAAAACTTATAATTGATAAACTTAGGCAGAATTCTATAAATGGAATTACTAAAAAATACAATTGGGATTTTGTTACCAGTCAGTATTTAGAGGTTTTCAAATATTTAGTTGGTCAAGGGAATTTCATAGCTTAATTTTAAGCTAACATGAAAATTATTTTTATCAATCCCTGGAACATAATATTTTGTAGGACTTTCTTCCAAACCCCATTGGTAATTTAAACTTCTAATATAAAATGCATCCATTGCCAACCATAAATTTTTAAGTTTTGTTTGATATTTTAAATTAATATTATAATCTTTCCAATACCTTCTAAAATCTCTAGAATTTTCAAAAGCCATATAATAAAAATCGTTATCATGGTGGATGATTTCAAGTCCAAGAGTAATCTTTGAATTTTCTTTCAATTTAGTTAACGAAATGTATTGTGAGTTGCTTCCAGGTCCAATGCTAGCTCCTAAAACTTCACCTTCATTTGTGAAACCATCAAAAACCCAACCATGCTGATACCACGACCCAGCATTCCTTAATAACCTCCCGCCAGTTTGCTCCATTTGAGTCCACTCAAAATTAAATTTTATAGAGTTTTTAGAAAAATATTTTTGTAAACCGATAGTAAATGCTCTTGCATGTCTAGAGTCTAAAAGAAGATCTCTTAAATTCACTTTAGAATCATTAAAGTGATATTCGGAATAAATTTCAGTATTGGATTCTTTCCATAACCATCTAAAAAATAAACCAGCTGCTTGATCAGTTTGAGCCTCTTGACTTACGCTAGCATCATTTTTTCTAAATAAATTTGAAAAAACTGGAAAATAACTTGTGTTTCCGCTCATCCACCAATATCTTCCCTCAACAAGTGCGCTATAAAATTGTACCCATCTAATATATCCGAGGCTTAGACCATCTATCCATTTTGGTGAATATGAAAAAAGTAAAGCTTGCATATATCTCCAATCATCTGTTTCTCCTAATTGATTTATTTTAGGAACATAAATTGGTCTTCCGGCATTACTTTTATCATAACCTGATTGATTATATCCAGAACTTTCAAGTCTTGCACTAATTACTTGCCATTCAAAATCTCCAATTTTAGTTTTTATTGGTTTAATGGTATTGAAAGTAATATGCTTAAATCCTCTGGAATGATTACTCATCATTATGCTATTTCTTATTGAAGGGCCCCACCAAATGTTTTCGTTTGATATTCCTAAACTCAGATTTTTAAAATTTAGCCTAATGCTTGACTGTCCAATATAAGTTGAGTTGTGATTTTTATCTCCAAATTTTTCAGGGATATCAATCGTGTTCCACAATTTATATCTTCTCTCCCAAACTACATCTCTATGACCCTCCCAAAATCCTTCAAAATTATTGTTTTCTGCAAAGTGATGTTCGGGCTTAAGTATGATTTCTAATGGACCTATTTTTGCGTATAATCCTGGGCTAAAAACATGTTGATAACCCCTGTTGGGAATCATTGTTCCGTTATTTCTATTATATGGTTGGTTGGAATTAAATTCTAAATTATAATCAATAGGAAGAATTTTAAAATTAATTTTTCCATTTAATAACTTAAGAAAAGACGGAGCATGATTTTGTAATTTTAATGTTTTTATTTCGCCAGTATCAAAGTTTTCTAAAGAAATAGGTTTAAGATTAAATGACAAATCCGAACTTATATTGCCAATTAATTGTTGGTCTCTAATGTTTTCAATTATTGAACTTTGGTTAAGATTAATATATTGACCATTTATATGTGTTATAAAATGGAATAGTATAAAAAAAAAGAATTGTTTTTTCATTCGTATTTTATAACTCTTATCGAAATATTATCCATTGACCAGCTTTCATCACATTTTTGTTGGGGAATTCCTTTATCATCAATTGCATTTGGTTGCCAAAGTTCATCGTAAAACCTTATCACTACAGCATTTCCTGAACTTTTAAATCCTTTTTCAATTTTATATAAACTTGTGGACGGTCCACCAAAATAACCGTTACATTTTCTGGGAAGGTCAGTGGTGAATGAACCTGTTTTTGGATTATTTGAAAAGGGATATAAGTTAGGATAGGATTGTTTCAAACAGTAGTTTCCAAAACAAGGACTGTTAGAAAATGTAGTTACATATTTATCATAGTCAGGGTCATTGTAAAGATCCATTTCAGGTTTAAATTCCATGATCCATTTGTCTGGAACTCTACTTTGTTCTGAATTACCATTAAAATTGCCATCCCAGGATCCATGAATATAAAGATCAAAAGAAACAAAAACATAGTCGTGATCGCCTACATCATCTAAGTGAATTGTAAATCCGTCGTTATTAAAATCACCTATCACTGTGGTGTTGTTAAATGTAGACAATCCTCCTCCGTCAATATTTGACAAATCATCATATTCAAATGAATTTTCATAAACCAAAATGTCAGAACTTATTTCCGGATACGAACAAGTGTAAAATGATAATAGTATTAATATTATTGATAATTTTTTCATTACGTTAAAAATACATTAATTTTATATTAATTAATAAATGATTTGTGGTGTTTTATAGAAACTTAATTTTTGTTTCGTTTTTCTCAATTTTTTTGAGTTGTTCTGACGATTTGTATGTTGAACCAGCCTTAAAAATCCCATTAATTAATATTGAAATTAACAATTTTGAAGAAATAAATTCAAAAGATGATTATGTTAAAGGAACTTTCGAATTTAATTCTAGGGACTATGATTTTGAAGATTTTGTTCAGCCAGTAAAGATTAGAGGAAGAGGTAATTCAACATGGGATATGCCAAAAAAATCTTATCAGTTTAAATTAGAAGAAAAACACAATTTATTTAATTTTCCTGAAGATAAAAAATGGTTAATGTTAGCTAATTATTCTGATAAAACTATGCTGAGAAATGCTTTAGCTTTTGAATTAGGGTACTTAAGTAAACTAGATTGGACACCTAATTATCATTTTGCTGAAGTTTTTATTAATGGAGTATCAAAAGGGCTTTATCAATTTACTGAAAAAGTTGAAACAAGTGATTCTAACAGAGTTCAAATTGGTGATGAAGGTTATTTACTTGAAGTTGATCAGCTAGATAGAATTGACAATGATGACATAGTTTTTAGAACAGAAAAAAAACTCCTTTTTGTAGTTAAAGACCCGGATCTTAAATGGGGTTCTATTGAACTTAGCAAAGTGAAATCTTATGTTATTAATACTGAAAATGTTTTATACAGTGATAATTTCGACGATCCTGTTAACGGCTATTCAAAATATCTTGATGTTGATTCTTTTGTAGATTGGTATATAATTAATGAAATTTCAAAAAATAATGATGCTATTTTTTTTAGTAGTGTATATATGAATTATGTTTCAGGGGAAAAATTAAAAATGGGACCTATTTGGGACTTTGATATTGCATTTGGAAATATAAATTACAATAATAATGAGAAAATTGACGGATTCTATGTTAGAAATGCTCCATGGATTGAAAGACTTTTTCAGGACAAGTTTTTTGTTGAAAAAGTTAAATCCAGATATAATTATTATTACAATAACAAAAATACAATAATAGATAAAGCGAATTATTATTCAGATCAATTAGCTGAGGCAAGATTCAATAATGAAAACATATGGAAAATTCTCGGTAAGTATGTTTGGCCCAATAATGTAACATTCAATTCCTCGTGGTCTTCATCTCCATTTAAAGAAGAGCAAAATTATCTCAATAGCTGGATTAGTGATAGAATGGATTGGTTAAATGTAGAAATTAAAAAACTTTAGCTTATTCCATAAAACATCTCCTTAAAAACAAGAATCAATTAAAAAAAAAGAGAACAAAGATTTTAATTAAATTTTTTAGACGGTGTTTTTTAACAAGTGTTTATGCAAATTTATTTTCTTTTTTATTTAATTCTTCCAAAGATAAGCTCTTAAAATAATTGAAAGTATTTTCTAGTCCTTTTTTTCTTGAAACAATTGGTTTCCAATTTAAAATTTTCATTGCTTTAGTTATATCCGGCCTTCTTTTAACAGGATCATTTACAGGAAGAGGTTTATAAACTATTTTATTTTCAGCACCGCCCATTGATATAATTTCCTTTGCAAAGTCAATCAGAGCTATTTCTTCAGGATTTCCTAAGTTCATAGGTTTGGTGTAGTTTGAATGTAAGAGCTTGTAAATTCCCTGTACCATGTCATCTATAAAGCAAAAAGATCTGGTTTGAGAGCCATTTCCAAACACGGTTAAGTCTTCTCCTCTTAAAACTTGCCCCATAAAGGCTGGGATTGCTCTTCCATCATTAACTCTCATTCTAGAGCCGTAAGTGTTGAATATTCTTGCTATTCTTATATCCAATCCGTGGAAGGTGTGGTAAGCGGTCGTTAAGGCTTCCTGAAAACGCTTGGCCTCATCATAAACACCTCTTGGTCCAACAGGATCAACATTGCCAAAGTATTCCTCAGGTTGCGGGTGTACCAAAGGATCACCATAAACTTCTGAGGTGGAAGCAATTAAAATACGAGCATTATGTTTTAGAGCTAATTTTAAAACGTTCTCAGTTCCTAAAGATCCTACTCTAAGAGTTTCCAGTGGAATTTTTAAATAATCAATTGGACTGGCTGGTGAAGCAAAATGTAGAACAAAATCTATAGAATCCAATATGTTAAAATCATGGATTATATCAATTTCCTCGAACTGAAAATCAACATTTGAATTAAGATGCGACAGGTTGTTTATATTTCCTGTAATTAGATTATCTATCCCTATTACTTTGTAATTTTTAGAAAGGAAAAAATCGCTTAAATGTGATCCTAAAAATCCAGCTGCTCCAGTTATTAAAACAGTTTTTTTCATTTACATAAATTAATTTAAAAATATAACTTTTATATTAAAAAATTCAAGTACTTTTGTTACTTAATATATGTTAGAATCACTAATCACTTCCAAAACCAGATTAAGACTTCTTATTAAGTTTTTTTTAAATATTGCCAATAAGGGCTATTTAAATAGTCTTGCAAATGAGTTTGGGGAATCCACGAATTCTGTTAGAAAAGAATTAAATAATTTGTCTTCTGCAGGATATTTGGAAAAACATAGTAAAAACAATAAAGTTATTTATAAGGCCAATGCTTCCCACCCACTATTTAAAATTATTCAAAAAATAGTTCATAAGCATCTGGGTATTGAAGAAATTCTAGAAACGGTTTATAACAGGATTGGCGATGTAAAAAAAATCATGATTCTTGGAGACTATGCTGAAGGAATAGATAGTGGGCTTATAGAAGTTTTAATTGTTGGGGATAACATAAATAAAGAGTATTTAGATCAAATATCTCCAAAAATTCAAAAAAAAATAAAAAGAAAAGTTAGTTTTTTTGTTTCAAATAAGTCTTTAAAACAAAAGTCACTAACTATTTTTGAGGCCTAATATTAATAAAAAATTACATTAAATTTGCACATTAAATGTGACTTTTATGGCGAAGCCATATTTAAAATTAGAAAATAAGCGTGATTATTAATGTGATTTTAAATTTATAATAATATTGAAATCCCTAAAGAAAATAAAATTATGAAAGTAGGAATTACTTTTTCCTCTTTTGATCTATTACATGCTGGACATGTTATGATGCTAAAAGAAGCAAAAAAACAATGTGATTATTTAATTGTAGGCCTGCAGTTAGACCCATCATTAGAACGCTGCGAAAAAAATAATCCTTCACAGTCGATAATTGAGAGATACATTCAATTAAAAGGCTCCAAGTATGTTAATGAGATTGTCCCTTATGTTTTAGAGCAAGATGTCGAAGATATACTGCGATCGTTTAAAATAGATGTTCGTATTATTGGAGAGGAATATAAAACTATTGATTTCACAGGAAAAAAGTATTGCACAGAAAAAGGAATAGTAATTTACTATAATTCGAGAGAACACCGCTTTTCAAGTACAGAAATTAAAAATCGTTTAAAAAAATAAATTAAAATTTTTATGAAAGAATTAAAAGTGGGTGTCATCGGAAATGGGTTTGTTGGAGAAGCTATTTCGTTTGCTTTTTCTTCAGTTTCTGATTTATATATTTATGACACGGATCCTTTAAAGAGTTTAGATGATTTAGAGTCTGTACACAATTGTGATTTTGTATTTATATGCGTACCAACCCCGATGTTTGAGGATGGATCACAAGATTTATCATACGTTAAAAGCGCTTTTGAAAATGCTTCGAATGGACCAGTATATATTTTAAAATCAACTGTTCTTCCCGGTACAACCAAAAAATTATCAAAACAATACCCAAGTTTTAAAATTATTTTTTCACCTGAATTTCTGACTGAAAGAACTGCAAAATTAGACATGTTGACTCAATCTAGAATCATTTTAGGTGGAGATTTATCGTTGACTGAAAAAGCAAAAACTTTATTTAATAAGAGATTTAAAAATAACAATATAATCCAAACAGATTCAAAAACAGCTGAGCTTACAAAATATATGAATAATTCTTTTTTTGCAACTAAAGTCAGTATTATGAATGAGTTTAAACTGTTGTGTGATAAAATTGGAGCCAACTGGGAGGATGCGCTTAAGGGTTTTGTGTCAGATGGAAGAATTGGAGACAGTCATTTAAATGTTCCTGGGCATGATGGAAAGCTGGGCTATGGAGGAACGTGTTTTCCTAAAGATGTCAATGCGCTTTTGTCTTTTTCTAATAAGCACGATATCAAATTAAACACTATTAAAGGGGGCTGGAAAACAAATTTAAAGGTAAGACCGGAAAAGGATTGGGAAGTAAAAGAAGGCCGATCCGTTAGCTTTAAAAAACAAAACACATCTGATCCACGTTGAAAATAGAGAAAACATAAAAATTTACAAACAAATATTTAATAAAATTATATATAAAAAATTAAAAAACAATGTTAAAAAATAAAACCATTTTAATTACCGGAGGAACAGGTTCGTTTGGAAAAACTTTCATTCCTATGACTTTAAAAAAATATAGTCCAAAAAAAATAATTATTTATTCTAGAGATGAAATGAAACAATGGACTTTAGCTGAAGATTTTAAGAATGAAAGTAGATTAAAATTTATGATCGGAGACGTCAGGGATAAAGAAAGATTATCTAGATGTTTGGATGGGGTTGATTATGTGGTTCACGCAGCTGCTACAAAAATTGTTCCAACAGCGGAATACAATCCTTTTGAGTGCATTAAAACTAATGTAAATGGAGCAATGAATGTTATTGAAGCATGTATTGATAAAGGAATCAATAAAGTTGTTGCTCTTTCAACAGACAAAGCTAGTAACCCAATCAATTTATATGGAGCAACAAAACTAGCTTCAGATAAACTTTTTATTGCTTCAAATCCACATGACAATGAACATAATTCTTTGTTTTCGGTTGTTAGATATGGAAATGTTATGGGTTCTAGAGGTTCAGTTATTCCATTTTTTATTTCTCAAATACCAAGTGGTGAATTAACAATTACCGATCCTTTAATGACTAGATTCATGATAACTCTTGAAGAGGGAGTTAAATTAGTTTGGCACGCTTTTGAAGATATGAAAGGGGGAGAGCTTTATGTTAAAAAAATACCTTCTATGAAAATTCCTGATATAGCTCTTTCTGTTGCCCCAAATACAAAACAAAGAATTATTGGAGTTAGACCAGGAGAAAAAATACACGAACAAATGATTGGTATTGAAGATGCACCACATACTTATGAGTATAAAAATCATTATAAAATTCTACCTTCAATTCATAATTGGTCAAAAGATCCAGAAAGGATAAAGGATGGAAAATTAGTTTCTTCTGATTTCACCTACAGTTCTGATAATAACCCTGAATGGATGTCAATTGAAGAATTATCAACTTGGATTGCCTCTAAAAGAGATAAATTAGG
>Ga0233438_10003055_pt1 | contig 15803 bp, 5 predicted proteins | sample SI_123_September_FD_182720 | JGI IMG/M metagenome (GOLD analysis project Ga0233438, IMG submission 182720) | Seawater microbial communities from Saanich Inlet, British Columbia, Canada - SI_123_September2016_10_MG | ecosystem: Environmental > Aquatic > Marine > Inlet | place: Canada: British...
ATCTTAGAAGTTTGTACAGCAATTTCTGCAAGGGTTGGGCTATCTGGATATACATTCACGGTAGCATCTGCTAAGAAAATTGTGCGGCCTTTGACATTCACCATGTAACATCCAATGACACAATGTGCAGAAGTATCCGAACCAATTACCTCGATTGTTGGCCTAAGGACATCGGCATAGTTTCGACTAATTCCTCCGACAAATCCATCTGCATCGCCTGATGCAACCATCTGACTAGCAAAATACGGACGACTTTTGAGTAAACGTTCAGCGTCTTCCATCGTCATTCCTTTTCTTTGGCGACGCTTGAATAATGCTGGAGCATATATCAGTTTACGGCGCTCGTCATGTCTTGGGTCAAACACCTGATAGTCAAAGTGTAATCCTAACTCTTCAACCATCTCATCAATTCTATCTTTAGAACCGAGAAGAATTGGCACACATATTTTCTGCTCGACTAATTGCGCAGCAGCTTTGAGTACCTTCTCATTGTCGCCTTCTGGGAAAACAATTCTCTTGCCCCTTCTTCTGACTTGGTTGATAATATGGCGCATAATAGAGTAAGATTGTCCAAGCCTACCTTCCAAGGCTTCTCGATATTTCTCTACTGAGAAATCTGCTGGATCAATGCGCGCAACTCCTTCATCGACTGCTGCTTTGGCAACAGCCGAGGCTTCCCAAATCAAAACTCTTCTATCGAAAGGCTTTGGAATGATATATTCAGGTCCAAATTGCATCATTACACCATCGTAAGCGGCTGAAATGTAATCTGGAACTGGTTCTTTTGCCAATTGTGCTAGAGACAATGTAGCAGCCATTTTCATATTCTGAGTAATATTAGTAGCCCTAACGTCTAAAGCACCTCTAAAAATATAAGGAAAACCAAGTACATTATTCACTTGATTAGGATAATCCGAACGCCCTGTTGCAATTATAGCATCTTGTCGAACTTCAAGTACTTCCTCTGGCATAATCTCTGGAGTTGGGTTTGCTAAAGCGAATACTATTGGTTTGGCAGCCATACTTGCAACCATTTCTTTAGACACCAATCCTCCTTTCGACAGTCCTAACAATACATCTGCATCTTTCAATGCGAATGATAAATCTCCGTCTTCTTGGTCGTGAGCAAATACCTCTTTGAATTCGTTTAACTCACCTGCATCGAGTCGCTTTTTGGTTACAATACCTTTACTGTCGACCATCGAAATATTAGTCAATGTGACTCCTAAAGCAACATAGTGATTGGCACATGCTATCGCTGATGCGCCTGCTCCTACAACTACAACTTTGATATCCTTCAAGTTCTTTTCTTGTAATTCAACTGCATTCAGCAATGCTGCTCCAGAAATTATTGCTGTGCCGTGCTGGTCATCGTGCATAACTGGGATATCGGTCTCCTCAGAAATTCTTCTTTCAATCTCAAAACACTCTGGTGCTTTAATGTCTTCAAGATTTATTCCACCGAAAGTTTTGGAAATATTAACAACGGTATTGATGAATTCCTCTGGGTCTTCTGTATCAACTTCGATATCAAACACATCGATATCAGCGAATGTTTTCAAAAGTAATCCTTTGCCTTCCATGACTGGTTTGCTAGCCAATGGCCCTATATTTCCTAACCCTAAAACAGCAGTACCATTAGAAATTACAGCAACCAAATTAGCCTTAGAAGTGTATAAGTAAGCTGTTTCGGGTTTTTCTGCAATCTCTAAACATGGATATGCAACTCCGGGTGAATACGCAAGACTGAGTTCATGGGCTGTCGCATGCGGTTTTGTAGGGACGACTTTTATCTTACCATGAGGTAATGATTCGTGATATTCTAGTGATTCTTTTTTCAAAAGCCGTTCACGCTTTTCCTCTACCATACTAGCACCACCCCTATGGCAGGGCGTATCATGTTTGAGTGTTTGGTGTATATCTATAGAAAACAACTGATTATATGACTTTGTTCAAATGTTCAATCGATGGGGTTTTACGATTATCACAGTGATATTTCGGTGCACGAAATAGGGCCGCGTTCAAATAGTGTAAGAAACGGCACAAAGATGATGAAATCCGCGGGAACTGCCCAATTTACGATTTCGAATTCTAAGAAGTCTATTTTCCTAGTACTACTAATGTTGATTTCTTTGATGTCTCCCCTGCTGATTATCTCACCAGTTTCAGCGCATGAAACGGCTAATGACGTGATATGGCCTAAGCAAGGCAGTAACGATACTGGGTGGGTCCAACTAGACACTGTTGGGGCAAACCCGGCTACAGGAATACAGGCAAGTACAAATTGGGGGCTTAATTTTGCGCCTGGTGCAGAAATTTCTAATTTGACCATGGAAATTAGAGTCGATGGAAGTAATAATTTAATGATTGAAGAACCAATAATCACTGCCTCTGATATTGGTATCAATCTATTTGACTGGTCTGGCCTAGGTATGTTGGGCTCCAGCGATTCCTTCGATGGGTCTAACCCTCATTCAGGTAGACTTTCCCCCAATAGCGAGGCTGGAGCTGTTTGGACCTTGCCATCTGGAGCGGAGATTACCGATTTGGTCGTAGAGGCTTTGGCACCTGTCGACCCTGCTATATCTTTCGAACCAGTCAACTATGAAATTACTGATTCAGCAGTACACTTTGTCGATGGAAGATTATACCTGGCTGCATCTAATTCCTTACTTACTATCGACTATAATAACGATCCAAAAATAATTGATATTGTTGAATTCGATTCAAATATTGCCGATATAGAGATAGATTCCACAAATCTGGCTCTACATATTTTGACAGATGGAGACTTTTTCCATTCAATATCATTGATTGATTCCTCAGAACTGGCTCCTTTGCCTAACACAGTTTCTTCTTCATCAAGCACTTCTGAAACAGTTCAGTTTGAACAATTTTATATCGCAAGTGACGGGAATGTATACGCTTCAAATGAAGATAGAATTTCAGTTTTTGATGGTGTAGCGTGGTCTGACGCATACACTAAAACGACCTCTGGAAAAGCATTGGATATCATTGAAACAAATAACATACTATACTTCTCCTTCGAGAGCGAAGGCGTAGTTAGATGGGACATGAATACAAATTCTGCATTATCTACCTGGACTACCGCCAATAATTTACACAGCGACTCAGTATCCAAATTCTTAGTCTCTGGAAATCAACTATTGATGGCTTCTGAAGATAATGGTTTAGCACGATATGATTGGAATGCTGGTTTCTGGCTTTCAACATGGAGTTCAGCAAATTGGTTGACCAGTAACAGTGTTGGAGATATCTTAGTTGCAAATAATATGCTTTACATCTTGAGCGGAGACTCTCTTCATACATACAACACTGCTAACGGAATTTTCCAACAAACATATTCGATTTCTGACTTCGGACTAAATGGTGATGCAGGAGATGATTTAATCTCGTGGCCAAACATAGGGTATCGTTCCCCCTCTAGCGATAAAATTCTGATAAGTGATGGTTTTGGTTTACTCGCTGAATTGACTCCAGGGAATACTCCATTACAAACTGGAAATATGCTGATTGCCAGTGGTCCAACTTCTGCAGATATGGAGGCAGTTGTGGAACTCAACGATGTCATATACATCGCAGCAGGCGGTTTCATGAATAGATACGATACCACACAATCTAGGTGGTTAGAGCCTACATTCATCGGAGATAGTGTAAATCAATTATCTACAGATGGAACCTATGTCTATATCGCTGGAGATGATTCTGGCGCTCATAAGATGCATGATAATGGAACGATACTACAAACATGGGATACAAACAGTGGACTAGACGAAAATGAAATTCAATCAATTGCAATGACTCCTAATGGTTTGGTTACTCTTTCCTCCGGCGCAATATCTGTAATTGACATGAGTGGTTCGTCACCGATTAATTCTTACGAGATTGATGCTTTTGGTTTGAATGGGATGGCAGTTTACGGTGATATCGCCTATATTGCAACCGATACTAGTGGCTTGGTTCGCTTCGACATTACCAATGAAACATTCCTGACTCCTTGGGGTTCAACCGGAGTAAATAATGCAGATAATGTCCCACTCGCTGTTCAAGGCGATATCCTATATCTTGGCCTGCCGGGATATGGTGTCGTGAGAAAGAATTTAGCGACTGGTGAAATTTTACTACCCTTAACTGAATCATTGGGGGGAGGAAATAACCCTGGTGGCGGAGGGAGTAATGGTTTAGATTTCCTTCCTAGTGACAATATTTACGCGTTAATATCTGACGGAACTAATATCTACATTGGAACGGGCAATGGAGCTGTAAAGTGGGATGGTAGTCAATCATTAGACTTCCAAGGAGACGGGAGTAGTTGGACTCGCCAGCCAAGTCAATTCTTTGATTTTACACTACTTGGCTCAGACATCTATGTTGGAACAAATATTGGTGTCTGTAAATATCCAACCTCTACTGTAGATATCGACGATTGTATGAATGTTTACGATGGTATGCCTAACTGGGCAACATATGCAGTAGGCAATGATGGTGCCACTGTGTATGGAGGAACTACCCAAGGAGTTGGAATATTAACGACTAGCCCATTTGAAGTAAAAGGAACATGGGAGGCTGGAGAAGATACCGATAATGCTCCTGTAGAAGTCATTGGGGACATAGCATATATTGGATTAAATGGAATTGGAATTGCACGCTATGACATGCCAACAAATACTTGGCTTCCAACTTGGACCGAGTATAGTTCTAGCCCGACTGGAAATCAAATATTAGATCCAGGAAATGAAGATGTCACCGGAATAGTTGCTGATATTAGACCTAACCATCTATGGATTGGTGGCGATGATGGTTTCCAATTGATTGATGTCATTAACCAAACAGAGATTTACGATATTGAGAAGAATGATGCAATTTATCTTGGAAATGGAGAACCATATCAAATGACTATCCATAATAATATAATGTACTATCATCAAGGAACTAGCAGCAACAGTGTATACCGTATTGATGTTGCCAATTTCACAGGATTGTCTAACATAGATGCAGGTATACAATTGGATGATAATTCCGGAGATGCTTGGGGCATAGGAATTGTCGGCGATATATTGATGATTAGTGTTGCATCTAACGGAGGATTCCCTGATTACTATGACGGTAGAGGAGGAATCGCTCAATGGGATATTCTGAACGATGATTGGGGCACAGATATTCTACCCTCTGGCCAGGTAGACAGAGTTACTGCATACCAAGCCTCTAATGGAGATATGTGGATCTCTTGGGGCGAAAACAAACTAGATTTGTATGACCAAAATGGTACCCTTGTTGGCTCTTGGGATAGTGATGATGGCCTTGAATTCCCCATTAGAGAGATTATTGAATTTGGTGGAGAAGTAATGTTTGCAACAGAAGATGGAGTCGCAAGATACGACCCCGTAAACGAAAATTGGCTATCAACTTGGGAAGAAGGTAGCGGATTACCAAATAATGCAGGTTCAGAAATCTATGAACTTTGGACAAATGGTGTTGACTTAGTTGTTGGTGGTGGAGATGGTTCGAGTTGGCAAGGATTCCAAGGTGGCGCTATTTCTCATTGGGATGGAACTAATTGGAATGTTTTCGGTTCTCAAGGCCAAGGAGGAATCCAACGCGGGTATCCTATTACTATGGCGGAATGTGGCGGAGTTCTAAATATCGGAATATATGATTCCAATGGTGGAATTGAGCAATTAGATTTGGCCACCTCGACAATTACTGGTACATTCACTCGTGCAACTCTAGGTGAAGGAAGAGTCGCTGGTGTTGCTTGCGATACAACTACTGACACCCTGTATGTCGCATTCTATTCCGATGAAGAACCGATTAAGAAATACAGTTTCACTTCTGGGCAATGGCTTCCAGATATTACTACTCAAACTCACAACTTACCAAGTGATAGAATTTGGTGGGATGCTATTGGATATGCAGCGGGTAAACTAGTTGTAGGTCATGGTCTTGGACAACAGGGGTCAAATGTTATCGGAGGAGGTTACTCTGTAATAACAACCTCTGGCGCCAGTACAAGCCAAGTGAATTTCAATGGACAAGGCTCCTCCATCACCTCGTTCCAATGGCTAGGAACAGAATGGTTAGTAGGACAAGCCGGCGGCTCATCAGGCTACAGTCATGTTGACACATTGGGGATCAATGGTCAAACTACAATGTATAATTTACCAGGTTTAGTAAGTGGCCAAGTGACTACAATGACCGGCAATAATACTCATGTATGGGTTAGCACGATTGGAGAGAATATTGGATTTGGACAATCAACGGGCGCTGGGATATTACAAGGTGAAAAGACATCTACTGGAGATATTGAATGGCAATATGGTTGGACATTACCTGCTAATTCAAGGGCTAAAGATACTCAACTAATCGGCACAGATCTCTACATCTCAACATCTCCAAGTGGTTTGATGAAACTCGATACTTTAACTGGAAGTTTAACTTCATTAAGCGGGGCACTGCACAACAATATGGATGGCCTTAAACTAGTTGGAACCGATTTAATTGTTGGCTTACAAGGCAATTCTGGTTCTTCTGCTGGAGTACAAATTTTTGATACTACAACCGATACTTTTGGCAATGGTAAACTTCTTGCTGGACTGCCATCTAATAATATCAATGGAATTGAATCGACCTCTGATGTAATTTATATTGCAACCAACGGAGGAATTGGTAGATGGTCTTTACAAACCAATGATTGGTTAAATCCGCTTACAACAATAGATGGTCTACCATCAAATATTGTAGAAGATTTGGTCTTTGAATCTCCAGACTTATGGGCGGCAACGCCGTCAGGCTTAGCTCAGATTAATACCCTCACTGGAACCATCGATGTACTAACAAGTTCTGATGGTATGCTGGGAAGTTCTACGTGGGGCTTAACCTCTGCACTCAGTATCCTAACTTCGCCAAATGGAACTACAACAATATCACAACAAGTTTACGTTAGTCATGATGGTGCTGGTAATGAAAGGCCTGGTGTTTCAAGCATAGATGCTAACACTGGCTTGGTCAGTCAAACCCATAGATTCGACCAACTACCTTCCAACACTGTCACTGCAGTAGCCAGCGACTGGTGGGGGCTACATATCGCAACCGATGTAGGTCCAATGACTCATTGGAACGGTCTAAATGATCAATTTGAAGACGGCGTTGCATCTTGGCAAATTCCAAGTTGGCCTGTAGAAATGATGGCCAGCAATGGAGATGAAGTATTAATGATTGGAAACAATATCATCACTATAATTGAAGCAAGAACTTCCACACATTCCACAATTAAAACATTGGTTTTACCTAATGAAGATATAAGCGGAGGCGCTATCACTGCAGATAATGTCTGGATTACGACAGAAACATCTGGACTATATGGTTGGGTAAACAGTCCGCAGTGGACTGAAGTAGAACGCTTTGAGTTACGAAGAGCAGACCCTCTGAATATGGGCTTTAATCTTGTAAATAGAGACATTACTGAAATGACTCATCCAGGTATGATGATTGAACTTGCAAATTCCTCTAACACAATCACTCTTGATGACGATGTTGGCTCTCCCGGTATAAATGGAATTTTATTCCAAGGAGTTCCTCTTGCATTCACATCTCCTGTTAGTGGTTCTGCAACATGGGCTAAATCAAATTCTCTCAAGTATAATGTAACACTTAATTTATCTCAAGACCAAAGTATCCAGCAAAACTTACAGTTGGCGATTAATAATGCTCTACAGATTAACGGAACTAAATATGTTCAACTAAATCTACGTTCTATAACAAATGGTTCTTTACATGTCAGATTAACTTATGATTACATCAAACTAGAAACTCCTATCGATATGGTTGATTTAGTCGATCGACCTGATGATGGTGGAGGAACATTGACTGCATCTTGGAGTTTGGTTCATGATGATGACTTCTCAAGATATTTGATTTATCTAAATGAAGGGCCATTCCTTTCCACTCCTCTAATAGATGACTTAGACTTGGATAACAGACAAGTTGACAAGACTATTTCTCTTCATAGCAGATTACAAAGTGAAGTTAACACTGCAGATGGTCAACCTCTGCAAGATGGTGTTGATTACTATGCTTTAGTAGTTGTAGAATATAATGACGGCCGTTTAGGAACACTATCACGGTCTATTGGTCCCGCATCACCTAGTGACGAGATTCCTGTACCGCCACAGTGGGCTGAGGCAGGACCACATGAAGGTGGTAATGATGGTGACTTGGACTTGGAATGGAAGAGGTGTACGGCCTTGGATTTAGCGAGTACTAACATATACACGTCGACTATTGAAATTAATGATGTACTAGGACTAACTCCTTCAGAGTCTCTCCCTCCAAGCGAAGGAAACTCTACAATTCTAGATTTGAACCCTGGAAGACCATATTGGATTGGCCTCACATGTGTTGATGAGGCAGGTCAAGAAGATTTGCTCAATGCAACTATTGTTGGGCCTGTTGTTCCAACAGGTGGATTAAACGACCTAACCGCTCCGCCAAAACTTGAAAATGTTGAGGCTATAGATACACCAAATGATGATGGTGGACGAGTTACTGTTACTTGGGATGTAAGCACTGCTGATGATTGTACCTTCTATGCAGTATGGATAAAAGAAAATTCTGGAACCCCTTTAACAAGTGAACTTGCTCTTGACCAAAATGGGTTCTCGCAAGCAGAAATTATCGATGATTGTGCGACAAATTCCACAATCGTTGATGGCTATGATGGAGTTTCGCTTCAAGATGGTCAGCCCTACCTTGTTGCGGTAGTTGCATATGACGACTGGCTAAATGTCGATTTGATAGATGTTGATGTCGTCGAAGTAACGCCGTTTAGAAACACTGTCGGGAATGGAAATATACCAGATCGAATTGGAACTATTACTGCGTTTGACCACCCTAATGATGATGGAACTGCAATAGATGTAATCTGGACTATATCAGATGCTGATGATTTTGCGTATTACATCGTGTGGGTTGCCGACCAACCTGTCACAGACCTCTCTGGAGCATGGGCTGCCTTTGGTGACGATGAGTCTCGTTGTGGTTGCTTAAAGATTGATAAACAATGGATTGATGAAGATAAAAATCCTATTCAATTAACTATTTCCTCTGCTTTGTATGGAGAAAATGGCAATAATATGGATATAACCCAAACTACTCCTCAACTGATAAAACCAGATATCGAATTATATGTCACGGTTACTGTTCACGATATCAAAGGTAACGTACACCTTGATAATTTGATACAAGCATCTACTACGCCAATCAACAATATTCAAGACACTACTCCACCGGAGCGTTTGTCCAATATCCAACTGACTGATAGACCAATGGATGATGGAACTGCGCTGCTACTAGACTTCGAATTGAGTGATGTAAGTGACGTTGCTACTTACGAAGTTTATGCTGCAACCTGGGCTTTCCAGAGCGTCATGGCTGGCGGCGATGGACCTACAACTCCAATTGCAACACTATCTAGAGAACCAAGCTTACCTTTGGAAATCAGTCTTGTCGCTGGAGACCAACCTGTTGTAACTGGGCAAGAAATATGGGTGGTAATTGTAGTTAGAGACTCTGCAGGAAATGCTTGGGAAGACAACCTCAACGTAGTCTCAAATCAATCAATAGATGATGGATTTGATGCAAGTGGAGACTATCTAACTCCGGTTGAAGATGTAATACTGGAATGGGAAGATCAGAAAGATGTACTTGTTTCATGGGAGCATAGTAATGATGGAGATGTAAGAGGTTACCAAATCTATATTTCGACAGAAGACTTCTCATCAACAGATGATGCGACAAAGGTCGGCGAGGTTCAGGCATCAAATTCCTTCTTGATTACTATCGATAACTTTGAAGATTTAGATAATGAGACGACATGGTATATTGCTATATCTCCATTTGATGAAGTGACCAATAGAAACATGGTTGAATCGGTAAAAATCGATCCATTTACTCAATCAGATGTAGTAAAAGATGGGCCTGAAGAAGATACTAATGAGTTCGCATCCCTATTGACTCCACCAAACTTACTTGCCGCTGGATTGGTATTGTTAGCCATGTTCCTTCTAATTGCCATAGTCAGGACAAGAGGGAATCAACGCTCAAGGAGTAAGTCATGGGAACTGCAAGAAGCAACATGGGGTATTCAAGATAACTTGGGCTCATGGGATGATAATGAACCTATGACTTCTCAAGTACCTCAAACTCCACCTCCACCGAGTGTTTCTCAAGCACAAACTAACGACATATATGGGGCGGCCCAAAGATTGGAAAGCAATCCATATGAACGTCAAATGTATCAACCACAAGCTCAACAACCTGTGCTTCAACCTCAAAGCCAGAATTTACTAAACGACCTCAATGGTGGTCAAGTTATTGCCCCAGTCGAACCAAAGATTGATACTACGTTCTTGGATGACTTACTTTGATGGTTGGGCCTAAGAGTGCGGTTTTCACAACCGTGAGAGCAAGAAAAGGTGAATTATTTCACCTTAATTTACATCTTGACAGACTCGCCAAACACGCCTCTGTATTAGGGATAAAGATCCCTCATATTGAATTACCGAAGAACCTGGAAGGTTTAGTGAAAATACAAGTCGATGCCAGTGGCGTCACTATTAGCGCCAAACCTTTCTACCAGGAAATACACATGGAAGCAGAAGGAATTAGCGTTCCTGCACCGAGATGGACAAGAAAGGTCACTGGGACTAAACATGGTGATTGGCAACCTTACCGAGATATTACCACTAGGGTATTTTCAAAAGGTGCGGATGTAGGTTTACTGGTTCATGATTTCTGTATCATTGATGGTGACCGAGTGATGCCGCTAGTGTTAGACCAAGATGGAGTTGTATGGATAAGTGATGGTAAATTGGGCGGCGTTTCATCAGTGACTTTTGATGTATGTAAACAAGCGATCAAAGATGCTGGTTTTGTAATCAGTGCAGGGCGTTTAAACGAACGTTTGGTCGCTAGAGCAAAAGAAATCGTATTACTTGGAAGTGGAATGGGCGCTGCTAGATTGACGGTCTTAGACGATATTGATATCGGTGACGATAGTGATAATCTTCAACAAGTATGTATCACTGCACTCGGAGAAAATTGGTATTGATTTCACTCTCAACATTATTGAAAGCCGGACACATGGGTTGACTTGGGCGAGTATCATGACAGACCGAGTTATCGATTTGAGACATTCTTTAGAGAAGAATGGTTTAATCGGTGATTCAGCATTCAAGTTCGGCTCTCCTGATGAAGTAATGTTTGTTTCTGGTGGACCCAATTCACATTTATCTAAGGCTTCTATTATCTGTGGACCAAGTAATTTACGAGTGACAATTCGGCAACCTTCTGTAGATATAATACCTCCAAAAGAAACTCATAGCCCCTTGAGTGGCGATATTCGTTTGAATAGTGAAAAAATATCATTTACCGCAAATATTGAACAATGGCAACATGGCTCTTGGTATCATTCTAATTCAATAAAAGCGACAAATATTTCGGACTTGCTAGAACAACTTAAGCGTTGGACTCCGCACAAAAAATTCACCACAAGTCCATCTGAATTTGCCCCATATCGGCCTTTTTGGGCTGGTAGTTTTGCCTACGATATGCTTCAGTGGACTCAGCCAATTGAGTTGCAAAATCCTCCGAATGAAGGCGAATTGCTCGCTATACTTTGGTTGGTCGATAAATTTGTCATTCATTCTAAAGAGAATGATTCTTTTGAGACTTTTTCCATGGATACGAAATGGCTCTCACTTGTTGATAAAATGCTTGAAGTAGATTTGGAGGTAGTGGAGGTTCCTGTTCAACCGGAAAATAAGTTCGCCGAGCATAGTACTCACACAGATGCGGAGCATAGTGAAATTATTGAGAGTATCAAAGATGGAATTCTAGAAGGTCAAGTATACCAAGTCAACTTTGGTCGCTTCTGGTCTGGAAGATTAGTTGAAGAACCAATTACAATATTTCACCGCTTGGTAAAGACGAACCCTGCTCCCTTTTCGAATCTAATTCATGCTAAAGACATGGGCATATCGATAATATCGAGTACTCCTGAGAATTTACTAAAATCTCAAGATGGACAAATAAGAACTTCGCCGATTAAAGGAACTTATGAAAATGAAATTGACGCTACTGAAGCAAAAAAATTACGTAATCAGATGATTGGAGATATCAAAGAACGTTCAGAACACAGAATGCTAGTTGACTTAATGCGAAATGACCTATCGGCTGTTTGTGAAGTTGGTAGTGTTGAAATTGAACGCTTTGATGTAGAAGCATATGCACATGTTCAGCACCTTGTATCTCACCTGAAAGGTAAATTACTTACCAAGGAAAATGGGCTCACTGCTCTAAACTCGATGTTCCCTGGGGGCAGTATTACAGGATGCCCACGAACGATGGTTTGTGCTGTGATAGATGAAATTGAAAAGCAGCCTCGCTCTTTCTGGACCGGTTCGGCTGGATGGATTGATGTCCATTCTGGAGAAGGTTCTTGGAATATATTGATTCGGACAATCCAAGCAGAACAAAAGGATGGAAAATGGTTTGGAAAGGTTGGCTCTGGAGGAGGTATTACAATACGATCTATTGCTGAACTAGAAGTTAGAGAAACCTACTGGAAAGCCAACGCGTTACGTGCCGCATGTGGATGGAATAACGAAAAAGAATCAGTGAAATCTAAAGGTGAGTTATCGATATATCCTTTAGATATTGAGCAGAATAAAAATAATGCGAAGGGTGGTCGGGTAAACTCATTTAGTCAATGGAAAAATAGTACAGATGATTGTGGAGTTTTATTGATTGATAATTTAGATTCCTTCACCCTAAATATTGCTCATTCAATTGCGGGTATCGGATATAATGTAACTATTCTTGATGGTAGGGGGCTACAGGCTGATGAACTCTCAGATCCTACTGCCCTTTGTGACATACTCGAAATACTTGAGCCAAGCCATATCATAATCGGTCCAGGGCCTGGTAACCCTAGTGATTCATTATTATCAAAAGCAATCTCAACTCATGCTTTAGCCAATCAAATAGATTGTCCAGTTTTAGGAATATGTCTTGGCCACCAATCGATTGCTGAAATGGAAAATGGAACTGTGATTAAATCTCCAAATGGTGCAGTACATGGCACCCCAGTTCTTTGCTACCATGAACAGAAGGGGATTTTTGAAGGATTGAGCTCCCCACAAAGTTTCACAAGATATAATTCTCTGACCGTAAACTTAGATGAAGATAAGTCACAATTGTCCATTTTAGCAAAAGATGAAAATGGAGAAATCATGGCATTACAACACAATTCTTTACCTATTTTCTCCGTCCAGTTTCATCCTGAATCTATTGGCTCTCCTAATGGTAAGAAATTATTAGAAAATTTTCTTGCATTTAATCGGATGCTTGAATAATTAAGACCAGTTGCATCAACTTGAGGGAAGCACATGCCAACATGCAGGTTCTGTTCTGGTACATACACCAGGGAAAATTTCATCCATGGAAATGGCCCTCGCGCTCAGGTTTGTGCGAGATGCGGAGTAGAGAAGAAATTCATTACCGAGGAAGAAGCATCTAATTTCTACGATGATAAATTAAAGAATGCAAGATTGTCAATCGTGGCAAGAAGATACAGTATGTTTCTTTACATCCCGGTCCTTTGGACTCTATGGATTATGTTCCTAAGTTCTGTTCAGCCTTGGGGAATTTATTTCCTCCTAATCTTGGTTGCGTTGACATTATTTGCGCCTGTGTGGTTCTTTATCCGAAGCGCTCAATTCGCAGGAGACATGGCAAGATTAACTCCTGCATATGATAGGCCAAAGGGACATTAAGTCTTAGCGTGAATCTTTAGCACGTCGCCGTCAATTAACTCATGGTCGGCTCCAACTGTTCTTCTACTACGGCCATCCGTTCCACGAATGAATCCATCTCCTAGGTCTGAATGAACCTTATACGCTAAATTCTTGGCTTGAATATTATTTGGAACAACAAACGCATCTGGTAAAATCTTACCTTCTCCATCAGTCCATTGGTTTTCATCTTGTACTGGATAAACTACTATATGTTCTAATTCTTCAAATAAAACGGTATCGATTATTGACGATACACCTGTATTCATATTTATCTCTAGACGCTCTTGCATATGCTGTAAAGCTCCATTCTGTGCCTCTGAGAGGTTCTCAGGGTTAGAAACTTCAAAGCTCTGTTCACCTGAAATATATCTTATCAAACCAGCGGATTCTGCCCTTCGAAGGGCTAATTCCATATCCGCCATACATGGTATGACTCGTCCATTGGTTTGGATATTGAAATCAATGTTTTTTGGAGCAATATCTGCTTTATTAGCGGCAATGTGTATTGGAAACAGAGACTTTCTAATTTCTATTGCGAGATTTTTAAGAGTGCTATTTGACCAATCCCAAGGCGGCGCAGCATCCTGGTTATCTTTTTTGAAAGATTCGAATGCGGCATTTATCGATGGTAGTGAAGAGCCAAGTCCTGTGAATCTTTCATGTAAAAAGGATATCATTCCTTTTTCACCTTCGGCTTGAACACGCCTAACTCCTCTTGACCAACCATCATTTAGAATGCCACAAATCCATGCATCTAATTCATCACTAAGGAATTCTATTTCTTGATTCATGCTTGATTTTGAAACCTCTACAGATTTAGCAGGATCTTGGGGATTCCCTTCGATATCAGTTGATGCTGAGGCATCTACTACCTGTATTAGTGCGTCGCAATTTGCTAAATCTGCTAAGAATGCATTGCCTCTTCCACGCCCTTCACTCGCCCCTGGAACTAGGCCTGCAACATCTACTAAGAAACATGGAACAAGTCTTCTATGCCCAATACAAGAGCCTGTTCTTGGTTGGCAAAGGCTGCCCTTTCTTTCATCCTCTTCCGAAGTTGGCTCTAGTCTTCCATCGGATTCTAACTTCTCACGCAATTCTTTACACGGGCAAGGTTTCCTTGCTGCGATAAATGCAACACCAACATTTGGTTCTATTGTACAAAACGGATAATTAGCAATATCGACTTTGGCTAATGTAGCAGCGCTGAAGAACGTTGACTTGCCAACATTTGGCTTTCCAACCAAGCCAATTCTCATGTGTTGAGTCCCCTCAAGCGCCTAGTATTGCTTCTATCAAATCTTTCTTAGTTCCTGAAGTCGAAACTCCCATTGATTCCGCTAATTCTACAAGTTCTGCTTTCTTCATCTTGTTCAAGTCTTCTTTACTTGGTGTTGATGTAGATTCTTCTTCGCCTTCTTCGTCTTCTTCGTCTTCTTCGTCAGGCAGTAATTGTGCACCAATTTTTGCAAGAGAAATATCTAGTTCGGGCAGGTTGATTTTTCCATCCCCGTTGAGGTCGATCGCTGAGACAAGTCCGTCTACTTCCCAAGGAGGGAAATCTCCAACATCACTATCCTTGAGTGCTTGCTGGAATTCAAAGCCGTCAATTTCTCCAGACGAGTCTAAATCAATGGAACGGAAGAAGTCGAAAACCGTTTGTCCTGATGATTTTAGATAGTCAAGTAGCATAACCAATTCTTTTGCTGGTCCTTTGCTCTGTTCAACTTCTTCGTCTTCGGCTTCTTCTTCGGGGAACTCGGTTATCTCATCATTATGTAATTCTGCATTGACTGCGATGATCGTTGAGCCACCATCGGTATCTTCAGATTCTCCAATGATTATTTTTGTTGTAACCCCTACGCCTCTACCAAGTAATTGTTGAATCGTTGTTACTCCACCGCTCAAAGTGTAGGTGTCGATATCTGT
>Ga0233438_10003059_pt1 | contig 15790 bp, 12 predicted proteins | sample SI_123_September_FD_182720 | JGI IMG/M metagenome (GOLD analysis project Ga0233438, IMG submission 182720) | Seawater microbial communities from Saanich Inlet, British Columbia, Canada - SI_123_September2016_10_MG | ecosystem: Environmental > Aquatic > Marine > Inlet | place: Canada: British...
ACAATCGCCCTAGAAAAGTGCTAGGATTTAGGTCACCAAACGAGGTGATGCAAAAACACTTACGTCGATTGGGTGTTGCACTTCAGAGTTGAATGGGCGTTTCGTATAATTTTTCATTTTTCATAATGAGCTGGAATTTTTTCAATCTCATTTGATTTGATTGCGAGAAATCAATGAATTGCTGAACTTAATTTGCTAAAATCATACAAGTGATAAATAGATAGTTTGACTTAGGAGCTGTTGAAATTCGAAGAATCTAAACAATTAGATATTATTTTACACTTCAGATTTCAGCCATCCCAGATAAAAGCCGATGGTATCAGAGAGGCAATTGAAACAAGAACAGCCTTTGATTATTTAATGTGAGGTAAACCACATCATGATTCCTGCATGTAATAGTCTATCATTTTTCAGTGAATCACCATAAGATAAGTAATCATATCAATCAAGTGATCAAGGATCTGCATGAACACGTCCCCTCAATGGCTCGGTTTGCTAGCCAATCATCGTGATCGATTGGAAACATGGTGGCAGGCGCAATCCAAGCTTATAACCTTGCCGTATGCTTCAGTTGATGTGCGAGATGCTGATTTTAAGGTGGCGCCTATTGATACCAATTTATTTCCAGCTGGATTTAACAACCTAGATGAACAAGCTTGCCAGCATGCATCAACTGCATTTAAACAGTATTGGCAGGCACGCGATAAACAGATTCAGCATATTGCTTTGATCATGGAGCCACATGACCGCAATACTTTTTACCATCATCATTTAGCTATTTTATATCAGATCCATCAAGCTGCAGGCTTTCAGGTCAGTTTATGTTATCCTTCTACAAACGCACCCATTGAATCAATCTTATCTTCCCAAGGTCCAATCGCCATTCATAACTTAGACGTTCGTGATCATCAGCTACTGATCGATGATCAACCAGTCGATGCTGTCTTATCGAATTATGACGGCACTTCTGGCGAATTATCCGCACTGAATACGCTTAAAATACCTTGTTTTCCAAAGCAGTCATTAGGGTGGAGTACCCGTCATAAACACCAAAATTTACTGCATTATGAGCAGGTTGCCAAGGAGTTTGGAGATTTATTAGGCCTTGATCCTTGGCGGTTATCACCACTGTTTCATCACTGTAGAGATGTTAATTTTTTAGCACGAGAGGGTGAAGATTGTTTAACCCACCATGTTGCGCTGTTATTAAAGGCAATTACTCAAAAGTACCAAGCTTACAAGATTGAATCCAAGCCCTTTGTTGTTATCAAATCAGACCAAGGAACATATGGGATGGGCGTGATGACGGTACACCAGCCAAGTGATGTCAAGGGTCTTAATCGGCGAACAAGAACTAAAATGAGCCAAGGCAAAGCCGGTAAACCCATTCAATCGGTTGTACTTCAGGAAGGTATCCCTTCAATGATCACTAATCAATCGGGATTTCCTGCAGAGCAAGTGGGTTATGTAGTAGGAAATAAGCTGGTTGGTAGTTTTTTGCGCGTTCACCCTACAGGCAATGCTGTTAGTAGTCTTAATCGTCCAGGGATGCAGTTCGAGCCTTATTCACCAAGCGATAATGAGTATGGTGCCATCTGGTCGATCCGTTTGGCATTACTGGCAGCTTATCGAGAGGCGCAAGCATGTCCATAAATTGGGGTTTTATTCTAGACCCCTGGGATGATTTAGATCCAGTAAAAGATTCATCATTGGTGATGATTCAATGGGCGCTTGAGCACGATATCCAGGTTTGGGTGACACAGATGTCTCAGCTTGCCTCTGATGGTAAACAAGTCATTGCATCTTGGCGGCCTGTGGACATGCTAACAACAGGTCTTGGCCATTTATCAGTGCTTCCTTGTCAACAGATGCACCAGATTCTTATCCGAAAGGATCCTCCAGTAGATGCTTGCTATTTACATGGTTTACGTTTGTTGCAACAAGCTCAGATGTCAGGGCGCATCTGGAATAAACCAGAATCTTTATTGTGTTTTAATGAAAAGCTTGGCCTATTGGCATTTGGTCAGTGGTCCCCAAGGACTCTGGTTTCCGGGGATTTTAATCAATTAATTGATTGGATTAAGCAACTTGGAGATGTTGTTGTTAAGCCGTTAGATGGGATGGGTGGATTTGGTATTTTGAGGTTAAAGGCAGATGATATGAATGTAAAAAGTGCTTTAACCTTATTGTTGAAAGATCATCCATTTATCATGGTTCAGCCGTATTTACCTGCTAGTCAGCAAGGGGATAAGCGTATTATACTACTTGATGGCAAACCTATGACAGAAGCTGTGCTTCGTGTGCCAGCCACTGATGATTTAAGAGGAAACCTTGCTCAAGGAGCAACTGCAAAAGTGATTGATCTGACTGACCATGAGCGAGCAATGTGCACTGAGATTGGTCCCGTGCTTAATCAAATGGGTTTACGTTGGGTTGGCTTGGATGTCATTGGCGGTTATCTAACTGAAATCAATGTTACTAGCCCGACTTGCTTAGTGCCCATTATTGAAAGTGGTGGAGGTAAGCAGTTTTGGCAGTGGCTTTCGCTGCTAAGGAAGCAAAGCCTTGAGTTAACTGAGGCTCTTATTTGATGGGTAAGTTACTCGGCGGTTTATTTGGCCTCATGATTGGCAGTGCTATTGGATTAGGTTTAGTAGGGTTGATTGTCGGCATTTGGATTGGTCACGGTTTTGATCAAGCATTAGGTCGTTTTTTTAAATCAGGATTTGCGTTTCATTCAGGATCTCAATCTGCTCATTCGCAGACTGTGTTTTTTGAGATTACCTTTTCAGTCATGGGTTATTTGGCTAAATCTGATGGTTCAGTCTCCAGAAACGAGATACGAGCTGCTGAACAGATCATGCAGCAGTGTCGATTTGATGCCCCAATGAGGCAACGCGCCATTTCAGCTTTTTCACTGGGCAAAGCACCAGATTTTGATATAGATCGAGCGCTCAATTTGCTTTATCAAACGGTTAATGGCCATCCCCCCCTGTTAAAATTATTTTATGACTTTCAGGTGCAAGCAGCCGGTGCTGATGGCGTTGTTGGTGCAAACAAAACAAGGATTTTAACACAAATTTCAGCGAAACTAGGGCTACAAGCCAGTGATTACTTTTATCAACATTTCAGTGGATTTCAGCAGCAGTATCATCACAGTCGCCAGTCACATACTTCCAATCAGCAGCGACCTTCCATTGATTCAGCATACCAAACACTTGGTGTTTCTCGATCTGCTTCACAGTCAGAGGTTAAAAAGGCCTATCGTAAGTTATTGGGTGAAAATCATCCAGATCGATTAATGGCTAAAGGTTTACCAGAAGAAATGATTAAAATGGCCAACCAAAAAGTGCAAAAGATTAAAGCTGCTTATCAGCAAATATGTCAACAGCAAGGTTGGAAATAATATGGAGATTTCAGCATCTTTGCTTGCAGCGCCATGGGGCAGGCTCACTGAATCTGCTCAGCAAATGATTGACGCAGGGGTTGACCGCCTACATGTCGACGTGATGGATCATCATTATGTACCAAATTTAAGCTTTGGGCCGGCGTTGGTTGCTGCTTTAAGAGCAGATGGCATCAAGATCCCAATTGATTTACATCTAATGGTGACGCCGATTGAATCCATATTAGAAACATGCTTATCGGTTGGCGCTCAAACTATTTATTTTCATCCACAATCTGCTAGCAATGTTAAAGCAACGCTACAAAAAATCCAACGAGCTGGCTGTGGTGCTGGTCTGGCTATCACGCAAGCTGATAGCATGCAGGATATGCCACTTAAATGGGTTGATCACTGGTTGTTGATGACAGTGACTCCAGGTTTTGCAGGGCAACGTATCTTGAATAATGCGCATCAGTGGGTCGCTGAGCAGTTAGTTTGGATGCGTCAATATAACCATCCTGGAAGCGTAGCTGTTGATGGCGCTATCAACGTGAATAATGCTTCAGATTTTTTCAAAATTGGTGTGAATCAATTGGTGATGGGCTCTGGCTTATTTCATCATCAATCCCCTAAAACGGTCATAAAAAAAATTCAAAATATAGAGACTGCTTAGCTTGAACCTCAGTTATTTCTGAACTTTTTGATTGACACAATGGTTCACTATCATTAAGTTTAGTGCATAGAATGATAACTGAATTAATTTGAAATATGCGTTTGTTAAAACAATATTCACGCTTTGTGTTTATGGCTTTATTAGTTTTAACTGTTTCTATTTTAGTTTGTTCTTGTTGCTTGTTGAGCCACTTAAATATTCTTTAGAAAATTCATCTTCAAATGATTCTATAAAAATTACTTTTGCTTATTTCTCATTCATATTAGATTTGTTACTTGGTGTCACGTTACTAGCATTATTCTTTCATTTGTCATTGTCCTGGTTGGCCTGGGGTTCAACAATTATTTCAATATTTTTTCTGCATCTTTCATGGCAAGATTACCAGAGCCGTACTAAAGATGTTAAAGATCACCAAAAGCATAAAAAATTGGCTGCAATCATTTTAAATTCGCTCAGTGAAATCACGATCGGGTTAATGAGCGGTTACTTATTATACATGGGGCAGTTTGCTACGTTATGGCCTTGGGTAGTGATGCTTGGGTTGGTGATTTCATCTACCTGTCGTTTTGTGGAAATGTGGTTATATTTTAATAAGCTTTTTTCAAATGAATACAATGGTACAAATACAATTAATTATTTTAGTTGGGATTTTATAAAGTATCTGCTGATTGTTTTGGTCGCAACAGCATCTCGTGTCATGAGTACATACACACCAATGGTGGCATTATTGATTCAGGTCAATAGCCCATATTTAATTGCACATATCACAATGATTTCAATTTTTCTTGTTTTTATAGAGGTTGGTGGAAAGCTTATTAATACGCCAGTTACGATTGCAAATCAAATTGGAAAAAAACTGCCCGATCGCGATAAAAAAATCACTAAGTTTTTTGGTTTAGTTTTTTCGACTTTAGGCGCTCTATCCGATGTGTTTTTTGCAGTGATAGGTGTTTGGGTTGACCATTTTCCATTGCCAGTTGCTGATCCACTGATGATTTTATTTGGGTTGTGTCGCGGCATTACCTCAATTTTGCTACAAAGTGCTTTTAATAATAAAGATGGTGATCAAAAACCGCTGCAAGATTCAGAATTCTCCAGGCTAATCTTTTTTAGTGTGATGGTGATTTCAGTTTTCTCATTCTGTGGCAAAATTATCAGTAAATTTACCCAGTGCTACTTTTTTTTAAAATTCTTTGGGCAAGTGACGTTTTGGGGGCCAAACACAGTCTTTTTTATCGCGCTACTTGCCACTTTTTATGTTGTGCTTGTTACGTCAGGTTCTGAGATAACAAAGTCTCTTGAGTCCCTGTCATCTTTTAAAAACAATGCTTTAGGATTGACAGAATTACATTTGGGTGAAGTTTTCAGAAGTCCAGAAGTCCAGCAGTCCAGAAGTCCAGCAGTCCAGCAGTCCAGAAGTCCAGCAGTCCAGAAGTCCAGCAGTCCAGCAGTCCAGAAGTCCAGCAGTCCAGAAGTCCAGCAGTCCAGCAGTCCAGTGGTCCAGCAGTAGTCCAGCAGTCCAGTAATAATTCTAATTGAAAATTTTAATACCAATTGTTGGCAAACGAATGAATCTTAATCCTACAGGTATTTTTATATAACATATACAGCTTAGATTTAGGCAACAATATTTTCAATTGGTATAAAAATTGCTCAGATTTTATAAATATCCACCGAAAAATCATACGCTCTTTCTCTATTGAGTATAAAAAACACACTTTAGGTCTTTTAGACATTTTTATTGACATTTTAATGCATTTTGTGCAATATAATGGTAAATTTTTTTTGGCTGTTATATTGAAAAAAAGTCATTTTGATCAATATTATACGCGCCACAGGCTCAAGCCATAATGTCTGGGGATGACGTACTTTACTACCTCACCCTATCACTCAATATATCTGCCTTTATCCTCGATATTGGTACTGCCGTAATTGCTGCTTACTTAAAAGGTTATGTGGGGCTTAGCTTGGGGATTATTTTTTTTGGGCAACTCTGTCAACTACCAAACGTTTACCTTTATCTGAAACATCTTTATGCAAATGATGATGGTGTTTATAAGAATTATGTTTCAGAATGCGCTTCTGATATAGCTGAAGTGTCATCAGGTTTCTTTTCAAGAGGTTTGGATTATTGGGATCAACTCAAATATTGGTTTTATATAGCTTGCGTTGCGTACTCAAATATATCTCGCTTGTTAGTAAGTAATTTGCCAAACCTACTAATACTCGTTGCCACTGGCTACTCCATTCACTTTGCATTTGTAAGTTCAATTATAATTCTGGCATTTAAACAGTTGAGTATTTTACTGAATTCAATTGAAACATCAGAAAACTGGATCAAAGAGAAACGTTTTCAATATCGATTTGGTGAAGATGCAAAAGAGTATCTGAAAGAATTTGATAAGAACGTTCGGCAAGATAATGTCTATGTAAATAAACAATATCTCTGTGTTTGTAAAACAATTGATGATGATCAGTTTGGTATTTCCTTTCAGTCAATCAGTACAAGTTTGTTGCAATTTTTTGGGTTAGAAAATAAAGAGTGGGCCTCTAGCAAGGCGGTTAGACTTTGTCTTGGCGTGGTATCTGGTTTCATTGAAGCTTATCTCACTTACCTTACTTGCCAGTTGGGCAATCTCAATCTGCTGAGTTTATTGCCATTTGGGCTAGTTGTGATTGTCGTTTATTGCCGTTTGGCAAGTGATTTAGTTAAAGTTTTTCAGTTTAACCGTTCAAGAGCATATGATCAGCAAGCTCATTTATTAAATAAATTTGCCACCAAGAGGTATGCTTTAGGCGATCATTTCTTATTTGGTTTGCAATTCAAGAGGCATGTATTTCTGTTGATTCTATTTGGTTTGATGGAGTTTGGTTCGTCCCTAGCAAAAATCATTGCTGGTGCTGGAGGTGTTTACCTCCTATTGAATAAATTTACCCTGCTGGCTGCGCTTGGTATTCAGCCTATTTATGTCGTTATATTTGTGGTACTAGTAACAGGTTTGTCGACGGTTATGAATGCTTACCAGCGCTGTTCAATGGTTTGGCGTACTTTCATTTACAGAGAGTTAAACGAAAATCCAAATGGTATGAAAGATGAATTATTTGTAGACGCTATTTGGTGTATAGTAAAAGCAAAGAACCTTCGAGATACTATTACAGTGGAATTGTCAGACAACAATCCTTCTAGACCAGAGTATAAAACATTAAAGACTTTTAGCATAAAGAGCGATAAAAAAGTTTGCAAATTTGATCTTTTACATCGTCATCCTGATGACGAATCTCAAGGTGATTTAGTGATAGAAAGAGATGGAGAGGAAATATATCGGTGCAATAAGCATAAATTCTCAGGAGAAGATGATAGACTTAAAAACCTCGATTTTTTCAAATGTCCTTCTCTTTTATCACGCATGCAAATCTAAAGTGCAACACGGGATCAGCAAAAGTGTTGGTGAATTGAAACGTGGTATGACCTAAATCCTATCACTTTTCTGGGTCGATTGTTAAGGTCATTTTCGATACGGTTGATCAACTCATCATTGACCGTATCAAAGTGAGTTGATTTAGGAATGTACTAACGAACTAGACCATTGGTGTGCTCGTTTAATCCTCTTTCCCATGAATGATATGGAGTGGCAAAGTAGGTCTTGGCGCCAGTTTGCTTTGCTATCTCCTCATGAAAGGCAAATTCTTTACCATTATCAAAGGTGATGGTCCGGTGGGTCATTGGCAATCTCAGTAGGATTGATATCACTGAACTAGTCACTGATACAGCTGCCTTATCTTTGACTTTAATCAGTTTGGTAAACTTGGTTTTACGGCTAACGATCTTTGGCCTTAAGGTGATATCAACGCGATTGATGATCATACCACCGCTGTGAGCCACCTTTGCCTTTGTATTGATACTTTTTTCCGCTATGGCGCAAATACTTGTAAAGATCACCTCCTTGCTTTCGATCCTCCCAAATATACTGATAGATCCTGTAGTGACTAATTGATATCCGATGCCGTTTGAGGTAACCAGATATCTGCTCTGGAGACCACCTGTTTTTTAGATAACGATCAATAAGATTAATCAATAATTGATTGATTTTCTTAACAACTTGGCTGGCTAGACAGCGCCTATCTCTAGCCAGCTTACTAGCCTGATCACCATCATAGTTTTGATAACTAAGATTACGCTTAAGCTCTCTGGCAATCGTGGATGGGTGACGTTTCACTAACTTGGCTATCTTGCGAATGCTGTAGCCAAGTTGATTCAACGATTCAATCTGTGATCTTTCTGATAACACTAGATAACAATAGCTCATGTTCACTCCTTATTTTGACAATAAAAAAGTGATGCAATTAATAGATATTTTCAATTCAACTGTTTGAACTTTTTTACATACCAAGTGTCGCACTTCATACTTTAAAGGGCGCTATTATATAGAGGAGTAATGAACTCCAAGTTCCCTTAAGTTATGTGTTGTTTACTATGGCCTTTAATTTTTTTGCACCTGTCAGATTTAATATAGCTGTATCGTGCTACATTGAATATTAGGATGTGAGTGATGTTCAATAAATAAAATCGTACAATTTGGTAAAGATTCAACGATCGTATCTAATGCCAGTTTCTGAGCATGAGAATCGAGTGCTGAAGTTGCTTCATCCATCAATAATACATCTGGCTTGTGAATCAAAGCGCGAATGATGGCTATTTTTTGTTTCTCTCCACCGCTTAGCTGTTTATCCCATTGGGTGGTGTTTTGTGTTTTTAAATGCATCAGATTAAATCTGTCTAGCCATTGATTAATCACTTTATCTGCAATGGTCTTTATGGTTGGATAGGTGAGAATTTGGTGCAGTGAACCGATTGGCAAGTAACTTTGTTGTGGTAACATTAAGATCGTTTGGTCTTGATTCAGCTCAATAGTGCCTGTAGCAAAGGGCCAGATTCCCATAATGGTTCTAAATAAAGTGGTTTTACCACATCCCGATGGCCCAACAAGCCGTGTAAGGCCTGGATGAGATGCCCAGTTATTAGGTTGACACAAAATGTTCATGTCAGGGCGATAAATAGTCATGTTTTGCCAGGAGAATATCCCTTTATCTTGTTTTTGAAAGATAAGCTTTGGCTGATCGATAGTTTGATCTAATGCATGGTTGAGTTGAATAAGACGCTGTAGTGTTGTGCGATAGGTGGCAATATCAGTATATGCATCAATTGCCCAGGATAAAGCCCCTTGAACGTAAGAAAATGCGCTGACAGATTGCATCAGCACTCCCCAGGACATTTGCTTAGCAAAGTAACGAGGTGCCATGAAGAAAATGGGTATCAAGCTAGAAAAATTATGATAGAGGTTGGTAAAAATCCCTAGCAATAAGCGCTTTTTTATAATTGGGATGGTAATTTCAATAATCCTTTGGAAAAAATGATTGGCTTGATATGTTTCTCGATTCATGCCCCGGTAAAGCGCGATGCTTTCAGCGTTCTCTTGAATACGAATTAAGTGGTAACGTAAATCAGCCTCTCGCTTTTCACTGGTGTAATACAACTTTTTTAGAGACCTGCCTATGGCATGTGTGATGAGTGTTGAGCTACCTGTATATAATAATGCAACCCATACTAGGTAGCATGGTATATTAATGTGTATACCCCAAATTTCTAGAGCCATTGGGCCTGATAGTTGGGCAAGGACAAATAAAAAGGTTGTGCACATTGCAATTGCATGAAAAGCCCCAATGCTCAGTGATAACGTTAAATTAACAAAGCAATCGATATCGTTAGCGATACGTTGATCAGGATTATCAATATTGGGATCAATGAGACGTAGATGGTAGAAATGATTTTTATGCATCCATCTAGATAAAAAGTGCTGGGTAAGAAAAGTCCGCCATCTGAGTGCTAACCAAAGTTGAGCAAAGCTTTTGCTCATAAAGGTAACGATGATGATAGTGACTAAAATAAGAAACTGAGTAAGTAAGTCTATAAGGCTGGATTCATGATAACTTTGTAGCGCATCAAAAAAACTTTTATTCCAATAATTGATTTTTAATAACTCATAAACATATAAGATTTCTAAAAAAATAAGCGCAATTACCAGCGCCCATGCTTCTATCTTTTTGGCTTGATAAAACGGTTTGCATAATCGGATAAAGGAGTTAGTGTTCAAATCATTCAACTTTGTCGCCGTATGAATTTAGTATAATCGAGTTGTTATTATTTTTATAGTTTTGGTGTTGCAGTTTTAGTGCCATCATCATCTGATGGCAATAAAGCAAGAGTGATATGTATGAGTGTACTGGTTAAAAAGAACGCTGGTGTTGGGCAATATAGAAAGGCTATGCTCGTTCCTGCTGAGCTAACAAAGCCAACATGAGCTTTCAAAGAATCTTTTGGATTGAGAGCGATGATACCAACACCCTGTAAAATCAATGCTATAAATGGCATAAATTGTGTGATGGCAATTTGTGACCACTGACTTAGATAAGTAATGCCATAAAAAATGATAGGTGGTGGCATGCCACCGGCTAACAAAATGAATGCGCTGGCGGTGTAAACGGTTGTAAGAAAAAAGACGCCATGCTCTAGATGCACTTGTTTCATCAGTTTCAACCAATTTGATTGTAGGTTGTTACCAGTCTTGATGCTCCAATAGACGCAATCCCATTTTTTATTATTCCAACGTTTGGTCATTGAAGTATTATACCGATTAATAAAAAAAATAACGGTATTGGCTATTGCAATTGATATTACTGTCAGCACAGGGAAAACAAAACGATTAAATGGTGCAATGAGCATTTGAGAAAATCCGATCCATGTCAGATCAAATAAATCTTTTAGTATTTCCCAAAAAGTATTGACTTGAAATCGTTCTTTCCAAAGATGGTTGAGTGGATTGAACACAACCATTACCATGCTACCAAGAAAACTTCTTTTGGGATCATGAATAATGTCAATAATCATTAATATTGGTTTAATGTTAAAAAGTAAGTAGTTGATCATTTTAAAAGCACCAATATGTAAGCTGATTGCGGGAATACCTGCTTCTAACATCGAGATAAGAATGATTAGTATAAGGAATATAAAAAAGTCGACAGGGTTGTGGTATATTTTTTTGCCTGTTTTATATAATAGTGATTGTTTACCATTGGTACAGGTGTCAAATACCAAAAGAACCAGCTTGGCAACGAAGAACCCTGCAAACATACAGCCAACACCATAACCAAAATCACTGACATGGTGTAAATTGACCATTCCATTGAGTATCCACATGTTAAAAGCATGTAGGCTGCTGGGCAAAAATACATACAAGCAGTCTAGCATGGTGGTAAAAAACCCCACACCAAACCAGAGCATCGTTGCTGGATTTTTTAAGCCATACACGTAAAGCCAGTTAAGAAAAAGACAGCCAGCCGTCCAAAGTCTGGCCATTGGGTTGGTGGAAAATAAATTTTCCTCAGTTTCTTTTGAACCTGGTATATCCTTTTGGTTTTGAGTGCTTTTAACCTCTGTTTTTCCCTCTTTAATGAAAAGCCTATAAATGACGTAGAATGCTAAAGAAACAATACCAAAACCTAAGATGGCTGTTGATAAATGTGAAGCAGCGTAGCTCCATCCCAGTTTTCCAACGATTAGTTGAATCAAGCTGTCTAGAATGGTCCATGTTGGCGGCATTAAGCAATACAGCAGGTAAACAAAGCCTGCCACTATGTAAGCCGTAAAAAAAGCACTATTTTTAGTGTAAAACTCAACTATTTTTGCAACAACTGAGCGCTTATACCTTGGATAATCTTCCTTAGTCTCTTTGATTGTTTGGTTAACTTGATCATCATTAGTGTTTTTGCAAACAATGTTTTGTGTATCTAAAACAGTTTTTACTTCGCTTACATCAATATTATTAGCTCTGGCGCTCCAATTTTCAGTACTTGTTATGGGTGAAATGGGATCTTTTTCAGTACTTGATGACTGATCTTTATGAATCAACTGCCAGCAATCAATGAGTGCATCATAAACCAACTTTTTATGATCAGTTGGTAGGCCGATAGTACTAGCGTCGCTCGAGTATTCTAATTCTTTTAGTAGTTCAAATATTGTTTTAAGTCGTTGTTGGCGCTTCTCATTGTCATCTTTATCGTCTTCAGGGGCTGTTAAGATTTCATTTAGTGCTTGTTTAAAAGGATCATTTTTGCTTTGTACATTTTTCTCGTCATTTCCTGTTTTGTTGTTTGGGTTTGATTGATGAAGGAACACTCTTCTAGCGCTAGCTATAATGAAGGCCAGTTGACCGTCCAGGTCACGTGGCACAGAGTACATAATGCCGTATTTGGCTAACTCATCTTTCTTTTCTACCATTACAGAAGAGGGTATTTCTATGTCAAATAGTTCAGGCATGAAGCACCAAAGTCATCATTATTTTACGCAAATTATACAACATCACTTTGGGTTTTCCAAGCTGAGAGATTTGGTATGGGTATGATAGGCAAATAGTTCTGCATAACGGCCCCAATCAATAATTGTTTTTAATACTTCATTGGCTGCATCTTCTGTTAGTTGCTGCTGGAGCAGTTCAACAATAATTTGCTCAGGTATTTGTTTGTTTTCACTATTCTCCAGAAGCGATCGAATGTGTCCAATCATGGGTAGATTTTCTAGTAATTGCTCAGCAAATAAACCTTTTTGTTTGAGCAAATCCGCTTCGGCAAATTTCTTGCCTTTTTGCGTCAAGGTAATGTCACCATCTTTAACTGTGGCAAATGATAGGATTTCTAGTGCCTCCAATAACTGAAAAAGTTCGTCTACATCTAAGTTTAATTCATCTGCTACATCAGGTAGATCAGCTTTTTTAGGAAAGTCAGGTCCGTCTAGCGCTTCAAGTAAGCCAGTTATTGATGAAACGCTAACATTAGGCAATCGATAAGTAAGGTTTGGCTTGGATTGAATTAGTTTTTTGTCGGTGTTGACCTGTGTCATCTTTTGATAAATTTGATCAATAATTGCTTGAAGTTGCTTGGGTTGTTCCTGCCTAGGTCTTGGTAGATCTATAGGCAGTATTGATTTAATTTTTCCTGGGTTATGATCAAAAATTATGATTCGATCAGCAAGTAAAGCTGCTTCTTCAATGTTGTGCGTCACTATTAGGATGCTTTCTAACGGTGTTTTCTTTTGCATCCATAGGTCAAGTAAGTCACCTCTTAAGTTCTCTGCTGTGAGTACATCAAGGGCGGAAAAAGGCTCGTCCATAAATAGTAGCTTAGGCTCTACTGCAAGCGCTCTTGCTATGCCAACTCTTTGAAGCATTCCACCAGATAGCTCTTTTGGGTAGGCGGACTCAAAACCGTCCATGCCAACCATATCAATAACGCTAAGCGCTTTTTTCTTTTTTTGCTCTGCCGATAGTGAAAGTGGTTCAAGTCCAATTTCAACGTTTTTTAGTACAGTAAGCCAAGGAAATAGTGCAAAGTTTTGGAATACGACGCTGAGGCCTTGAACTGGCTGAGAGATAAGTGTGTTTTGATATTTTACTGTACCGGATGTAGGCTTTAAAAGTCCTGAAAGAATCCTAAGTAAAGTTGATTTGCCTGATCCAGATTTGCCAAGGATTGCAATAATTTCTCCGCTATTGATCGAAAATGAGCAGTCTTTGATGACATGGGTTAGAAACTGACGATCCTGATTATGAAATTGGTGCGAGATTGACTTTGCCTCTAATAGTGACTTTTTCATGCTTTTTACCTATTAATTTAACCTAAAGCGTCTTTGTGTGTAGCGGTGTAAAGGTTGCCATATCGTGTAATTCATGAGTAAGACCAAAGCGCACATCGTAATAATGCCAATTGTTAATTCTATAAAATGGCCATTGTTGGTAGATTGGTCTATGTATTGACCTAAGCCCTCCACTTGAATCTTATTGTGCCCCCACGATACCGCTTCAGCCACAATGCTTGCATTCCATGCGCCTCCTGCAGCAGTCATCATGCCAGTCACTAAGTTGGGCAAAATAGACGGTATCCACAAAGTTTGCCATTGCCGCAGACGTTTCACGTGAAACACCTTGGTTACTTGGCGCAATGATTTAGGTATGGATTGAGCGCCAGCAATAACATTGAATAGTATGTACCATTGTGAGCCAAGTACCATTAAAGGTGCAGTCCATAGCTGTTGATTTAAATCAAAGTAGACAATGCTCCAGACCACACAAGGGAAAAACAGGTTTGCTGGAAACGATGCGATAAACTGCAAAACTGGCTGCAGCCTAGCTGACCAAACTCCGCTTAAGCCAATTTTTATGCCAATAGGCAGCCAAATCAATGAGCATAAAATCACTAATGCAACTACTTTTGTGCCTGTAATTAAGCCCAGATAAAAAATATGGATCAAATCAGTCAAAGCGATTTGACCCCAAATTAGTTGCTTGGTGAGGGTATAGCCATAGATAAGGCTGCACATTACTATGATCAAAGTCAGTGCTTTTATTGCTTTTGACAAATCGAATTTCATGGGTTTGCCTGGTTGACTACGATAGCCTAACAAGATCCACTGATAGAAGGCTCCAGATATCTTGCGTTTGATCCACTTAAACATTGAGGTCTTTTGCACAAAGCAAATGTGGGATCTAGGCGTATACGCATCTAAGTCAGGGTCAAGGTGGAATTTTTTCGACCAAATCATCAACGGCCTAAACAGTAATTGGTCGTATATGATGATAACTAAAAACATAGCAAAAATTGCATAACTGATTGCATTCCAATTTGCCTGCGCTACCGCAGTGGCAATATAAGAGCCAATCCCAGGGAGCATGATGGTGTGGTGAGCAATAGATATTGCTTCAGAAGCAACGACAAAAAACCATCCTGCTGACAGTGATAGCATGGCATTCCAGACTAAATTAGGCAAAGTAAACGGCACTTCAATTTGCCAAAATTGATGCCAAGGGTGTAGGTGAAAGGTTTTTGCTATTTCCTCAAAGTGAGCGGGTGCTGTTTTAAGGCTTTGGTAAAAGCTTAGAATCATATTCCAAACTTGAGATGTGATGATCGTAAAGATCGCAGCGCACTCTGGGCCAAGCATTTGATTAGGAAACAGTGCAATAAACCCAAAAATACTAAGAGACAAAAAGCCGGGGATTGGCACAGCCTGTAAAATATCAATAAGCGGTATTATCAGCCGCTCATAGAATTTACTTTTGGCACATATTGTGCCAATAATAAATGTTAAAAGTATCGAAAAAAATAAGGCAACCATCATTCGATATACACTTAAAAATGCATAATATGGAAGCATAGAGGGGTCAAGTGATATGGTAGTATGTTGTGTTAATTGGTAGGGGGAAAATAGATGGCTTGTGCCAATACCCATAAATGCTAATATTAGTAATCCCAAAATGGCTGCTAATAAATTCCAGGAAACTGCTAGTTTGTTTGTTCGATTTAACTGTGGCTGAGAAAATAGTGACATGCAAAATAAAATCAATATTTCTCTGAGTATACCTTTATTTAAACAGCAGAGCCAATGTCCGTTGGTAGGATATACAAGCTAAAAGTTTAAACGTAAAAGCCGCTACTATAATGCAAGAGCTAATGGTGGGTAGATGAATATATCAAACATCCTGGTGGGCGTTATTTCTAACGCCCTCTAAAGTATGAAGTGCGACACTTGGTATAAAAAAAAGTTCAAACAGTTGAATTGAAAATATCTGTTAATTGCATCACTTTTTTATTGTCAAAATAAGGAGTGAACATGAGCTATTGTC
>Ga0233438_10003060_pt1 | contig 15785 bp, 7 predicted proteins | sample SI_123_September_FD_182720 | JGI IMG/M metagenome (GOLD analysis project Ga0233438, IMG submission 182720) | Seawater microbial communities from Saanich Inlet, British Columbia, Canada - SI_123_September2016_10_MG | ecosystem: Environmental > Aquatic > Marine > Inlet | place: Canada: British...
ATTAGAGAAAGAAAAAATTAAAAGACAAGCTGAGGAGGCTATAGAGTTAAGGTTAAAAGAGTTACAAAAACAGTTAGAGGATCAGAAGAAGTTAACAGATGATATGAAGCGTAAACAGGATCAAGGGTCCATGCAGCTTCAAGGAGAGGTAATGGAGCTGGCGATTGAAGAATGGTTAGCCAGTCAATTTCCGTTAGACACCATTGATGAAATTAAGAAAGGAGCTAAAGGAGCTGACTGTTTGCAGATAGTAAATACAAGAGAGCAAATAAATTGTGGAACCATATACTACGAGAGTAAGCGTACCAAGAATTTTGAAAAAAAATGGATTGAAAAGTTTAAGAACGATATCAGAGATAAAAGAGCAACAATTGGAGTATTGGTAACAGAGGCTATGCCTTCTGATATGGATAGAATGGGTTTAAAAGAAGGTATTTGGGTTTGTACCTATAATGAGTTTAAGGGGCTTAGTGCAGTATTACGTCAATCAATTATTAAATTGGCTTCTGTAAAAATTAGCCAAGAGAATAGAGGAGATAAAATGTCTCTCTTATATGATTTTTTAACTAGTAATGAGTTTCGTTTACAAATGGAAGGTATTGTTGAAGGCTTTTCTCAAATGCAATTAGATTTGGCAAAAGAGAGAAGCGCCATGTCGAGTATATGGAAACAACGCGAAAAACAAATAGAAAAGGTTATGGAAAATTCAATAGGAATGCACGCATCTATTAGAGGCATTGCTGGCAATGCCATACAAAGTATACCAGCCTTAGAGTTAGAAAATGGTCTAGAATTTATAAAAAAGTAGATTGGAATATTCAATCCAATCATTTATATTTGATAAAAAAATTTCACTAACACTATCTTTTTGAAAAAGATAATTTACATAGTTGGTTGCACTGATTTAATTGTTGTTTTTGTCAAAAATTTATTGAATATTATTTACCCTTTGTTAATAATAATTTAGGATAATAAATAGTCTTATGACTATATATTGTTTTGATGTTTTTATTCAAATTCAAAATACTAAAAATGAAATTAATAAAATTTTGGAATAAAGCAATAGAACATTATTGTACAAATAACAGGAAAGATACTGACGAGATTTTTGAAACGGTTTTCATTGCAATTTCAGAAGAATCTTTAGAAAAAATAAAAATAAATTATATCCAATGTGGTAAGCTCACACCTTTGGAAATAGAATTATCTGAAAAAAATATTGAGAATTCGGGAGGTGTTATTGATAGTTATTATTCAGCAATAAAAGAAGTTCACAATGATTTAAATCATCCAGAAAAATACTCTTTCCTTAGATTTTCAGTATTAGTTGTTGGTGCTTTCAAACAAGATGACTCACCACTAAGAAATTTTTGGAAAGATTTCGATCCCTTTATTTTAAACAAGGGTATTTCAACAATTAATAATAGAACAGAGTATTTAAACAGATTAATATTAAATTTATCTAAATGGTGTTATATAAAATATAAAAAAACTTTTTTTCAACTCAATGTTTTTGGTGAAAATTCTGCTATTGTAAATGTTGGTAGAATAAAAGCTCACTCTGTTTTTCAAGGTAGAACTTTAAGGAATATTAAAAAATCAATTTATAGTCTAGGTTACACAGATACTCACTCTATTGATGACTTAAGTTTTGATGACGTGGAAACGATTATCAAAAATTCAGGAGAAACTCGAATACTAAATTTATTTAACAGAGATCATGATGCTCAAGAAATTGTTTACGTATGTCTTAAGATTTGGTTAGAAAAATGGACACCATCACAAGAAGAAAAAGTTCAATTACTCAAAGGAAAGGTTTCTTTAGAAAAAGCTTCATTAACTATTAAAAGAATTTGGACCATTAATCGTGAAAATAATCAAATTATTGAAATCAAATTTGGTTTTATATATAGAACAGAATTAGGAGAGGAGGGGCTTTATTATTTAAATAAGGATGAAAATGTATATATTGATACATCCTGGGGGATAAGGCTGTCTGATAGTAGGATTTTATATGTTATTGAGAATTATTCCTCTGGTATAAATCTTAATCATAATGAATTAGATTTAAAATTTAAAAATAAGCAGATAGATTTATCTGAAGAAGTTTATGCTTTAGAGAAGATACCTAACAGAAACTATTTTATTGAGCACCAGGATAAAAGAGTTAAAATTATTGATAATCCAATTTTATTGGCTTCAAAAAATGAGATTATAAATGAAAACGCAGATTACTTTTCAGAGTTTAAAATACAAAATCAAAATAATCTAAAGTATAAATTATACAGGATTATTGGTTCTTTTAAGTATAATTTTTTATCATTTATAAAAACTAATAGTTTAAATATTTTTCCAATAGGAATTTCTGATGGGTCATCATTGACGAAATCATACCTATCCTCATTTCCAATAAAAATAAATTACAACAACATAACTAAAGGAAAAATCCATGTTTTAAAAAATGATGATATCATTAGAGAAATAGATTTAAATGAAAATATTGACAAACTAGGCTCTGAAGTATCTATAGGTTGTATTCCTGAAGGAACATATAAAATTAAATATTTTGATAATAATGAGTATTTGAATTTTAAAAATGGTCACGATTTTATCCTTTTTACAATTGTTGATGCTGGAAATAGAGATAGAAGAGTAGATTTAAAATCAGAAATTGTTAATTCATTTAATTATAATGAATTTAGATGGTTTAAACCTTTTGAATCACCAGAAGATTCATATGTGATATACCAAAATAACGAAGAGGATTTATGTTTTATGGATAAACATACCGATTTTTATTTTTCTAAATCTAATAGAGGTGATTGGATTTTGAAGCCTAATAAAGATATCTCGTATTTACAGCGAACTTTATTTAAACCTTCAGAAAATGAACTTAAATACAGTAAATGGGAAATAGAGATGACTTATTTAAGTACTCAGTTTACACAATATCACTACAAAATAAAATTTTGTGAAAAATCGAATTCATTGAGGTTGCCATTTGACATCAATAATTTTTATCAAAAAAATGATTTAAATCGAATAACAAATGATTTTATCATCGTGAATTGTTACTATTATAAATTAGTAGAAATAGATAATAAACTGATGGAAAAATATCCAAATGTTAACATTGGTGATGAGGTATTTATATTGTCAAATAAGCAAGAATCTTCTAATTCGTACGAAAATTTATTAAAGCTAGTCAATCAAGAATTTTTTCCTTTCAAAAAATAAAGATATGCAAGAGAAAATAACTAAGAAGCAAATTAACTTATTAATAGACGTGCTTGTTACATCTGGTGGAGGAAAAAGTCAATACGGAAAATTAAATGAGATAATTAAAACCTACACCACAGAAAACCGTTTAATAAGAAATACATTATTAATATGGCTAGACTCTATGGGTATCATGGATGTTGATTATCAAAATCATAATAACTATTATTTAAATAAGCCATTATGGTTAAAAAGTTCTATTGAAAACCATTACATCTTATATGGAGCTATTACAAATGATGAAATAAAAGAGTTAGAAATAAATAGTGAGGTTAAAAAATATGATGGTAATAAAATATCTTATAACAACTTTGAAATTGAATTACCTGATACTTATTATACAACAAATCCTGGTTTAATTAATGAATTAGATTATGAAGTAATTGAAAACCCAATTTTTTCAGCTATCGATAATATGGAAGGCTTATCATTTATTGAAAATAAATTATATAAAGGGATTTTACAAGAAATTAAAATTTCTAAAGATGAACAATCTAATGATGTTGATGGTTATAAAATTATATTAAATCAGGAACAAACCCCATTAAATATTTTTCCACAATATGACATAAAACAATTTAATTGGAGGACACGAAATTACATTAAATGTGATATTGTAAAAGAATTAAGTATTGAAGAAGAGGAAGAGGGACTTAAATTGATTAAAGTTATAATACCACAAGATTCAAGTGGCAATCACAAAATGTATTATACTTTTTTACTTGAAAAATCAGCTAATGAAGAATGGAAATTCACTTATTTTGATCCAACTATTGTAGATGAAAGATGGGCTAGATATTTATTTATTGATAAATTAGAATATTACGATATAGAAAAAGATTTTAGGGGAAGAGATGATTCTACAAAAGGGCTTTTCGCACAAAATGCAATAGGTGCATTAATGAATGGATCAGAATTTATAACTAAAGCCCCAACTTCAAATAATTTTATTAAAATACCTAATGTCATCAGAAAACAGTTGGTTCAATATGATAGTAGGCAAGGTTTAATAGCCTTTCCTGTAAGTATGCCTTTGCCAAAAGAAATAATGCGTTATTTATTTTCATGTTCAGGAAGTGTTCCAAAAGTTTTTAAAAATAAATTTACCATAAATCCAGATTATAATATTAAGAGATTATTCAGCGGTGTTTTATCTCAAGAAGGAATTAATGTTCCATATCCTAATCAGAAATATTTTATGGAAGAAGACTTTTATTTGTTTTCTCATGTTCCAACCCAGCTAGCTGAAAAGATATTTGAAAAACTAAATCTAGACATGACAGAAGATGTTTACAAAAGAACATTTTTACAAAAAGTATAAATTATGAGTATGAAAGACCCTATCGGTATTTACGAGAATTTAAAACAACAATATTTTAAATACATAGACACTGCCTTTTCAGTAGATGACCTTGATTTTAAAACAAAAAGAAAAGAAGTTTATTTGCCAGATGGGAAAGATTCTAATAATATTTTGGCTCAAGAACCATATTTAGAATTAATTAAACCGTACCCTTCTTCTGATAATAAGATTACAGATATTAAAATTGAAGACATTAAAGATGCTTCAGGTAATAATTATTTTTCCAATCAAGAAGAACTAGAATTATTTCAAAATTTTTGTAAAGCTGGTCTGGTTGGGGATTTTCCATTATATCAACATCAAATTGATATGATAAAAAACTACGCTTTGGGTAAAAACTGTATAATTACAACTGGGACAGGTTCCGGTAAAACAGAAGCTTTTTTATTGCCCCTTTTTGCTTATTTATCAAAGCAGATTACAAAATGGAAAGAAATACCTGAACCCCCTTTAGATTTCAATTGGTTTAATTATCCTGCGCGGCATACAGAAAATGGAACAGCCCATTATAAAGCACAAGCACAAAGAAAAAATTCCACAAGAAAGCCTTCAATCAAAGCTATTATATTATACCCCATGAATGCTCTAGTTGATGACCAGATGACAAGGTTAAGAAAGGCATTAGATTCTACAGCTTCTGAAGAATTTTATAATGACTACTGTGGGAACCATAGAGTTTATTTTGGACAGTATAATGGTGCAACTCCTATTTCAGCTGATATTAATGAGGGAAATAATACACAAAAACAAAAAAAGCAAAATGAGTTAAGAGAAAAATTAAATGAATTACAGCTTTATTGGAATAAAATACAATCTGTAATAGATAATGGGACTCTAACTGCAGACCAAATAGAAGATATTATTTATACCTCGCAAAAAATTGGTGGAAGTGAATTATTGACAAGGTTTGATATGCAAGCAACACCTCCTGATATTTTTATTACTAACTATTCCATGCTTAATATCATGTTAATGAGAGATAGGGAGGATAGCATTTTTGATAAAACAAAAGAATGGTTAGAAGAAGATAAAAATAACATCTTCCATTTAATTGTAGATGAACTTCACTTGAACAGGGGTAGTTCTGGTACTGAATTAGCATTGCTATTAAGATTAGTAGAATATCGTTTAGGATTATCGCCAGGGCATCCTCAATTAAGAATATTAGCAAGTTCAGCCTCTTTAGACCCACAAGATCCAGAATCGAAAGATTACATTACAGATTTTTTTGGAATGGATTTTACGGAGCATTTTAAAATTGTAAAAGAAGAAACAGTAGTTGATTCTGGAAATGAAGCCCCTATTAGCAAAGAATCACTTGAGAAATTCCAAAACCTTTGTGAACAGGAAAATCAAAACAAAACTGATGAGAAAATCGCAGAAGAGATTTTTGGAGATGATTTTTTAATTAAAAATACGAACCAATTAAAACAGACATTACTGAAGGGCTTTGAAAACAAAGAAGGCAAGCACACATTTAGTTTAACTGATGTAAACAACAAATTGTTTGGAGATGAAGGAGATTTTAGTGCGTTAAAAGGACTATTGAAGCTAAGGGCAATTTATGATGACAGTAAGTATAAGGGGGTTAAAGGAAACCTTCCTCGAATTAGATTCCATTTATTTTTTAAAAATATAGATGATTTACACACTTTAGCTGGAGAAAAAGATAGGATTGTATTCAATTCCTCAAAAACAAAAATTGAAGGAAAAAAAGTCTTTCAAAATTTGTATTGCGATGAATGTGGAACTGTGTTTTATGGCGGTAGACGTTATGATAATAATGGAGGTTTGGAAATGTTACCAATATCATCGGAGTATGAAAATATGCCGGATCTTAATTTGGATAAAAGACCTGAATATTTAAGTCATAGTGAATTTATTGTGTTTTGGCCTAATAAATTATTAGGTAAAGAATTAAACGATGAATCTAAAGAATTTAAAGAAGTAAATCGTCTTGAGGGGAGTTGGAACAAAGCTTTTTTACATATCAATAAAGGGACTATATCATTAAATCGTTCAGATGAATCTAAACCTGAATATTTAAGTGGCTACATCTACCGAGTTAATGATAAAAAATCAAAATCTTTACCTTGTCAATGTCCTCAATGTGCTCAGACTTATATTTATAAAAAATTCATGAAAAGTCCAGTAAGAACATTTAGAACTGGTTATAGTCAAGTCACACAAGTGTTAGCTTCTTCATTGTTAAAGCAGTTGAGTCCTAATGAAGTTGATAACAGAAAGTTGTTAATTTTTTCTGATAGCCGATCTGCAGCGGCAGATTTGGCAAATAAATTAGAAAGAAATAATTACAGTGACGTTTTAAGAAAGAATGTTTTTAGATTAGGCTTAATTAATGACGCCGATATTAGGACCGAAGTAGATGATTTTTTCATTTCTAGAGATGAATCTGATTGGAAATGGGGGAATTTATCTCAAGATGTACAAAAGTTTTGTAATATAAATTTCCCCAATAAGATAGATGATTTAAATGAGGATAACGGTATCATCTTTAAGAATACATTAATTGTAAAGTGTTTTGATAAAATGGTTGGTTCTAATATGAAAACAATACCAATTAAAAATCTTATGCCTACTCGAGACAATCCTGGTTTGTTATTTAAAGAATTTATAGAAACAGGTATTAACCCAGTTGGGAATGACTATAATTTTCAAAAAAGCAAAGATGGTAAAGGAGAATTAAACTGGTATGATATTTTTAACCTAGAAAATGGACAATTTAATAACGATAAAATACAAGGCCCTGAGGGTTCTGAACTCTACTCCAAACTTCAAAAAGAATTTAGTGAACAAATATGCAATGTTTTATTTGGTAGGCACCAATTTGCTATTGAAACGATGGCAAAAGGTTATATTTCTTTTCCTGAAGATCAATTAGATTTGATTTTTTCAAAACTTAGAGATTCAGATGTTAGTCTGAGTCCTGAAATTAATCAGATATTAAAAGAGATGGTGAATTCTTTGATTAGAATATTTGGGTATAAATTTCGCCATATTGGGTCAACATATGCTCCACAAAATAATTATAGTAATATTATAAGTTTTAATAATTTAAAAGCAACTAGTGCCTATAGAAAGTATATAGATATGGTATTTAAAAATAATGAAGAGCTAAATTCTATTAATAAAGTTAGCTTCGTTAATTCTTTCTTAAATACTCTTAATGATTTTAATCCTGCAAAACAATTTAGTACAGGAATATTTCAACCATATATAGACCCAACTTACTTTAAAATAACACATTTAAATCAAGATGATAAAGTTTATAAATGTTCTAATTGCGGCGCTAATCATGGGCATTTTTCTGCAGGTGTATGTTCACATTGTTTTTCTCCTTTAGATATAAATAATTATTCAAAAGCTAAAGATGTCTGGGCAGAAAATTTTTATGCCAATATTGAAGTCCCTATCAGGATGCACACAGAGGAGTTAACTGGGCAAACAGATTCAAGTGATGCAAAAAATAGACAGAAAGCGTTTAAAAATATTTTTCTTGATTCAAATACTTCTAGTAAAAAAGCTGAGCAAATAGATGTGCTATCTGTTACTACAACCATGGAAGTTGGTGTAGATATTGGTAGCCTGGAAGCCACAATGATGGCAAATATGCCACCAGAGAGGTATAACTATCAACAAAGAGTTGGTCGTGCTGGTAGAGGTGGGCAAGCGTATAGTATAGCCCTAACACTATGCAGAGGTAACTCTCATGATAGTTATTATTATTCAAATTTAGATGGAATGGTAAACGCAAAACCACCAACTCCGTTTATTCCAATGGAATTAAATAGTGATATATCTAAAAGAATTTTCTATAAAGAGATTTTAAGGAGTGTATTCAAGCTTAAGGGTATTGGTAATGTTTTAATGAGTGAAGATCCACCTGAAAAATTTCAAGACACACATGGGGAATTTGGCAGTTTTGATGATTTTAAAAATGAATTAAGTATTTCAAAAACTGATTTTGTAACTGAGATTAATTTGTTATTAGTTAATGAGGATATTATCTCTTTAGCCAATCACTTGAACTTTTCACCTGATTATTTTGAAGCAAATTTCAATGGAGTAAAAATTTACAATGAAATATTTGTAAAATTACGTGATTTAGAAATTAAGCCAATAGGTTTGGCTGAATGTTTAGCAGAGGCTGGACTATTACCTATGTATGGTATGCCAACAAGAACCAGGTCTCTGTACCATAATTATAAAAACGGAAATTTCAGTACCATGTCCAGAGATTTGGAAATGGCTATTTCCGAATATGCTCCAGGTAATGAAATAACAAAGGATAAAAAAATATTCAAGGTTGAAGGTATTACTTCACCTATTACAAAAAGAAAAAATTTAACTCAGTATGATGTAAAACCTATTGATGATAACTTGTTTTACTATCAACTCAATAAAGATGGTTCAATAAGCACTGAAAAAGATACTTTAATTGAAGATTTTGCAAATGAAGACTGGGAATCAATTAATAATTCTGGAAGAAAAATTGGAGTTATTCCGAAGGCTTACATAACAAAGTTATACCCTGAGGAGAACACGAGTGCCATAAAACCTTATTTTTCGGTATCAATACCCCGAATATTAAGTGGTGGAGGTAATGTAAAATGGGATACCTTTAATAATTTAGATAGTTATTTGCATCAAGGTCATATAATGTCTTTTAACGAAGGTGAAAACTATGACGGTTTTAATTTTGACCTACCTAAACCTATTTTTAAAAATACTACAGATTTATTAAAAACTGAAATCGCAAAGGAAGAAAGTCAAAGTGTGTTAAACTATAATTTAGCATCCAATAAATTCACCTCTTTATTACAGATAAAACCTCATAAAATTTACTATGGTCTTCAATTATGTTGTGAACAAATGAATGACCAACAGGCAGATTATGAAATTTATAATTTTGTTTTACAAGGAGTTAAATCTAGTGTATTTTCAGCTGCATTCTTGTTGCGTTCGGTTTTTACGCAACAACAAGATGTAGATAATTCTGAGTTAGAAGTTTTAGGTTTAAGACATTACACAAATGAAGATGGCTCTAAGGTTACCGGATTTTCTTATGGAGATAAGTTATCTAATGGCTCAGGATTTAGTCAAAAACTTAATGACAATTTATCAAATTATATTAATTTATGTTTAGACCCAACAGGTAATTTTAATGGAGAAATAATTCAATTTGTCATTGACTTATTAAGCAAGGAAAATCAAGAAAATTGTGATGTTGCAGATTATACTAATCTGTTAAATTATAGAAATAAAAGATTTCATCCTTTATTAAATTGGAGACTAGGTGTTTCTTATTTAAGAATACTTAGAGGAAAAGAAGATGAAATTGAAAAAGTAATCAATGCAGATTCAAGCCTGCCTGAGTTTGGTGCGTTCTATGGTAAAGAAACATGGTTAGAGGGTGTCGGTGCTCAGCTAGAAGAATTTAAAGAAGAATATAATATTAATTCTGAATTAATAACAGATTTTGTATTGCCATTTCTTCAATGTGAAGCGCCCTTTGAGAACAAAATTATTATTCCATATCATCCGCTATGGCATAAGGAAAGCTTACATAATAATCCTATAATCAAAGAGATATTAGATGAATTAGATAATGAAGAGATAATTTATATTGACTCGTTCAATTTAGCTAATAGGCCCGGTGATTGTTATGAAAAATTAATAAAAAACAGAAATCAAACAGAACCTAATTGGGATGTATTAAATTAAATTGATGAAATTATTCAAAAATGATGAATTAGATAATTGTGATTTAATTGTTGATGCTATTTATGAAGGTGGTAGCAAAGGCAATGTAGGTGATGATCCAATTAATAAGATAATTCCTGTAGGTAATATGGGAGGCTTCCGATATGCAGGGAGTATAGACTCATTAAAATATATAGTTTTATATACTTCAGGGCACAATATTGATTGGCCTGATACTATTGATTTAGAAACAGGAATATTTAAATATCATGGAGATAATAGAACGCCCGGAAAAGATTTACATGATACAAAGAAAAAAGGGAATATAATTCTTAAGAATCTATTTGACTCTTTACATTCAAAAGTCACTCCTCGGAAGTCCATACCTCCAATTTTTATATTTGAAAAGCACCCTACAGAAAACTCTCAAAGATCTGTTCAATTTAAAGGTATGTGTGTGCCAGGTTCAAATCAAATTGATAGTGTCTCTGATTTAGTCGCTTTATGGAAGACTTCAGAAGGAATGCGATTTCAAAATTACTTAGCTTATTTTACAATATTAGATATAGCTATAATAAAAAGAAGTTGGCTCAAAGATTTGAATAATGGGATTGCCATAAGTTCAAATAAACCTAAAGTCTTTAAAAAATGGTCCGATATTGGGGTTTATCAGCCATTAAAATCTAAAAGAACATTAAGTATACGCTCTGTAAAGGAGCAACTGCCCTCTAATAAATTAGAGATTAGGATGCTAACTGTAATTCATAATTACTTTATTAGAGATGATAAAGCTAGGATGTTTGAATATTTTGCTGCAGAAATTTATAGTATGACCGACCAAAGGGTTATTATTGATGAGGTAACAAGAGGCGTTGTTGATGGTGGAAAAGATGCTTTTGGAAGATATAAAATGGGACTGGATAATGATCCTATTTTTGTAGAATTTGCTTTAGAAGCAAAGTGTTATCAGCCTGGATTTTCTAAAAAAATAAGTACTATTGGTGTAAAAGAAACCTCTCGTTTGATATCAAGAATTAGAAATCGCCAATTTGGTGTATTGGTAACAACTTCAGCGATAGCAAAGCAAGCTTATGAGGAGGTTAGAGAGGACAAACACCCAATCTTCTTTATTTCTGGAGCAGATATTATCAACATACTTATAGAAAAAGGAATTAATACAGAAGAAACTTTAATAGATTATTTAAATAATAATTTTTTTATGGATAATCATGGAGCTTATTCAGTTTAATTATAATCTCTTATTTCAGCCATATGTCCAAAGTCATCTGATCTAGTTAGGCTTAGAATCATTTTGTATTCTTCAGATTCATAATTTTTAAATGTTATTACTAATGTATCAATAGCTCTTGTGAAAATCATAAGAAGCCAATTATTTACATGTTCTGTAATTTCACTTTCAGTAGATTCTGGGAAATCTTTCACATAATTAGCTTTAATATTTTGGATTATAGTGTCCAAATTCCAAAGAACTATTGTCCAAGCCTCTAAGCCTCTACAAGATTGATAATTCAATATTCTGTAAGCGTCAATTGGAAATTTTTTAGTTTTATTTTCTTTGTCATTATTATTAAAATAATTAAAATTCCACCCATCAAGTCTCTCGCAAATTTCAGAACTGTAATTAATGTTTGTTGTTTTATTAGGAGTTAAAAACATCAAGTCATATTTAGAGTTTTCATTTTTAATAAGATTTTTGTCTAATTGAATATGAAGAGCTTTACTGTATTCGTTGGTTTTTAAGAGGATAAGTTTACCCCCATGTAAATTTCTGTTCTCTTTTAACTCCCATGGTCTTTGCTTATAATGATAATTAGAAAAAGTATTGTGCCAATCAGTTAAATCTTTTTTGTTTCGATGTGAAATTTTAAGATTGACTACTTGTCGTTCATTTTTAGTTGTTCCCAATGCCCATCTTATTTCAGTCTTCTTTTTTCTCACTATTTGTCTATTACCTATAGAAATAACGCAATTGGTTATACCGAATATTTTAAAAATTAAATCACGTTCTATCTCGTCACAATCTTGAGCTTCATCAACAAAAATTAAATCAAAATCAATACCTAGTTCTTTTCGAATTTCTAGCTCTGATTTAATGTCTTTTATCAAATCCATAAGATCAACCAATAGATTGATATAATTATTATTTTCAAATATTTCAGAAGTTACCTCATCTATAAGACCGTTATTTTTTAAAATCTTTAAAAAGAATTGATGTAAGGTATTAATCTGTATTAATCCTCCAAAACCGGAATATTCCATTAACCTATCAATATCTTGAGATAATGCTCGGTTAAAAGTTAGAATAAGAGGTGTATATTCTAGTTCTTTAGCATGATATGCCAAATTTGCTAGATGAATTGTTTTTCCAGTACCAGGTTTTCCCTTTAAAATTATTAATTTTTCTCCAACATTTTTAAAATAAGACGAATGTTCTACATCAATATCTTTTCTAATTATATTATTTAATTTGTTTCTTGAAATAAGACCTATCCCAATAGCCTTTTCTTTTCTTCGATCTTCCAGAAAATTACTCATCTTAAGTCGAATAGATTCATTTATTGACCCATAATTATAATTACCTGGGTTGTTTGAGTATTCTACTGGTGCATTTAATCTACATAATTGTTCTAATAATCTATCAAAGTTTATTTTACCTAATATCAAATTCTCTACATCTTCATAACCTTCAGGTTTATTATCACCCCATTTGTATAGCCAAATTAAATTTGTGATTCTCGGCACTTCACCACCAGAAATTATTAGTTTTTCTGCTAGAAAATTCTTAAGTGGATGTACTTGATTAAAACTTTGGTCAGAAGCATCTTTTAAACCATCTGTTTGCTTAACAAACAAATTCCCATTTCTTATCGAAATTGATTCAGTTGTATTATGTTTTTTTAATTCTAGAATAAATAGACTTGAATTAAACCAAACATCTTTTTTACTCTTAAATGTTTTTGTTTCAGTATTTTTAGTGACGGAGTCTATTTTTAAGAAGCCTGTTTTAATAGTTGGTTTATACTTAGGAAAATCCATCCAAACCACTAAATCTAATTCACGATCAGTTTTTAGACTTGGTAGCGCATATATTTTTCCTTCTATACCCTCAAAATATTTGTTTGCAGCATCGCAAAATATTTTTGCTACTAATTCTTCTTCATTTGGATTGTAGTTATTAAAAACTAGAGGTATACAAACTGCCATCTTATATTTCTTAATTTAAATTTATATTTTTAGATAAATTTCATCTTTCACATAACTAGCATTTAACCAAAAACAATGCTTTGTGTATTCAGTCAATCCTGTTATTTTGTCTTCAACCGGTAATACATAGGTGTCAGCTGCATTTCTTGCATGAGGTCTGACATGACTCACTTTGTTTTCGGTCTTCTTTGGGAAATAAGTTTTTCTTATTCCATTTTTAGTTACTTCCTTTACAATTTTTCCATTCGAAACTGTCTCTACCATTTCTTTCCAAACATTTTTAGCCTCAAGAATATCATAGTAGGGCATATTCCAAAATTTCACTTTTCTTAAGATTAATTTTTCTTCTTCAAATTGATAAAAAACGAAGAAAAATTTACTTTCTAAAATATTCTTGAAATCTGAATCTTCCCAATCTATTTCTATAAGTTCTTGATATTTAAATGTTGGAAATGAAATATCTTCTTTTGGTAAATTATTTTCTTTAAGTCGTATAGTTTTTACTTGAATATCTGCTTTTTCAAATTCCTCTATTTTTTGTCCAAGTTTAAGCCCTAGTATGGCATTTGTAAGATTTGAAAAATAACTTTTGGCATTTTTATTTAATTCTAAACCTAATTCTTGTTCAATTAGTTCCGCGTATTTATTATAAAATGGTCGGAATTTTGATATTACTATTTCTTCAATTGAACGAACTTTTTCTAAAATTTCAGGTTGTTCAATTATTTTTCCATAAACAGCTGTTTCTTCTTTAGCAATATTTGCGATTATGTGATTGACATAACCTTGTTTTAAAGAATACGCTCTTTGTTTTGCTTTTTCTTCATTAAATGGCTGGTCTCTAAACGATTTTAGAGCAGTTGAGCCTTTTGTACAAGCACCAAGATAAAACGTATCTCCTTCTGATAATTCGTGAGCTTTTCCTTTTTTGATTTTCTGATTGATAAATTCCCAATCTTGTTTAATGATTTTTAAATCCTCTTTTGGGTATTGCCAACCATCAACTAACTTTATTAAATAGTCAAGTAAATCTAAATCTCTGTCGTGAAGATAAAATACCAATAGTAAATGTGCATTTTTCTTCCAAAACGAACTGGTTTCAAAATTTTCTTTATGAACTTCTAAATAGTTTATGATATTTAATACAAGCCTTTCTTTTGATCGAAAATCTCCATTTTTTAAAGTTTTTAATGGGCTTGATTTTAATTCAAGACCTGCTTCCAAAAAATCGGGTTCTGCATCAGAGTTTGGTTCGTAACCAAAATAAAATTTTTCTAAAATCTGCCCAAAATTACCTTTTCCTTTATAACCGTGTTTTTCTATTTTTGAACCACAAGTTTCCTTTAAAGTTTTACCTTTTAATTTTTTTGCAAATTCAATTATTGAACTAGGTAAATTAGGGTTATACATAATGAAATTTTTTTGCCACCTCTGATTGAATTAAGTATTCCAACCTTAACTGAATATTTATAGGTTTTTCAACAAGTTGTTCACTAAAATAAATAAGACCCTCAGAGTATTTATCTAATTCAGTAATTTCATTTTTGCCATATGAGTTATTCATTCTAAAATGATTATCATACTTCTGCAATGAACTAATGTTTAATCCTATAGAGTCTAAATGTTGAATCATTTTATTTCTATTTACACTTGTTATTTTTAATTTTTTGATATCATCAGAAGTTTTCAATTTAGTTTTATTTTCTTTCAAATAGATTCCTGTAATTAAAAAATAATATTCTGTTTTTTTATTTTCATCAAAAAGCCATCCATTTTTTAAAATATTATTTTTCATGTATGACAATTCAAATGTAAATGTTGGTAGTTCACTATTTATATAGTGTAATTGTGCTTTCTCATCAATTAAGTATTGATTTGAATTAACAAAAATTTTTAAATCGATACCTTGGTGTTGTATATCTAAATCAAATATTCTTTCAAATTCTATCTTCTTTTCTTTATAAATCTTATCCAAATATTTTGATAATATTTCTTCTTGTGCTAAATCGGATTGAAATTTAGACATTTATTTGTTTATAAAGTTCTTTTCCAATTTTTTCAATAACCCCAACGACTAATGCATTACCCATAAAAAATGCTCGTTTTGCATCAGTGATTCCCTCTAATTTGGTGTGATTATCTGGAAACATATTTAGCCTTTCTAATTCAATAGGTGTAAGTCTTCTTAATCCTC
>Ga0233438_10003061_pt1 | contig 15780 bp, 18 predicted proteins | sample SI_123_September_FD_182720 | JGI IMG/M metagenome (GOLD analysis project Ga0233438, IMG submission 182720) | Seawater microbial communities from Saanich Inlet, British Columbia, Canada - SI_123_September2016_10_MG | ecosystem: Environmental > Aquatic > Marine > Inlet | place: Canada: British...
AGGATTGCTCCTCTCTGGAGTGCTTCAGTGACAGGTCCGTTATGCCAAACAGTTGCCCCATCGACAAGACGGAAACCACCAATAAGATCGTCTTCATCAGTCTCAATAGTAATGTTTACACGAATCAGTTCACGTCCAAGTTGAGCACACGCTTGCTCCACAGATAACGTTTTACCATTACCCGAAAGACCCGTAATAAACGTTGGGTAAAAAAGACGGGACTGAATAATTTTTTTAAGATCACCAAAGTTACCAAACTTGACGAAAGTATCATCTTTATCAGGAATCAAATTTTGTTCAATAGTAGGCATGGCAGGAGGTGCCTGATAAGTTTGCTCAAGTTTTTCCTGAATAGTCAGGTTCCACTTACCACGTCCAACTTTATAATCAGCAATTTTATTTGTAACTGTCTGATAGTTGGATCCATTCATCGCACACCATCCACGAATATCAGAACCAGTTACAGACTCTCCATAAAGTTCCTGTAATGAAGTGACGATGTATTCAGCAGAAAGAGACATGATCTTGTTTTGTTGATTTCAACTGAAGTTATTATACAAGAAAAAAGGGGTCTTGACGACCCCCAGTGGACAGTTTAAGAATTGGTCAGATGTTCTTTCAACTCTTTAATCAATTTTCTACGAGAGTGCCTTCTATCCAACTCAATACCAACAGTTCTACCATACTCTTCAAGTTCATCTTTACTCATATCATCGATAGAAACATCACTCTCATACGGAAAAGTTTCGACAACTTCTTCTACAACAAGAGGATCAGGAGCAATTGCTTCTGCTGGTTCTGAAGGGACTGCAACTGGAGTAGGTTGTGCAGGTGCTGCTGGAGCTGGTGCCGGAGTTTTTCCTCCTAATAAATCTCCAAATTTAGACATTCTTAATACCTATTACTATAGAAATATTTATCAGGCAACAAGTCCAACAAACTCATTTAGAATTTTCTTATTCATTTTTTTATTCTTCAAACTCTTCATAAAAGATTTTTTGATTTGAGTTTTAGAAGCATCTTCCGATACATCAAATTCAGATTCACCTGCAAGAGTTGTTGCCGAAAGTGCAATATAAGAATGGTAACCAGAATTTTTGATAGCAAATGATCTCTCTTTTTTCCACTGGTTTTGTATTTGCTCTTTTAATTTATATTCACCCCAAGTGTAACGACTAATAAAACGATTAGAATCACGAGACTCAAGAACACGAATACCAATAAAATTAGTGTCAGTAAAATTGTCTCTCAAATTTTGAATCAAAATGTCAGTGTAGTCATCCCACATAGAATCCAAAGAATAAGTGTTTCCCGTTTTACGATCACGAAGATAACAATTATCACCAATTCTACCAAGTCCAATAAAAGGTTCAAACTCCCATGAACGTTGAATCTCACGATGATAAGTAAGTCCATAACCCTCACCATCAGTCAATACGACACACTGAACTTTTTGAACTTTAGTATTTTTCTTAAACTGTGGAATGATTTGATGAAGTGCAATCATCGTTTCATTCAAAGGAGTTCCGGACAGTCCCATTCCATGAGGGATAGGATATCTTGCACCAACAGTAATATATTGTGCGAGACGGAACATATTCTTCAGTTGTTTTTCTAAAGTTTTGGAATTTACTTTATGAGATAAAATATTCATCAAAGAAAAATATTCATTAATCTGCATCAAACCATCTTTTTTCTCATACGGACGTTTGCGGAAAAGTTGTTCTCCATCAGCACTCATTAATGGATATTCATTTGTGAATGCATATACTTCAAACGGAATAGCAACTTTCTTACAGAACCATACAAGATTAAATAACTGCTTCATAGTGTCCATCATTACATGGGTCATCGAACCAGACCAATCGAGAATGAAAATCAACCCATGATCTTTACCATCGGCAAGTGTGGTTACTTTCTTGAACAAGTCTTCGTTGTATTTGTAGGTGTGGAGTTTAGAGCAGTCCAAAACTCCAGTGCGACTAGTAGTAGCACGAGCATAACTATTAGCAGATTTTCTACACTCAAATTCTTTGACAAGATAATTTACCTCTTTCTGTGCTGATTTTCTAAATTTCAGAAACTCACTATCTACATAATCAAACAGATAAGGATCATGTGGATTGTCCCAGAGTTCATTACATCTCTCATGAATCTCTTTATTCGGAACAACAATATCATCAAGATTGACTTTAGGAAGTTCTACATAAACATTCTCGATTCCATCCATTGATGCAAGTTTTTTAATTGCATCCTGTAATGAATCCATAGTATCAACTTTAGGTTCAGGATTAGTTTCTCCACCCTGACGAACATTCTCGGTGTCTTGCTCGGTGTCTTGCTCGGTATCAGCACTATCTTCAGATTCTCCAGGTTGCTGTTGCTCCATAGAATCATCAGACTGCTCTTCAGATGAACCAGAACTTTGTGATTCCAATGAATCCATATCAGTCTTGGTTTCTGTATTCATCTGATCCTGACAATACTTATAGAGTGCCTGTGCAGCAATCAGAACATCATCAAAGTCTTCACAACCCTCAATCATGCGAACGATAGGCATCTCTACATATTCACCAAAAGGAATATCAACAAAGTTACCAATCTTAAAGTGAAGATTTACACGGTCGGCAAGATTCATCTTACTTACATCTTCACACTCAACACCAAAGAAGTCCTCATCGGCAAGAACATTATATCCTTTATAAAAAGTCTTTGAGATGCCAGCATAACGACGCTTCATCATTTTCTCAATGCGAACATCCTCCACCACATTCACAAACTGTGGAGGTATCTTATATTCTTTTAACCAATCACGATCTGGTGTATAAAGTGCATGTCCCACTTCATGTGCCACCAACATGTCATATATCTCATTACCTGCCTTATCCCAGTTCGGCAGTGTCAGAACACGAGTATGAACATTGAAACATGCAGTCTCAACATTCTTGTTCTCAACCACAAGGTCTTCTTGTGCAAGAAGTTTAGCAAGTTGAGATTTAATTTCGTGCCTGACGGTCATTGATTTGATTCGTATGAACGTAGTATACAATAAAAAAACCACCCCTGTGAAGAGGTGGTGGACAGTTTAGGAAGTGGTTTAAAATTTGAAAGGAGAAACAATGATACGAGGTTCAACATAAACTGGTCTAGTCTCACCATTACCAGAAGGATCAGAACACAATACCCAAGTTCCTTCTGCACTCTCTGGAGAGAAAAGACCATTAGGATCTGCCTGAGGCATCAGATGACGATCACCACCTTTCCATACAAATTTTTGGGGATTGGTATATTGTGTTGCTGCGGGAAGACCATATCCAACAGAAGTACAAAGAAACACAGGAACACCAGTTACTTCAGGAAAAGTATAAGTATATGTAACCAAACCCTCTTGATCTCTCATCTCAATAATTTGCTTCATCAACTTACGTTCACGGAAGTTTTTGATTGCAGGCATACCTGTTTGTGAAGTTGCTTCCTTAAGAATTAGTTCTTGAGCACCTTGTTGTTTACTGTCAGAAGTTTCTTCAACGCAACCAGTGACAGTTGCTCCCAAAAGTGCAATTGCGGCAATAGAAAGAATAGTTTTCATGATCAGTTAGGTAGATTGGAGATAAAAGATTGAAGTTCAATGGGCATCGCATCAGCAGGAACTTCAGCAGCACGATGACGAATAATAGATGCGAGTGCTACTTTATGTTCGGGAGATGCTTTAATATACTCAAACTGCATATTCTGCAGTTCTTGAATAGCACCAGTACGAAAAGATTTTGATTGCTCGAAAGTTTTTCTACGAACATTCTCATATTGTGGAGCAAAGACTGATGTGAAAATAACACCATGATAAGCAAGACCCCAGGTTAAGGCACCAAGTCCAACTACTCCCCCGGCAATAACAATAAATGGTTTCATCTGTTTTTGTAACTGAAGTCACTATACAAAAGAACCTCCCTTTTTGGGGGAGGTCATGTGGCAGTTCTTGAAGTGTCTCAGTGCTTCCTTTCGGGAACGCATTGCCTGAGGTTTCAGTTTTCGTTTCTGCTCCTTCTTGGAGTGATGGTATCTATTTGGGACTTGCATTGTTCTTTGATGTATCAGGACATCATACGTGAAAAACCTTTGACTTTCTCGAATCGGATGACACTTTGGAACTTGTCATGTAAGTCTGACTTATGAGAGATGACGAATATATTAGCATCCTTTATCACATAACGAATAATTTTTAGGAACTCTTCGGTTCCAAATCCATCGAGTGAAGAGTCAAATACTTCGTCCATAATCAACAGGTTAGTGTTTACGGAATTTTTGAGTCTCGCAACTTCTCTCCAAGTGAAGAGTAGAGCCAAATCTACACGCATTTTTTCACCTTCACTAAAAGAACTATAAGAAAAGTTTTCGTGAATAGGTGACTCAATGGTTTCACCGAACTCCTCATCAAGTTTAAAATTGATGTAGAAGTCCATCATTTGAAGATAACGATTAACCTGCTGATTGATGAATGGAAGATACTTCTTGATGATTTTTGTTTTTACGCCATCATCCTTGAGTAAGGAATAGGCAAAATCGTAATGAACGATTTCTTGTTTTTTGTCTGAAAGATATTCAATTGTCTTTTGGAGATTGTCTTTAAACTGCTCTAATTTCTCATTCTCAGTATTTCTGTTTTGTAGGTTACTGGTAATAGTTTGAATTTCATGTTCAAGATCTCTGATTTGTCTCTGGTTGAGGGAAATCCGAGTATTGTTTTGAGAAATGCCATGCGTTAGTTTTGTAATCTCCTTAGATAGGGAATTGAATTGACGTTCTCGTTCCTGTTCGAACTTGATTGTTTCTTCAAGATCTTCATAACCTTTCTTGAGTTCCTGTGCTTTATTTTGAACGTCACTAATTCTATTTACACGAAACTCTTCTTCTATGTCTTGTGTACAGGTAGGGCAGACCGTATTTTCTGTGAAGAACTTATGCTCTTTGGTAATGGTCGCAACCTTTTGGGAGATTTTACCTTTAAGATTGTTTAGTTTTGATAACTTATCACGAGCACCAGTAACATCATTCATCTGTTCTTGAAGAGTTTCCATTCTATAATTCAAATCTTCATTACTCAACATGTATGAGTTTTCTTCATCTAAAAGTTTATCAATTTTTACCTCATTAGCATCAATATTCGCATGACCACGACTTTCGAGTTCTTCAATAAACTCTTGCTGCATCTTCATCTTATCTTTGAGATTATCTTTTTTGATATCTAAAGATTTGATTTGCTCTTTCTTTGTTCGAATATTATCTTTAATCAGACTATTCATCGCAGAGAAAATACGAATATCCAACAAGTCCTCAATCACCTCACGACGATTAGAAGTTGTGAGTTGCATAAAAGGCACAAAGGTGCTGCTACCAAGTATAACAATTTGAACAAAACTACGGTAATTCACCTTAAGAATACTTTCCTCAAGAATGCGTTGATTGGCACGATCATCTGCTTCCTTATGAAGTGGATTACCATTCACCTCAATATCAAATATATTTGGTTTAATACCTCTACGGACAAGATAATCTCTATTGTTTACACAAAACTCAATCTCTACTAAACAATCCCTCTCATTTGTGGCATTAACAAGTTGTGGTTTTGTAATTTTCCTAAACGACTTGTTAAACAGGGAGAAGCAGATTGCGTCTAGCATAGTACTCTTTCCCGCTCCGTTGGTCCCAATAATCAAATTAGTATGATTTTGTTGAAAGTCAATCTCTGTAAATTGATTGCCGGAACTTAAAAAGTTCTTATATCTAATCTTTTGAAAGGTTATCATTCTTAGGAGGGATCACAATGTCATTAGGAGTGATTATAGTATACTTGTATGAATAATGCTTACAAGTTTTTATAGCAAGGTCATCATCAACTTCTACAATATCCATATCAGCATCTTCTTCGTCATATAGCATCATAGCATATCTTTCCGCATCATCTTCTTCTTCAAACAAAAATAACACTTTATGTCCGTGCCTATCCTGAACGGCATAAGCACCGTCATCTTTACCATCTTTGAGAGTTAGAAGATACATTTACTCCACTTCGCAAGCCTGACTATACAAATCTTGGAAGATACCTTTGATAATGTTTTTATCAAGATTGAATTCTGATTCATCAATATAACGATTTAGAATTGAAAGTGTATTCTCTTCTTCATCAATATCAAATTCTTCAGACTCTTGAATTTCAAAGTTCTCAATTATTTTTAAATCATGAACTCCAGCAGTGTAAAGTTTATCAATAAACTTCTCAAAATCTTTGGGTTTTGATTTTTTGCGAACAATAACTTTTACAATCTTGTTCCCATATTCAGTTGCATTGAAGAGTTTATGATTGGTATCTTCGTAATAGATATTATAAAATAATTTATAAGGATTGTTGACTGGGGTATGAGTGAGGGTTTCCGTATCAAAGATATGAAAACCTCTTGTATCATTTACATCATTCCAATACATCTCATAAGGATTTCCTAAGTAGAAGATTTTTCCGTTGTCTGATCGAGTGTGATAGTGTCCCGAGAATACCTTTTCGAACTTCTCAAATAGTTTGCTGTCCATACCATCTTCCATGACGTGCCCACGATGAGCTCTAAATCCGTTGAGTTCTAAATGACCGAAGGCAATTTTTGATTTAGAATTCTTAATGACCTTCATAGTTTCATTATAGTTTCCACTACAAATCCAAGGAATAAAAGTCATATTAGTATCACCAACTTTAGTATTTGTTGGAGAACTATATGTTTTAATATTTGAATAATTTTGCAAAAGAAGTTCTGGTGAGTTCACACTATTACTATCTTTAAAATAAGTATCATGATTTCCAATAATCATATGAACTTTATATTTTTTAAGTGGATCTAAAACTACTTTCTTAGTCCACTCAAATCCCCACAAATCAATACTTTTACGACTATCGAAAGCATCTCCCATATGAATAACAGTATCAATTCCTTCTGCTTCTAAAGTAGGAAAGAATACGTCGTCATAGAACTTCTGAAAATAATCATGTAAGTGTCGAGAAGATTTCCTGGCCGTCCAGTGGCTGTCTGTGATTAAGCCGATACGCATAATAAGTCTTAACTAGATTTCAAGTATAGCACGGCTTGGGTAAGGAAGTCAACGTTGTCGTAAAAATATCCCAGTCCCAAGTTACACGAGTTACAGAGCAATCCTCTTACCCCATCAGTTTTATGGTCGTGGTCTACGAATAGATTGCCCTCCACAGTTCTATTACATATGGCGCAGGAGTTATTTTGCTCGACAAGCATAGTATCATAGTCTTCTAAGGTCAATCCATAGAGAGATAGTTGCTGTTTTCTATTCCTTAAGATTTTTTGCTCCTTAGTTAACGAATGATAATTCTTATTATTTCTCGCATATACTTTATTCTTATTTTCTTGGACCCACTTTTTAGTGTCTCCGTTTTTAAACCTGCGTTGTGAGTTTTCTTTTACACACTTTACACAGGGTTTTTTACCAGAGAGATATCTCTCAGTGTTACCACACTTTCTACAAGGGTTTCCGATAAAGGTATTCATCATAAGAGTATAATACTATTACTATTTATAAAATAATATTATTTAACGGTTCTTATATTGAATTGCATCTTTAATAGAGTTATACTGTGAACTATGCCCAGAAAGCAAGCTATCGTCAATAACCATTACTTCATCAAATCCAGTCTTCTCAATAATCTTAGTCTTAATTTCCAATTGCTTCTTCTCCTTCTGTATGCGTCTCAGGAAGGCATAATGAATAATCTGGGTAAAGTATGCGAAAGGGTTCGTAGACCTTGCTGGGTCGAAATTATGAATGTATTGGACGCAATTCTCAATCCCATCAGAAATCATATCTTCACGAAACATATAGTTCACAAAGTTGGGTTTATATGAGAGGTGTGTCGCAATCTTAAGAAAACATTCACCAAGATAGTTTGGAATTGATGGTTTACCTTCCCATCTTTTACCTCTTTCCTGTTTCGGAAACTCAGTGAGGTCTTTATTGAAAGTCTTCATGTATGATTTTTCTACCTTGGTACGATAGGCAATCATTGCCTCTAACAATTCTTTATTATTTACATAGTGTTCAGATTTCTTTTTTGGCATAATCCATTACTCTTTAAAGTATAAGTTATATTAATTATACCACACTTTTTAGGGGGCTTGACAGAACCTCCGATTATCAGTAGAATATCTTTGTTAGGGTTGAAGAGAGGGGCTTAGCTTTCTTTAGTATCTTCAAGTTTAAAGATATTCTCTAGAGTTTTTCTTGCTTCTTCTACCGTTGATAAGTATCCCATCTTTCTAGAAGGTTTAACAACACCTTTAGGTTTTTCAATAGAGGAAGATTGAGGGTTATAAAGATCGATAGCATCTTCATCTTCAATATAGTTAGTATATATCTCAATCATTCTTTTATCATGAGTTTCTGTCATAGTAAGAATTTTATCAGGTCTTACAATAAAGAAATCATCAGATGCTAATTCCATCCATGATTTAACCTTAACATGCATTCCATGTTGAGAATGTAAAAGTTTCATAGTAATTGGATTCTGCATCACAATCAAAGGATCACCATTATTCTCATCAATAGAAATAAGTGACAATACTTCTTCACCAGATACTAGTTTTATAATTGCGTAAAATTCATCTCCCATTAGTTCTTTATCGGTATGTTTACAATATCGTAATTAAAATTCTCTTCGTTATAAACTTTAATTCTTTCGATTAGATGATTAAGTGTATAGTTCCTCCTGGATTTGTAGGATATGTCGTCAGCAATGTCATAGAGAGTTGCCTTGGTCTTGTTATTACCTTTCCTAAGCACCCTTCCAATAGACTGGAGATTCCGAATTCTAGATTTGGATGGAGAAGCAAAAATGACATTATGGAGATTCTTGATATTAATTCCTGTACTGAATGTTCCATATGATGCAACAATTATTGCATTATTTTCTTTTTCAGTAATCTCTCTTACTTGTTCTCGATCCTTTGTATCTACTCCACCATGAACAAAAAATACTTGTCTTTCATCAACCGTATTATTATTTATCATGTGGTATAGTGGTTCTCCGTGACCTTCAACTCTGGCAAAAAGAACTAAAGTATTTCCTTTGAGGTCTAATGCAAGATTTCTTATGAACTTATTTCTACGATCATGATTAATAATATACTGAACTTCTTCTTCAAAGTTTTCAAATTTATGTGCTGGGTGCTTCAGTAGAAGTACATTGATATCCAGTTTAGCAACATAACCCTTTTGCATCAACTCATCGGTACGAATGATTTTGTAGGAAGCACCAAACAATCCCTCAAGAACCCATTTATGAGTTTGTGTTCCGTCAAGTGTTCCAGTAAAACCAAAACGATATTTTGCATCAGCAAGTTTAGACATTATAGATATTAATGACTTTGATTTAAACTGGTGTGCTTCGTCTCCGATAACTACATTAAATCTAGAAAAGTATTTGCGGGGAAGTTTGTAGATAGACTGCCAGGTAGTGATGATAACTTGAGAATCTGTTTCTCTTTCTCTACCAGCATATATCTTGTGGCAATATGAACCTACATCCCAACCATAGTCTGCAAAGTCTTTATACATCTGCTCTACTAGCGAAGTCGTCGGAACAACTATCAGAATATTTTGTTTCTTCTCAACGTAATATCTCACAAGAGAATATATCATCAGAGACTTTCCAGAAGCAGTTGGGGATATTAACAACTTTCTATTATGTTTTAAAGCGTCGTATACTCCCTCAACTTGGTAATCTCTCGGAGAATACTTGCAAATAGCATTCATATAATCTTTTACACCTTCTTTTGAGATAAAATCATTCGTCTCAAAAGGAAGACCATAATACTTATTATCTACGAACTCATAAGTATATCCGTGATCATCACAAAACTTTGTAACCTTATCTAACAACCCAACATAAATCTCTCCAGTTTGGGTATTAAATAATCTTATCTTTCCATCCCAGTATTTACTACGATACGAGGACATAAACTTTGCACCAGGAACCTCAAAGGTAAACTGGTCTGATAATTCGTAGTATACATGAGGTTCTGCCTTAACCTGCAAATATACTTCATTCTTTTTTGATATAATCAAATGAGACATAACTCATAGTTTCACCTACAAGTATTTAGTTAATGTTGTCAAACTGATGTTCTAAAATAAGTCTATAAAAATTATCTCTCATTGCAATTAAGTTCTCCTGTTCTTCAGGATCTCCTCCCGACCATTTTTGAACTGCTTGTCGAAGTCCTTCATGAATAAGTCTAATTCCTCTGATATTTAATTCTATAGAATAATATTCGTCGTCCATTAGTTAAAACCTGCTTGGAATTTGTGCCAGTCGATTGAGTTTTTAATTTGGAAAGTTCTATTTGAAACTGTCTTGATAATCTCTTCTAAGAACTTAAGCATCACATCATAATAACGAACTTTGAGGTCAATAGTATTTAACTTCTCATCGGCATCCATATACCTCTGTAATGCCTCTTTATCTCTAACTTTATATGGGAATGGTTCTTCGGCATAAACCTCTGCTGTTGCCTTTCCTGTGTAGTAGTTATATCTTTCTAATCTTACTCGATTATAAGTTCCTCTTGCTTTCTCTCTCAAAAGAGTGATAGTATTATATAGAGTATAATATTTCGAATGAAGTTGTGGAATTTTCAAACTTTCGTCATGGAGGTTGTCTGGGTCAATCTGAGAATCTTTTTCCCACATCTCTTGAATTTGATCAAGGTTCATAAGGTTGTTCTGTTATCAGCAGCTAGTATATTATAGACAGTATACTTGAAAGTTGCCTCTGCTGTAAAGTAATTGATATCAGTATCACTCGATTTGAATTCAAGAGAAGTTAAATATACTGGAAATAAATCTTTAAATTTAACAATAGCAATATCATTGAAATTACTGTTTAAAATGTGAAGACTACCATCGCTGAATTGTCTATTTAAATCTCTCAAATCATTATCATCAGTTGTTAAATCTTTAAATTGTTGAGTTGTTTCTGGATATCCTAAACCAGTCAACCAATTATGAATTGCCATGTAATTCTCTAAGTTTTCATCAACTAGAAAACTTAGAGAAAAATCTCCATAAGACAACTTATCTCCGGGGATATCAATATCCTTAAGATATGATGGTTGTTTTGCAGTTCCAAGATTGATTTCAGGAATTCTAGCAGAATTTGCAAAAAAAGAAACTTTTTTTTCCTTTGCTAATGTAAACTTAAAACCAACCGGTGATAGAAAGTTTCTATTGTTTATTTGGTTGGGAAAATTACAAGACATTTTTTATTTTTATTTAGATAAAAAAAGACCCCCCGAAGGAGGTCTGTGAGTGTGAATGCCCGTAGGCAAATATCACATGAGGTTTTGAACCTTGACTCTTCTGTAGTAACGGTTGTTGTTAATTTGGAGTCTACCAGAGTCGTTAACTTCCCCAGTTCTTGCACCATCAGCAAATGGGTTGGAAACAATACCGTAACGAGTCTTGAATCCAATCTTGGGCTGGAAGGTGTTCTCTCCAACTGCACGAACCATCTGAAGAGGAACGTAAGGGCAATAGAACAGACCTGCGTCGTAAGGTGAAGAACCTTTATAACCAGCAACATAGTACTGTTCAGCAGAAACGTTTGCAGAATAAGGATCAATGTAGACCTTATACTTACCAGCAAGGACACCTGCAAAGGTGTTACCGGTATCATCAACGTTTAGGTTTGCATTGAGTGCAGGGGTGTAATCAAGTACACCAGCCATGGTCAGTGCGGAAGCAACGTCTGCAGAACACAGAATCATGTTGCCCTTTCCTCTACGAGTTCTTTGTGCGATTGCGTTTGCATCGCGCTCGATTTGGAAAATAAGACCTTTGAACTTCTCAACAGACCAACGACCGTTTGAATCAACGTCAAGATCGAAAGTACCGGCAGTAGCAACGTTTGCCTGAGCACCGGGTTCAGCAACCTTATAGATGGTTCTGATGACTTCTCTGTTGATTTCCGCAAGGATTTCAGTGGAGAGAATGTTGGCAAGTTCTGCCTCGGCATTCAAACCATGAATAGCCTTGAGGTCTTGTGCCAGTTCCAGAGAATACTCTGCTTTCAGAGCACGGGACTTAGCAGTAACGGTGACTTTCTCAATCGAGAATGCCATCTCATTGAAAGCTGAACCTGCTTCTCCTAGACCTTCAGCACTGGCAGTTTCCATACCAGCGGATACATTGTAAGTACCAGCGGGGGAACTGTTAAGAAGACCAGGGTTGCTTCCACTTTGAGCAGCGGTAGTACCAACACCAACTCCACCAGCATAAGGAGTTTGTGGAAGTGTTCCTTCAACGTTCTGTGCAGAGAATCTAGTATTTGCTTCGTCGAAGAGTGCTTCTGCACCACTTTGATTCGTGAAACGGGAACGCATTGCGAAGATCAGTCCAGTAGGACCGTTCATCGGTTGAACACCTGCGAGGTCATATGCGACCAGGTTAGGCATTGCACGTCTGATCAATGAGATCAGAACGGGATCGAAGTTATCGATACCAGCTCCGGTGGAGTTGGTAGGTGCTTCGGAAAGGAATTCTCTTTCCTCTCTGATTGTTCTTTCTTGATTCTCCAGAAGAACTGCGGTAACCATTCTCTTATGAGCATCATCGATGCTTCCGAGACCCTCATGACTGAGGATAGGTTCCCACTTCTCCTGAAGGTGTTCAGCATTGAAACCTTGCATTTGAATTTACCTTGTTAAAAATTTTAGTTTGATTTATAATTAAAAAATCACTTTTTAGAAACTCTAGTCAGAGTATCGAGATAGGATTCCATTAGACCAGTAACTGGTTGTGCAATGGACTCTGAACTCTCGGAGATATTCTCTGAAGTGTCTCTTTGAGCACCAGCATTTTCTGGGAAATATGAATTTCTCAGGGTTGCCAGTTTCTCACGATAGTTGTCTTCACTATCAAACTCAACATTTTCGGCAAGAGAAGCTAGTCTATCCTTCTGTGAAAGTGCAAGACCTTCGGAGACATCGGTGAAGATTGCGTCAGCAACCGACTCGGCTAATCTTTGATTGAGAGCAATATTAGACTTAATTTGCTCGTTGAGTTTATATTCCATTTCATCTAATTTTTCTACCATTGCGGTAGTTACATCATATTTCTCTTCAGGGATGTTTACATAATGATCTTCAAAAAGACTTCTCATTCCAGTGAGGAATGATTCGGTCATTTCTGACTTGAGACCTTGCTCAACTGCGAGTTGATTTTCGGAAATCCACTCTGAAGCAACATACTCAAGGTATGCATCAACTCTATCAGTCAGTTCTTCTTTAATAAGAGTAACTTCTTCTTCGAGAGTTGATTCGTATTGTACCTTCAGTTCTTCTTGAACTTCGGCAACTTTTGTCCTGATAGCAGTTTCAAAAATGGTACGTGCTTTCTCTTGGAATTCTTCGGAAAGTTCTTCACCGGCAAGCAATGCATCAACATCTTCTTCGATGTCATATTCTGCTTCGATGATTTCTTCTTCAGTTACTTCCTCTTCCGAAACTAAATCTTCAGCAGATGCAGTTGCATCTTCCTCTTCGACAACTTCTCCTTCAACTTCATCTTCCTCCTTCATACCACTAGGCATGGGTTCGGCAGGTTTTGCACCTCTATTCACAATGTCTTTGACAGTTGCGATTTTGGGTTCTGCGAGTTTAGCAGAGTTGTCGTCTACTTTATAGTTTTCTGGAGTCGGACCACCGAGATCTTCCCAATTGCCAGTTTGGCCTGGTGTGGATACACCGGAAGCATTGCTCCCTGCCTTTGACATTGGTTCAGATGCAGCAGCTCCTTTAGTTACTACGTTTTCCATTTCTTGTAAATTGCTACCAACGGACATTTGATTTTATTAGATTTTTTTATACTAATATATTTATTTATAATTTAAAGATTTGATATAAAATCAAACTCATATCTTTTATTGAATGTTTGCTTAGAAACATTAAAGTATTCATAAGCATCTTTCATACAACCAAATTTTAACCATTACAAATTATTATTTTTGAGTTTGGATTTCTTGATCCCGCATTTCTTTTGGTTGAATTATCTATATATTCTTTATTTTCTTTATAATAAGGACATAAACATAATGTTCTTTCATTTAGAGCATACTTAAATATTTTTCAAAGTGTTGAAGTTTCCTTTCTTCAGTTAATTTTTTTCTTTGGACATCTTTTTCAATAATATTTTTAATAGATTCTGCAATCCAAACTTTTTTATTTGAATCATATACCCACTCTTTTCCTTCCATAATTCCTGATACAAATGCATCAGGTGCAGAAGGATCGGCAACGATATCAGCAGCAGTTGCTAACATGAAATCTTCACCAACAACTTTGCATCCACCACGATCTTCTTTTAATGAACCAACACCACGAGAAGAAACTCCAAGCATCACACCTTCATCTAAAAGTGAAGATGCAATTTTGCCCATAGGAGTATTGAGAATTTGTGCCTTACCTCTAAAATTACTACCCTCTTGAGTGAGTGAAGTAATCTTATGTGAAACACGATCAAGATTTACGGTAGGTCCATCAGGATGACCAAGTTCTCCAAGAGCACGTCCCTTTTGGACGAATGCTTCATTATATCTTTTTACTTCACGAGAAAGAGTCTCCATAGGATACATTCTTTTATTACGATTTTCGAGGTCTGCTTGAAGGAAAACACCTTCAATATAAAGTTTCTTATTAGAACCTTTACCTTCGGTAATAATCTTTACGTTTGAAATTTCTTCTGTTATAAGTTTCATTTTATCTATACTTTTTAGTAATTATTTAGTTATGCGAACACTCTATGTGGACTTGATGGTTTAACTTCATAAGATTCCCATCCTGTCGGAAGGTTTCCAAGATAATTAACATGCCATCCATCTAATACTGTTGGTGCCACAATTTCATTTCCTTCATCATCCCATTCACCACCTTCGGTGATTGTCCCTACAACATCAATAGCATGATTTGCTGTATATGCATTTAATTTTTCTTCTGTTTCACCAGTGGATTCTCCATTCTCATCATATACAGGAACATCAATCATAAAACCTGCAGCACGAGCAGCAGTTAACCATGCTGCTTCATCTGCAAACTTAAAAAATGGTCCGGGTGTTGGTACAAATTCTAGTTCTTCGTTTTCCATGTTTATGTTGTGATAGATTTAAGTTTATCGTCGGGTAGACGAGTTGGGAAGTATGCAAGGCGGGAGATGTGGCCGTTTAAGACGTTGGAATTGCCTCCTTGACCGCCAAGATATGCCACAGTGTTGGTTGTTGATGTAAAGTCAGAGTTACCTGTAACCGGAACAAGGCCGCTTATAGTAAGAGTGGTAGTGGTCCCGCTATATGCAGTTACTGATTTTCTTGTATCGCCCAGTGTTAACCCAAGGTCAGCTGTACTGGCGGTTTCTGTGACGCCATCGTATGCTGCATTTATTACTGGTCTACTAGTTATCAATGGGTTACCATTACCTAAATCAAGCACTCTAGCGTAATCTTTAAGACCATCATACTCAGCAAACGCTGTCCCTTCACTCTGGTTATACCAAGAGATAAAGTTATCCCCCGTAATACTTGCGATGTCAGCTGCGCGCGTTACGGTGCTGCCGGTTGTGGGGATGTAGGAGGTTTGGAAGGAACCGGATTCTATCTGGGCGCCCCAGACGCTAATTACTTGAGCAGGCTGCCCTGACTGGGTACCATCCCTTAAGTCAACA
>Ga0233438_10003072_pt1 | contig 15751 bp, 15 predicted proteins | sample SI_123_September_FD_182720 | JGI IMG/M metagenome (GOLD analysis project Ga0233438, IMG submission 182720) | Seawater microbial communities from Saanich Inlet, British Columbia, Canada - SI_123_September2016_10_MG | ecosystem: Environmental > Aquatic > Marine > Inlet | place: Canada: British...
CTAATATTTTAGGGGGTATAATTCAAAATATCGTAAAAATAAAATATTTAACCCCATTTTTTTGATGGGTATGTAGGTGAAATTATACTTTTGGAGCATTAATAATTTAAAATTATACTAATATGAAACTAATTAAAAATTTATTTGGAATTGCAGCAGTAGCTGTTTTAACTCTTTCAACTACGAATGTCAAAGCGCAAGAAGTTGACTTTGGCGCTGACGTTGTTAGTCAATATGTATGGAGAGGAACACAATTTGGTGCAGGCCCTCACGTGCAGCCATGGATGTCAATTGCTTCTGGTGATCTAGAGCTTGGTATCTGGGGTAGCTTCCCAACAACTGGTGGTGATGCTGGTCATGAGCTTGATTTATATGCATCATATAGTTTTGGTCCTGCTTCATTAACTGTAACAAACTACACATTTCCAGGTGCAGGTGGCGCTTATGCTGCTGAAGAAGGACTTTTTGAAGATGCTTACCTAGAAATCAGTGGTGGAGCGTCTGTCGGTCCAGTAGATTTAACTGTAGGTTATTTTACTGAAGTAGAGGCACTTTATGTAGAAGCTGCTTTCTCAGTAGGTGTTGTTGATGTTGCAATTGGTTATGGAAGCGACGACGCTGAAACTGCATGGTATGCCAATGGAGATAGTGGACTTGTAAATATTGCTATCGGCGGAAGCAAAGACATTAAAATCACTGAAGACTATTCTCTTCCTGTATTCTCGTCTTTTGTATATAATCCTGACGCTGAATCAGCTTTCCTAGTCTTTGGAATGAGCTTCTAATTAAGGATACCAGATAAAAAACATTTATTCACTTAATTATTAGTTATGAAAAGAATAGAAGCGATTATTCGCAAAACCAAATTCGAAGACGTTAAAGACGCTCTTTATGATGTTGGTGTAACTTTTTTCAGTTACTGGGACGTAACTGGAATTGGAAACGAAAAGAAAGGACACGTTTACCGTGGGGTTTCTTACAGCACTTCTGAAATTCAACGCCGTTTGTTATCAATTGTTGTCAATGATGACTTTGTACAACCTGCTATTGATGCCATCGTAAAAGCTGGTGCTACTGGTCGTGTTGGTGACGGTAAAATCTTTGTTCTTCCTGTAGAAGACGCTTATCGTGTTCGTACAGGTGACAAAGGAGGAGATACATTAAACTAAAATAAAATATATACTGATGGAATTATTAACAACAAACAATGTATGGATGATGATCTGTACTGGTCTTGTATTCTTTATGCACTTAGGGTTTACCTTTTTAGAAAGTGGAATGACCCGCCAAAAGAATACCGTAAATATTTTATTTAAGAATTTCTTTGTCATCACAATGGGGCTTCTTGTTTACGCCATTGGCGGATTCAACTTAATGTACCCTGGAGAATTTAATGGCTACTTAGGCTTTGCTGGCTTTGGTCTTGACTCTGTTGCTGCTGCTGACCTTGCCTATAATGAGGGTTATACATACTGGACAGACTTCTTGTTCCAAGGGATGTTTGCTGCTACTGCTGCAACCATTGTTTCTGGAGCTGTTGCTGAGAGAATCAAGTTAGGCGCGTTTATGCTTTACGCCTTACTACTCGTTGCGTTTGTATATCCAATCGTTGGTTCATGGCAATGGGGTGGTGGATTTTTCAGCACCTTTACAGAAGAAGTCGGATTTTATGACTTTGCTGGTTCTACTCTCGTTCACTCTGTCGGTGGTTGGGCTGCTCTTGTAGCAATCGTATTCTTAGGTGCTCGTGTTGGTCGATTTGATAAAGACGGTAAGCCAAATGCGATTCCTGGTCACAATTTACCAATCTCAGCTGCAGGGGTATTGATCCTTTGGTTAGGTTGGTTCGGATTCAACGGTGGTTCTGTATTATCTGCAGACCCGGCATTGACATCTTTAGTACTTGTAACGACCTCTTTAGCTGCTGCTGCAGGTGGAATCTTTTCATTTATATTTTCATTGGCTCTCTACAAGAATTACGACGTAACCATGTTTATGAATGGTATTCTTGGTGGATTGGTAGGGATCACAGCTGGTGCTGACTTAATGAGCCCAATCGAAGCTGTAATTGTCGGTGCAATCGGTGGTATTGTTGTTGTTCTTGCCATTGCCTTTATGGACAAGCAAAAACTCGATGATCCCGTTGGAGCGATCGCTGTTCACTTGTTTGCTGGTATCTGGGGTACTCTCGCTGTAGGTATTTTTGGAGACAGTGCTTCATTTGAGCAATTTGCTGTACAAGCTGCTTGTGTTGGTGTCACTGGTGTTTTCTGTGTGGTATCCTGTACAATTATTGGTTTTATCACTTCGAAAGTTTGTGGCGGAATGCGTGTGAGCAAAGAAGAAGAAATTGCTGGATTAGACGGAGCCGAGCATGGTATGTCTGCGTATGCGGATTTCCGTTTAAACCAACATTAATTAGGTTATAGTTTAGTTCTTTGAAAAATCCCGCTTCGGCGGGATTTTTTTTATCCTCTTTCTATTTTTACATTTGCAACCGATATGAGCGCACTAACCCTTGTTATTCAGTGTCCCGATCAAAAGGGAATCATTGCAGAAGTCACCCAGTTTATCTATAGCCATAAGGGCAATATTCTATATATTGATCAATATGTCGATCGAGAAAATCAGGCGTTTTTTATGCGTCTGGAAAGTGAGTTTAATGGCGACCTGCAAGCAATTGAACAATTTCAACAGGCCTTTGCCGATGGCCCTGCCGATAAGCATCAAATGACATGGTCACTCTACCCCCAGGAGAAAAAGCCACGTATGGCACTTTTTGTGTCCAAATACGATCACTGCCTATATGACCTTTTGGGTCGATTTAAATCTGGTGAGCTTGAAGTGGAAATCCCGTTTATCTTAAGCAATCACCCTGATTTACAGCCGATCGCAGAGTCATTCGGTATCCCCTATTACCATATCCCTGTAACCAAAAACACCAAAGCACAAGCCGAAGAACAACAATTGGCTTTGCTAAAACAACACCATGTCTCATTTATTGTCCTTGCTCGATATATGCAGATTGTCTCCCCAAAGCTCATCAATGAGTATCCGAATAATATTATCAATATTCACCACTCATTTTTACCTGCTTTTCCTGGAGCAAAACCCTATCATTCAGCCTTTGAGCGCGGCGTGAAAATCATTGGAGCAACAAGCCATTATGTGACTGAAGAGCTTGACGCTGGTCCAATTATTGAACAGGATGTTGCACATGTGTCCCACACCCATAGTGTGAGTCAACTCGTGGCTAAAGGAAGGGATTTGGAAAAGATTGTTCTCGCTCGTGCGGTCAAAAACCACATTGCTCTTAAAGTAATGGTTTATGGAAATAAAACAATCGTGTTTTCTTAACGATTGAGTTCCTCAATAAATGAAATCGAACGGGAGTTAAAGGCGTCTGGCTGATCCACGTTGACCACATGCCCGGATTGCGGAACAACGCTCAGTTTTGCAGATCGGTGTGCCGCTGCTAGTTTTTCAATACTTGGTAAAAACATATAATCTTCACTTCCCATCACATATAGAGTGGGGATATTGATGTCCACTTGGCGAAACAATCGCAATAAGGGCTTGAGTTCGGCGGTGAGTTTATACCAACGTAAAAATTCTTTTTGATAGAGTTTTTTGGCCTCTCGAACAAACAATAACCTCGACTCCTTATGGCTCTTTTTCGGCATAATGATATAGGCAAATAATCGATATAACCAGAGATAAGGAATAATTGACTTACAGATGTTCCCAAAGCGCATCAAAATCTGTGAGCGCACATTGAGTTTCATAATCGCACCCGCCAATACCATGCTCTGTACACGTTGGGGATAGATTTCTCCAATCTGACGGATTAAAATCGTGCCCAGGGAAATCCCAACGAAATGGGACGATTTGATGTTTTCCTTGTCCAGAACAGCAATAATATCTTCTGCCAGTACATCAAAAGTGTATTTCTTTTTAAATACGTTAGACAACTGCATTCTTGATTTTCCATGCCCCCTAAGATCGAGCAACAACACATTAAAATGTTTTAAAAACTCACGTAACTGCTTAAACCATATCGAAGAACTCCCTCCTGCCCCATGGACAAAAGTGACCCAGGTTTTGGAAGTGGGATGCAAATGGGTGGAATAATGCAGCATCAGAGTAGTTTTTTCATTTTTTGTTGTAAGTCCTTGGCAGCATTTCGGGCTGCTTCAGCATAGTCTTCTCCGCTTGAAGCAAAAATGATACTTCTTGACGAATTGACCAAGAGTCCAATATCCTCATTGGCTGCCGCATGAAATACAGATTCCAAATCCCCACCTTGTGCTCCCACACCAGGCACCAAAAAGAAAGATTTTGGCGTCAAAGCACGAATGGTGGCTAAATGTTCGGTTTTGGTTGCACCAAGCACATACATCAGGCGATCGGCACCATCCCAAGTACGACTGGTTGCTACGACGGTTTCGTAGAGTGACCGATCGAGAGTCTTTAGGGTTTGAAAATCATAAGCCCCTTGATTAGAAGTCAGTGCTAAAATAATTGCATACTTCCCCTCAAATTGTAAAAAAGGCTCAATGGAGTCGCGACCCATATAAGGAGCAACCGTAACAGAGTCAAAGGGGAGCTTTTCAAAAAATGCACGTGCATACTGGGTTGAGGTATTGCCAATATCCCCTCGCTTGGCATCTGCAATCGTAAAATGATTTGGATGGTTTTGATCCAAATACGCTATGGTTTTTTCAAGGGCTTGATACCCTTTGGAACCGTCAGACTCATAAAAAGCGGTATTGATCTTATAGGCCACCGCCAAATCATGGGTTGCTTCAATGATTGCTTTGTTGAACGTAAACTGCGCTTCCGGGTGATTGTGCACTGCAGCTGGCAGCTTGGCAAGGTCTGAATCTAGCCCTACACACAAGAAGGATGCTTTATTGCGAATCTGCTCGGTGAGGGATTGGGTTGTCATATCAGTTCGCCAGAAACTTTGAGTTTTTCGGTGTTGTAATGCAATTGGATTTCGTCAACCAGCTTGTCGAGATCTCCATTTACAATATTTTGTAAATCGTAAAGCGTAAGGCCGATACGGTGATCGGTCACACGACCTTGTGGATAGTTGTAGGTCCGAATCTTTGCAGAGCGATCTCCGGAAGACACCATGGCACTACGCTTAGCAGAATCCTCTTCCAGCTTTTTGCTTAATTCGAGTTCATACAAACGTGAGCGAAGTACTTTCAGTGCTTTTTCCTTGTTTTTGTGTTGCGACTTCTGGTCTTGACATTGTGCGACAATCCCTGTTGGAATATGTGTGAGCCGAACAGCAGAATAGGTCGTATTGACAGACTGTCCGCCAGGCCCTGAAGAACAAAACAGATCGAGGCGAACCTCATTCATATCGATTTCGATATCAAATTCCTCCGCTTCTGGCAAAACCATCACCGTAGCAGCAGAGGTATGTACCCGACCTTGCGTTTCCGTTTGCGGAACACGTTGTACACGATGCACACCAGATTCAAATTTCATGGTGCCATATACATCTGTACCCGATACCTCCATGATGATCTCTTTAAAACCACCTGCAGTACCTTCACTCAGATCAACAATACTCACTTTCCAACCCTTGCTTTCGCAATATTTGGTGTACATCCGATACAGGTTGCCAGCAAAAATTGATGCTTCATCTCCACCAGTACCCGCACGAAGTTCCATAACGATGTTTTTCGCATCCTCGGGATCTTTAGGGATCAACATAAATCGAATGGTTTCTTCGAGTTCTGGGAGTTTGGCTTTTGCTTCCTCCAATTCCTCTTTTGCCATATCGGTCATTTCAGGATCGGATCCATCAGCAATGATTTCTTCTGCTTCCTGTTGGCGTTGGGTCAGATTGAAATATGCTGTTCGTTTTTCCATCAAGGCACTCAAATCTTTATACTCTCGATTGAGGGCAACATAGCGTTTTTGGTCGGCGATAATATCGGGTTGAATTATCAAATCCGAAACTTCGTCGAAACGCTGTTTTACAATGGCCAAACGGTCAATCATGGGTCAAAGTTACGACAAAATCACGCAATGGGGTCACTTGGACAAAAGGCAAGAATAAAGTGAAATAAAGCGTGAATTTGATGGTGGTGATTTTGACAGCGAAGTTACATTTACAATCACTGACCCATTTGGAGATGATGCGGCTACAGGAGGTCTATCGCCAGCTGATGGGGAAATATTTCTCAATATATATCAATAATTTTTTAACCCCTCATCCGAGGGTTTTTTAATACCCAAACTCCCCATAGGGAGACAAGATCGTGAGTTGTTTTTTTGTGGAGGCCTCTACCCGACCGACAACTTGGGCATCAACCCCAAAAGATTGAGAGATTGAAATGAGTGAATTGGCAATTGCTTCGGGCACATACAACTCCATACGGTGGCCCATATTAAAGACCTGGTACATTTCTTTCCAGTCCGTTCCAGACTGCTCTTGAATCAGTTTAAACAAAGGAGGTGTGTCAAACAAATTGTCCTTGATGACATGGAACTCATCGATAAAGTGTAAAATTTTGGTTTGGGCTCCCCCACTGCAATGCACCATACCGTGGATCTGCTTCCGATCAACTTGATTTAAAATTGCTTTAACAACGGGTGCATAGGTTCGTGTTGGGGACAGAACCAATTTCCCTGCATCTAGCGGCGTATCTGTCGCATCAGTCAATGATTTTTGTCCTGTATATACCAATTCCTCTGGAACGCTAGGGTCAAAACTTTCTGGGTATTGTTGGGCTAGTGTTTTAGAAAACACATCATGTCGCGCAGAGGTAAGTCCATTGCTTCCCATTCCACCGTTGTATTCGCTTTCATAGGTAGCTTGTCCAGAAGACGCCAAGCCAACAATCACATCTCCAGCCTGAATGCGAGCATTGTCAATCACATCTTCTCGGTTTATACGGGCCGTAACCGTCGAATCCACAATAATCGTACGGACCAAATCCCCAACGTCAGCGGTCTCCCCACCTGTGCTGTAAATATGTACGTCGTGTTTGGTCAAGTCTGCTATCAACTCTTCTGTTCCCTGAATAATGGCAGCAATGACCTCAACGGGGATGTTGTTTTTGTTTCGCCCAATGGTCGATGACAACATGATATTGTCCGTCGCACCCACACATAGCAAATCGTCAAGGTTCATCACAAGAGCATCTTGCGCAATCCCTTTCCAAACTGATAAATCCCCTGTTTCTTTCCAATACATATAGGCCAGCGAAGACTTGGTTCCAGCTCCATCAGCATGCATGACGATACAAGAATTGGGGTCATTGGTCAAATGGTCAGGAACGATTTTGCAGAACGCTTTGGGAAACAACCCTTTGTCAATGGAGGCAATGGCCTTGTGTACATCATCTTTGGTTGCGGAAACCCCACGTTGGCTATAACGTTGGTCGGACATGAATGGTATTTTTTACAAAGATATCCGTTTGTTTGTTAGCGCAAAAACAAAAGTTCACGATACTTGACCATAGACCATAATTCATCGTCAACAAGAAGCTCGAGTCGGTCGGAGTGATAGCGGATTTCATCAAAAAACGGCAACACCTCATTGCAATACAATTGTGCGCGCTGCTCATTGTTGGATATTGCATTGGCTTTTTTACGTGCGTTAATCATGTCGGTTACTCCCCGATTGATATTGGCAATATAAGATGATATTTTTTCTATTAAATCTATTTGCTCACTGGCATGTTTGGCATACTCAGAATCATAGATTTCTTTTAGCCCACGCACATTCTCGATCAGCGTATTTTGATACTTTACCGCTGTGGGGATAATATGATTTCGTGCAATATCCCCGAGTACCCGGCTTTCAATCTGGATTCGCATAACATATTCCTCCACTTGGATTTCATAGCGCGCCCGAACTTCTGTGGCGTTCATCACACCCATCTCCTCAAATAAAGAAATCGTTTGCTTGTCCACGCGTGCTTTTAAGGCGTCTGGTGTTTTTGGGGTATTGGTAAGTCCTCTGCGTTTGGCTTCTTTTGCCCAAGTTTCACTATAACCATCCCCTTCAAAAAGTATGGGGCGTAGTTTTTTAATGTAGTCTCGTAAAACATTAAAAATCGCATCGTCTTTTTTAAGTTTCTTGGTTTTTATCAGCTTGTCAACCTCTTTTTTAAACGCTTTCAGCTGGCTTGCAACAACGGTGTTAAGCACCGTCATCGGATTGGCACAATTGGCAGAAGAACCAACAGCCCTAAACTCAAATTTATTTCCAGTAAATGCAAAGGGAGATGTTCGGTTTCGATCCGTATTATCCAAAAGGATTTCAGGAATCTTACCGACAACATTCAATTTTAAATCTGTTTTCTCCTTGGGCGAAAGTTTTCCTTCAGATACATTTTCAAGGTCGTCAAGAACCTTGGTAAGGTGTTCACCTATAAAAACAGACAATATTGCAGGTGGTGCTTCGTTGGCCCCTAATCGGTGATCATTACTTGCACTCGCAACAGAAGAGCGAAGCAAGAATTCATAATCCTTTACCGCTTTGATGGTATTAATAAAAAAGGTCAGGAACTGGAGGTTTCTCATCGGCGTTTTCCCTGGACTTAATAAGTTGACGCCAGTATTTGTTTGCAAAGACCAGTTGTTGTGTTTTCCAGAACCATTAATCCCTGCAAATGGTTTTTCATGCAACAAAACTTTAAGATTATGCCTACTGGCAATTTTACCCATGATATCCATAAGCAATGCATTGTGATCAACAGATAGGTTGGCTTCTTCAAAAATGGGTGCCAATTCAAATTGGTTTGGTGCCACCTCATTATGACGTGTTTTCACTGGGATACCAAGAAGCATGGACTCATGCTCAAGTTCTCGCATAAACGATAATGCGCGGTTTGGAATTGAACCAAAATAATGATCATCGAGTTGTTGGCCTTTAGCAGGTGCATGACCCAGAAGGGTTCGACCAGTGAGTACGAGATCGGGGCGACTTTGCGCAATTGATTTATCGATCAAAAAATATTCTTGCTCCCAACCAAGCGTAGCAATAATCTTGTTAACCGTTTTATCAAAATACTGAGCGACTCCAGTTGCAGCTTGGTCAACAGCATGTAAAGCTCGCAACAAAGGGGTTTTGTTGTCTAAGGCTTCCCCAGTATAGGACACAAAAACGGTGGGGATACACAAGGTTGTTCCATAAATAAAAGCTGGTGAAGTTGGATCCCAGGCGGTGTAACCACGTGCTTCAAATGTATTGCGAATGCCGCCACTGGGAAAACTCGACGCATCGGGTTCCTGTTGAACTAGCTGTGAACCCTCAAAATTTTCGAGAGCAGTCCCATCCGATGTCAGGTCAAAAAAGGCATCGTGCTTTTCGGCTGTTGCTCCGGTGAGAGGTTGAAACCAGTGTGTGTAGTGAGTGGCCTGTTTGGATAGCGCCCAATCGCGCATCGATGCTGCAACGTGGTCAGCCACCTTACGGTCGATTTGCCCACCTTTATCAATGGCCATGCAAACTTGCTGATACGCCTCTTTGGTGAGGTAGGCACGCATAGCATTTTTATTAAAAACATGATTGGCAAAAAGTTGAGAACGGTCTTGATGAGCCAATGGCTCCATCGGTTGGCGTTGGGACGCATTTTGAACTGCGGTAAAGCGAATTGTTGACATAACGGTAGATTTTATTCAAAAATACGCAATAATGCTAATTGAGTAAGTCTAATTCTGCAATATTCTCAATATGACTAATTAATATTAGGAAAAAATAAATTTACCCCATCTAAAAATAGGGTGTTCATAAAACTAGTATTAATGTTTATAGTTTACCCCCTACAACTTAGACGGGGTGCAAGAAAAAAATATACATTTGTGACGTTAAAATATCAAAATATGAGTAAGTCAAAACTTGAATATCTATGGCTCGATGGTTATAAACCAGTGGCCAATTTGCGCGGTAAAACAAAAATCATTGAAAACTTTAGTGGTAAACTTGAAGACGTTCCGATGTGGGGGTTTGATGGTAGTTCTACCCAACAAGCCATTACAGGTTCCTCAGACTGTTTGCTGAAACCAGTGGCTATTTACCCTGATCCAGCCCGAAGAGATGGATTTTTGGTAATGACAGAAGTATTGAATCCTGACGGTAGTGCTCATGAGTCAAATGGTCGTGCTGCGATCGACGATGATGATGACGATTTCTGGTTTGGATTCGAACAGGAATATTTCCTTTGGGATCCTGAGACAAATCTACCTCTTGGATTTCCAAAGGATCAAACACCACAAGGACAATTTTATTGTTCTGTAGGTGGTAGTAACGCTTTCGGAAGAGAAATCATGGATCGTCACCTCGATTTGTGTTTAGATGCTGGAATCAATGTGGAAGGTACAAACGCTGAGGTTGCTCCAGGACAATGGGAGTATCAAACCTTTGCGCAAGGTGCTGCTAAAGCTGGAGATGAAATGTGGGTTGCCCGATACATTCTTGAGCGATTAGCTGAAGAGTATGGTTTAGCCATCAATTACCATCCAAAACCACTAGGAGCTACAGACTGGAATGGATCTGGAATGCACGCAAACTTCTCAAATACGACCCTAAGAACTTGTGGTTCTAAAGAAACGTATGAGACAATTTGTGAAGCCTTCCGTCCTGTCGTAAAAGAGCATATTGAAGTCTATGGAGCTTACAACGACCAACGATTGACAGGAGACCACGAAACACAATCTATCGATGAGTTTAGCTATGGTGTTTCTGACCGTGGTGCTTCTATTCGAATTCCAATTATGACCGTTGAAAAAGGTTGGAAAGGATGGTTGGAGGACAGAAGACCAGCTTCTAACGGAGATCCTTACAAAATTGCAGCTAGAATTATCAAAACGGTAAAGTCTGCAAAGGTTTAGTCTTTCTAAACTTTAGATAATAATAAAGCACCTTTTAAGGTGCTTTTTTTTATGCCAACGTTTTAACGATAAACAAAACATATAATGTTAAAAGAAGTAATCCATCTCGCCAATAGATTTCCATTTTTTTTGGCAAAAAAACCAATGGGATTAAAAGCGCAGCGATTCCGATCATTACATAAATATCAAAATCGAGTAAAGTATTATCAACAACGGTCAATGGATGAATAAGCGCAGTAATTCCAAGAACGGCTAGGATATTGAAGAGGTTTGAACCTAGAAGATTCCCAATTGAAATGGCATTTTCACGCTTAGCTACCGCAACGAGCGAAGCCGCAAGTTCAGGCACACTCGTTCCAACAGAAACCACAGTAATCGCAATTACCCTTTCACTTACCCCGAGCTGACTAGCAACATTGACCGCACCATTGACCAGTAAATCCGATCCGAAGGCCAGAAATGCGGAGCCAAATAGGATAAACAACAAAATTTTTGGCCATGACAATAACGTGTCTAAATCATTGACAACAAAGTCCGCTTTATCTGTCCGTTGCAATAAATACAATAACATCAACACAAGAAGTACGACCAGTGCAATCCCTTCAAAGGCAGTGATGGTTCCATTTTGAATAAATACCCATAGAAGAATGGAGGCAATAAACATCATAGGCCAATCGGACTGATAAAAGCTTTTGGAAACCTGGATTCGGGTAAATAGTAACACCACACCCAAGACAAGACCAAGATTGGCAATGTTTGATCCCACCACATTCCCCAATGCAAGATCAGGGTATCCTGCCAAAGCAGAACGCACACTCACTATGAGTTCAGGAAGTGAGGTCGCAAAAGAAACGACCGTCATCCCGATAATAAATTTTGGAATGACAAACCGGTTTGAAGTCCCAACAGCTGCCCGCAACAACCACTCACCACCTACAATGAGCCCAACGAGTCCTGCTACAATTTTTAATACATCCATTCCCATATTGCGAAGATACAACACAAGAGTTTTTGTATTTTTGATTATGAAAAAATTCTTTTTCCGAGTCTTAGGCAAGGTGAACAAAGCAATCCTACCCAGTTTATCAAAGAAAGGGGTTGATCTCACCAAGGCTTCCAAGGCACAATTGGCTCTTATTGGGTGGAGATCTTATGTGACAATGCGGGCTTTATAGTTTTGTAAACAAAGTAAAATGGAATATATTTACCGACGCAAAAGGCCTCGTGGCGCAACTGAATAGCGCATCTGATTACGGCTCAGAAGGTTGCAGGTTTGAATCCTGCCGAGGTCACGCAATCGGAGAATTGATTCACAGGAATTGGTTCTCCTTTTTTTATGTTTGAGATTTTTTTCGATAAAATCGGGATTGAGCCAAAAATAGCGTTCACTTTTGGGGTTCGAACTCTGTCGTTTGACTTGCCGTAACCCAATCCGGATGGAAAGACTAAATTTTGAAGTTTTTGTCTTTGTTTTAAATCCCCTTCAACCCAAATCTTCTCGAGAGATTCGGATAAATTAAGGGCTTTATCAATGTTATTTTCATAAGAATACCCTGTTGGACTTCCAAAATGAAGCATGTAACCACTAATGTTTTGTTCAATATTTGGATCCCAAAAATTACTAGAGGCATCAATATCAGTTAAATAGGAGGGGCGTCTATTTCTAAACTTATAAGAAGCGTTGTTTCGATAAAATTTGTTATTAGAAATATCGAAAGTTGGATTTCCGTGTTTGTGTGATTTTCAAAGCGGAGCTTTGTCAGGATCAAAAAGTAATATTTACTTGCATGCTTTGAACACCATTTTAAAGTGCTGATACCGCTGTCCTAAACCCAGTATGCATACTTCCCGTGTCTGGCGTGGTTTTCATCCGCATGCTGTTTCGGTATCCGCTACAATAGCTGTCGTGACATAAAAAACTTCCGCCTCTACTAACGCGCTTTAATGCATAAGGCTCATTGGAGTCATAGCTTCTTTCAGGTCCTTGTGGGTTGTGGGTGGTTTTGTTTGCCAAGGTTTTATAGTAGTCCTCGTGGTACAAGTCAGCGCACCATTCCCAAACGTTGCCTGCCATATCAAAGAGACCATATCCGTTTTCCTGAAAGCTTTGTACAGGTGCTGTAAAATAAAAACCATCACTCTTATCGTTTCTGTAAGGGAAAGATCCTTCCCAAGTATTGGCTTTGGATGTTCCTGAGCGTAAGTCTTCATTCCCCCAGGCATAGACTGCATCTTTAAGTCCGCCTCTACTGGCATATTCCCACTCGGCTTCAGTTGGCAATCGTTTACCTGCCCATTCGCAATAGGCCACTGCATCAAACCAACTCACATGCACTACAGGATGATTTTCTTTTCCAACGATAGAGCTACCAGGGCCTTCAGGCTGCCTCCAATTGGCGCCTTGTCTCCATTGCCACCACTGGCTTACATCTCGCAGAGATACAGGCTTGTCTGTAGCCACAAAAACCAGTGATGCTGGTGCCAATTGGCTTGCGTCGGGTTTTGGGGTTCCGAGTGGTAATTCTTTTTTGATTTCTTCCCAATCCACGTCTTTTTCAGCCGTGGTTACATAACCAGTTGCTTCTACAAAAGCAGCAAACTGTGCGTTTGTCACCTCGTGGACATCCATCCAAAAGGAATCAATCACCACCTCATGCTTTGGATACTCATCTCGCCAAGCCTGGTCGTCATCTCCGCCCATAGAAAAAGACCCGCCTGGAATAAGGACCATACCCTCTTTGTTGGTATTTAATTTTGCTTGTGAGGTTGTGCTAACTTGAGAAGAAAAACGGCTTTGTGTAGGCGTGCAGCTATGACCAGCTGTTTGGGACTGTTTAGGGGTTTGTTGGCAGGCAATAGCAATAAGTAAAATCGATATGTAACGAATATTCATATTAAGTAACGAATATAAACAATTAAGCCTTTATGATTTTTTTGGTTTCTTGCATAGCAATAGATAAAGCCCTATTTGGTAAAACAATTGATGGCAATGATGTTGATCAGTTGTAGTGCTTGATCAATGTATTCATTTGTCGTTGGGGCTCTGCTTCTTAATTTGACGCCCAAATAAATCCTCTCGTGAGGAGTTTCCACACTTGGGGATAATTAATAAACTCGTTGGGGTCATGACCAACAGATATAAAAAAAACTTTGCCCTCACCATAGCTTTTTTTCCAAGCGACTGGCATGATTACATCATCTATCCATTCAGAGTGTTCGCCTGAAAATCTAGTCTGTGCAATAATTTCAATATTTGGGTCGAAGTGCATATAATATTGTTCTGTTTTGATCGTAAAGTCTTCGATTCCTCCAGTTAAATCATCTTCTAAAATCTCAATGTCAAACTCTACTACACCTCCTGGATGTGCTACCCATTGTCCCCCAATCATAAACTGATAATTGGTGCTTTTTCTAAAAGCATCTACAAGTCCGCCATGAGCTCCAGCTATACTGACACCACTTTTAACTGCTTCAATCAAATTATATTCTTGGCTTTTAGACAATTTACTTTGCGTCACTGATTGTATGATTAAGTCAAATCCCATGAGTTTTTCCAAATCATCGTAAGCACTTAAGCCCTCAATTACTTGAAAATTAGCATCTTCCTGTTCAAGCCATTCTGTTACTATTTCAGAAAATAGTTCTGGTTGATGTCCTTCCCAGCCACCCCAAACCAATAGTACATTTTTTGCTGATATTGTACTTTTTGTTTGGCCAAAGCAATTAAGACTAATGATAAAAAAACAAAAGAAAAATCTAGACATATATTAAATATAAACAGTCTCTTAATATTATATTAGTAAGTTAGAATATCTTTTAATTAACAGTGTTAAATTAATGAAATAATATTTTTCAAATGATTTATTGTAGTAAAGTAGTTCGAACTACCATAAGTTTGGGTCACGAAAAATCGCACAATAACAAAAAACGCTAAGCTCGCTTGAGCGTTTTTTGTTTGTAAGAATTTCAAAGCGGATCTTTGGAGGGTTACAGCGTAATCTTTAGTTTTATTCAGAGATTTTTAAGGATTAAGTCCACATGATCACCTCAGTTGGTTAAGTCACCAAAAAATTAGTTTTTATTTCATCTTACATGACTCGCAAAAAAAAACTACTTTCGAAAGCCAAAAGATAAATGTAGATTCAGTGTCATATTTCAAGGAGTTTCTTAAAAACAAAAGCATAGGTACTGTGTGTGCAAGCAGTAAATCATTAGTAAAGACTATGTTTGGAAACCTCGACTTTTCAGACACAAAAGTAGTTGTCGAACTTGGTAGCGGAAAAGGGGTCTTTACTAAAGAGATTTTAAAACTTGTTGGGCCAGAATGTAAGCTCTTAGCTTTTGAAGTCAATAAACCATTTTGTGACAAACTAAAATCAGAGATTCAAGATGACAGAGTCATTATCATTAACGATAGTGCAGAACATTTTGGAAAGTATTTACATCAATATCAGTTTGAAAAAGCTGATCATATCATCTCATCTTTGCCCTTGGCCTTGTTTTCTCTTGAGTTAAAAGAATCTATCCTACAAAACGCTACTCATTTTCTCAACGATATGGGGCATTTTCTTCAATTCCAATATGTCCCTTTTGACTACATAAGACTAAAGAAACACTTTGGAAACGTAAAGTGGAGCTTTTCAATTCTTAACTTTCCTCCAGCTTTTGTGTATCGCTGTATGTTGTAGATTCAAAATAATAATTATGCAAAAAAAAAAACCGCTCAAGGAGTGACTTTTTTCAAAAATAATAATTGGTATATTTTTTGTTTTAGCCGCAACCTAAGTTCTTGAAAATTACATGTTTCGAATTTTTAAAGTCTTGGCTTTTTGTTTTTTCTACAATTTATCAACAATTTTTTTTTTTATTAAATGTAATCCGCTATTTT
>Ga0233438_10003076_pt1 | contig 15727 bp, 17 predicted proteins | sample SI_123_September_FD_182720 | JGI IMG/M metagenome (GOLD analysis project Ga0233438, IMG submission 182720) | Seawater microbial communities from Saanich Inlet, British Columbia, Canada - SI_123_September2016_10_MG | ecosystem: Environmental > Aquatic > Marine > Inlet | place: Canada: British...
TTTGCATTTCATTGTTTTGTAGAGCACGTTGTGCAGCAAGTGCGCGGTCACCTAGACCCGCTTCAATACTTTCAAGCTGCTGTAGTTTTTCAGGAGTAAACACCATGTACGGCTCGTCGATAAGGGTCGGTATAAGGTCATCTCTGTAAACCCTGTCAGCGGCTGCCGAAGCCGCACGTAAACGTGCTGTCCGCAGAATCTCGGATTGTTGGTAGTTGTAAGCCTTAATACCTTGCTTATCTTCAATGATTTTCTGATTAATAGCAGAATTACGCATAGACTTGGGGATAGCATCGAGCAGCTTGGGGTCACCCTCGCGCTGTGCTAAAGCCAAAACCTGCGTATATACTGTAGCCTTAGCTTCATCAGGGTCTACACCACGGTAGTAACCTTTGTCACCAAGGGCTGCGATTTGGTCATTCAAGAACTGCCGGTTAGCAGTGTCGTCGTCACCATACTCATAGCCGTTACTCAGGAACTGCTCTATCTCGTAAGATACAGCGTCACCAAGTTGCGTTTGGCTTTCCTCTTTCACGAGGTCAGTCATGTAGGCGTTCTGCTTCGCCACCATGTTCTGACGGACTTGTGCGAGGCCGCTTGAGATACCCACGAGAACGTCGTCGTTCATACCTTGGGTGTCTTGGGATAACTCTGAGAACTGTCCTGTAAGCCAGCCGTTGTAGGCTTTAGGGTCGGTGCTGTTCTTGATTTCTGGGTCTAACTCAGCCCAGCGTTTTTCAATCTCTGTACCAATGCCAATAGCCTTGTTGTAGCCACGCTCTTGGTTGAAACCTTTCATAAACCAATACGAACCCGTGGGCGGTATTTCGCCCTTACGAATCTTCGTACCGTCAGTCAGAACACCGGTACGCGCTGCGGCTTTACCGGTTTCAAAGTCTTGTTCGTCTTGTTGTGCCTTACGGCGACGGATTTCAGGAGCAACAGCTTGCCCAAGGACACCTAGAGACTGCGCCAAGCGTTGCGCTTTGGCACCTGCCTCGGGGTCAGGCCGCGCTACGGTAAACGTATCAATAACGGAGGCCGTAGAACGCGCGGGGGCGACTACGCCCTGCGCCGGAATAGGCTTTCTTGCCATATTAGCCTCCTAAGGAATTGGTGTGGGGGTTGCGGCTGTGGTTGTCGCGGTTGACGTACCGGTTGTACCACCACCCATGAAGTACCCCGATGCGGCACCTACAGCCACATTAAGGATACCTTCACCAAGGCTTGGGCCTTTTTGGTACACAGCAGCATCAATACGAGACTGTGCTTCAATCTCACTGCCTTTGACAGCGTTCAGGAAGCCAAGCTCAAGGTTGTTCATCTTGTCTTGTATGCGCCCTTGATTGACTGCACCTTTACCAACTTCAGAGGCTAAGAGTGCATCTACAGATATACCGGTCACACCGGCATTCGCTGCTGAGGCGACTCCTGTTGATAAGGCGGCTTCTTTAACAAGGTCAGCATCGTAGCCCTCTTGCTGCACCGCACGGCTTTCATCTATGAATTGCTGTTGTTGCGCGAGGTACTTATTACGTGCTGCTATGGCTGCGTTTGCTTGCGTTTGACGAGCAGCTTTGTTTTGCGCCTCTGTCGCCTCAACCTGACTATTATGGTCGGCTCCAGCTTTTACAGCCATTAAAACAGCCATAGCGGTAGCGGGGTCACACATATTATTTCCTCTTTATGACAAACTGCAAAAACTCTTCTCCGTTTGCGCCTAAAGGCACACGGTCAGTAAACTCTCCGCCACACCAAAGTATCCACTTGTGGTGAAGGGTGTTTCTTGCGTCCGTGCAGTTCGTTAGTATTTTGTAATTACCGACCTCGAATAAGGTCTCGATGTATCGGTGTGTATTTCTCAGGAAACGCATTGGTTCCCTTTGGATGTAGGGGGTACACAGCATCCAGATAATCCCAAATTCGGGGTCAAGGGGGTGTGCTCCAACTCCAAAGATACCTACAGGATTATCCTCATCATCCACTATTACGTGGCAGTATTCTGAGGTCTCTATACCGTCCCTGATAGCCTGTTGAGGCGTTCTTTCAAGGGCAGCTACTTCCTGCTTATCAGCGTCCCTGAGACCCACTGAGAGAGGCTCTATGTCCTTCTCGTGGGCCTCTCGGGTTGTCATCATGTCTGCTGTGTCTTCGGATAATACATCGCCTCCCACTCAGCCGATGTAAAGGCTGACGGGAAGGGCGAATCATTGATTAATTTAATGGTTATCTCGGTGTTCTCACCGGGGGTCGAGAACCTGAACTCACCGGTCTCAAGGGCAACAGAGTCAAACACGTTGTTCTCTGAACCAAGGTTACGGCCAGTAAACAGCTTCTGATACTGTTGGCGACCTTTTGCCTTGAAGGTTGTCTTAAATGACGCTGAGTTGTCGTAGAAGACGTTCATGTAGCGCATTTGTAGACGACCATCTTGCAGAGCCACTTCACCACTACCCACAGTCCGGCGCACGAATTGTGGCGAGAACGTATAGGTGAACGTGAAGGGCACACCAACAAGTAGCTTGGTGGTTCTGTGGTCACCCGGGATGGTCACCGTCGAGCCTGATACAGTCGTAGAATAGACAAGACCGGCAGGTAATGCGCCGGATGTGCTATCCTTGTCCGTCACGGCGGTCATCGTTAGGCCGGTTACGGTGTACGGCATTGTGATGTTTGTCACATCATTACCGCTGTCATAGCTGACTGTCAGGTCATCAGTGTGAACTCGAGAGTCCAAGAGTGTCTTATAGGTATTCGTACCATCAACTTTACCCTCCTCAACGTCCACCTTAATGAGGTGAACACCGTCAGAACGGCTAACCAGCATATACAGGATGTCGTCAAAGAAGTCTGCGGATAGAATGGTGTAACCATCTGGGAACTCCCAGCGGCCCCAAGCTGACTGGAGTTTCTCCTGTCCAGCCCAGAAATACTTGTAGACGTACACATGGTTGCGTGAGTTGGTGTCGTTGGTAAGAACTACCACGATGTTTGCGTTGGTCGCTGAGTCAGCCTTGAAGACACCCTGTGGGATGTACTTAGGCACCTCGGCGGTCACCTCGGCGGCGTTGTCACCATCCGTGTTCGGGTCGAGGTAGTACTCGAGAACACCTGTAAATGAACCGGCAGTGTTATCATCGAAGAAGAACACGTTAGGGCCAACAGCGATGGCTTTGGCGGCTTTGGAGGCGTTAAACGCGGTGGTGGGAGCAATAGCTACCGTGCTAGGCGTTAGGATGTCGCCAGCTTGAATACGGAACTGCTGCTTGTCTGAGAATAGAACCAGCGTCTTATCGAACGGTACACCGTAAGACATAATCGAGGTGCGGTTCGAGGTTGACGCGATGTCGATAGGGTCACTGTCGAGAAGCTGCGTAATGGTAGTACGGAAGTAGTTCTCGTAGTTGTTGGTCTCTGACATGATGATGTTCTCATCTGCCAAGAACACCATGCGGCCCTTGAATAAGAATATGTCGTTAATCTTACGACCTACGAAGGACGGGTCAGGGTTGCTTGTACTATCACCCGATGCCCTGTCCTGATACGTATGCTCTTCAAAAGTAAACGTGCCATTCAGGTTCAACTTGAGGACGTGAGGCATCGTCGAGGCTGTCAGTTGACGGCCTTCGTCTTTACCAAATGTTTCTACCCATGAGTTGTTTGCGGCATCATAGACCACATAGTAGTCATCACCGGCCTCATCTACGTCACCAGACACACGGACAATCCGCTGGTCTGCGTCAGTAGGCGCGAGGTCGCTGAAAGACTGCACTTGGTCTTTGTACGAGGACATACCACGGTTACCATAGCCATCCTCTGTAGTGAGAACGTCAGTTGTAGCGAGGGTGGTCATTGATATGATTGAACCGTAGCGGTTGTTTGTCAGCCCAACGCCAGCCAAGTCACCTGCGAGGTTCGATGCAATCTCGTCAGTATTCTCGACGATGTTGCTTGTGTCAGAACCGTTCTTAGTCTTGATGTGTGCTTTTTGTACGTTGTTTACCTTGATGCGGTAGTCTGTACTAGCGACAGGCTGGAAGACACGCACGGTGCCATATGTACCAAACTTACGGCTATCCGAGGGCGTTGAGGCCGCTACAGTCTTGTCACGGTTAACCACAAACGTGGTGTCACCAATGGTCAGAAAGCGGAACCCGGTGCTGGCTGATGTGTTTGCCAGATAGGTTTTACCGTCGGGGAAGCTAATAGTCTTCTCCACGCCGTTCGTGTCGAACACCTTGAGGTCACCATCTGTAATGGTCGCAATGAATTGCTCACCTGTAGACGACTCAAAGGCGTGGACAGCCATTTCTGTTTGGGCTGATGAGTATACTTTAGCGAGGTGCTCTGAGGGCGGACGCTTCTGCAAGCCCGACACCACACTCGGTAGGGCGTTGACCATTTCAGTGGCCGCCGTTCTACCACGTACAGCGGGGGGCTGTTGAGAGACCCCGCTGATGAGGTTGGGGATTGTCGAGCTTACTAGGGGCATCAGTAGTACCTTCGTGTAAATACACCACGCTGGAGCGTTGCGCTCACATCGTAGCTGTCGGTGAGTATGTTGCGGTCTGCCGTTTCGTTTTCCATCTGACGCAGATAGGCCAGAGACCTAACTTCATCCTGAGCGTTGTACCCTGAGATAGAGGGGGCACCCAGTTGGCGTTCTTGGAATATACGTGCAGCGCGAATGGTGATGTACCGCCGTGCTACCTCGGGGAGCTTTGAGAAGTCGTGTAGAAGGATAATTTCTACAAACACTGAACCGTCAAACTCATATGTGTTTTTATAGTCAGAACGGTTGAACAGTTTGCCATCACGCTCAATGACGTTGATGGTCGAAGACTCTGCAATGCTATCTACCCGAAGGGTGTTCAGCGGTAAGATAATCTCTTTTGAGGAGTTCGGGCTGAGTTTACGTTTCTCAGTGTTCCAGTGCCAGCCTCTAGCTTGCACTTCCCGGCTTATCTCCTTTAGTGTCTCTCTGGCTATCGAAGCGTCAACTGCCAAGTCATCAAACGAGCTAATGGGCGACTCACCGATGTTGGCGAGCAGGGTATTGACTGCCTCAAGCTCGGAGGTTGGAGTCAGTATTGCCATGATTTTCTCCAGAAAAATGAAAAAAAGCCGAGAGGCCCGAAGACCCCCCGGCTAGAATGGTTAGGATGTAGCGGCATCCAACTCAATGATGCACTCAGGGCGCAATACGCCGTGACCGCAAGCCATACGAGATACCATCAGGCTGCCCTGACGTTCAATCTGGTATTCGCTCTCGGAAGCAATATCCATCAAGTGGACAGAGCCGAGACCTTGAGCTTGCATGACCAGAGCAGAAACAGTGCTTGCATCGACAGAATAATCAGTCGTTGCAGAGCCATTCTGTTTGCCTTGCTCGGTTGCACTTGTGTGGTTAACAGCCAGATTGTTAGTTTTAACAATGTTCAGGCCAGCAACCTTGAGGATGTTACCATCGGTTACGTTACCACCGTATGCACCGTAGTCACGGTTCATGACAGACGTATCCTGTACCAGAGCATAATATACTTCAGGTGATACGAAAGCAGTCCTGTCATTAGCAGGGACGTTCTTCTCGTCCAGCTTTTGAGCAGCCGTGTACAGGTTGGTTACGATAGTTGCAGCCGACGGGCTAGTGCCAATGGCGAGGCGTTCTGCGCTGCCTTGCTCGCTAACAGCACCGGCAGTGCCAGCGCGAGTAGCTTTAACAGCAGCGGCGAACAGTTGACGGTCATACGTCTGCGCCAAGGCTTGACCCATCTGAGCGGTGTATTCAGAACGTACATCGTAGTGATTTTTGGCTTCTTCGATGTTCGCAATGAACGTCGAGGTAACCAGAAGGTCATCAATAGTGATAACTTTCTCACCGTGGTTTACGTCTTGACCGAGGATGAGTTCGCCCGGTGCGTGGTACGAAGCGTCCACTTTGCCGATGGCGGGGAATTGTGCGGATTTACCGCTTGAGATTGTACGAACACGATGGCGTTCTTTGAGAACGGTGTTGGCATTGTATGTTGCCATAACTTCGCCGCTCCAAACCTTCAAGAAAAGGTTATCAGAACCGCTCGGGCCTGACGGGATGCCAGCGTTCGTGGTTGAAAAGGTCTGTGCCATTTTTTCTACCTACTTATTTAGATTTTACGATTGGGTTGACACGCTACTTCTCAAACACACTCAGTAAGCTGGAGGTTATCCACCGTAGTGGGCCGTCCGTAACCTTGCGGTTTGTTAAATTGCGTAGATGCGAGTCGTCACTCGCCGCCCTCCTAAAGAGGAGCGACAGTTGCCAATCAGAATTTTATGGAAACTATGATAAATGTGACTGCATATTTGATGACTTTATAGCCTTCAACCAGCACATTCATAGTCATTTATTTCGAGACCTATTCTTTGATGGGGATTGTACCCGTAGGTTGGACGGGGAGTTGTTCATAGGGTTTCTATCCTTATGGTCAACGTCCTTACCAGCTACGGCTGATTTACCCTTCTTCTTTATCATCAGTCTACGGGCAGAGTTACGCTTAGACCGCTTTGCGACTTGTTCTGGCCGCGAATGGTATTTGCGGTATTCCCGCCCATAGTTTCTTTTCATGTCATTTCTTCCACTTGGAAATAGACCTAAGCCCAAAGGCCGCCCCCACGGCACCAAGCCATGCGGCGATGTACCATTCAGGAACGGACTCATTTAGGGCATTAAAACCTGCCTTCACACGTTCGGCGTATTCTTCGCCAAAGAAGACAAGAACAATAGGTACGGCTAAGAGTACGCCGTAGAACTCATCGAGCCAGCCATTGTCGGCATTTTTTGCCCACTGGCTCTCCCAGTCTACTTCGGACTGTGCCACCTTTTTTGCGATTTCGGTTTTTGCCTTTTGCTCCTCGGCTTTACGCTCGAGGTAGTTACCAGCAACATTACCGACGAGGCCGAGTGCTTGACCTAACAGATTAAGCATCTGCGCCTCCTTAAATAATGTTTGAACGAGATAGTTTCTGTTCGACATCGGCGCGGAAGGCCGGGTCGTTTTGGTAACGAGGGTCGTTCATATCTTGCATCATTTCAGCAACAGAGCGATATGAGGCACCACCTGTTACTGGCTGGCCTCCGACAGTCCGCGACGGTTCAACCGTAGCGTCTGCGCTGTACCGGGCTTGAAGCCCCTGTACGGCCATCATTGTTTGATTCATGTCACCGCTGTTAACTGCGGTATTGAACGCATCAATCGCACCGTCATCGAGGTTATCAGTTGCCCAGCCTAGCATAGACTCGTAGTTGTCTTCACCACCGACAGACCCATAGACCTGCTGGCGTGTTGACTCGAGGAGTGCCTCTTGTCCCTGTGCATACTGGTCAACAAGTTCCCGTGGGATACCGGCCTCTTGAAGAACCTCGTAAGACTCTTCAGAAAGACCACCATTTTCCCAGTATTCAGAGGATAGGGCATCAAAGTCGAGACCGGCCTCAGTGATAACCTGTTCGGCAGCTTCGTTAACTTCCTCAGCTTCGGTAGTTTCACGTGACGACATCTTACCTTGCAGTTCGCTGTACGCCTTGGCGAGGTCTTCGGGTGAGTTAAACTTCTCAGGAAGCCACTCCGGGCGGTCATCAGGCTCACCATCAGATGGCAGAGCGGATTGCTCAGGTTGTACGGCAGCTTGTTGTGCCTCGTATTCCTGTTCCAGAGTGGGGTTATCTTGTTCCTCAGCGCTATTAATTTCAACACGTTCGGTTTCAGCCATTAGTTTGCTCCTTTGGCCGCTGCGTTAATTGCCGGGGCTACAGCACTTTGTGCCATATCCATCATTTGTTGTTCCTGCGTTTGCTGCATAGCGGCTTGTTGTTCTGCTTGTAGTTGTTCCTGAGACTTGACCAGACCGTCCATGTCGATACCTAGAGCGGTACCTACACGTTTAATGAAGTCTGCGGGGTTCAAGTGTTCAGCGATTACTTCTGGCCCTAAGATGCCTATTGATTGCATCAGAGCCTGATATTTGTTCAGGTCGTGTCCGCGACCAAGTGCTTCCAGACCAGTTACGATGGTCGGGGCAATAACACCCTTCGGCAGTTTTGGCAGACGACGTTTAGAGGTCATTCTGTCCATGATGCGGTTGACCAGCGGTAGCTGGAACTCTTGTGAGAGAAGGGAGTAAACACCGCCCAGCGCATCTTCAAGCTCACCAGCCATGTAACGAACCTCTTCGGCTGTCACACGTTCAGCCTGACGCTGAATCGAGGTGTTCATCAAGAAGGCAAACGCTAGACGCGATGTTATCTCTTGGGACACAGAAGAAGCTACAGACATATCTGCTTGCTTCTGTACCTGTAGGGTGGAAACTTCTGCGGCATCCCCGGTGACGATTGCGCCATTAGGGGCTTCTGCGATGTCCTTCTCACGTGTCACACCATTCGGCGTAACCATGAACAAGACTTTAGCAGAGGCAGCGGATGCTTCCACGATTGCTTTAGATAGACCCTCCAGTGCCACGAGGTCGCCAAGGTATTCCTCGACGTATGAGCGGCCATAGTCCTCGCCATCAATGCGAGTCCAGCGGAGAGCCATGAAGGGAGGCTTCTCGAGGGGCCATCTGCCCTCAGAGCCGGGTACGATTACACCATCAATTTCTTGATAGCCAACCCACTTGTTTCCTTCGCGGTAATACTTTGTGTATACGTGAACTTCTTTTTTAAGGTCACTTGGTAAGCCTGTTTTTTCCGTGGCGATTTCCTTGAGGTCATCGGGCAGAGCAGCATAGGCTGTCTCTTCCTTGATGATTATCTCGAGTGCGTTACCCATAGTGCACCGTTTGATAACATATCTATCCATACGGAATACACGGGCACCACCATCTTTAGGCGTAGCAAACAGCACATTACCTGATACGATAAGCTGTTTTAGTGCCTCAAAGACTGGTGGACGCAAACCACTAGACTCAATCTCGGACATAACTGCCCGTTCAACTTTATTGAGTCCTTCTTCAACTTTGGCTCGCATACCTTCCTGCTTGGTCAGTTCTTCAAGCGTGAAGTCGTCAATAGTTAGACGAAAGAACGGACTGTTCGGCGGCAGGAGAGACAGCAATAGTTTTGCTGCGAGGTTGTTCACACCACGCGCACCAATGCCCTGATAGGGCGTGTAGAAGCGGCTTGACTGGCTGTGGCCGCTTTCCGGCATCAGCGTAGGAATAGTCAAACGCGCACACTCACGGGCGCGGTCAAGAAATGTCTCACGCTCAGAGACAAGCTGCTCATAGCGTTGAGCGCAAGAGTTTCCATTGTGCATAATAATTTTCCTTATCCGGCGACGTTAGGCCCAGAACCACCTGAGATACTTAGGTTACCACCAGCCCGGTAAGTTTTATTACCGGTAGACATCCGACTACGCGCTGCGGATACGCTTGAGCGAGCCTTGTTCTTTTTCTTTTTCTTTTTCTCAATCTTCGGGGCTTCTTTAGGATTACCCAGAGGGGCTTTAGGCGGCTTAGGTGGGTCGATGTTCAGTACGTCGTCTTTCACTTTTTCAGGCAGTAGTTTATCTACGCCATCAATAATAACGTCTTTTGCCGGTTGTAAAAGCTCATCGTCAATCTTACGGCCAACGTCTTTGACGTTATCTTCAAAGTTCCTAGCCTCTTGTTTGAGCTTATTACCCACGCTCTTAATACCGCTGCGGAGACCCCGACCAAGGTCACGAATGCCTCTTGATATTTTTCTCAAGAAAAACTCAGGATGTCCTGTTTCGGGGTTAAGGCTGTTCTTCGCATTTCCTACAATGTAGGCATCCATGTCTGCCTCAGCAACGTCAAACGCCTTCTTTAGGACTTTTTTGAGTTCCTTGCTTGCAAGCATTTCACGCGGAATAACCAACTCACCTTTAGTCAGGTGACCAAGCACTGTATCAGTGCTTCGGCCTTTTTTGGCAATAGTCATCTTTTTCATAATTAACCTGCCATATTAACTGAGGTGCCTGATGTCCCCTTACCTGAAATAGCCAACTTGTTACTCCCGGCGCGATATCCTTTGGTGCCTTGCTTCCTCTTACGAACTTGCGATGCCTTAGCCGCTTCAGCTTTGTCAGGGGCAGATTGTGTAAGAACCTCAGCAGGAGGAGGGGCCGGAGGAGTGGGTTGAATGTCAGGCATTTTTGGAGAGCTTGATAAACACATAATGTTAGCCTTTTAGTATATTTTCGTTCTGTTCCTCGAGCTTGTTCTTTAGAAAGCGAACTACTGATACCTGCCCAGCCTTAAACCAGACCTCCTTATCAGGAGTATCTAAATGCGGATATTTGTCTGGGTATAGTTTCTCGAGGTACTCTAAGAGTGTTTTATTTATCTGAGGAACCATGTTGTTTCCTTTAAGGGTTCTATAGTGAGGGTAAATGAGGGGGCTAGAGCCTAATCAGCCCTAACCCCTTGGTTTTACTCTGTATTTAGCTTTTCAAGGTTTTTCTGTGCTTTTTCCCTTGCCACAGCCTTTTCTTTGTCTGTCATTGTCCGCCAAGCAGATATGTCAGAGACGTGGCGGCCACAGCCAAGACACACGCCTTTACTCTGGTCAAGCTGGCATAGGTGTTGGCAGGGACTACACCCCATCAGGTAATATCCACAATTTCACAAGCTCCACTGCTACAGGCCATTGTTTGTGACCCAGCAGTATTGTCTTCTTGCTCAAACTCTTGCAGTTTTGCCCAGTCTACTGACGCTGGCATCTTGCTTAGAGCTTCCAAATACTGCTCTTTTTCTATCTCCTCATAAGGAGCTTGTTGGTACGTGTGGTCACTATGTGGTAAGAATGAGATGCCGGACAGTAAATCGAAGTTGTCAAATACCCACGAACCCACTTGTAACCACTCCTCATCGCGCACCGAGATGGTAACGGATGGTTTGTGCTCACACCAATGCAGGGAATACCGCTTCCAAAGCTCAAGCTGCTCTAGGGCAGTCATTTGGTTACGGGTAGTGGCACCGTCTGGAGCCTTGACGGGGAAGCTAAACACCGTAGTGCTATCAGGCTTCATGTAGTCAGGCTCGGCAGGGATGCCTTGGTCTTTCATGAATTGCGTGAGAGGGTCTTTGTTATCACCGCGTACGCTGCGAATATAGTAGTCGCTATGACGAGCATGGATGCCACTAGCACTGTCCACGAGCTGTGATACAGTACCCGAAGGCTTGACGCAAGTGATAGCCGCACTCGGTGGGATTGCAAGTAACTCTGAGTAATTGTTGTTCGTCTGTATAGCGATGCTACGAAGGCTCTCCAGAGTGGATGGGTCAGCAGTTCTTGTGATTTCATTGTCCATAATACCTGTCAAGCTCACACCTAACAGCCTTTCTTCTTCTGTGTTTTTGCGCCAAACCGGGCGAAGGTATGGCATATTTGTAAACATTGATTGAATAGTTCCGAGAATGGTCGCCAACTTTACTTTGCGCTCTAACGACTTCTTAGTGTCCGTAGGGCGTACGACAACCTCGGTAAGGTTACAGAACTGGTACGGGCGAAGAATAATCTCAGAGCAGGGATTGGTTCCCCATTCATGACCGGTCTCACGTCGTCCCATGTTCTCAACGTGCTTGTCTGCGGCTGTGCGAGAGAAGATGCCCCGCTCGCCGGACTTAGACTCGACCAGAGACACCCATTCGCGCAGGAAAGACTCCATTTCTGGCTTTTCGGTGTAAGCCACGGAGTTATTCGCCAAGGCCATCTCAGGGTGGGCTTCCCACCACTGGCCGGACTTAGCGTGACGCATACGGTCATCTTGTAGGTTGCTGAGGCTAATCATTGCGCTGCGGCGTACACCGCCTACTACGACAACCTCGCCAATCTTGCACATGATGCTGTGGCACTCAAAGCTGTTCAGCTTACGACCAGCAGCTTCCTTGAACCGTTCAACGGTATATTTGAAGAGTGACTCGAGTGGCTCCGGCCCGGAGGCACGTCCACCAAATGTCTTGAGACGCGCACCGGCAGGGCGGATTTTACTCATGTCCCAGCGCGGGATGTCACCCGTATAGAGCAATGAGATTAACTTGCGGTAAGACTTTGCCCAGCCCTCTTTACTGTCCTGCACGACGATAACGTCCTCAGACTCCTCGAGGTCTTCCGGCACGACAGGTAGCTTCTTCACACTATCACGCTCCACGCTAAACCCAACACCGGTGCCGCACAGGAGGATAAACATTGCCTCATCGAAAGCGCGGGGGTGGTCTACGGGTAGGTAGGAACAGTTGTAGACGCTGGTGTTGTCACGGTCTGCGGCAGCCCCAGCGGTCATAACGGCTCGCATAGATGGCATAACCTCTAGGTTAAGGATAGCGTTGCGTATCTGGTCTACAATTTTCTTGTCTTCAATGTGCCGCTCGACGATATTCTCGATATACCGTTCTACTGTTTCAGGCCATGTCTCGCGGCGTTGTTTGTCTTCCAACCACCGTGCGTAACGGCTGGTTGCAATAAATGTTTGATAATCTGTTGGTAGGTAATTGTTCATCGGTTATCGCCACTCCCTTGCAGCGTCCCTCTTTCTTGTCTGGTTTGTAGTTTCTCGAGGTTTTGCTCGGCTAAGTTTTCAAGCGAGATGTCGAGGTCGTGAGCGAGGGCGGACAGATACCAGAGAACGTCACCCAGTTCCTTGAACAGGTCAGACCGGATGTCGTCGATAGACAGCCCGTCGCGGGTGACCTTCTTAATCTTGTTGCAGACCTCGCCCACCTCACCGGCGAGACCTAAAGCTGGGTAAGTAACTTTAGCCTCTTCCGGGTATATAGCGGTTCTTTGGGCTGCGATTTGGTAAGCTGATAACTGCATAATTTCTCCTTAATCCTCACGGGGTTGCTGTACGTTGCGTAAGGCTTCCGCAAACGTGAGGTTTTTCTTGCTACTGTTGTTCTGGTGCCGGATAGCGGCCTTTCGTAGCTTTCGTGTCGCTGCTTTCTTAGCCTTATCCATCTTGTGCCTCAGCCTCTTTTATGAGCTTGTTGAGGTACCACTGTGCCTTCTTGAGGTCGTCTAGACGCTTACCCTTGTAAGGGCTTCGCACCACATACTTGATGATGTTGCCCTCGGTAAACGACAAGTCCCAAGCGGTGATGAAGTCGTATACCTCGATGCTGCCCATCGTGTAGTGGTCAGGTTGGTTGATGTTGTCCTTACGGCCTTGCCAAGCCTCAATCTCGGCCTTGTGCCGAGCCTTGCTGTAACGCTCGTTCATTGTCCGTTGCTCCCTGTATTTGCGTCCCATGTAGTCGTGGTAGGATTCTCGGGTTTCGGTAGCCAAGGTTTCGCCTCCTGCTTCTCAAAGTCGTAGTCTTCATGTCGGCAGATGCGAGCTACTCGAGCCTGAACCAAGGCTTCCCGTTCGGTAAGACCTTTGGCTAGGTATGTATCTTCCACTATTTGCCAGTCGGTTGAGATGTCGAGGATAGCATTGGCTCTCTTGACCCCGATGCCGGGGCAGCCAGAGTAACCATCGACGGTATCGCCCATAAGTGTTTGCAGCATATGGAAGCGGTGAGCTTCCTCTTCGCCAACCACGCTTACCTCATCCATCACCCAGTGCTTGCCCGGGATTTGCATGAGGTCTTTGTCGATTGACCAGATGATGTAGTCATTGTTGTCTGCGGGGTCGGTGGCGAGGATGCCAATAACATCATCACCTTCCAGTCCCGGCATGGAGACGCAGTTATATGTCTCCTCAACAAACGCTTTCAGAGGTTGATACGCTATGGGCTTGCGGGTGTTCTTCCGGTTGCCCTTGTAGGTGGGTAGAATGTCCTTGCGGAAGTTCTTGCTATCTGAGAAGCAAAACACCATGTCATCGGTGGCAATGCCGGTGTCTTCCTCAAACTGTGAAAGACGCTCGTCTAGAATTACTTTCGCTTCTTTTGCGTCCGAGTAAAGAACGTGAAGGTCATCAGTGAACTCCACAATACGCTCACTAATAGCCGATGCCTGATATACAATAATATCTGCATCAATTAACATTTTCTGGGTCATGACCGAACAGTATCTCCACGTTGCTATGGTTTTCACGAGGCTTTATCGACTTGATAAGTGCTTCCGCTAAAGCGTGAGCTACGGCGTTGATAAGGGCTTTGCTGTCCTCATCCTGTAACTCCTCATACGTTTTCGTCAGTACGCAAAGCTCCTGATAAGGAGTCCTTGGAGATACGACGACACCGTATTGTCCATCTTCTTCATAATCTTTAATCATTTTTACTCCTTAGTGGGTTTCTGCCCAGTTACTACCGACCTTGTATTCACCCGTCAGAGGAACCCTGACATCGAGTAAATCACCGGTAGTTACGATTGCATCGACCGCAAGCTGGCCTACTTGGTCAGCACATTCTTCATCAGCTTCGATTTGTAATTCATCATGTACCCATGCCACTTGCCCACACTTATGGTGCAAGTTATGGTCACGCAGAGCTTCATCAAAGGTCACCATCCATTGCTTACAGACGATTGCCCCGGCTGATTGTAGAAGGGTGTTTAGGGCTGCGTGGTTTGACCGTATGTGCAGTCTCCGACCATCTAGGCCGGTCAGGTAACCCTGCTGCTGCGCCTTGCCCTGTACGGCCTCTATGAGGTGCTTGAGGGCAGGTGTCTGAGCCAGAAACTTCTTCTTGAGTTTGCTGCCTATAGCGGAACCTTTACCGACAATCGAGCCAATCTTGGCTGCCCCTGCGCCATACAGGAAAGCGTAGATAAACGTCTTGGCTTGAGGTCTGGTTTCCAGCCCGGCGGCCTTCTGGTTTACCGTGTGGATGTCACCGTTGATGACGACATCGGCATACGCTCCGTCATCCCAGCGGGACATATAGTGACCCAGCATACGAAGCTCGAGGCCGGACACGTCCACGCCGACCAGCTTGCGGTCACCTGTAGGTACGAAGAGTGCGCGGCACTCCTCACCATAAGGCGCACCCACAGCCGGTGTCTGTGCGACGTTGGGGCTGCGGTGTGTTGCCCGTCCGGTGACAGCACCGTTGGTGATGACCGAGCCGTAGATGCGGCCTTCGGTCTCAGCTTTGAGCCACGCCTGTGCGCCCTCAGCCAACATACCGATGCGTTTTTGTATCATTAGATACTCGGACATCAGCTTGGCCTCGGGATACGGCAGGGAAGATAACACGGCTTCATCTACTTTGGCGTGTCCATCATTGGTAAACTCTTTCGGCTTCCAACCACGGATGGCGATAAGACGCTTGGCGATGTGCTGGCGAGAGCCGGGATTGAACACCATATCTTTGGTCTTCATCACCGGCACCCCCTTGACGTAGCCTAGCTTCTTGTTGTTGACCTTGGGGATAAACTCCCCAAGCTCTTCTTCCCAAGGTGGAAATGCGTCCTGTAGTTCCGCTTCGAGTTCCAACCGACGCTTTACTAAGCGTTGATATAGATGGACGGCGGCGGCACGGTCAAAACCGAAGCCGCGCCCCTCTTGTTCCGATACGACCCACTGAACACTATGTTCCAGTTCTATCGCTCGCGCAGAGTAGTCCTTCGACTCGATGAGCTTCCACAGCCTATCGGTGACTTCCACATCCTGTTCGCAGTAGTGCTGCATCTCCTCAGACCACTGTTCCCAACCACCTTGGTAGTCTCCCTTGTGTTCGTTCAGCCTATGCCCCCATGAGGCTAAGGAGTGACGACCAACCAACTTGGGCGGGTAATCACTACCTTTGGCAATCTTAGCCCGGTCTCGGTCACTGAGGTCAG